>ENA-UPTA01004406-UPTA01004406.1-activated-sludge-metagenome-genome-assembly--contig:-NODE-4406-length-13336-cov-7.345155_pt1 | contig 13336 bp, 25 predicted proteins | sample MGYA00238184_ERZ773361 | MGnify/ENA primary metagenome ERZ773361 (study PRJEB29100, sample SAMN05720205) | activated sludge metagenome | isolation source: anaerobic digester from wastewater...
CTCTAAAGACTCCTGTGAATTTGAGAAAATTATGGAGTTTATTAAGAGGACAGGTAAATCCTCCTATGATATGAGTCTTGATATTTTAACTCCAGCTGGTAAATGTTAAATGATCCTGTTCTTGGCATATGAGGTAGCTATAGGATTAACAGCAATAGGGGTTTTAATATTAGATCTGATATTCATTGAAAAACCTCTAGGTCAACTAGCAGTGATCCTAGCGATCCTGATGATTGCTCCTAGCACGATATTTGATACAATTAATATCGTCGTTGATTACCTATCAGGTCGGGATGACTTAAATGAGCTCTAAAGGATATGAACCTATAACTGCTGACTTTAGGTTTACTTACATAAAAGATGGAAGAGATATCTACGGAATTAGAGAACAGTATAACATCTCTTATCCACCACTTGACCAATTTGTCGATAAGATCAATGATGGTCACATCTTCTTAAAGCAAATATCAATCCACATCATGAGACTTACTGGTGCAACCGAAAGTGAAATCTAAGCCACAATCAGGTAATGGAGAATATCATGGATCGTATTGACGGTAAAAAGATCATCGAAGCGGTCAAAGAGGTAAATAATGTGCTTAGCAAACTTGTTGATAGTTTGGATGTTATTAAAAGTCCACCAATGCAAGATCCTGACTGGATTAGAAGAGATCCAACAATGGAAGAAGACGAGTCTGGGCTACCTATAGAGGCACACTTGAGAATAGGCGATAAATTTGTACTTAGGTATAAGTCTACAGCTTACTATAATGCGGCTATCTTTATGCTCTGCTCTGGACCAAGTCTTATTAATCAAGATACTGGTTTACTGTTTGATAATATTAGGGATTATCCACATTTCATGGATGATGAGGAAATAACACTTGGTGATTTAATTGCGGATTTACCATCAAACTTCGAAATAGTAGCTTATATTAGAGGACCATTACACGGCGAAAACTAAAGGATAATAGAATGAGTAAAAAGGAAAAGACTACCCATATGCTTAGCAATAGAGAAAAAGAAGTAATAGAGTGGATTTGTCAAGGTAAATCAACTACAGTAATATCACAAATTCTAGGTATCTCTATGGGTACTGTGTTTACTCATAGAAAGCATATACTCAAGAAGTTTGATGTAATATCCATGTATCAAGCTGTCTATCTTTATGGTAGATTAAAGTTAGAGGAGGAAATGAAAAGTAATTGATTAAAAGCAGCCAAAATATCATAATAAACATGATGAACGAAGGAGATGACCATATGGATAAGATATCTAATGACATAGGTGTTTTTCTCGAGGCTTACCATTTATGGATAGCAGATGTTTCACATGTAGTACTTAGTTCATATAAAGCTAAAGTATTTAATTTAGGTACTGAGTCACTTAGACTTAGACTAATGAGAGGTATGACAGGAGACTTGATCGATGACTAATCTATTATGGCAAGATAATAAATGGAAGGCCGAGCTATCTAGGCTTAATCAGAATGTTATTGAAGCACATAACTTGTGCCATGACTGGTATATGGAACATCCGGAAAAAGAGCTACCAAAAGAGTTAAATCTAAGACTGCTTATTGCTGAAGCAAATGTTGAGGTCCATAAAGATATTGCTCGTCAACAGTATTTTGTAGAACTTTCACATGGTAGAGTAAAATGAAGACACTATACGAAGATAAGAAATGGAGAGAAGAATTATATAAGCTCTCTAAGATTAGCCACAGGTTGCATAATGAGGTATTTAACCTGAGAGCTAAGCACAAAAAGGTGCCAATACATAAACTTATTACTTTAAAGAATATTGACTTAAAAATAGTCCATCTTAGAATTAGAGCTAAAGATCACTACTTATTTATGGATAGACAAATAGACTTATTAAATGTCCTAATAAGGGTAAGAAGCTGGAAAGCTAATAGGTGTAACATGAACCAATATGATCATATTCCAAAGCCTGTAACACAGGGTACACTATATCCACACCAATCTGGATGGATTTTTACCGTTGTAGGTAATGATCTTAATGATTACTACTGTAAAGCTGTTACTTATGACTCACGAGTGATAGCTAAGATAGCAATGAACCAAATGGTTCGTGAACTTAACTCAGGAGAACTAAGATGACTTATGATAATACTGAAGACTTTAAGACTCTTTTAGGGCTTATTCGTAAAGCAGAAGAGTCTAATAAAGAACTTGACCTCTTTCTATCTAAGCTAAACCATAGAAATGGTCAATCAGAAAAGATGCTTGATACAGCTAAATATTTTATAGAGATGGAAAAAAGACTGGAGCTATTAAAGGTTAACCTAGATTTTAATAAGGAGTGATATTATTAGCTGGAGATTAGACAAAAACAACAGTTGTAATAAGAAGCCACATATCATATAATGTCTGTACATCGTGAATGAGGAGTTGCAGAGATGTACGACTATCACCACCGGCATGCCGTATCAATGGATCACGTAGATCTTAACTACATCGGATGGAGCATCCCGCCGATCGAAGAGTTCGCTGCGATCCTGAGTGTCTTCCTGAAGCGGATCGCCGCCGAGCCGATGTTTAGCGCCACTGAACTATGCACCACCTCGGCGGCCATCTCATGCACTCGACATATCCTCGGGGTGACCGGGTGCATCGAGAACGGCCCGGACATGGTCGAGGCCTTGGGCGACTACATGCGGCCGGCCGAGATGTTCGAGCCTCAGTACTGGATATCGACGCCACCTGAGAGGCACGTCCTCCGCACGCTGGCGGACGCCATGATGAAGCTGCCGAACACCTTCGATGGTGACGCGGCGTTCGAGCGGGCGTCGATACTCGCAGCGTCCAGAAGCATTCGTGGAATGTCTGGCGACCTACTAGAAGACTGACAATAGCCTCCTATTATATCAGATAAGGAATTGATGAGATGACCGACACAACCAAAATCACAATCAGCATTACAGAGTACAAAGCGTTGTTGCAGGTAGCGTTTGCATCAGTTAGATATGCGTCAACTCACCGCATCGAGAGCAAATTAGATCGTGAAAGTATGATCGACGCTATGAACAAACTGAGGCAACAAGGTATCTACCCTGGACTGGTGGAACTTGCAATACGCACACAACACTCTTAGGCCCTTTAAATCCGAATAAGGGGTTAAACAGGTGAGTACAAAATACGGATCATCTCAGCCACCTGAAACGTTCGTCGCTGAGTATTGGTTTGTTACAGCCTCACGTAGAGATTCTCTTCAAGCTTTGTGTGAAGTCATGAGAACTCTCCCAGACACATATGAAGGTGGGATAGCTTGTGAGTATGCCTCAAAGTTCGCTGCAGCTAGAAGAGTACGAGGTGCGACTGGCGACTTACTAGAAGACTTACAGTAGCTCACATATCCACAGGTTGTTAGGTTCGACTGAAATGAAGCTCGCTATTTTATTCCTCATCTTTGCAATATGTTTTGTAGCTTACAGTACATACATCTCATACCTGTGGATAACAGTTGCACCTTCATCCCATGACACATGAACGCCAATCTTCTATAATGTACACATGATCAATCGTGATCGACAACCTCTTGACATGAAATGAACGTGATATGTCACACAAACCCGAAATCGTCGCCGAAAACACGCACGTCTCTTCAAACGTCACATTGCGCGAATATTTGAAATCGTGCAAATTCAATCCATCGACCGATCAAATGAAAAAAATTCGTCATCATCTACGCGCGTATCGCAAATCGTGTAACGACGAACACGTCATGACGCATACACATCGCGATCGTTGGGCGTTCGACATTAACGACGATGCAACATTGAAAATCGTCCGAAACATCGCATACAAAATCATGGGACGCAACGACGAACAATCACGTGAATTGTCAACGACGCCCCGACATGCAAAACGTGTCACCAAAAACACGAATACCAAATCCGATGTTGCGACGCCCGATGATGCGACGCCCAACGTCAAACGTATTCGTGTGCGTCGCAAAAATCACGAGACGAATGTCACGCATGATAATACGTCCGATGCAAAACATGTTACACCAATCACGACACTTCCATCAATTGACGATGCAATGAACGCGTAATCAAACTCACGAATTATATGACGTGTGTCATTCGATGCACGTCATATTTTTTTGGGCGGATATACGACATTTTTATCGCGATTGCGGGTACACATGACGACATTGTGATCGTTCGCGTTTCGTTCTTGTGAATATTGTCATGTGATTTAATTCATGCGAAATCTTCTCTCTTTGTTCTCCTTTCATTCACGCGCAAACACACCACACTTGTTTGTGCTTTGTTCGTATGAATGATAGGATGTGAATATATTCGTGTAATAATCGTTCGTGTTCATGACTTGTCAGGGCACATGTGACATATAATACATGATATGCGACACGCGACATGCGTTACGTGTATGCGCGTGCGTTATAACATGTGCATATATGTGTTGTCAACATGTTTATATTCATATCATGTCTTCCAATACGTGACAAACATTTCTGTTGACAATCGTGATGTTCACGTTTTGTTCTCCATCCGTTCATTTATGAAATCAAAGACACGACATACATGTCTATTGACATTTGCGATGTTCACGTTTTGTTCCAACTTATACGACATAATTATCTGTTGACATTTCTACTGTTCATTGTTTGTTCTCATGTGCGAACGCGCATACGTGACACACATGTCTGTTGACACATGAATGTTCCTGCTTTGTTCTCCTAATGTTCAACTACATACGACAAAGATTTCTGTTGACAGGGGCCCCCCTATGAAATGTTCTCCCTACGTTCTCATTTTGTTCGGGGCCTGGTCCACTAGTATAGAGGTAGAAAAAAATAAAATTTTCCAAAACTCCATAAACCCACAGACACACTATCTCCAAAACGACTATGTCATTGATCCTGTGACAAAAATCGCGTCTAAGTGCATAAGATACGTGTGGGATCCGTCATGCGTACGTATGCGCCTCCTTACACACATACAATACTCTCTCTGAAATATTCTTTATGTGTTGCGCGCGCGTGTACACCTACACTTAGATAACATATACTATATAACATATACTAAGTATTATAGAGGCAGTATCAGGCGTGCATAAGGAGGCGCACGATACACACACAGGTATGTGGAGGCGCACGTTATGCCTGCGCATGATATATACGCACATGAATGGCACAACATTCAACGTTGACATTCACAAACCGCTATGATACAGTTATCAGCAATCATCACTTGGATAATAACCATGAGTGAACTTCCTGATACCTCACTTAAAAACGTGATCATCAACTACCAGCTTAATAATCCGGATCTTCCACCTGATCAGCTAGTATGCAGTCTTATGGCTGCACTGTTGGATCATTATCCGATATGGCCATATAGTTCAGTAGGTGGGGAGGTACCACAGCTATACTGTCTCAAGACATACTTTGGTAAATATATCAGAAAGCTTCGTAAACAAAAACTCCTCACAGTTCACTCTATCATGAGAGTGCCACAGTACCTTCATCCGGAGAACATTACTATCATGGGCAATGTTCCGGTAGAGTATCAGAAGCTTTGCACTGTATGGTGGACTAAAGAGCCTATTCGTAAAAATGATAGAGAAATACTTAACCAGGGTATTAGTCTCCTGAAGGGAGCTAAATACGATATCATACCTGTGGTAGACGATACCTCCCACCCGTTGTATGAGAGGATTAAGAGATATCGGAATATTTATAACAAGCTTTCTGCTGACAAACAGCTAGAGGAGAATGAACGTGCGACTTTCAAAGAAACCAGTCAGCGAAGGAGATATGTCAGATCTCGAAAGAATGATTTGGAAGGTGGAGGATCAAACGGTCAGCCCGCCAGCAAAAAAATCACGATCCTTGAAAAAATCAGAAGAGCAAGAGCCAAGTCCTCCAAAAAAGAAGTTTGATAAAAAAGCTTTAGAGAAGCTGAAGAAACAAAACTTCCTTGCTAACAAAAAGAGACAGCTATCACTGAATATCAGAACAAGTGCTATAGGTGAGTACAGAGTACTTATTAAAGACGACATTGGTGAGGTGCTTATTCCAAACTCACAAGGTGATATGTTTAGATTACTAGACCTATGCTGGCTGGTAGCCTGTGGTAAATCAATTAAAGATGCCTGTATTAGTATGGGTCTTCATCCATTGCTATTCATGAGACTTCGAGCTGCACACCCAGAAATTGACCAAGCTCTTCATCAAGCTGTGGAGCTTTCAGGTGAGATTGATATTGAAAAAGCTGGTAGACTTATGGAAGGTCTTACTAAAGATAATTTAGCTATTAATGATATGAAAGCTAAATTTCTTATTTGGCGTGGTAAGCAAAGATACTATCGTATGTATGGTGAAAAGCCAAGTGTTAATGTAGAAGTTGGCAGAACTACTGTAACTAATCATTATGAAATGAGTGCTATGATAAGAAGACTTGAAGATAATAGTGAGGATACAGAAATTAAGCAAATCGAGATGGAAGCATCAGATTATGAAATTAAAGATGAATAAGCCAATAGAGATAAGACTTATTGACAATGCTACTCAAGTTGGTCCAGAAAAATTAGCTCATATCCCAGAACTTATAGTAAGAGCTTATCTGTTGTATTTTCCAAGACCCCATAGATATCCAAAGACTGGACTACTTCAGTGGGTTGTAGATCATAATGTTATAGCACTTTATATCTATAATGGTAGATCTTATTATCATGAATTTAGTCGTGGGGTTGAAAAAAAATTAAGTGTTAAAGTTGAAAAAAGATTGTTGACAAAGATTTTTCAGAATGATATTATCTACCAGATCATGGATGATTTGGCCAAAGACCTTTTATACGACCAAATCTTCCCTGAGAAAAAGTCTCGAGATGCGATGAACCGATACTGGAAAGTCAAAGATGGCAAGACAATATAGTGTAGCTGTAAGAAATGCTTGGTTGGCTGCTTATGAAACTACTATTGGTGCTGCGCCAAAACTTAGACTTTATGACGGCTCTATTCCCGCAGATTGTGCAACTCCGGCCGATGGTACATTGATCTGGGAAAGTGATTGCCCCTCAGATTGGATGGGTACACCATCCGGTGGTTTTGTAGCTAAGCTTGGTACCTGGCAAGATGATGCTATTGCAGATGGTACTGTTCAGTACTATCGAATGTATGACGGGGGTCTTACTACTTGCCATGAACAGGGTACAGCTGGAGTCGCTGATACTGATATCATTGTTTCTAATGCAAGTGTGGTTACCGGTCAGAGCCTAACAGTAAATACTTGGGGTATGACTGCTCCAGGAGCTTAATATTATGGCCATAGTCTCACCTTTTGGTAGAAGCGTCCAGTTGCCTATTAGTAGTTTAATTAGCCCGGAAGATCAAGATTATCTTTTAGTTATTGATGATCAGAGCGGTTCACTTGGTATTGCTCAGTATAAACAGATAAGGATGAATTTAATGTCTTTTTGGGGAGATAGTCTCCAAGGTGATCCTGGACCTCCTGGACCCCCTGGACCTCCTGGACCCCCTGGCGATCCCGGTCCTACTGGAGACCCTGGCCCTCAAGGTCCATCTGGTGATAATGATAGCCCAATATATCCAATAGTCTCCTCTGGCACTATAGCTAATAAAGATGTAGTAGTTATTGTCTCCGGTATTGAGCTTACTCTCCCAGATATTACTACTCAATACCAAACCTATGTGTTAAATCTCTCTGATGGTGATATTACAATTTATCCGACCTCTGGTGGTGGCGGTTCACCCACAATGGCCAGCTATAAAGGTAGTGGTACGCCATCACAAGCCTCACTACCTTCTGGTACTTCAACTCCTTCATACCCTAGTAGTCTTGTTTCTGGTGATACTCTATATCTTCAAATAGCTCATGCTAATAATGCGGGTGCTTTGTCCCAGTCTCCTGTTGTGCCGGCAGGTTGGACACTTGACTCTCAAGATACTATCAGTTCATCAAGACAATTTATCTATAAAAAGATTTCTGATGGTACAGAAACCGGTACTATTAATGTAACATTTGATAGTACTGGAGGTACAGTGGCCTTTAATGCTGCTATCCATGCATTTGAAGGGGCTAATGGCAGTGAGGCTAGTAGCTCTACGTCTGGATCTTCAAATACTAGGCAAGATGCTGATGTTACTACTACAAGTACTGATGAGCTAGTAGTTAATTTTGGTTTTACTAATGCAGCATATACTGAAGTTAGTCAAATGTCAGGTGATTGGTCACTTAAATTTAAGTCATCAACCTATCCTTGTCTGACTGTGGAAACTATGGATGCTGCAACTGCTGGTACCTATGGCGGTGAAACAGATGTAATGGCCTCTAGCTATGTGTGGATTAATAGAGGTCTTGCTTTATTACCAGAAAGTACTAATCCTAATAAATTTACAAGAATTAGTGATGGTGTATCTACACAACAAAGTTCACTTGTGCTTGGTGCTGGTGATGATGTTGTATTAGCTTATATTGGCGATAGTGATCCATATGAATTTTTGATTGTAGAGTAAATGTAATGAGAAGAATTTCCATTCCCATGATTACAGAAAGTGAAAGTATACCACCCCCTACTGGTGAGGATTGGGGCCTTAGAGATTGGGTTGGATTTACACCAAATATTGATAGAGCTGCTGGAACAGGTGAGGCTGGTACTTTATCACAGTGGCTAGATTTTTTGTCTGGTGTATTACCAGACCCAGGTGACTATCTCTCGCTACTAAGAGAAGGCCAAGGTAGTGGTTTACCTAAAGGTGGATCTGGTACTTGGACAAAGGCGGGGTGGTATAATAATTGGCCATCTGGGTATAATCTCCTGCTTGGTGATGCTTTTGGTAGCCTTCTAAATACCCCAGGCTCAAACCAATGGTTAACTAATATTAAATATGTAGTTTATAAAATTATGACCGAGAGTACTATTAACACTATTGGTATTCTCGGTTGGAATGAGCCAGAAAGAACTACTGTATTTAGTCCTGCTGTTCTTGGCACTAGTAAGGCTGTAGTTGAAGCCAATATGGCTATAGGCTATAGAGCAGCATATGAGCAACTAAATCAGGTTGATGGTGGTACAGTACCAAACTTTGTAGCTACACCAAGACCAGATATTTTGTTAACTGGCCCAGTTTTTGCAGAACCAAAAAAGGCTACTGGTGCTAATGCCAGTATTTATACTCTTTTTGCTAATCCAGTATTTAGAAATTCGTTAGGTGCTTTTGGTAGTCATAATCATCAATCAAATGGTTTATCTGGTTCTAATTATTCCTATGGTAATAATGGCTATGGTGATCCTCCATTAGACGGTAGTGTATCATTATTCCACGCCTGGAATGCTTTAAAGATTGTTGAGCCTGGGCTTATTCTTCCATTTATTGCAGATGAGAGTGCTATTCCACACTACGGCTGGGAAGCACTTACCTATTCGGGTTGGGAAAATTGGGTAGATGGTGGTGAATTACCACAACTTGATTTTATGAGGAAGATGCAGCAAGGTACTTTAATATGCTGTGTCTTACAATGGGCAGTATCTCTATATTGTGGCTATGCCATGCATACTGGAGATAATCACTATGAATGGCGTAGACCGGTAAATGGCCCACCATGGTATGTTTATGAGAGCTATAATCACTGGAAAACTCTTATTGACTATAGAAGGTATGATATAGACCTTTTAACTGATGGCTATGTCCCTATTACAGCGAAAACCTGGCAAGAGATAAACGATCCAAAAGATATTATTATTCAAATACCTACTAGGGGTCAACCAGTTGCTACTTATGCTAGTGGCAATCCGATGTTTAATGAGTTAGCACAAACAACCTTTGAAGATGATTTAATTACTTTATCCCCAGGGGCATTTAAAGTACTGTCCAGGCCTGTATGGCTAAGACAAATTAGACCACATACTTTTTCTGCTAATCTTAATGTAACTGGAGGTGGTAAAGCAAGACTAGTTGTAATGGGCCATGATAAAACTGATGGTAGAATTAGAGCTGTATCACCTGAAGTAAGCAATAGTGATGTTAATATTTCTGTAGACTTTACTCCAGTTCAACATAGAAATCCATACTTCATTTATGATCCTGCATATGCTGTTCTAAAAGTAGAACATAATGGTGTTGGTAGTGTAGAAGTATCAGACTGGAGAATTGTTTAATGTTGTCCTTATCTAAAGTGAATTTAGCTAAACGGTTAATAGTTAACTATACTGAGGTATCTAGAAATTTAGCTAGATTACAAAAAAATCCACCTCCACCATTATCAGTTGATATTGCTGGTCATTCTGCTTTAAGAGTTATTAAATATGGTGGTGTTGATGTTAATGGAGAACCTCAGACAAGCTTAAGGAATTTAGTAATAACATCTTTAACTTTAGAATTAGATAATATTAAAGCCCAACTCGTGAACCTTGGTATTGATCCAGAGGGATGATGATGAATATAGGATTTATCTTTTACTCAATTATTGCTATGTTTGCTCTATTGCTTAGCATATTAGGGTTAATATTTGCTTGGCTATTAAAGATTGATGATCGAATTTATAATGTGACTGTTTCTGGTGTTACTAAACAAGATTTAGCAAAAATTCAAGAGGATGTTGATAGATTAAGGGATCAGATAATGCTACTTAATAAGTCAAAAGGCGAATAACATGGCATATTGGAATAAAGATGCACTCCTCCTTGATCCGCCAGATGGAACAATTCTTTTGGCTGGACAGCGAGCATACGATAGTACTCACCGAGTAACCGTTGAAGGTCCAGGGGTTATTGGGGAGCTTACACCACTAGGGTTTATTTGGCCATATTTTCATGACGCATCCCTAACAATGAGACCTAGACCAGTTTACCCGCTACGGTTTCACTCTGCACAGTCACAAACGGCCGGCCGTGAGATGTGGCTTATTGGAAAGTGGGTATTTAATAAGCGAGCCGCTAAGGTCGGGTTATCCATATACGATAGTGTAGCAGCATCTTCTGTCATTACAGGCGTTTATAAATGTCTTGCTGATGGCACATGCGGCACTCGTATTTCCCGCAACGTCCTTTCGACAGATAGTACAAACGTGGTAACTAGCGATCTAGACGATTTTATATATCCAGGACAAGCGATATGGATCAGCATTTGGACTTCTGATGCTATTACCGTCTATTCCCATAACATCAGCGGTTCAGGACAATTTATAAATCCTAGTGGATGTATTTCGTCAGTAGGTCTTAGTTGTTTTGTTAGAACTTCACTAGAGGAAGACGCTGCTCCTATTAGCTTTCCCGCAGGCTTAAATGCGTCAAGCGTAGGGAGCATTCCTACTATTTTATTGGAGCCTGAATAATGTATGTACGCATATTAGATCAGGCTCCAGGACCGGAATACTGGTCTACAGAGCATATGCGATATGTCTCTAGCGATAATCCTGATTTCATAGCTTGGAAAATCTCCGATAACACTTTACTAGAGTTCGACACAGAGATTGACGCCGATGCTCACTTGGCTAGCGTCGACTTATATGATAAATCTCCATTACCATCCCGTATTATCACTACTCTTACATTTATTGATCGCTTTACTGATGAAGAGCTACTAGCTATATTGGCTGCAGCGCCTTCAACAGTAATTAGAGTATTAAGTGCAAGTGTAGTGGATGTAACAGACACAAGGATAACATCAACCATTGATGCGCTTATTGTAGGCGGAGTAATTAATTCCGATCGTAGAGATCTATTATTGTCTAGACTATCAAGACTGTAGTAAAGGGAGAATAGTTATGAACGATCGACTTAAAGAGCCATCATCATGGGGCGGTATTGCTGTAATGCTTGCTACTGGTGCTACACTTCTACCTAATGACTTTAGTGCATTTGGTTTTGGCTCTAGTGAATGGTCAGTTGTACTTAGTGTTGGTGCACTTGCCTGTGGTGTTGTTGCTGTATGGTGTCGTGAAAAAGGTAAAGAGGTTAAATCAGATGAGTAGGTTAATCCTAACTATTCCACTACTACTTTTAGTAGGCTGTGTTAATAGTCCTCCGCAGCCGGATTTAGTAGTGCTGAACAGTTGTCTCACCTTTAGTAAGAGTCTAAAGACACTTGCTGCTGCTAAATCGCAAGGCATGATTAATGATGCTCAGTCAGAGATTATTGATCAAAGTATTATGATTGCAGCTCCTATCTGTCTAAGTGAAAATCCTGGTGTTGGTAATAATGCTTCAACACTAGAAGCAATTAATAATCAACTAGAGACATTGATCTTTAGTACTGGAGGTTCTAATGCCAATTAATGCTGCACTTGTTGCATTGTATGGTATCACTCAGCTAGCTCAGCAAATCATTGAAATGCAGAAACAAGCTGACGGTTTTACTGATGAGCAGCTTGCTGAAGCATGGGAGAAGCAAAGATCTGAATTTAAAAGTGCAAAACAACTGTGGGAAAGTTTAAATGTCCATAAATAGAGAAACTTTTTATTCTCTTTATATTCATCATTTTGGTATAATTCAGCATCAATCAGTAGTTGATGGTCTGAATTTTATCTTAGATAGTATGTATGGTGAATATAAATTTGACTACCAGTCTCATGAGTCATCATTCTTAGCTCAAATTAAACATGAGACTGGTGGTCTATTTCAACCTATTACTGAAAGAGGTTCAAAAGAATATTTTAATAAATATGAGCCAGATACTCAAATTGGTAAAAATCTTGGTAATAGACATATTGGTGATGGTTATCTATATAGAGGTAGAGGATTTTTACAAGTTACTGGTAGAGAAAACTATAGAAAGTTTTCTGATTTAATTATGGTTGATTTAATTAGTAATCCAGATAAAGCATTAGATCCCACTATTTCATATAAGATCTCATATTATGGTGTAAGAGCTGGTTTATTTACTGGTGTAAGTTTTTATAGGTATATGAATAGTGCTAGGACCGATTTTAAGAATGCAAGAAGAGTAGTTAATGGACTAGATAAAGCTGATAAAATAGCTAAAGACTCAGAGACTTTTAATCATATACTAAGTAGAGCTAAGGCAGATAATACCTATGGCTGAGCCAATTTACTTTACTAACGGTACTTCTGATACCGATTTTTGTACGGTAAATTTAACACCGGCTTATCCTTCGGTAGTTAATGCTGGTGAAGTAGCTATATTAGCTGTTGTATCTAGGCAAAGTGTATTAGACTCATATACTATTACTGATCCTAACGGTTCTTGGACTCTTGTAACCTCATATGATGGCTCTATTGCCGGTAGTGCTCCAAGAGTATTTATTTATAAAAGAGTATGTAATGGTTCAGAAGATAATGATACTATTACTGTCCATAGTAA
>ENA-UPTA01004411-UPTA01004411.1-activated-sludge-metagenome-genome-assembly--contig:-NODE-4411-length-13322-cov-5.454813_pt1 | contig 13322 bp, 5 predicted proteins | sample MGYA00238184_ERZ773361 | MGnify/ENA primary metagenome ERZ773361 (study PRJEB29100, sample SAMN05720205) | activated sludge metagenome | isolation source: anaerobic digester from wastewater...
GTCTGGAACCTGAGCGACGCGCGAGTCCTGGCGAACACCCCGGCGCAGGCCACGGGGACCCAAGCGGCGAAAGCGGCGAAGGTCATTGTGACAGCGACGGATTACAGTTCCCTGTTCCCGGCGAGCCAGATTCAGTCGGATGGCTTGATCGTGGATACACAGCCGCCGGAAGTAAAAGTGACGCTTACGCCGGGCACCCCGGCTGCGTTCCGTACGGCGGGTGACGGTCATGTGTTCAACCGCGTAACGCGTGGCGACACGGTGACGGTTGCCGCCGACATTATTAACCCGAACGTTCTGCTGACGGGCGATGACAACTGGCTGGCCGGTCCGGGCAGCAACCTGAACAACGTGGTTGTTGCAGCGGATGTCAGCGGATTCGGCGGCAGCAGTGCGCTGGCCTTCCCGATCACGGGCACGTACACCGAAAGCGGTCTGACGCACTTCCAGAGTACGCAGACGGTCACGGTAGGCAGCGGCGTTGGGATCACCGATACCGCGCAGCAGACGCCTGTGGATATCACCTGGATAGGCCAAGACGATGTAAGCAACAACATCGTCGAGGTGATCCACGAGCAGCCGGTCGCGGTGGATAACTTCCCACCGTCGATCTTCCGTGGCTCGCTGGGTGTGGAGTTGCGGTCCGGGACTGCGACCTACGGCGAAGGCGCGTCGCAGATTGTGTACACGACGCCTGGGTCGAAGTTGGGTCGAACCGGTTGGAGGATTGCTCCGGGTTCGGTCCTGAGAGTCTCTGCGGTCATCGGCGATTCGCTGGATGATCCGCTGGGATTCCTGAGCAACAACCGGATTTCTCTGACGCTGTCCGGCAGCCCGACTCCTCCGTCGGCTACGGTGACGCTGCAGAACGACCTGGCGACAATCAGCCAGACGAACCTGTCGGCTCCGTTCGACGTAGAGTTGGCTCGAGGTATGGATTTGGATACGACGCTGGGCTTCGGGTTCACCGTGAGCGTGACGGATATCGTCGGCAACAATGCGACCGAGACGAATATCGGCTCGTTCGATGTCAACGGACGTCCGACACTCAAGGCGTATGCGACCACAACCCCGGCCCGCCTGACCAATCAGGCCGTCTCCGCAGGCGAAACGCTGGCGATCAACGCCGATGAGATTCTGACTCTCGACGTGGTGACGACGGATCTGGGTACCGTTGTGGATATGGACGTTACGCAGACACCGGCCGGTGCGCTCGGCTCAACCTTCGTTTGGCAGACGAACCTGAGTGGTGGATCCACCGGAACGGCCGTAGTGACCATCACACCGGATGTTCCGACGTTTGGTGTCGGTCCGATTGAGCCGTTCGCAGTCGAGGCGAATGCGACGGATGATGACGGTCTGACGACCTTTATCACTCCGGGCATCAACATCGCCATCAATGATATTCCTCTGTTCTCTCCGGTGTTCCCGGCTACGTTTGATGGAACCACCGAAGATCTTACTAGTGACGATATTGGACGTCTTTCCGTGGCAGGCGCCGATGTTCGCCAGGTTACGATTGAGGAAGGCGAGATCCTGACGGTTACGATTGAAGCGCGCGATATGTCGGCGGTGCCGGCGAATCTGACGCTGGTTGCAACCGGTACAGCGATTTCCTCGGATGTGACCATTGCGAACGCCACCCTGAACGGTGTGAACGTCCTCAATGCCGCAACCGATCCTGCGGCGGCCTTTGTCGAATCCGGCTCGATTGAGTTCATCTTCGAGCCTGGCTTCGAGGCGGTGCCGTTTGTTGCGGGTGCGGAAAAGGGAACCTTTACTCTCCGCGTGTATGTTGCCGACGAGGCGCAAGTGGCGCTCGGAACGCAGAAGGATTATGTCGATATTCTGATCGACGTTCTGCCGGAAGCGGCTGCGCCGGATGTTGAAGTTCTCGACGTGACGATACTCAACGCCGATGGCACGCTCATGAGTTCACTGGGTGCTGTTGCGGCGGCGGATGTTCAGGAGACCAGCACAGCGGTCATAACGGCTGGTGCGCTGGATCCGGGTGGAGAGCCTGTCACCCTGACGTTTGACATCGGTGACAGCGGGCTTCCCACGGTTATCGAAAGCCCGAAGAACTTTGCTCAAGGCTCTTATCCCGAGAATTCGTGGGGGAATGATCCGAGTATCGTCTTCGCGGAAATCACCCTGACTCCGGGTCTGTTTGACGCGGATGCGGGTGTCGGCGAAGGATATGTCGATTCCGCGGATGACCCGACCACCGTTACGGTGACCGGTACAAACAGCAGTGGGCTGAGCGCTTCGGATAACGTGGTGCTCGATATTCTCAACCACCCGATGCCGCCGATCCTGACCGTGGCCACCAGCCAGGGCGGAGCGGATATCGGCGCGGGTGTCACGATCAATATCGCCGATACGACTTCCGTCAAGTTCTACATCACGGCGCAGGATTCGGATGCGGAACTGGTGATTGTCGATGTCGACGGACATACGTTGGACGATTCCGTGACCGTCGCCGGACAGAGCACCGGTACATACACGTTCGAGGTGCCGATCGGTGTCATCGCGAATACCACGTACAATCTGGTTGTTCGTGGTATCGACGGAGGGTTCCAGATTACCCGACGAACCGTGGCGGTGACCGTCCTCGTTGGGAATCAGGCCCCGACACTGGTGCTGAATCCGACGACGGCGAACGTTCAGCCGGAAGCCCAGACGACCATCGTGGCGACCGCAACCGATCTTGACGGCGATGCCCTTGCGTTCGGTGCGACGGTTGCGCCGGAAGGAATCGGCACGGTTGCTGTGGGTACGGTAACGAAAGACGGGAACGTCTCCACGGTGAATATAGTCTTCACCGCCGGTGCGGACCCGGGAACGGCGACCATCACTGTGACGGCGACCGATCCTTCCACGTCGTCCGATACGGAAACGGCGACGATCACAATCTTGAGTCCTGCTCAGGAGCCTGATGAGATGATCCTGGCTCAGGGCCATGGCGGTATCACGCAGGTGAAGCGCAACTTCATGAATGAATCCGATCAGTGGCGGTTCTCCCCGTTCAGCGGCTTCCAGGCTCTGACGCCGAGCTTCGCAACGCAAATCGTGTCGCCACGTGATCGCTTCACAAATGTGGCGGTTGCCGATTTCAACCAGGACGGGAAGCTCGATATCCTGACCGGGTTCGGTCCTGGTGGAATGGCTGCTACTCAGCCGTCCATCATCCTGATCTGGGAGCAGTACACAGACAAGACCCCGACGGTCATAAGCACGCGCGGCGCCTTTGCCAAGACTGCGACCAATGTGGCGTATCAAAACCTGCAGGGTCAAATCAATGTGGCAGCCGGTGACTTCATCGGTGAAGGCACACCGCTGATTGTTGCGGCACAGGGTGTCGGCGGAGCCAACCAGATCCGCGTGTTCCAGCTCAGCAATCTGCGGGTTGTTGGTGGTGTCAACAAAGGCACCATGGTCGAGCAGGGAACCTTCCGAGCGTGGCCTGGTGCCGGTACACCGGCGCTGTGGGGCAACACCTCCGGTGGTGTGACTGTGGCAGCAGGTGATCTCGACGGCGATGGAATCGACGAGCTCGTTGTCGGCCAGATGAATGGCGCTCAGGTCGGCGATTACAAGCCGGAGACCTACTTCCAGGTCCTGAAGCTCGCACGGAGTGGCGGCACGGTGGTTGTGGATAAGTACTCCACGGCGATCCATGCGTTTGATGATGCTGGGCAGTATGGTCTGGGTGGTGTGAACTTGGCAATCGGTGATGTGAATGGCGACGGCAAGAACGACATCGTTGTTGCCAGCGCAGGTAATCCCGATGCCACGGTGAAGAACCTGGTCCGTGCCTTCGATCTGGCGTTCGTGGCGGGCGGCGATGCTATCATCGTGGAGCCCATCATGCCGGCTCGTTCGTTGCTGGCTGCTGCCTCCAACCCATCCGGCGCATTGTCGATCGCGGTTGGCAACCTTGACCGTGTGCGCGGTGACGAGATCCTCGTCGGGACCCAGGCGATCCTCAGTACCGACCTCGGTACGGGTGTTGTCACTGCCAGCAGTGTACCGCCTGCGATCCTGGCAAGGGGTCTCAAACTGAACTTCGTGGATGGTGCGTATACCAGCTTCGGCGAAGTTCGCACCACGTTTGCGCCGTTCGGCGGCACAGCAGTGCCGACCTCGCAGTCCGTCTTCGTGGGATTCTATCCCATCGAATAATCGGACCTGATTGAATGAGTGATCCGGGGGCGAAATCCGAAAGGGTTTCGCCCCCGTTGCATTAGAGAAGGATGAAAGATGAAGGATGAAGGATGAAAAGGGGAGGGACGGGGGAAGGGCAACCACGGGGGGTTGCCCCTACGGGTGATAGGCGGGCAGAGATAAAGTATGTGTTGGAAAAGGTTCGGATGAAATGGATACCTCGAAGCCGGATGCTTGCATAATGACGAAACGGGAAGGGAATTGCGGGATGCTTCATCGAAGGTGTTTTGGTGCGATTGCGGCCATTGGTTGTATCCTGTTTGGCGGTGCATTGGGGTTTCTTGATTGCTCGAATCGGACACCGGAAACAACAAATCGCGAGGAGGCGCTTGTTCCCGAGGAATGGCAATTGGTCCGGTTTGTGATGGGGAATCGGAAGCATCTGCCGATCCGGGACACCTCCCTCTGGCGACTCGGCGACGTTCAGATCCAGTCCGGTTTCCCGACGGATGTCACTCCGAGTGTTAAGGAAGCGGCCTACGGCAAGCAGCGCTGGTCAATTCTTGTCCATGCGCCCACTCTGCTGACCTTTCCGGAGCTGACCACGGGCAAGGACGGGAAGATCAGTTTTGGTTATTACCTCCGTCCGAATGCCCATGCCAGCGGCTCTGATGGCGCGACGTTTCGAGTGTGGTGTGTCAATGAGACCCGGCAGAGCAGGGAATGCCTTTTTGAGGAAACCCTTCTACCGACATCCTCGACCGCATCGGACGCGGTTCGATGGAAGGAGATCCCCCTTCCTGTCGAGGAATTGGACCGGATTCGGATTCAACTGGAAACCGATCCCGGACCGCAGGGGGACAAGAAGGCGGATTTTTGTGCCTGGCAGATGCCCACGGTCCGGTGGCTCCGCCGGATCGACCGTACTGCGCCGAATGTCGTTCTGTTTACTCTCGATACGCTTCGCGCCGATCACCTTTCCTGTTACGGCTACGAGCGAAAGACCAGCCCGAACATTGACGACCTTGCGGCGAGTGGAACGCTCATGGCGAAGGCTTACTCACAATGTACGGCTACCGTTCCATCGCACATGTCTATTATGACCTCAAAGTATTTGAATGAATTCGGGATCTACACGCAGGCGGTTAATCCGTTACCCAATCAGCACTACACGTTAGCCGAATTATTCCAGGACCACGGCTATGCCACCGCGGCCTTTATGGACGCGGGTTTTATGACGCGAGCCGAAACCGGACTTCACCAGGGTTTTGATACGTTCGTCGAATGCCCCCTGTGGACAATGGATGGGGAGTATGTGAGCGGGCCGGCGATGAATTGGATTGTGGACCATTCCGGCCAGCCGTTTCTGATCTGGATTCATTTGTACGACTGTCATGCGCATTACGATGCGCCGGAGCCGTTCAAAGAACAGTTTGTCGATCCTGGCGCGGATTACACGCCGGATGTCGATCCCGCATTGATTCCCAATTGGGGGGATACCCGGGTGGAGCCGCTGAACTTGGCTTATTACACGGCGCGGTATGATGGCTGTGTCGCATACACGGACCACCAGGTGGGGCGCGTTGTTTCCACGTTAAGAGAACTGGGGATTTTCGACAAGACCATCATTGTCATTGCGGCGGATCATGGGGAGTTGCTCGGCGAGCATTCCATGTATTTTCATCATTACAGTCTTTACGAAGAGAATGTCCATGTCCCGCTGATTTTCCATTATCCCGGACATGTTCCGGCTAACAAGAAAGTAGAGGATCTTTGTGAGAATGTAGACATTTATTCCACAGTAGCGGACCTGGCGGGACTGAAGACGCCCGACGGCCTGAGCGGGCAGTCGCTGGTTCCGGTCTGGCAGGGCAGGGCAGGGGGGCGCGAGGGTGTTCTGGCGGAACACGCTCGAAACGCGGCTGTTTCATGGCGCACGGAGAAATGGAGTTATCTCTATCAGCCGATTGCCTCAGCAGGGAATCGTGAGAACCTGCCAAAAGGGTGGCTGGAAGGACCGTTCGGATATTGGATTCAGCACGCCAAAACGGAGGAGCTGTATGATCGTGAGAACGATCCGGGAGAAAATGCGGATCTGAGCACCAGTCTGGGCGACGTTGTCGGTGAGTTGCGTTCTGAGGCAAGCGTCTGGATCGAGAACTGTGACGCGATCTGGGCGACGGGGATGTACTCGGTCAGCGGGGCGACGCGAAGCGTGATGAAGCCCGTGGACTCCGAATCGGCAAGGGCGTTGGAGGGGCTTGGGTATGTTGTGGGCGGATATTAGGACATCCTCACCCCCTGGGGTCTCCAAGTCCTCACCCCCTGGCCCCCTCTCCAAGGATGGAGAGGGGGAGAAGAGCATGGGACGGATGGGACCAATGGGGATAGAAGGCCTGACTGAGAATTCCCTCACCCCAACCCTCTCCCGGAGGGAGAGGGGGGAGATAAGAGCCTCTTACAGAGGGCGACGAAAAGCGTTCAAAATGAGGATTCAATTCTTGTGCAGCATGGTTGTACTACTGTTTAGCGGGCTGGTCCTGTTGACAGGGTGCGGGGATTTTCGTGGGGAGAACCTGGCGGGTCGATTGATTGCCGGAACGGTTGAGGCGGAGCCTGCTCTGGTAGAAGGGCTGACGGGTAAAGAACGGCTGCATGTTCTCGCGCAGTCTCCGGAAGGGGAGACCGTGGCGGTGCAGTCGATTCAAACCCTGGGTTTTCCGGCCGATTTCTGTATCAGTGAAGCGAATGTCATCGCGGCAACGGGACCGATTCCGGCGACGGTTACACTGAGCGCGTATCTCACCCTGGATGACGTTGTCGTAGCGGAGGGTTCCGCAACGGACCCGGTCGGCTGGGGACAGGAGCGGGTACAGATTCATCTGAGCGCACGGGAAGAGGTATTGACCGGAATCCAGGCAGATACGTCCGAAGGCAACGGGGAGATTCGCGGGACGGTCGTGCTGTCGCCACAAGTTGAGTATGTGGGGCAAGCGAAGGATATTTTGTATATTATTGTTCGGGATTCGGATGGGAAAACGCTCTCGGTTTCGCAGCCGTATCCGAATCCCTCTTTCCCGATGGAGTTTGTTTTGAAAGCGGGGGAAACCATGATGGGAACCATTCCGGAGGGGCAGGAGGTTTTTCTTATCGCACGGTTGGACCGGGACGGAAATGCGTTCTCATCGCCGGGCGACCTGGAGGGTGCGGTCACGCGGGGGGCTGTTCGACTGGGCGAGACCGGCGCGGAAATTCTTCTGGATCGTGTAATCGAGAAACAATGAATTCATAAGTATTAACGATTACATACACAATGGACAACACAAACCAAAACCCCAAACCGGAAACACCCTGCCGATGCGAGTATCCTTACGCATCCTTCTTCTGCCCATTTCAGGATGGAGAGTTCCCCTGTCCGTACGTGTTATCGCCGATGCGAAGTTCCCCGACACCCAGGCAGGCACGATTGCTGAGTATGTTGGGGAAGCCGATCACGGCGACGAAGAGCGGATGCACGGGGTGTGCGGTTTTTCGTAAGACTTGGCGGAAGCATACGACGGTAAGGGCCTGCATCGGTTTCTTACTGACCCGATACCGTCAGGGGGGCCGACCGATAGCGGGCTAGGCTCGCTTAATCGTCATCCTCTTCTTCATTCTCGTCGTCTGTGTGAAGTGGTCGCGAGCGCTGGCGCGTGACCGGGGAGCCGAGGCGACGAATCTGGCCTCTCAATTTTGCGGGCACGTCTTCTTCCTCCACACGCAACGGGCATTCCGGACAGTCCTGCTCGTCCGGGAACGGTCTTGAGGGAACGCAATATACGCGTCCATTGTTATTGAGCGGAACCAGGTGGGGACAATAACATAAGCGGTGAACTCGCAGCTCACGGAGCGGATCGGTTTCCATATTTTTTCGCGACATGCCGACACAACCCGGTTGAATAAGGATACGGACTTGGTGACGCAAGAGCGACTTCCACTTGGATCATAGCCACTGTTCGCTCATTCGTCGAGTGCTTTTGTTCGGAATCTTTTGGTTTACATAAGACATCTTCTACGAAGTATCGACAGGCACAGAAGCCTGCCCCACGCTATGCCTGGCAAGCCCGGGAACCTGCCCCCACGGTTCTCGTGGGCAATAATCCATGCCCGCGTACACCGGTCATTTTGGCTGGAGCCGGAATCCACCCCCGTGACCCTCGAAGAGAAACGGGTGTTGACCTAGCTTATTCAGAATCACGACAGATCGATCAGAGAGGACAAAATGAATTCGCTCGCTTGTATCATCAAACAAGCAAGAGATTACTGCGGTACCCTTTCCCCGGCAAAACTGGTTTTTGGGGGGTATCTATTCTATGTCTTATCCGGCTGGCTGTTGCTTTGCTTGCCGTTTATGCAGAAAGGCCCGGGGGTGAAGGCTCTTGATAACTTGTTTGTCGCGACCTCGGCCATGTCCACAACGGGTCTGTCAACGGTGAGCGTATGGGATTGCTACAATTTTCTGGGACAGCTGGTGGTTCTTGGGTTGATTCAGCTGGGCGGGATCGGATATATGACTTTGGGTTCTTTCGTAATTCTCTCTCGGAAATCGGGTCTTTCAGAGATTCGTTCGCGCGTAGGCGCGATGGTTTTCAGCCTGCCGGTGGGCTTTAATCTAGCACATTTTATTCGGGGCGTGATTGGTTTCACGTTCGCGATTGAATTGCTCGGGACGATGGTTCTTTATCCGATTTTCCTTTCTGTTGGAGCGCCCTGTCCCTTGTGGAATGCCGTGTTTCATAGTGTATCGGCTTTCTGCACAGCGGGATTCAGTTTGTTCAACAACAGTTTTGAATCGTATGCGACGCATTTCTGGTTGAATTCTGCTATTGCTGTGCTGAGCTATCTGGGCGCAATCGGGTTTATTGTCTGCCTGGATTTCTGGCGGATGGTGCGTGGGGAGGTCGAGCATATCACGCTGACAAGCAAGATTATTCTGTATGTGACTTTCTGGATGACGCTATGCGGGACACTTCTGATATTCCTGGGTGAGCCATTGATTGCAGGAATGCCCGCAGATGAACGGTTGTTGGCGGCATTTTTTCAGGCTATGAGTGCCATGACCACAGTGGGATTCAACACGGTTGGCATCGGGACCTTATCGAAAGCCTCCTTGTTGGTAATCATTGTTCTTATGGTGATCGGTGCGTCTCCTTCCGGGACCGGTGGCGGTCTGAAATCGACGACCCTGAGCGCCATTCTGGGTGTCATCCGCAGCGCGATACGCGGAGAGCATGATGTGCGGTTCTGGGGTAAGGTTGTCCCCCTGGAACGCATTTGGACGGCGGTCGCGAGTTTGGGGATGTATCTTGGGGTCCTGGTGATAGGAACCTATTTGCTGGAGCTGACGGAGACCTCCGGGTTTGAGAAGAACCTGTTTGAGGCTTCATCGGCCCTCGGAACTGTCGGTTTGAGCATGGGAATCACATCGACATTGACGAATATGGGGAAACTCATCGTAATCTTTCTCATGTTCTGTGGAAGATTGGGACCGCTGACATTGGGCGTGGCTCTCTATTTCCCCAAGGGCCTGATGTCGGAGGTCAGCGACAGCGATGTTGCGTTGTGAGATGTCTCCTCGCGCAAATCGTCGAGCAGGCACGGAGACCCACCCCACCAGATGCCTGGCGGGCATCAACAACGAAGGCCGCTCGGGATGAGCGGCCTTCACAGATTCCAATTCAAGCAACTGAGGGTTGAGATCGGGTTTCCGAGACCTTATCTCGCAGACACGATGTCCGCTTGATTTCAACCGCCGAGCAGCGAGAGCAGGCTCTGGTTCTGGAAGTTGGCTTGTGCCAGGACCGAAACGCCGGCCTGCATGAGGATCTGATTGAGCGTAAACTGTGTGGACTCCGCAGCGATATCCGCGTCTCTCAGCCGGGATTCTGAGGCGGTGAGGTTCTCTGCAGTCACACTAAGACTTGCGACGGTCGATTCAAGCCTGTTTGTGGACGCACCCAGAAGCGACCGTGTCGTGTTGACCTGGTCGAGCGCTTCATCAATGATCGATAGAGCATCGGTGGCTCCGCTGAGGGAGGTGACATCGATGTCCGCCACCGTCCGACCGGAACCCTGTCCGAATCCGAGGTTGGAAGCCCGCAAATCGCCAAGAGAGGCTTGGAAGGTTTGCCCGCCGAACGCCCCAACCTGGAAATTCAGAGACTTGTTGACCGTCGAAATGAGAACCGTAATCCCGGTATCGGTCCCGGTGGTTGACTTCGTAACATCCAGGATGGCATCAAAATCAACCGTGAGCTGTTTGGATTTCGGATCCGTAAACGTCACGTCTTGATCGCCGTTCTGGAAAGTCACACCAATACCGCCGTTTAAGTAACCGACGAATTCCTGGGCATTGGTTTCATACCGGTCGGTTCCTGCGGTAAGACCCGTCCCCAGGCGAACGGTCACTTGAGGAGTTGAGGACCCATCGGAGGTGGATGTCGGGCCATACAGGGTGACAATCTCACCTGATTCCGCTCGGACCCCCGGTCCGCCATTGATGGAAACCGTCGCAGACTCGGCAAAGCCATCCTGCTCAAGTTCCGCATCGTCCTGGATGGTGACATGATTGGTCTGATCCTGGACGATTGTGAAAGTGAAAGCGGTTTGTGAGCCGGTTCGCCCCAGATCATCGACCAGCTGGAAGGTTGAGGCTGTGGTGTAAGTGAACTGCGACAGACTGAACCGAGTGATATCGCCGTCGCTGACAGTCAACGATCCGGAATAGGCTGTGTAAGACCGTGTCCGATAGTTGATTTCCTCAATCAATCCGGAGATGGACTGAAATCGGAAGTCGTTGTACGCCGTATCGCTGCTGGCCGTGAGCGTCGTATCCAGAGTGTAGGTCCCCTGGAATGTGCTGCCGTCCATTTCAGTTCCCGTGATGGTAATCGTGCTGTTGTTGAAGAGGGTGGTCCCACCCTGGTAGACACTGTTGACAAAGGAGCCGTTAATGACCGCGGAAGAGCCGATTGCACCGAGAGACGCGGTTCGCTGCAACAGGCTCCCGGTGTTATCCCGGAACTGAATGGTGTTTTCCGTGACGCGCTGCTGAGCACTGATCACATCACTTACGGAAATGGTGAAACTGCCGGTGTCGAACGTGGAGCCGGTGATGGAGGTCAGGCTGTTTCCGATCTGTCCGGAGCCGGAGAGAATGGATCCTGTTCCCAGAGCACCTCGTGTGACACCCGTCGCCTGGCCGATCATTTCACCGGATCCGCTGGTCCGGACGGCTGTGAAGGTGATACTCGCTTCGGAAAACGTATTGGTTGTGTTGCGCAGAATAACCCGCCCGGCATTCGCGCCGGTTCCCATTGCCGCTGTGATCTTATAGGACGACGGAACAGACGAAGCGGAGCCGAAATAGGCATTCTGGGCATCCACAATGGCCTTGTTGATTGCACTGAGAAGATCGTCCATATCATATCCGGCCGCCACCGAAATGGCCCCGGCATACCGCTGGATACCATCGGACAGAACACCCTCGAAGATGATGGTATCGCCGGAATAGAGGGAAACGCCCTGGAAGTAGGCATCATCCAGGGTTGTTGCCCCGGTTGCGTTCGTCCCATCGATCGTCGCGGTTGTGGTCCAGTGTGCCAGCGAAATCGCAATATCCGCCTGGTTCCGAATTCCCATATTGACCGTCTGGATCTCACCGGCCGCTTCGCCGGCGACAATCTGCGCGGTCCCGTTCTGGGTCTTGATGATGTTGAGGAACGAGGTTCCAGCGCTTAAAGTCGAGGCGATCGGGGATGGATCGATCTGAAAACCGTACTCGTCCTGCCCGGCGCGGATTCCTGACTGAATGGAGAAATCTCCATTCAACAGCAGGTTGGAGCTGAATTGCGTGGTATTGCCGATTCGGTTGATTTCATCGACGGACTGAAAGATTTCCGCCTGGATAGCCTGGCGAGCCGCCATATCGTTCGTGCCCGTGTTGGCCGCCTGGACAGCCAGCTCCCGCATACGATTCAGGCGCGTCGTCACTTCTTCCAATGCACCTTCCGCCACAGCGATGAGGTTCTGCCCATCCTGTGCATTGGCGATGGCCTGGTGAAGACCTTTGACTTGCGAGGTCAGACGGTTGGCGATCACAAGCCCCGCCGCGTCGTCACCCGCGTTGTTGATGCGCAATCCGGAAGACAACCGTTCGATAGACTTCGACAGGTCTGATCCAACTTCGCTTAGTTGGCGAGACGCATTTAACGCCGCCATGTTTGTATTGATACGCGTAATAGCCATTTCTAATTCCTCCTTGAGTGGGGGAGCCGTCGGCTCCCGATGCGACCCGGCCTCCGTTGCCGGGGATTCTGTGGTGGAAACGCTTCCTGTTTGCGTTTCCCGGACCTTCCGGTCTCTGTTTAGGGTACGGGGATCTCCGCTGCCATCCGGTGGGAATTTCTTCCCATCAAAAAACAGACAAAGATTCCCCTGTCACCGAGCGCCTGCTTGATCGACCGCTGTTGAAACAAGCGCGCGGGACATTCGAGTCCGGTGTGTAGACACAAAGCCGGGAATTACCGAGGATACGCATAGACCTGTAACGGCCGTGCGGAACTCAGCGGACCGGGACGCAGTGACACACCGCGACTATGTCAATTGCTGATTAGGTTGGGAGCGGACAGGGTGAGGGGGTACCGTTAATGACGTGACGGAGCGGTCCCCATACAAGGAGGATTTTGCCCTTTCGATAAAAGCGAGCATCGAAAGGGATACGCTCTGCCGAGGGTCTGCCGTCAAAAGGTTTCCGAGGCCTTATCCCTCCACTGCGGTTTTCACCGAAATGGAGTCGCTTGCCGACAGGTTTGGTAGTTCAACCCCTCTATGGACTTCTATTTTCGTTTCGGTCCTGGGGAAGTCACCTCCTTCCGTTTTTAGCCACGGCTCCCGTCGCGGCTTTGACCGGGACAAATATCGAAAAAGATAAGTATTTTCTTTCTGTATGCATCATTTATTGTGCAAACACCAAATCACCGTTGTCGTCACTATTTATCGGCAGATTGAGAGAATCCTTGAGGGGTTTTTTAAATCTTTTAAAAACAGGGACTTTTGGCAGCGGCACAACCCCCTCCCCAGCCCTCCCCGTAAACGGGGAGGGAGTCCGTATCCCC
>ENA-UPTA01004415-UPTA01004415.1-activated-sludge-metagenome-genome-assembly--contig:-NODE-4415-length-13314-cov-5.693944_pt1 | contig 13314 bp, 14 predicted proteins | sample MGYA00238184_ERZ773361 | MGnify/ENA primary metagenome ERZ773361 (study PRJEB29100, sample SAMN05720205) | activated sludge metagenome | isolation source: anaerobic digester from wastewater...
GGCGATCCGGGAAGTTGCTTCACGGTTGCAGATGCATCAGCCACCTGAGCAGGCGGCGCTCGCTTTCAGGAGGCTTCCCGGGGCTGTTACTGCCCGGCTGGCCGCCCTGATCGCCAATAGTTCACGCATTACCGATGAAGTTCAGATGGGCTTGTTTCAGACAGTGGAAGCTGAAGCGCACCGGCAAAAAGCCATCCGTTCCAGGATGCGCCAGACGCTTGCGTTAGTTCGTGGGACCATTCGCCTCCTCCAAGGTGTGGTTGTGGCGGCAACCATCTTTGTTTTGCTTGCTCCAGACTGGCGTTTCTTCTTTCTACAAGATGTACCTCACCGGGTATTGCTGACTGTTCTGTTGGTCTGTGTGGTGCTTGCCAGCCTGTATTTCGAGTTTGAAGTTCACCAGTTGGCGAGAGGAGAAGCTTTCTAAAAATGGATACATACCCGCTTGCGGTTGGCTTCTCCCTGGCTATTGGTGCTGGGCTGATGATCCACGCGTTGTTGTCCTCGTTGGTCTCTTTTGGAAGGAGGTGGTTGCGCATCCTGGTTTCCCGGCGCTATCGCTTGTACGCCTTGGGGATTGATGATCCGGCAAAAAACACCCACAACGATGATGAAATTCTGGGATTGAACGGCGTTCCCTGGATGAACCTGTATGCTGGGGCGGCAGTGATCGGCCTATCCCTATTCTTCTGGATCGGCCCTTATCTGCCTTCGACACGGCTGGTGTTCCTGGTCGCCCCAGGCCTGGTCTGGCTGTTCAAAGGTTACCTGGTACGTCAGCGCCGGCGTTTCCTCCTGGGGCAAGTTCGCCAGTTGTTGATTGATCTTCGCCTGCACATGAGCCTGCGCGGTTCACTGCTGTTAGGGCTGGAAAACATCGTCCAGACCACTCAGGAGACCAATCTGGTTTACCGGGTGTTGAAACTGCGTACTTCAGGCGGTCAGGCGAAAAGTGGGCTGGACGTGTTGCGCCAGGTGGCAGCGGATCTCAAATCCGCGCACCTGGTTCGCATTGTCCAGCGTATTCAAGCTGCGCAGATGTCAGGCGGGGTTCTTACAATGGATCAGACGCTGGTTTCGTCCATCGATGAGTTGACGGACGAGATCAACAGTCAGACCGATGAACAAATGCAACGCCTGCCGCTGCGCATTACCTTACTGGCCATGCCGTTTTTGCTTGGCCCCATTGTGATCCTGTTCTTCTACCCGCTTGTCGATCGTATCCTGCAAACTCTTTCGGGAACGGGGATTGGCGGCGGCTTCTAACCCATCATGGAGGTCCTTTTTGTTGATCGATCGGAAAGCATCGGAAATTCCCCAGTTCGTCGTGGTCCTGGCCATTGCTATCGTATTGGGCGCGGCGGCCGTGTGGGGCATCTTAACCAATATTGGCGCTCAAGGTGACAGCGTCGCCACGTGGATTGACAGCATCGCCGTACCGGCTGCCCATCCGTAATCGGAGCCTTTGAAAAACCGGGCTGGCGGCTGGTAATTACCAGCCGCCAGCCCGTGAGGAGGTGTTATGTTCCACGATCGCAGCGGACAGAGCGTCGTCGAGTACATTGTGATTCTGGCAATTTTTATCAGCCTGGTCGGTGGTGCACTCTGGCAGATTTTCACAACCCTTCAAGACAAGTTCAATGACGTCAATGCAGAAATCGGTTCGTAAATCATCCCGGAGCGGTCAAGCTTCGGTCGAGGCGCTGCTCGTACTGATGATCCTGGGATTGGTCATCTTTGGCGGGATCGAGCTTAGCCAGGGAATTGCGCTTCGTCAGGCGTTGGACAGCGGCAGCAGCGCAGCCGCCCGCGCGCTATCGCTCGACCCATCGCAGTGGTCGTTTGCAAGTACTGTAGTCCAGCAATCTGTGGATCAAAACGTGATGGGTGGAACTGCTCCGGTCACCTTGCGTGTCTACGATTCGGGCGGTACGCTGCGCAGTTCGGCCTGGCTATTCGGTAGCAATTTCGGGACTTCATTTGTCCTGGAAGCCTCAGCGCCATTCGATGCGGACATCCCTTTTCTAGCCAATTCTCCCATCACGATCCGGGTGCGGCATTGGGGCATCGTGGAGCGCTACCCATGATTTCAGAGAGAAGAGCACAAACCGCTGTGTGGGGACTATTGGCCATGATGGTCTTTATCGCAATCACCAGTGGACTGGTGGACGTCTACCGGCTGTATGCGGCCCGCAATTGGGCTTACTCGGTGGCACAGGAAGCCGCCCTGGCCGGGACTTCCAAGGGCGGGGATTGGACGTCGATCTCCTTGTCTGGAGAGATGCGCCTGGTCGGAGCGACCACCAGGGCGGAGGCGGAGAAGCTGATCGCCGCGGAAATGGCCGCCCGCGGAATCACAAGGTACGTCATGGATGTGCGTGTTCTGCCAGACTCGGTGGGGGGAAGTCTTTCGGGTTACCCCCCGCGCCCGGTTCGCCTGGGAACCAACCGGGGCAGTTGGAGCAGCGACGAACCAGCAGTGGGCGTCTATCTGGAAGTACCGGTGGAGTGGTTCCTGTTAGATCGTCTGGGGATCGTAGCCAAAGACGTTCACGTTTTTGCTGCGGCGGGAGTGGCCGATTGATGGGGTTTTTATGATCAACAGAAATAGACGGGTGTTTTCGCGGAGATGGATCATTGCTGGGGTAATTGCCATCTTTTTCGCAAGTCTGGGCACGTACCTGGTGTCGGCAACTTATGGCCACCCCATCGTGCCCTTCAACCCCAACCCGGTGCGCATCGCTTTTCCCCGTGCCGGCCGGGTGGTGATCTGGAACGACGTGCGGTCCAGCAACCCCGGTTATTTTGCTCGCTACTACTTTATCCGGAGCGGCTGCCAGGTGGGGGTGAACTGTGGCTATGCGGATGTGATCAATAACCAGACGGTCCTGACCACTATCAATGTTTCCGCCGGGGAGACCGTCGGCATCAAAGCCTGCGACTGTTACGGCGGCAACTGCGGCGCAGGCGGGTGCCAGTATCCCCACGTCGGCTGGAAGACGCCCCACCACAATTTCTTCTGTCCCAACTATTTCACCACCAACGTCTATGACCCGACCAAAGGCGGCAAAGATTTCACGGCCTTGTGGAACGCCTTCGCAGCCTCCGGGGATACCCTGGTTGCCGGCCCCCAGTGTTGGGGCGACTGGGATGAGGACAACAGCAACGGCGGCTACGACCACGACTTCGAGGACTTCCTGCTGATCTTCGCCTACCGGGACACCTTCACCGGCTATCACGACGGCAATTCGGGCGACGTTTCCTCAGCCAACTGCCGTGCTTCCGGCTGGGCAAAACAGAACGAGCTGACGAACAAGGACATCTACGTTCGGGTGCTCTCGGATGGCAGCCCGGTAGTGGCCGGGTGGGCGAACCTGTATCGCGGCGATCTCACCGCCCAGTGCAGTGGCGGCACCTGCGCTTTTTCTTTCAACCTGTCGGGGCTGATCTCGACCGACGTCACCTATACCATCCGCGTCCAGGGGCAAAATCCCTACACCGGGACGTGGTTCGATTTGACCGGCACCGCCAAGAGACTGCGCTGCCTGGCGCCACCGAATGTGGACCTGCATGTGGACGGGGGAAATGGCCCCATCACCAAAACGGCCCCGGCCTCGTACAGCTTGAGCTGGACGGCGAGTGGAATTGGCACGACCTGCACCGCCTCCGGATCCTGGAGCGGGGCAAAAGCGCTCACCGGCAATCAAGCGATCTCAGGCGTGGGAAGTGGTACGCACACCTATACCCTGACCTGTTCCAACGGGCAGGGGGCTGCCTCGGACAGCGTCACTGTGAACGTGCTTTCTCCGCCAACGGTGGATCTCAAGATTGACAACCAAAATGGCCCGATTACCCGGGTCAGCCTGGCCGGCTACACCCTGGCCTGGAGCAGCCAGAACGCCACGGCCTGTTCCGCTTCGAGCACCGATAGTAGCTGGAGTGGAAGCGTCCCGGTTTCCGGAACGAAGGCTTTCAGCGGGATGGGTGCGGGGACGTGTACGTATACGATCACGTGTACGAACGCCTCCGGCTCGGCAACCGACTCGGTAACGGCGGTGATCGTCGCTCCGTTGGGCGGGTCGATCTCCGCGCTTTACGCCAAACTGCTGTTATTTGCGCCTGTGGTTGAGCAGCCGGCGCAAACACTGACCGGCATAGCCTCCGGGGGAGAACCTCCTTACCAGGTGACCATCCACGTTCGCTCGCCTTCTGGCGTGGAAAGCATTTTTTCGAAGAGCGGATCGAACTGGACGCTCGATCCGAACAATTCAGGCGACGCCAACCTGGGCGTGACCGAGCAAGGTGTGTGGACGGCCTGGGCAACGCTCCAAGACTCGGCAGGCAGGACGTATACGACCAGCAGCGTGATTTGGGAGGTGGCATGGTATCCAGTGCACGGCAGGCCGTAAGCGTAGGTTTCCTCGCGGTTCTTCTGCTGATTGTCACTGGTGAGGTTGCCAAAGCGGATCCCAGTACGCCAGGTGTATGCCAGCAGGCGTATGGCGCCCTCGACCCTTTGGATACACTCCCAGATTGGCTCCAGGCGGAGGTGGCCGTAGACGAATTGTACACGGCGAACCGGTACGACCTGTTGGCCGGTCATCTGCTTTTTTCGGGGTTCGTTGACGGTTCGCAATGCGCTGGATGGGGGTTGAATGCGGATGCTTCGCCCAATGGCTGTGGGGTGGCCCTGTCTGAACCGGCGGTCATCGAATGGCAAAACCAATTCAACGAGGCCATCGTCGACGCTTCCAGGGCGCTTCAGTTACCGCCCAGACTGTTCAAAGCTGTCATCGCCGTTGAATCACAGTTCTGGCCGGGGTCGGAGTGGGAAAAGGGGGAGGTCGGTTTGGGGCAGTTGACCGAGGCCGGTGCGGATGTGATTCTGGCTTGGCGCCCGGGGGTTTATCAAGACACCTGCTTGCAGGTATATAACGGCGAAACCTGCCAGGGAGATTACACTTACCTTGAGCCTTGGATGCAAGCAGCGTTACGCGGGAAGTTGCTCAAAACCGTCGATACCTCATGCACCACCTGCAAGGGTGGGGTAGATCTGGAGGAGGCCCGGCAGAGCATTCCCCTTCTCGCCGAAGCGATTGCGGGGAACTGCCAGCAGTCGGCTTACCTGGTTCGTCGGGTCTCAGGAGATGTCCCGGCTCAACTCATGAGCTATGAGGATTTCCTGCGCCTGGCCCTGGCAGATTATCACGCCGGAGCCGGATGCCTGTTCAAAGCGATGCAAACCGTTGGGGGTGGAAGCTCTTGGGCAGCGATCGCCGCCGGTTTTCCACGTGGATGTCTTAGTGGGGCGGAATATATCCGGCGCATTGAGGAGCAGATCGCCTCTTGAAAGGAAGTAATGATGGAGTGGTTCATTTTTGGCTGCGTTGTCGCCTGGCTGGCGGCCGTCTCCTGGTTCGATCTGCGCAAGGGCGAGATCCCTCATAGTACCTGGGTGATCTTGCCGTTGATTTTTGCAGGAGCTTACCGTGCCTGGCAAGGCGATTGGCAGTTGGTCGCCCTTGCAACGCTGGTCGCACTGGTCAGTGAACGTCAGCGGATTGCTCAATGGATTCACCTGGAGGAAACGGGCCAGGTCGTTACCTGGCTGCCGCTGATCCTGCTGGCATTGTTCTTGTCGGCTCAACAGATGCCAATCCCTGCACTATCCATTCTCGGGTTTTGGGTCGCCTGGGAATTGGATTGGTGGGGTGGAGCAGACGCGGTTAGCGCGATCACCCTGACATTGATCTGGTCAGACAATGCCTTTTTCATTGCATTTTTTGGATGTCACGCAATCGTGGCGCTTGGGTTGCTGGCATTTACCTGCAAAGCAGAGCGAAAATTTAAGATGCACCGTCTACCAGGGCTTCCCATCATGCTACTGGCTGCGTGCTTTACAAGGGTTATTCAACTTTCATAAGCTCATAGGGTGGGGAGGAATATTCGTACTGCAAGTAATCAGTCATAAGGACATTAAGTAGTCCTGCTTAGAGTGCTGGCTCATCTACGAACAATCTATACATCCTGAATATATATCATTAATTGGATCGTGCGAGGTTACAAGAACGGTTAGCCGCCTTTGTCTGCCAATTGGCGCAGCAATGAAAGCGTTCGCAGAGTAGTTCTCGTATCTAATTCCCTGGTCGGTTCGTTAGCCAGAATCGTCACCGTGATTAGCATATTAACAATCGAACCATTGAATTTGCGTAAAGATTAATAATGTGCCCTCCCTGATCAATATTTATGTTTAAAAAATCGAGAAAGTTCGATTTAATTTGAACGCTAAAGTAATGTCCTGCTTTTTCATATAATCTCAAGCCTCCTGCCAAAAGATTAAAACTTTATAAAGATTTAACCCCGATTTTTGTATGATAAGAAAAACATCAGATTCGCTCATTTTATCTAGACATGAAACGAGCTATTGACTACGTGCAAACCCAAAGAAAACCGTATCTAAAAACAATAAACATCCTATAGATTCGTCACATAGAGGCTTGAAATGAATAAAGAAGTAGCTACAAAAACTGACATTTTGAGCATTCTGGTCTTAGGAATTTTGGTCATTCAGTCGTTTTTGATCATCTTGCTGCTCGATTCCATGAAAAGGCTAAATACACAGGTCAGCCTTTCTCTGCAATCATCGGCAGATTCGATAGCCTCTCTTCCTAATCCCTTAATCGGGAAATCTTATGTTGATTTTGAATTGACCGATACAGGGGGGAACCGGTTTCTCTTCAGCAACCATTTTAATAAACCCACACTGCTGGTGTTTTCAAACCACCAATGCTCTGCGTGTCAAAAGATGTATCCAGAGCTTCAGAAATTCATTGCCGATAATCCACAAATCGACGTAATCATTATTACGTCAAATTCGCAGGAGCAAAACGAGGAATTCGTACAAACCTTTTATCAGAAAGTTTCAAATGTTAGCGTCCTCGAGGGAACTCGGGAGGTTTTTGAGCTCTATAGCGTAAGTGCGACACCTACTTTCTTCTCGCTGAACTCTGATGGAACGATTATACATTCTGGAAGCGTAATAACCGAGAAACAAATAGTGGAACTCATGCAAGGAACAAACTGACAAAAACGGAGGGATGAATGTTTCTAGGATTGTCGAGATCACAAAACAGGTTTGCGACAATGATTATGGCACTGACCCTTGTTGTTTTCCTGGCAGCCGCGATCGTCACGACTACTGTCCAGGCGGGCACAACTTGTGGCGGGTGGCATGATACAGGCTACTGTTGTGATGAATGGTAGCCCGGTCTCCAGGATTGGCAGGAAGATCACTGTGCAACGTGTACGACTAGTGGCTGTGTAGAGTTCACCAATTATCGCTGCAATACGCTCAGCCAATGCCCTTAGATAAATTCCTCAGTGGGAAAGATTCTTGAGGAAACGTAACCGTCTTAGTTCTTGAGTTCCACTATTTGCCTCTCGGTGAATTATGTCAATCATCGTAGAACACGTATCTAAGAAATATTTGCGAGCCGCTGATTACGCCTTACAGGACATCAGTTTCGAGTTCGGCCATGGTATCTTTGGATTACTTGGTCCAAATGGGGCAGGCAAGACCACTCTGATCAAAATCCTCGCATCCCTGATTAAACCTAACGCAGGTATAGCCTACGTCAATGGGTTTGATACTGTAAAAGAGGCTCAGGGGGTCCGAAACAGCATCGGGATCATTCCACAGGAATACAACCTTTACCCAAATCTCCGCGCCAGAGAATTTCTCGTATACATGGCGCTGCTAAGTCGATCCGGTTGCACTACGAAGAGAATCTTGAAGGTGCTGACTGAAGTTGGGTTGGACCATCATGCAAACGACAAAATCCATACGTTTTCCGGAGGCATGAAACAGCGTCTCATCATTGCACAGGCTTTGATCCATGATCCGCCCGTCTTGCTGATCGATGAACCAACGGCCGGGCTGGATCCTGCAGAACGGGTGCGCTTTCGAAATCTCTTTAGCGAAATTGCGCTAGAGAAGACCGTGCTTTTGTCCACGCACATTGTTGAAGACATTGTCGCTACAACGGATCAGGTAATGCTTTTGGACCGCGGCCGTCTAGTCTATAAAGGCCAGATTTCTGAATTGGTCGCAACTGCGAACGGAAAGGTCTGGGAGACAAAAGTGAACCTCAAGGACTGGAATAAATTCAAGGAAAGATTCAGGATTCTTTCCTTTCGCCAAACACCCTCCCTGGAGCTTATAGAGGTTCGATTTTCCGCTGCGGGTGAGAAGGTACCAGATGGGGCAACCTCTGCCAGTCCGACCATCGAAGATGCTTATCTTTTAATGATTTCGTCAGACCTAAAGTAATTGTGCTATTCATGTGCGCATTTCTAGGGGCAATTAAGTTCGAATGGAAAACGCAATGCGCTCAACGGAGTAACTGGCTGCTCGCGTTGGCCTTCATGGCTATTTTCTGGCTAAGCTTTCGGCTTCAAGAATTACCTCTCAGATCCGCAATTGGATTTTCGGTCAGCACTGCCCAAGGGCTGGGGTTGTTCGGTGGTTTATTTATAGCTGTCATGAGCGTCCAGAACCTGTTGCGTGAGACTCATCGGGGGTTTGATCACGTTTGGAGCAGATCACTGCCTGCCAAAAATTACACCTGGCTCAAATTTTTTGGCTCAAGTTTGACTGTCTTTACCTTCTCGCTTCCTACCCTGTTATGTTTTTTGGCCTTGTTGCTGTTCTACTTTGGATCTGGAGCAGTGCTGTCGGGGTTGAAAGTGTGGATAATCCTCATTTTGCCAACTTTTCTGTTCATAATAAGCCTCAGTTTACTCGTTAGCTTGCTAATTCGGCGAAATGTTATTGCGGCATTAGTTCTGGCGCTGATTATTGCGGGTGATCTGGTTCAGAACTTTGACGTGACCGGGTTACTGGCTTTCGCTCCTTACGATATCTATACCTCCGCGATGATCGGCTTTGGGCCCGATGATCCTTTCGTGCTCCTGAATCGTGCGCTGTATCTGATCCTGACGTTGTTGAATTGTGTTCTTTCCTTGATCTTATCGAATCACTGTCTTCCGGTGATTGCCAACAAGAAATATCCATGGGTCGCAGCCTTCAGGATATTCATAGTAATGTCGCTTGTTGCCGGTTCATGGTGGATCGCAGAACGGTATTTGGGCTTGAGCAGGATCGCCAATGTCCCGGCCAATCCAGTCGGACATATTCTCCAGAAGGAAGCGTGTACTCTTTTTGATTCTTACAAAATCGAGTTCGTCTTGGACGAAACTGGGAAAATAATCTCTGGAACTGCGTTACTAAAGCTCCAACCTGTGAAATCAGAAGTCATAATTCCGATTACGCTAAATTCCGGTCTCGAAATGGCCGAGTCTCAAGTCATTGTTGATAGGTCACTTATCCTGAGCTCGTACGAAGAATCGGCAAGTATAGAACGAGAAGTAAGAATCGATTATCGGGGGGAAATGATCATTCCCCGGTTCGCATATACTACTTTTTACCAAGAGCAAGACATTGCCGCCCTTGGTTTTGAGGCGGGTTATTATGCAGACTCCAGGTATGTCTTCATTTTCGGTACCGGAACCTGGCATCCATTTTCAGAGTGTCCTCCCGATTCTGTTACGATTACCATTCCCAACTCATATCCTGTAATCTATTCGTCTGCCGATACAGCGATAACAGGCGAGAATACTTCTTCATCTACTTGGTCTACTTTCACGTCTGGAGTAATGTTGCTTGCAGGCAAGTATCCCCACTATGTTCAAGATAAGGCGTGGAACATACTTTTACCAGATCGACTCATGGCAGAAGACACGCAATCACTGCTCCTCGATACTTACCAGTCAGCAATCTTCCATCTGGCAAACCACGTCTCCGCATCGGAAAAACTCCCAAAACGGATCATCATCGTACCCTTGATACGGCAAACCTATCAGCAAGATGCGCTAAACATATTTTTTATTCCTGAACGGCTAAGTTTCACTAGAGAGCTTATCGATACTGGTAATGATTCTGCCGAGCCAAGCAATAACAGCGGGTTTGTTACTTCGGCTGCATTGGATGTGATGACCTCCTGGTGGTGTGAAGAGCGCACCTGTCCAGAACTTTCTAATATTTTGGTATCTAGACACACAGACATCGGATTTCGTCAAGAAGACCACCTGACCAGTGCGTTGCTCTATTACGCCAGCCTGCAATTATCCCGTGAAATAGACCAGGAAATCGACGTTGGAGAGATGGTTGGCCTTTATGAGACTGCGCTTGATGATCCGTTGCAAATGGTGCAGTTGCCGATCATGCTCCCCCCTGAATCAATCCGGGTACTTTCACAATTGAACGCTTTGTGGGATCGAATCACTCCACAAGACTTCTGGCAATTGATGAAAGAATGTAGAAACCAATCGCGGCCCACACCAATCCAGATAGATGAATTTGCTGAGTTGGTCGATATGATTACAGGCCAGGATTTCCGCGACCTGCAAGGGACGCCTCCATGAAAACGAAAGGATTTAAGGCGAAACGGGATACGATATTTGCAAGTCTTATCCGTTCATACTACGATTTGAAATGCAGCTCTATAGGATATTTTTGGACATCGGTATTTTTCATCGGAGTGAGCTCCATTCTGGTTCTGGAAGCAAATTTGGATCTTGTGGAACGCCAGGTACGCCTTGCGTTGTTGACAGAAGTGATCTCTCCTATCATGATCGGTTTCTTTTCGAATACGATTCTGATGAATGAGATCGAGTCGGGTTCTGCTGTGTTCCCTGCCACTAGGCTTGGCTTGCCAGTTCTTTGGTCGCGGAGGGTAGGCGCCTTGTTTCTGACCTATTGCCTCGTCCTGGCGTCCGTGCTAACCATCGTCAATATCTTCTATCCAGAGATCGGATATAGCCGCTATGCCTTTGCTTCATTACCCACTTGCCTGTTCATCTCAGGTCTGGTTTCGGCATTCAGTTTTGTTTTTAAAGAGATGAATGCAGGTTTTTTGGCAGGAACTTTCATCTGGTCGCTCAATTTCGTAGGAGCTAGAGCTGCATTGAGCGTTTTCGGCCCACAGTTTTACATCTTCTATGGGTGGGCAGCGCTCAAATATTCGCTTCCACCTGGATTCTTCTGGACAAATAAAACAATACTTACATTCTTCGCACTTGTCTTGTACTTGTTGTGCATATTCCTATTGCAAAATAGCGAAGTAATCCTTGCATCAAAGAGATGATCGCCGACTCTAGACTGCACGGTATTGGAAGTTGAACAGGGATTGTTATACCTCCGACAGTCAATAGGCGCAAAAAAGAACTACCTGAAAATCCCCCACAAATTTCATTCTTAAATGGACCCCGGTTATCCCCATTATTAGATATGGTGACCAGAAACGGGAAATGTTTTCAAGTAGATGCGCATGAAATGTCATTATCCATCGGTTGGTTTGGTTGAACGAAATAATCTATTGACAGATGAGGTCGCGTCAAACAACTGATTCTTACGCCCCAAACGAGGTCAAAATGTCGAATTCTGAGAATCATTTATTGATCAAGGGTGTCGAATTGAGTACAAGTATGATCATTGTTGACATTGAGACCTCTACTAACCTGACCAACTTGATATGAAAATGACCGTCTGTTGTACCACCAGAACGGCCTAGTCATTTCGGTCGCCAGCATCGTTCAAAACCCTCCCGCGTCCGTTCTGGCTCTCGGTGAGAATTCCAGCAGCCTGCTGTTCGTCAGGGTGAGCGACAGCGTGCAACCCCTCTCTCCGCAGCCCAGCTTATCCCTGGCTTGACATAGCCAGATGTATGTCTGTGAGTCGTTCGCCGATTTTACTTTTCAGCGGGGGTTGGTAATGGCAATGGCATACTGCATCGCGATCGGCGCGGGTACACCATGATCTTCTGGAAGGTGTTCATTAATTTCGTGCTTGTGACAGCATTTGCTGCCCTTGCTATTGAGTTGGAGCAGATTTTTTACACCAGCTCGGGAGTGGTCAAGCCTCCGACACGGTGGCTTGACCTTCTAGCCACTGCATACTTGGTTTTCATTCAAAACCAGGTGATTTTGTGTAAATGAAAGTTTTATCGCCTTTTCACATATGGGGCAAACACATCGTAGCAAATATATAATTTGCATATGATTGAAGGTAACAAACCAAAAAACGCTATCGGTCTTGAAGAATAGAGAAACTCCGTAGAATCTAGTGACTTTGAGAATTTACACTAATGGTATCCTGATAGGTGGCAAAACTTCGTTCCCACGAGCCTCAGTTGGCTAAATGGCATAAAGAAATTAGGCAACGTTAACCGGCTACCTTTTAGGAAATCCCAGGGACGTGGGTACCCTGAATGGAACGTTAGCGAGTTTAAAGAAAAATTCTAAAAACACTACCTTCTCCAAGAGTACTCTCAACCTCAATTTTTCCATTATGTAGCTGAATGATATGAGCAGTTATCGCCAACCCCAATCCTTTGCCGTTGCTATGATGCCTACTGGACCCACATCGATAAAAACGCTCAAAAATATGGGCTTGTTGGTGTTCCGAAATACCGATGCCACTATCTTTTATCTCAATGATGACTTGGTCGTTTTGCTTCTTGGATGAAACTACGACCAAGCCATTGGGCCGGTTGTAATGAATGCCATTTTCAATTAAGTTTGCGAATGCGCGATACAACAATACCGGATCGCCAAAAATTTCCAGTTCTAAATCACCACATATTTCTAAATGGACATTGTTGTTATCTGTTATCGGAGTTAATTCCTCGACGATCTCTTCGAACATCACCCCCAAAATGATGTGTTGCTGGTTGAATTCCTTCTCCCCACTGGCGAGTAACAGCAAATCCTCCACCAAGCGTTCCAAGCGAGACAAAGAATGTTCAGCATTTATTGAGTAATCATGGTAATCCACAAGGGTTGCTTGTGAATCTGAAGTTAAGACTTCAAGATTCATTCGAAGAGATGTTAGTGGAGTGCGAAGTTCGTGGGCCAAATTGCAAATAAATTCCTTTTGGCTTTTGAAATTCATTTGCAATCGTTGTAGCATGAGATCAAAGTCGTCGGCAAGAGTTTTGATCTCATCCTGTGCACCCTGATAATCCAAACGTTGGTCAAGAGTATGAGCACTGATTTCATGTGCAGCTTTACTAATTTCTACGACAGGCTTCAAAGATGCCCTGGCAGCCCATTTCGCCGCCAGGAATCCCATGCCAGTGATTGTGAATAAGCCAATTATCGAAAGCACTTTGACAACTGCTAAAGGATCTGATCGTAAAATCCCTTTGTCTTGAAAGATCGTGTACCCATTAGGGCTTGGAGTCTCAGCAAGGACGG
>ENA-UPTA01004416-UPTA01004416.1-activated-sludge-metagenome-genome-assembly--contig:-NODE-4416-length-13312-cov-10.118654_pt1 | contig 13312 bp, 20 predicted proteins | sample MGYA00238184_ERZ773361 | MGnify/ENA primary metagenome ERZ773361 (study PRJEB29100, sample SAMN05720205) | activated sludge metagenome | isolation source: anaerobic digester from wastewater...
ATAAATAGTTACGATATATTAAAAACCCAACAGAATAGGTTAAACAATTATATAAACAATTAACAACTACAAAAGAGTAGAAAAATTTATTTAAAAAACTTTTGAATATTTAATAAAGGTGTTGAGAAAATGATATTAACAGAAGGTATTATTCATATAGAAGATTTAGAAAATAAGAAATTTATCCAATGGGTTGATAATATTATAAATCCAGATGAAACTTTATTATAGAGTGTAAAAGTTGATGGAGTTTAGAATATATCATTCTCTATTATAGAAGATAAAATTTATTAGTGCAGAATTTCTAAAAATCAAATAGAATTAAAAAAAGATTATACAGAATGGGGAAAAACTTATATTTATAATAATATACGAAGTTAGCATAAGTTCATGTCTGAAATATACAATAAAAATAAATAGATTTTTGAAAAATATTTTCCAAAAGAAAAGAATTATTCTTTTGAATGCGAAATAGTACCACCATTAAATGGAAATATATTATATTATGGAAATAAATATGGTATGCTAATTATTATAAGACCTCTTGGTGGAATAGTTATTTTAGATAACAAAGAGTATGAAACAGAAAAATTAAACGAATAGACTTTTGATATTTTTATAGATGAATTATTAAGCAAAAATTCTGTTTTTACATTTAAAATAAAACAGTATGAATTAGAAGAAATTAATGAAAAATCAGTTAATTTATTTTCTGTTGTTAAAGAAGAGTCTTGGACATTATCAAAAATAGAACAAGTTAATAATTATCCTGAATTTTAGAATAAAGAGGTATTTAATCAAATAAAATAGGAATTAAATTCTTTTAAAGATTTTATAAATTAGAAAAATAAAGATATACCAGAATATACAAATGATGAAGCTTGCAATTTAAAATTAAATAGTATTCCAATAAGTAAAAGAGATCAATATAAAACATAGAGGTCAAATATTATAGAGGAAATGTTTAATAGAAAAACAAAAATTAAAGAGTTATTATTAAAATCAATAAATAAAAATTTAGAAGATAAATTATATAACAAAAATGATATTGAAGGAGTTGTATTTAGAGATTCAACAAATAAAGATGAAATGGTTAAACTTGTTGATAGAAATTATTTTTCTGAATTAAATAAATTTTTTTGGAGTCCGATAGAGAATATAACAAAATATGATAAAGAAAACGATCAGCCAGCAATAAAAACAATGTTTAGACAATAGATCAATGATTTAATACTTGGAAATTAGAATAAAACATTAAAATCAGAGTTACCAGAACTAACATATAAATCAATAACTTCTTACCTCTATAATAAATATAACGATAAAAACCAAGAAGTAAAAGATATATTATCAAAAATATTAGAAAAATAGCAAGAATCTTTAAATAAAATTATACAAATAGAAAAGAAGTTTAAAGAAGATTATCTTGGTAAAAAACTAAATATTACAGTTGAAAAATATGAAGAAAAAAAAGAAGTGTCTTTTTCCCCAGTTTTATATAATAGAATAGTTGAATCGCTATTAAATGAAAAGAAGTATTATTTATATTATATTGATATAATTAATGGAAAACAAAATAATTTGATTAAATTAGTAACAATAATTGTATTTTTATATTTGAAAGATGCAAACGAAAATAAAATCATTAATTTGATTTCAGAAGAAAGTGGGGATACAGACAATGGCAATACGTGATTCAATAAAGAAATTTTAGAAAGCAATTTTTAATAGAGGAACAAAAAATGTTGTAGATTCTGAATTACAACAGAAAATTTTTAATTATACAAAAGATAAAATAGAGCAAACAGTCGAAGATCAGTATTATGGGCTATTAAGTAGTAGAATATTTGGTGATGTTAATGATTAGATTCAGAAATTTTCTCAATTCGATTATTCAAGATATATTCAATAGAGATTATCAAGATATATGGAGTATGAACTCATATAGTAGAAAATACCAGAATAGAATAATTAGGTTAAACTTATATATGATTTAGTTATAAATCCAGAAATATATACTTCTGAATTTATAAATTTTGATATGAACACAGAAGAATAGATACAAGAATTTGAATTTAAAAAAGATAATGATGGGTTGCTTCAAAAAATTAATGTTAATTTATAGGATTATTTAAGTATATATGCAAGAAGAAATAAAATTTATCCAATTATAAAACAAGCTATTCATAATTAGTTGTTTTATGGTGATGGATTTATAGAAATATCAGACCCAATTTTGTCTAATAAAGATGAATAGAATATTACATCAGAAAGATTAAATAAAGATTTATTTGTTTCTAATTACTTATCATACAATTCATTATCACCAAAACAAGTTTTAATATTACAATTAGATAATATATGTCTTGGATACGTAGTTCTTCCAAAAGATATAAATAATGAATTATTAGATGAAACAAGATTAAGTTTAGATTTTTTAACATTCTTATTAAAAGAGTTAGATGTTGAAAAATTTAAAAACTTTACTAATATTTAGGTATTTAAAGAATCAGTAGACAACCAAGATATTATGTTTGAATCTATAATGGATTTAAATGGTTAGAGTAATAAATCAACTGCAAAATAGTTTGATGATATTCGTTCCGTATTATTAAATGATTCTTTTCAAAGAGCAAATTTTTAGGAATTATTAAAAGAATAGACAGTAAATTCTTAGATGCTAAAAGATAAATTTACATTGCAATTCCAAATTGATTTAACCCCATATATGGGAAATAAAACACAAAGTGGAGAAGATAAAAGAATAGAATAGTTAATGGATATTGATCCAAATTATGGGAGCATATTAAAAAATAGAATGGTTAGATATATTTTACCAGATCATATTTAGCATTTTACTTTAACTGATTATAAATATTATCCATATGGATAGGGGCTATTAGATTCTGTTAGGTCTATATAGTCTTTAATATTATTGTTAGAATATTAGATGATCATATACAGATTAACAAAATAGCCAGATAGAAAAAAGTATGTTGTAGATGTAACTGGAATTTAGAAAGAAAAAATACCTGAATATGTTAACAGAATTAAAAATGAATTGAAATCACAAAAAACTATTGATGTTAATGGTACATTACAAGAAAATCTTGATTTAATTACATTGATGGAAGATTATTTTATATTGAAAAAGAATGGAAATGAATTATTAAATATAGAAAACGTAGAAGGATAGCAAATGCAATAGTGGTACGATGATATGAAATATTGGCACGATAAATTACTATCATCTTTGAAAATCCCCCCTTCCTATTTAGGATATAATGAAAATTTAAGTGGGCAATAGACAGTATTAACTTTGCAAGATCATAGAATGTAGAGGCAGATTATACATCTTCAATAGGATTTGAATGAAGGACTTAATCAATTATTCTCAAACAGTTTTAAAATCTTATCAGTAATAAATAATAAAAGAACAACATATTTAGTAGATAAGACTATTAAAGATATGCTTGACCAAGAAGAAATCACTTGTAAACTATTTTAGCCTGTATAGCTTGAGCAAAAGGAAAGATAGGAAACGATATCTTAGAGATTGGATTTAATAAGAAGTATAAATGAAATGACAGGATTTAGTGTAGAAAATTTATTGAATTATTTCAAAGTGTTTACATCTACAGAACTATAGAATTTTAAAGAAACTATAGAAACAGAAGAAGATGAAGAAGAAAAAGAATAATGTAAAAATGATTTTTCCATTAAAAAGAAATTACGTAAATTTTTAGTTAAATTAAGTGAATAATAAAATTAGAGATGGTGATAATACATGTCAAAAATGATTTTAAATGAAGTCAAATTATATCAAAAACCAATCATAACAGAATCTATTTCTGTTAACAATAAAGAAAAACCTAAAAAATTTAGATTAAATCTCATTGAATGTGATGTATAGGGTGCTAATAGACGAATATATCCACTACAAGAAATGGAAACTTAGATTTCTAATATTCAAGAAAAAATTTCAAAACGTTAGTTAGTTGGAGAACTTGATCATCCACATGGCGATGAAAGATCAGGACTTGTATATTTTAAAGAGTAGTCGCATTTAATTACTGATATTAAAGTAGACAAAAATAATAAAATTGTTGGTGGAGAATTTGAAATAATTCAAAATAATCCAAATGGGTAGATTCTTATGAATCTAATAGAACAAGATATTTCTATTGGTACAAGTTTGAGATAGTCTGGTGAATTAAGATAGGCAAAAGGAAATTATATTGCTGAATCTTTGGATATTATTACATGGGATATTGTTTCTAATCCTTCATATCCAATTACATATTTTACAAAACAAAATTTAGTAGAAAACATGAATTATTTAATAGATAAAAATAAAGAAATTATAGGCAATACAAAATAGTTATAGAAGTTGAATGATATTATTTTATTTAAATTATTAGAAAATGATATTAAAAATGATACATCTATCAAAGAATCTGAAATTAAACAATTAAAATAGTTTATTTAGCGTGAAGTATCATAGTTTAGAAATAAAATAATTATGTAATAAGGAGTTATGACAATGACACCAGAAGAAATCAGAAATTCTGAATTGTCTTGGGAAACATACTCAGGCAATCCACAAAATAAAATGCAAGATATCCCAGAAAATTTTGAGGAACCAAATACATCAGAACTCTATACTATTTAGAATACAATATATGATTTATAGAAAGAAAAAGTTATAACTAAATAGAAAGAAGCAGGATTAGATATAAATTTTGTAGATGCTATTGAAAAAACTTTAAATGGTGAAACTAATGCAAATGAAGGGGTAACATCACAAAAGTCTGAAACAGAAACAAATATACTCATACAACCAGAAGAAGTTGAAAAAGAGGATTTAGTATTAGATTTGGAAAATCAAACAGATTCTGATTCAGATGAAAATATGCAGTTTATTGAATCTTAGACATAGAAAATAAAAAAAGAACTTATTGCATTGATAGAGAGTAATATAAAATCAAATAAAAACACTAAAGTTAAAGAAGTAAAAAAAAGAATTATGGAATCATTAGAAGCAAATATTATTACAGAAAATAGTACTACTGAAAAAATATATTTTTTGGAGAATGGTAATTACATAGTTTCTATACCAACAAAAAATTTTAAAAAAGAATTTAAAAATAATGAAAATGATTTAAGTATTATGTATGATATCGTTAATGCAGTTACAAGTGGTAAAGGTATTCCTGTTGATATACAATCTGATGAATTAGATTTAAATTCTGTAAAAAATTATGTAGCATATGATTTTAATACATAGTTAAACTTAGAAAACCAATAGGATAACAATTAGAATCAAGCAATCATAAAATGGAATGATTTCATAAAATTTAAAAATATATAGGAGTAGACAACTATGAATAAAAATAATATTGTAAAAGAGTAGAGTGAGAAAATGGATAAAATTCAAACATTAACAGATGAACTTAAAATCATTTATGAAAAATTAACAGAATAGAATAAGAATTATATGGAAAATCCATCTGATCAAACAAAATAGTAGAAAGACACTTTGGTAGATAGTTTTGATGCAAAAGTAAAAGAATTGGATGATTAGAAAAAAACTTTGCAATAGGAATAGAAAACCACTAATAAAAAAGTTATTAAAGAAGAATAGGAAAATTCTGTTGAACCAGTATCAAAACCATTGACAGAAACACCAGAATCTGAAATTGAATAGGAACCTTCTGAAATTGATAATAATGTAAAAGAAATGTTTTATATTTTGGATTCTGATTTATTTGATGGTTGTTTCTTTAAATCAAAAGCAGATATCGAAAGAATAATTCCAATGCTTTCAAAATCAAAAGAATACACAATTATGTCTGATAAAACACAAAAACCAGTTGGAAAAATAAGTTCTGGTCAGATGGATTGGCAGAATATGGGAGAAGTTTAGATTGAATCTAAGCAAATTAAAAAATCTAAAAAAATTATAAAAGAAGCAGATGAGGATTTTGAATAGGATACTGAGGATACTGCTGAACTTGAACCAGAATAGGGAAAACCTGAAATTCAAATTGATTCTATTTAGGCAGAAGTAACAAAACAAATTGTTAGTAAAATTGAAGAATTACTTAATAATACATAGGAACAATTGGGGGATAAAGTTTAGAATAATGTTTCTGATTCTTTAGAAACACTTGGATAGAAAAAAGAAGATACACAAGCTATTTAGGGTGAAATTGAGCCAGAGCCAGAACCAATACCTGAACCTGAAACTCCAGACGAAACACCAGAAGAACCAGAATCTGGTTCAATGGAAGACATAAAAGATAATACTGAAAATAGTTTCAATCCTGATCTTACAACAGATGACATTTTAAATGAAGAACCTAAAGATGATGAGGACGACGAGGAAGAGGAAGAAAATTTAGAAGAATCTTATTCAAAAGATGGAAATACAATATTAAATGAATAGTTTATGCGTTTGTTTGATATTGAAAAGAAAAAAGAAGTAAAAGAAGTTGCAACACCAGCAACAAAAGATGTTTCTATTAAAGATAGCTCAAAACTTTTGAATACATCAAAAATTAAGACAGTATATCCAGACGAAAATTCAAATTTTAAAAACACACTTAATTCAATTGAAAAACTGTAGTGAAAAACTTAATTAAATAATAATAGGGGGATTAAAGTTATGGCAAATTTTTCAAGTATGTACGAGAAAAACAAAAGTTTGGAAGATAATTTTGCAAAGGTTGTTACCACAGATACCCTTTGGGATTAGCTCAAGAAAAGAATTATTACAACTGAATCAAAGACACTTACAAGTCCTAAAATGCAAGCACAGTTTAATATGGTTCTTGAAAATGAAAGAAAATACCTTTTGACAGAAGCTGTTAACTCACAATTTGATGTTGCGAAAGTTTCTAAGGTTATTCTTCCATTGGTTAGACGATATTGGCCTATGCTTATTGCTAATGAGATTGTTTCCACACAAGCTATTTCATAGCCTACTGGATTCATTAGAAAATTGGTTGTAAATTATTAGAATACGCAACTTCCTGGGATCGTTCCTTTGAGTGGTTAGAACATTCCTGTTTCTGCTGCACTTGTTTCTGCTGAAAATGAAATTAACAGCACAAATGATACGCAATCATGGGTTAAAACAGGTCTTTCAACAAAGATTGCCCTTGGTAGTGTAAAACTTTTCTTGCAGAATACTGTTGTTGGAGATTCTGGTTCTTTCTTAGACCCTGAATATATTTAGTCTGATGATGGGCTTGGAAAGATTGTTGGTGATGGTATTATTGGTTCAGTTGACTATGAAAATGGTGTTCTTGCTATTTATACAATTGAAAAACTTAGAAAAGCATAGTCTACTGGTACTTGGACACTTAAAGTTGAATACTCAAAAGATTGGGTTTCATAGGAAAATTCTGATTTCAATGGTAGAGAAGTTACTTTTGAAATCTCTAATGAATAGGTTACCGTTTCTAATAGAAAGCTGAGAGCAAAATGGCACCCTGAATTTTGGGAAGATGTGTCTGCTATTGATGATCTTGATGCTCAAGTTGAAATGTATGATAATATTGCTAATATTTTAGCTCAAGAAATCAATGGTCAGATTCTGAATGAATTGTTTAATGGATAGAGCAAGAGTAATTATGTTACTTGGGATAAACAGCAACCCGCATCTGCTTTCTATGGAACAAGAAAAGATTGGTATGAAACATTAATGATTAAGATAAATGAACTTGCATAGACAATGTAGACAAGAACTAACATTGCTGAACCTAAGATTATGGTTATGCACCCAACCGCATTGTAGATTCTTAGAAGTTAGCTGTAGTCCTATGGGGCTTCTTCTATTACCCCTCTTGGAGAAGAAAACGTATCTGTTGGATATTCTAAGTTTGATGTTAATGGTGGAACTTATAAAGTTTATACATCTAATTTGGTGCCCACAGATGAAATTCTTATGGTTTATAAGGGTTCACGTATTGAGGAATCTGGTTATGTTTATGCTCCTTACATTCCTTTGACTGCTGTACCTTGGACTGAAAGCACAGGGCAAATGGGAATTGTTTTCCATACAAGATATGCTACTCATATGTATCGTAATGATTGGTTTGGAAAACTTAAAATTTTGAATCCTACTGCCTGAGAATAAAATATAAATAAGATAAAGACCATCTTAACCATCTTAGATGGTCTTTATTTTTAATTTTGCATTACACAGAAAAACAACTTTCGCAAGAATTTTTGATTAACTTAACAGGACGGTGATGATTAATGGATATACAAGATACAAAGTTTGGGGTATATAAAGATGTAAATTTCATGATCAATTCTGATGTATTTTATTTTAAGCAAAATGAAAAATATGATACATAGAATTTTAATTAGAAATATAAAGATTAGTTGTTATATTATATCACTAAAAATCCAAATGTATTTTATGAGGTAAAAGAAAAAGAATCTATTGTTAAAACAACAATTAAAGAAATAGAAGATATTAAAAAAGTTCAAATTGAAGAACCAAAATTAGAAACATCTTCATATGTAGATGTAGATAAAAAAAATGAAGATATTATTGAAATTGAAAACATGACTAAACAAGAATTAATTAAGCATTATGTTAATTCTGGTAAAATTCAAGATGAAGATACAGCAAAATATCAAAAAATGAGTAAAGCAAATATTCTAAAACAGTTTGAAGGAGCCAATTGAATTAAATGAGTATTATACCACATGAAGAGGTATAGAGATTTCAATATATAAAAGATAATTTGCTAAACTCTCTTGGATTTCCAGTAATAAATGTAGAACTAACATCTGAACAAATAGACATGTAGATAAACAAATAGAGATTGTTTTATGCTAAGGAAAACCCATATATGGGTGTTTATATATCTGAATCATTCGATCCTCTTCTTGATGTGTATTCTATTAGAGTTCAAGATTCATTGGGTAGAAATATTACTGGTGTTAAAGAAGTTTATAGAGAAGATGATAATTTTCATTTATTTAATTCAATGTATAAACCATATTTTCTTATTGGTAATATACAATCTATGGTTGAAACCTTTTCCTACTATGATATGGTTAAAAAAGTATTACGAATTGATCCTGAATGGACTTGGGATGAAAGAACCTATACTTTAAAATTTTATAAAAAATTTGATAATAAATCTAAAGTATTGGTATTTTATTTTTATTTCCCATTGTTAATTGATATAGCAGAATCAGATATAATGTGGATATTAAATTACTCTATATAGGAAGCGAAAGAGGTTTTGGGTCGAATACGTAGTAAAATATCAAGTTTACAGACAACTGTAGGTCAAATACAACTGGATGGTTCTACACTTCTTTAGGAGTAGTAGACATAGAAGAAAGAACTTGAAGATGAAATGAAGAACCGTCATTCACATTTTATAGAACCTATTTCAATTTTTTAATACTAATATTAAAGGGGGATTTTTATGTAGGCTGTTGTTAAATTATCTGTTAGTCATGGTAGTACAGAAACAATTGTTGAAGACGATGGTGCAAGTGGAGATTTAACCACTCTTCCATTGATGGGGTAGGATGTTAGCCCAAATACTTCTGCTTAGACAAATCCTATTCGTGTAAAATCTGCTGTACCAAATACATCTTTTGATAGAGTGTTTAGATTAAAACTTACTGATTTAGATGGTAGCACGTCTGTTGGTAATTTTAAATTTTGGGCTGGAACTTAGACTCCTTCAACTGATTGTACTCTTTTTGCAAAAGTTACTGATACTTATACATAGCCAGTAGGGGATAATGAGTGGACAATTGAAGAAATGACATCAATTGGTGAATATACTCAAGTTCCAGAATCTGCTGGTACTACAATTGATGGAACACTTACTGTTGTAGATACTTATACTGACTATGTATATCTTAAGCTTCATGTTGCACAAACTTAGACATCAGGTGGAAATACTACGATTTATGTTTCCTATGATGAAATTAGTTGATAAAAATTTAAACTTAGTTTAATATTACGGGTTTCAAAAGAAACCCGTTTTTTTTATTTTTTAAGATTTTTTTGATTAAGTTATGTATAATATTTAAAAAGGAGAGGATGATGCAATGAAAATTGATTATTCTAACTCAGAAAAATACATTGGATAGCCAGAATTTCTTGATACTGAATGGTGTTGGTTAGAAGTATATGCAAAAAGTAATAATGCAGATTATGAAATTATTCCACAATTTTATTCACAAAATGGAAATATATCAAAAAGAAATATAAAAAATATTGAAATTAAAAAACTAATTGGGTTTTAGGCAGTTCATAACTCAGGAAAAGTTGTTTCATTTGATACTAACTTCACAAATGTAAATGAAATTGTATACTTTTATAGAAACGTAAGAAATTTTGATACTGTAGGAAGAATCCAAAGTAATTTAAATGTAAGATATCCTATTTAGGGATATGAAAAAATAGATGAAAATGGTAAGAAGATTACTTGGTAGTGTAAACTGTTTCCTGATGGAGATACAATGTTTACAGATGATTATAAATAATTAAATTTAAACCCCCAGTTATTGGGGGTTTATTTTTTATATTTGTTAACAAAATTTTGGATAATTATTTTTTCTTTTTCCTCTTTTAGTTGCTTCAACTCTTTAATTTTATAAATTAAAAAATTAAAAAATAACCAGATAAATAAAATAGATACAAATGCACCTATTACTTGCACAAATTAACCTTCTTTCTATTTAATTAAATTATTTCTTCAATTTCATTCAATGGAGTTTCATCATCTGATGTTAAATATAACTAATCTTCTAATGATTTAATTGGATTGTCAATACTAAAATGCCTATCGTTTAACAAAATAAGTATTTTATTAAACTCTTCACTTGTAATTGGTATATCAGAATAAAATAGTTTATATCTTCGTTTAGAAAGAAAATCATAACTATAAACACCAACTTTAAATTTATCTGATTCTATTGTATTATAAAATACAAAATTAATACCAGTATCTAATGTTATTGTTATTGTAGTAGGTTCTACATCTTCATTTACATAATACCCAAATCTATTTTCAAATTGATCAATAGTGACTATTGTATCATTCTCAAAATTAAAATCATCTAAAAACGTACTATTTTTAAGAAAGTTAAACAGTTTATTAATAATTATATCTTTTGAATTAAAATTAGATTCCATAATTAATTCCCCCTATTTTAGTTTTTAAACATAAAATTTATATTTAATTTAATCAAATTAATTCAAATTATTTGATTGGTAAACAACTTTTTGTTTTATTTTCTTTTTTATCAAAATCTGTATTATTTGTATTTTTTAAATCATTTAAATTAAAAAAATTTTCTTTTTTAATCCATTCTTTTTTATCAAAATCATATTTATAATTACCAGTTTTCTTAATTATCTATAAACATTCACCAATTTTCATTCTTATATTGAATTTAAGACATAAGAAAAATGTATACATTCTTGTATTTCTAAATTTAAAGTTTTTAATCATTTTTAATATCTCCTTTTTTATGTTTCTTTTTTCAAGTTTTAAATTATACCATAAAAAAATCAATTTGTCAAGACCCAAATGAAAAAAATAGATTAAAATTGATTAAGTTATTTGTAAAAAATAAATTGCAGTATTTTTGGGGGTTAAAATATGCCATAGCCTAATGAGTTAATAAATCCATATTTTCTTAAAGAATAGATTATTGAATATTTAAAATCTAATTATGAAACTTATAAAGAAATAGATTTTAATCAATAGGATTCATAGTCTTTAATTACTGATATATAGAGTTATGTAACTGTGTTAATATCAAATCAATTTGAACAATAGGTATCAGATTTTTATATTACAACATAGAGTAATGATAGAGTTGAATTATTATTAAGTCAATATGGATATAAGAAAAATTTTGGAATACCTTCTCAAGTAAATTTGAGTTTAAAATTTGATGAAAAATCAATGATCCAATTAAATTTATTAGAAATAGAAAATTTTATAATTCCACCATTAATATTAAAAGTAGTAGATACAAATAATAATAGTTGGTTAAATAAAAATTCTATATTAGTTACAAGAACAATGGAAAAATTTGGTAAAAACAAAGAATATTATAAATATAGAATGTCGTCAACCAATGGAAGCAATGTATTTTAGTTTATCCAAATGATGCTCATATTAAAAAATCTAAATATGAATCTTAATTAGTTTTCAAGAAATAATATATTATCAGAAACAGAGGGATATATAATTAAAGATCATTATATAGATGATTTTAAAAGATTTAATTTAGATTTAAAATTAATGAGTAGAGAAAAAATAGAATATATGTATAACAATGTAAACATTATAGAATATGTTTATAAATAGTTTGATAAAATAGATTCTATTTAGAATAGTAAATTTCATGTATAGAATTATGATACATATATAAATAATAGATATGTTACTTTAAGTTATAATGAAGTATAGAATACTTTTGAAATTATCAATGGGGATAGTATTAATAATGGGTACACCATTAAAAAAGAAGATTTGCCTTTATTTTTATAGTATTATCAAACAAAAGGTGAAAATTAGAATTAGTTATTGGGGCAAGTTAATCGCTATATGGGTGTTGAATCACAAATATTGATAAATGATAATATATATTTAAACTATACAGATTATAATAATTATACGGATTATAACATAAAAGGATTATTTATACCTCAAAAAATTAAAATAAAATATAATTTAAATACTAAAAAATCTCTTACACAAGAAGAATTACAGAATCAAAAAACTGAAATATTTTTATATGATTTATTAAATATTTCAACAATAAATGAGTCTATGCGTTTTTATGGATATAGCCCATTAAATATTATTATAATACAAGAGGAAAATGTTGTAGTTGGTAGAAATTAGGAAAGGATAGAACAGATAAAACATAATTTTAATTCTTATATTAAATAGAAAAATAAAGTTGTTACTATACAAGATATAGATAATTATATAAATTATTTTCTTAAAGGATTTTCTTATTCTCTTAATTAGACTTCAACATATAAATATATACAGAATAAATCATATGTTAATGGCTTAGAAAATCGTTTGTATATCTGTCCTTAGTTATTTAAAGATGACAATTTAAGAAATTTCTATTTACCAAAAGGAAGTAAAATATTATCTTCTGAATTGATCAAAGACCCAATTGTTCTATCTGAATATAATTATACAAAGGAAAAATATAATATACAGCAAGAATTAAAAAATAATATTGTATAGACAATGGATGTTTAGTTTTAGAATAATAAAACGTATTATAT
>ENA-UPTA01004420-UPTA01004420.1-activated-sludge-metagenome-genome-assembly--contig:-NODE-4420-length-13305-cov-7.837585_pt1 | contig 13305 bp, 10 predicted proteins | sample MGYA00238184_ERZ773361 | MGnify/ENA primary metagenome ERZ773361 (study PRJEB29100, sample SAMN05720205) | activated sludge metagenome | isolation source: anaerobic digester from wastewater...
GCAGGAGCGCGGCCAGGAGGCGCTGTCGTCGGCGATGTCCGGCGCACGGCGCTGATGGTCATGCCCGACGCGCGCCGCTGACGCTCAAGCGCGACCCGCGCCGCTGACCGTCGTGCCCGACCTCACACAGTTCGCCGTGTTCTTCGCGGCGGCCGCGCTGCTGGCGGTCACGCCTGGACCGGGCATCTTCTACGTGGCGGCCCGGACGCTGGCGGGCGGCCGTGCCGAAGGGATCGCGTCGAGTCTCGGCACGGCGCTGGGCGGCCTGCTGCACGTGCTTGCCGGGGCGCTGGGCGTGTCCGCGCTGGTGATGGCGAGTGCCGAATGGTTCACCGCGCTGAAATGGCTCGGGGCGGCGTATCTCGTGTGGCTCGGTGTGCGCACGATCCGCAGTCCGCGGCGTGAGGCCGACGTCGCGGCACGCAACGCCGGCAGCCCGTCCGGGGCCTGCACCATGCAGGGCGTGCGTGGGATGCAGGGCGTGAGCGGCATGCAGGACGTGAGCGGCACGCAGGACGTCGGCGGCGTGCACGGCGTCGGCGTGCGGCGCGCCTTCCGCGAAGGCATGTGGGTCGAGGCATTGAACCCGAAGACGGCGGCGTTCTTCCTGGCCTTCATCCCTCAGTTCGTCGACCCCGCGGCGGGCAGCGTGCCGCTGCAGTTCATCGTGCTCGGCCTCGTGTCGGTGACGCTGAACACCGCGGTCGACATCGTGGTGGCGTGCGCCGCCGCCAGGATCCGGGCTGGCGCGACCGGGCATCCGACGCGCATCCGGCGGCTGCGCGAGGCGTCCGGCGCCGGGATGATGGCCTTGGGCGTGGGGATGCTGTTCGCCCGGCGATCGGGCGGCTGAGCGCGCCGCGCTCGAAGGCGGTCTGCACGCACCATTGCCCGCGCACCAGCGCGCGGGCGCGCGGGACCCGCGCGTCACACCTCCACGCGTCGCCCCGCCACCGGCGCCTCGACGCGCCAGCCGAAGGTGTCGGCGATCGTGTCGGCGAAGCCGCTGGCCGTGGCCGCCTCGCCGTGGACGACGAAGGTGCGCGCCGGCGGCGTCCGGAACCCGCGCAGCCAGCTCAGCAGGGCGTCGCGGTCGGCATGCGCCGACAGCCCGCCGATCGTGTGCACCGTGGCGCGCACCGGCAGGTCGTCGCCGAGGATGCGCACGCGCTTGTCGCCATCGACCAGCCTCCGCCCCAGGGTGCCCACGGCCTGGAACCCGATGATCACCACTGCGCACTCCGGGCGGCCGATGTTGTGCCGCAGGTGGTGCCGGATGCGGCCCGCGTCGCACATGCCGCTGGCGGCGATGACGATCGCGCCGGCCTTCAGGCGGTTCAGCGCCATGGATTCCTCGACGCTCTTCGTGAAGCGCAGCGTCAGCCCCTCGGGCAGCGGCTTGCGCAGCGACAGCATGGCCCGCGATTCGTCGTCGAGGAACTCGGGGTGGTGCGCGGTGATCTCGGTCACCCGGTCGGCCATCGGCGAGTCCACGAACACCTGCATCGGCGGCAGGCGTCCCTTGCGGCGCAGGTCGGCCAGCAGGAACAGCAGCTCCTGGGTGCGGCCCAGCGCGAAGGCCGGAATGATGATGTTGCCGTTGCGTCGCCGCAGCGTGTCCTGCACCACCGCCACGAGTTCCTCGATGGTGTCGGCCAGCGGGCGGTGCAGGCGGTTGCCGTAGGTGGACTCGACCACCAGCACGTCGGCCTGCTCGATCGGCGTGGGATCGCGCACGATCGGCCGGCCGGGCTGCCCGAGATCGCCCGAGAACACCAGCTTGCGCGTGCCGCCCGCTTCGTCGATCCAGATCTCGAGACTGGCCGATCCGAGGATGTGGCCGGCGTCACGGAAGCGGCAGCGCACCCCCGGCGCGGGTTGCAGGTCGGTGTCGTAGGGCGTGCCGTCGACCTGCTCCAGGCAGGCCTGGGCCTGGGCGACCGTGTACAGCAGCTCGGCCGCGCGTTCGCCGCGCCGGCGCTTCCCGCCTTGCCCCTGCCGCCGCTGTGCGCGGATCCAGTCCGACTCCTGGATGAACGCGCTGTCCATCAGCATCACCGACAGCAGATCGGCGGTGGCACGGGTGGTGTGGATGCGGCCCTTGAAGCCCAGCGCGCACAGCCGCGGCAGCAGACCGCTGTGGTCGATGTGCGCGTGGGTGAGCAGCACGAAGTCGATCGTGCGCGGGTCGAACGGCCAGGCCACGAAGTTGCGCGCGCGGTCCTCGCGGCTGCCCTGGAACATGCCGCAGTCGACCAGGAAGCGCAGGTCTCCGGTCTCGACCAGGAAGCACGAGCCGGTGACCTCCTGGGCTGCGCCGATGAAGCTGATGTGCATGTCGATCGCCTTTGTGGGTCGCCTGCCGGGAGATGGCAGGCGACAGTATGCGGTCGATCGCGAGGCTCAGACCTTGCCGTGTTCCTCGCGCACCCGCGCGCGGTCGATCACGCCGGCACTCGTGCGGGGCAGGGCGTCGACGAAGACGACGTGCTTGGGCTTCTTGAACCGTGCGATGCGCGCGCCGACGAAGTCGATCAGTTCGCCCGCGTCCGGCTGGGCGACACCGGGCCTGCGCACGCAGACGGCCTTCACAGCCTCGCCCCACTGCGCGTCGGGCACGCCGATCACGACCACCTCCGACACGGCCGGGTGCTCCAGCACCACGCGTTCGACCTCGGCCGGATACACGTTCTCGCCGCCGGGCTTGATCAGCTCCTTCGCCGGCGAGCGTCCGGCGTACCACAGGTAGCCGTCGGCATCGAGCCGTCCCATGTCGCCGGTGTGGTGCCAGCCGCCGCGGAACGTCTGCCGGTTGTCCTCGTCGAGGTTCCAGTAGCCCTTGAACACGGTCGGGCCGCGCACGACGATCTCGCCGGTCTGGCCGATGGGCACGGGGTTGTCGAGGTCGTCGACGATGGCGACCTCGGTCAACAGGGCAGGGCGTCCGGCCGCGCCCGGGCGCTCGGCGAACGGGGCCAGCGTCGCCATGCCCGACACCTCGGTCTGGCCGTAGCCGGACCAGAACGCCGCGCCGGGGCACGCGGCATGGAAGCGCGCGATCGTCTCGGGCGTGTCGAGCCCGCTGACGGCGCGCAGGCTCGACAGGTCGGCGTCGCCCGCCTGGTCGAGGATCGAACCGAGCATGGGCGCGAACTCGGAGAACACCGTGATGCGGTGCTCGGCGATCTGGCGCGCCGCGGCCGCCGGGTCGAAGCGCGGCGACAGCACCGTGGTGCCGCCCGCCTGCAGCACGGCGAGGAACAGGCCCAGGCCGGACACGTGGAACAGCGGCAGCATGCCCAGGTTGGCGTCGTCCGGCCCCAGCCGCCACTGCTGGATCAATTGCATGTTGGCCGTCAGCAGTCCGCCGTGCGACAGCAGCGCGCCCCTCGGATTGCCGCCCACGGCCGCGGTGTGCACGATCACGAAGCCGTCGTCGGACGTCACGTCGACGGCGGGCGCGGTGCCGTCGCCCTGCAGCAGGGCTTCGTACGGCAGGAACCCGTCACCGGCGGTGTCGAATCCGTAGCAGCCGGTGATCGACGGACACTGCGGCGCCAGCGCGGCCATCGTGGCCTGGTACTGCGGGTCGGCCAGCAGCAGCTTCGGGGCGGTGTCGCGCACCACGTGCGTGACCTCGTCGGCGGTCAGGCGCCAGTTCACCGGCACGACGATGGCGCCCAGCCGCGCAGCGGCGGCGTACGCGTCGAGGAACTCGAGCCGGTTCTGGGCGAGCACGCACAGACGGTCGCCATGCGCCAGACCGGCACGATGCAGACCGGCGGCCAGGCGTTCGGCGCGGGCGTGGTACTGCGCGTGCGTGATGCGCTGGCCCTCGAAGACGAAGGCCGTGCGGGCACCGTGCAGGTGCGCGTTGCGCGCGACGACGGTCTGCAGCGTGAAGTCCCTGAGTCCCATGGATGTCCCTCCGATTTTGGATCGATCGCCGGTCGCCCGGCCCGCGACCATGCTAACGCCGCCGGATCCGATGCATCCGACGCATCCGACGCATCCGACGCGCAACGTCAGCGCCGGTTCCACGCGACGTCAGTGCCGGCACCACTTGGACGTCGGCGGCGGTGGCACGCGACGCCAGCGGCGACGGGCCTTGACGCCGGAGGCGACGGGCCGATAATTCGACTGCAGAGTAACCAAATCGACGACGAAGTCAACATGACGGAGGAGAACGACATGTCGGTGGCGACCCAGGGGGCCGAAGCGGCCGATCAGACAGCGGCGGACTTCCTCACGGCCGAGGAACGGATGACGCGGGATGCCGCGCGGCGGGTCGCACAGGAGGTGCTCGCGCCGACCGCGGCCGAGCGGGACCGCACCAGCGCGTGGCCGCACGCCGAGCTCGAGGCGCTGGGCCGAACCGGGTTCATGGGCATGCTCGTGCCCGAAGCCTACGGCGGCAGCCAGGCCGGGTTCATGGCCTACTGCCTGGCGCTGGAGGAGATCTCGGCCGCCGACTGCGGGGTCGGCACGATCTTCCACGTCCACAACACCTCGCTGTATTCGCTCGCCAACTTCGGCACCGAAGCGCAGAAGCGCCGCTACCTGCCGGCGGCCGCGCGCGGCGAGCACATCGGCGCCTGGCTGCTGACCGAGCCGCATGCGGGGTCGGACACGGCCGCCCTGCGTGCGTCGGCGCGCCGCGAGGGCGACACCTTCGTGCTCAGCGGCACCAAGCAGTTCATCTCGAACGGCAGCGAAGCCGGCGTCGCGATGGCGCTCGCCGTCACCGACCCGGCCGCCGGGCGGCGCGGCTTCACCGCCTTCATCCTCGACCCGACCGACCCTGCCTACAAGGTGCTGCGCGTCGAGAACAAGCTGGGCCAGCACACGGCGCACACCGCGCAGATCCAGCTCGACGGCCTGCGTGTGCCGGTCGAGAACGTGCTGGGCGAGATCGGCGGCGGCTACAAGGTCGCGATGTCGGCCCTGTCCGACGGCCGCATCGCGATCGCGGCGCAGGCGGTGGGCGTGGCGCAGGCGGCCGTCGACGCCGCGGTGCGCTACGCGCACGAGCGCGAGGCCTACGGCGCGCCGATCATCCGGCTGCAGGCGGTGGCGTTCAAGCTCGCCGAGATGGCCACCCAGGTCGAGGCGGCGCGCCAGCTGTACCGCCATGCGGCGCGCCTGCTCATCGCCGGCGCGCCCTGCGCGAAGGAGGCCGCGATGGCCAAGCTGTTCGCCTCCGAGATGGCCGAGCGGGTGTGCTCCGATGCGCTCCAGGTGCACGGCGGCTACGGCTACCTGAACGACTTCCCGGTCGAGCGCTACTGCCGCGACGTGCGCGTGTGCAAGATCTACGAGGGCACGAGCGACATCCAGAAGCTCATCATCTCGCGCACCTTCTGACGCGGTTTGACGGTGTCGCGGCGGATCCGTATAACGCGGGGCGTTCCGGGCGGTGCCGGGGCCGAGGGGGCGCGGCAGGTGGGCCGCGCCCGCGCGCCATGAAGGAGAGCACGTGATGTCGAGGCGGGGTCGCCGGGCTTCTGCCTGGAGCAATGTGGTCATCAGCCGCGACGAGCAGTTCGTGCTCAAGCGCAACGCGCTGCTGCGCGAGGCCGCCTCGGCGTTCTCCGCGCGCGGCTATCACAACACCTCGCTCGACGACGTCGCGGCCGCGCTCGGCGTCACCAAGGCCGCGCTCTACCACTACGTGCGCAGCAAGCAGGAGATCCTGTTCGAGTGCCACATGATGTCGCTGGACATCGGCGACGAGGCGATGAAGTACGCGCGCACGCATGGCCGCACCGGCTACGAACGCCTGACGATGCTGGCGCGCCGCTACATCGAGCTGATCACCGGCGAGATGGGCCGCATCGCCGTGCTGGCCGAGTATCACGCGCTCGACGACGAGAGCAAGGCCGTGATCGGCGCGCGCCGCGACCGCTGGGAGAAGGACATGCGGGCGATGCTGGCCGAGGGCATCGAGGACGGCAGCATCCGCGCCGTCGATGCGAAGCTCGCCGTGTTCTTCTTCATGGGGGCGGTGAACTGGATGACGCGCTGGTTCCGCCCCGACGGCGGCACCAGCGGCACCGACATCGCCGCGGCGTTCGCCGAGCTGCTCGGCGAGGCCGTCAAGGCCCGCGACTGATCGCCGCCACCCCTTGCGCGTCAACCGGGCAACGGTCCCCGGCCTCGTGCGCGCAACCCGCGTAACCCGCGCACCAGACCCGCGCCGCCCGTGCTTCCGGACCGCGTTGCACGCGCCGCGTGCGGCGTGTCACCGGCCCCGAACATCGGGCTTGCCCGTGCTTGACAGTGATTCTACCGGCCGGTTAATAATGCAACTTCATAATCAAATCACCGGGCCCGAAGCCGCGGGGTGAAGCGCACGACGCGTCGCACCTCGCCGGGTCACGGTCCAGGGGAGACAGGCTGGTGACGATGCTTCTGCACACCGTTCCAGTGAGGTGCGCGTGACGACCGTGCGCATCGACAGTCCGCAGCCCGCTCACGCGGCCGACGGCGGCAGCGACCGGCCCGTGATGCTCGCGGCGCGCGACGTGCGCATGGCCTTCGGCGGCGTCGTCGCGCTCAACGACGTCACCGTCGAGGTCCGCGACGACGAGCTGCTCGCGGTGATCGGTCCCAACGGCGCCGGCAAGACGTCGCTGATGAACTGCCTGAGCGGCTTCTACCGGCCGCAGAAGGGGCGCATCGAGTTTCAGGGGCGCGACGTCACCGGGCATCCGGTGCACGAGATCGCGCGGGCCGGCGTGGCGCGCACGTTCCAGGGCACGCACATCTTCTCGGGCATGACCGTGATCGAGAACATCATGGTCGGGCGCCACATCCACATGCGCTCGTCGGTGATGCAGTCGTTCATGTACTTCCCGTGGACGCAGCGCGAGGAGACGCGTCAGCGCGAGATCGTCGAGGAGATCATCGAGTTCCTCGAGATCGAGACCATCCGCCACCAACCGGTGGGCAGCCTCGGCTACGGCCTGCGCAAGCGGGTCGACCTCGGCCGGGCGCTGGCCCAGGAGCCGCGCGTGCTGCTGATGGACGAGCCGATGGCGGGTATGAACGCCGAGGAGAAGGAGGATCTCGCGCGCTTCATCCTCGACGTGCGCGAGGCGCGCCGGCTGCCGGTCGTGCTGGTCGAGCACGACATGGGGGTGGTGATGGACCTGGCCGACCGCGTGGTCGTGCTCGACTTCGGCAAGCGGATCGCCGTCGGCACGCCGGCACAGGTGCAGCGCGATCCCGCCGTCCTGCAGGCGTATCTGGGGGGAGGCGAGCGCTGATGGTCCCGATGAAGACCCTGCCGCAGCATCTGCTGGCACGCGGGCTCGCCGAGCCCGGCCGCGTGGCGGAGCGCCACAAGTCCCGCGGCATCTGGCACGAGTACACGTTCGGCGACGTGCTCGCCAGCGTGCGCGACCTGGCGCTCGGCCTGCACACGCTCGGCCTGAAGCGCGGCGAGACCCTCGCGGTCATCGGCGAGAACGAGCCCGAGCACGTCTGGTCGGAATACGCCGCGCAGGCGCTCGGCGCCAAGGTCGTGTCCCTGTACCCGGACCTGACCGCCGACGAGGTCCAGTACCTGCTGGACGACAGCGAGGCCACCTACCTGATCGCACAGGACCAGGAGCAGGTCGACAAGGCGCTGGCCATCCTCGAGCGGGTGCCGGCGCTGCGGGCGGTGGTCTACTGGGACGACACGGGCATGTGGTCGTACCGGCACGACGCGCTGCGCGCCTTCACGGAGGTGCAGAAGACCGGGCGTGCGCTGCACGAGCGCCAGCCCGAGCTGTTCGCCGAACTCGTGGGGGCCGGCCGTCCGGACGACATCGCGGTGCTGTCCTACACCTCGGGCACCACCGGCAAGCCCAAGGGCGTGATCCTCACGCACCGCTACCTGATCGACAACGCGCATCGCGTGATGCAGGCCTCCGGCGTGCAGCCGGGCATGGAGTACCTGTCCTACATCGCGCCGGCGTGGGCCACCGAGCAGTTCTTCGCGATCAGCATGGGCCTGCTGGTCCCGCTGGTGGTGAACTTCCCCGAAGGCCCTGAGCAGGTGCTGCAGAACATCCGCGAGCTGGCCGTGGAGGCGATGGTGTTCGCGCCGCGCCAGTGGGAGAGCCTGGCCGCGTCGATGCAGGCGCGCATGCTCGACGCCGGTCCGTGGCGGCGGCGCATCTACGAATGGGGCATCGAGGTCGGGCGCCAGGTGCACGTGGCACGGCTCGACGGCAAGCCGGTGTCGGCGTCGGCGCGCATGCTGCTGCCGCTGGCCGAGGCGCTGGTGCTGCGCCCGCTGCGCGACCAGCTGGGCCTCACCCGCATCAAGGTGGCGATGTGCGGCGGCTCCACCATGGCGCCCGACGTCTTCCGTCTGTTCCACGCGATCGGGGTGCCGCTGCGCAACGTGTACGGCTCCACCGAGATCGGGCTGCTCACCATGCACCAGGGCGAGCGCTACGACCTCGAGACCGTCGGTCACTGGCTGCAGGCGCACCCCGAGAGCGGGCCCGCGCTCGAATGGAAGGTCTCGGAAGCGGGCGAGCTGCTGGTGCGCGGCGGCTCCTTCTTCCAGGGCTACTACCGGCGCGAGGAGAAGACGGTCGAGCGCATTCAGGACGGCTGGTACCTGACCGGCGACGCGGTGTCGGTGACCGACTCGGGCGAACTCGTCTTCCTGGAGCGCACCGACGACATGCGCCGGCTGCGCAGCGGCGAGCGTTTCCCGCCGCAGTTCATCGAGACGCGTCTGCGCTTCAGCCCGTTCATCAAGGACATCATGACCCTCGGCGACGAGACGCGCGACTACATCGGTGCGCTCATCAACATCGACATGGGCGTGGTGTCGCGCTGGGCCGAGGACCGCAACATCGGGTTCTCCACCTTCGCCGACCTGTCGCAGAAGGCCGAGGTGGCCGAGCTGATCCGCGGCGAGATCCGCCGGGTCAACGCGTTCCTGCCGGAGGGCGCGCGGGTACTGCGGTTCGCCTGCTTCCCCAAGGAGCTCGATCCCGACGAAGGCGAGCTCACCCGGACCCGCAAGCTGCGTCGCGAGTTCCTCGAGCAACGGTATGCGGCCCTGATCGACGGGCTGTACGGCGGCGCGGACGAAGTCCGCATCGAGATCCCGGTCACCTACCAGGACGGCCGCAAGGGCACGCTGACGGCGAACGTGCGTGTGAGCGACGTCGACACCTCGCCGCAGGTCCTGCGTGCGAAACAACCGATGAGGGCCTGAGCGATGATCGATTTCGTCAACTACGTGATCAACGGTGCGCTGATCGGGCTGCTGTACGCGCTGATCGCGATGGGCTTCGTGGTCATCTACCGCGCCTCGAAGGTGTTCAACTTCGCCCAGGGCGAGCTGGTCGTGTTCGGCGGCTTCATCGTGTGGTGGCTGGTCGTCAGCTTCGGCCTGCCGCTGTACGTCGGGCTGCCGCTGGCGTTCGTGATCGCCGCCGCCTTCGGCCTGCTCATCGAGCGCATGTTCTTCTCGCGCCTGGTGGGCGAGTCGGTGTTCGCGATGGTGATGGTCACGATCGGTCTGCTGATCCTGATCCGCGGCGTGGTGCTGCTGCTGTTCGGGCCCCAGGTGCGGCCGTTCCCGATCGTCTTCGAGCTCACGCCCGTGATGCTGGGCGACATCTTCATTCCGCGCTCGCTGCTGTACGGCGGACTGGTCACGGTCGCGACCGGCCTGGGCCTGGCCTGGTTCTTCGACCGCACGCGCATCGGCCTGAAGATGACGGCGGTGGCCGAGGACCACCAGGTGGCGCTGTCGCTGGGCATCTCGGTGCGCGCGTCGATCCCCTTCGCATGGATCCTTGGTGCCGTGCTCTCCACGCTCGGCGCGGTCATCTACCTGAGCGGCAAGTCGCTGAACTTCCTGGCGTCCGACATCGGGCTGACCGCGCTGCCGGTGGCGCTGCTCGCCGGGCTCGAGTCGATCTCCGGTCTGCTGCTGGCCGGGATCATCGTCGGCGTCGTCCAGGGGCTGGCGGTCGCGTATCTCGATCCGCTGGTGGGCGGGGCGGTCGGGTCGATCCTGCCCTTCGTGATCATGCTGGGCATTCTGTTCATACGGCCGACCGGCATGTTCGGCTGGAAGACGATCGAGAGGGTTTGACGATGGATCCGGCAGGCGTATTCGCCACCAGCTACCAGCGCGACCAGGCGCTGATCCGAACCCGCAAGCAGCTCGTCGCGCTGATCGTCTTCCTGATCGCGCTGCTGCTGGTGCCGCAGGTGCTCGGTCCGCGCCTGGTGTCCATGGGCAGCGTGATGCTGATCACCGCGATCGTGGTGGTCGGGCTGCAGCTCAACACCGGCTATGCCGGGCAGGTCAACCTGGGGCAGGCGGCGTTCATGGGCGTCGGGGCCTACGTGACGGCGGTCTTCGCCACCAAGACCGGCCTGCCGTTCTGGGTGACCATCCCGCTGGGGGGCATCGCCGCCGCGGTGTTCGGATTCATCTTCGGACTGTCGGCGGTGCGCATCAAGGGCTTCTACCTGGCGCTGACGACCATCGCCGCACAGTTCCTCTTCCACTTCCTCGTGCTGAACCTGCCGATGAGCTGGGTGGGGGGCTCCAACGGCATGAGCATCGAGCCCGCGACGTTCTTCGGCAAGCGGCTGGCCGACGATGCCTCCATCTACTACCTGTGCCTGGTGATCGCGTCGATCATGATCTTCGGCGCCTACGGCATCGCGCGCAGCCGCCACGGCCGCGCGTTCGTCGCGGTGCGCGACGACGACGTCGCCTCCGGGATGATGGGCATCGACGTCGTGCGCACCAAGGCCACCGCATTCCTGATCGGCGCGTTCTACGCCGGCATCGGCGGCGGGCTGTGGGCGTACTTCGTGCGGTTCGTGGCGGTCGACCAGTTCACCCTGCTCAACTCCATCTGGTTCATCGCGATGATCATCGTGGGCGGCATGGGGTCGGTGACCGGCGCGCTGATCGGCGTGTTCGTGATCAAGATTGCGCAGGAGGGCTTCACCTCGCTCGGTCCCACCATCGTCGAGAAGCTGCCGTTCCTGGGTGGCGACGTCGTGTTCTCGGTGATGAACGTGTTCCTCGGTGGCGTGATCGCGGCCTTCCTGATCTTCGAGCCGCGCGGTCTGATGCACCGCTGGAACATCCTGAAGAGGTCCTACCGTCTGTGGCCGTTCCCGTACTGAGGACGTTCCGGACATGAATTCGCCGGCGTCCTGCCGGAACCGCACGTAACAGGAGAGAGACACATGAACTCGTCGAGAAGAAGTGCCCTGGGTCTGATGGCGGCTGGCGTGTTCGCGGCGGCAGGCGTCGCACTGCCGCTGCCGGCCAGCGCACAGGTCACCTACAACATCGCTGGCATGGCCGACTTCACCGGCCCCTACGCCGACGTCATGAAGTCCCTCGTCGCCGGCCGCTGGGGGGTGCTCAACTGGTGGAACGAGGAGGTCGGCAAGACCATCGGCGTGCGCGTCAACATGAAGGACTACGACACGCGCTACGACACCGCGCAGACCTCCAGCCTGTGGCCGGGCATCAAGTCCGAGCTCAGGCCGATCGCCGCCCTCGGGCTGGGCGGGCCGGACGCGGCGGCGCTGCAGCAGCGCCTGCCCGACGACAAGGTGCCGCTGATGATGGCGACCGCCTCCTACGGCTACTCGTGGCGGCCTGAGCCCTGGGTCTTCAACCCGCGCGCGACGTATGCGCACGAGGCGGGTGCGTTCTACCTGTGGTACCGCCAGCAGAAGGGCATCACCGGTCCGCTGAAGGTCGCGATCATCTCGTCCGAGGCGGCGCCCGCGTACGTGGACATCCACAAGGGCCTGCAGAAGTTCGCCGCCGAGAACCCGGACAAGATCGAGCTCGTCGAGACGGTCTTCACCGAGGTGCAGCCCAGCGACCTGACCACGCAGGTCAACCGGTTGGTGCGCAAGGGCGCGCAGGTGATCAACATCCAGACCAACACCGCGGCGGTGGTGGCCACCAAGCGCGCGCTGCAGGCGCTGGGGCGCAAGGACATCCCGGTCCTGATGAGCTCGCACAACGGGCTGCCCGCGTCGGGCAAGGCGGCCGGCGGCCTAGCGCAGATGGAGGGCGACTACGAGGTCTACGGCATGGCGATCCCCGCGGCCGACGTGACCGAGACGCGCAAGTTCTACGACATGCTGGTCGCCAAGTACAAGCTGACCGGCGGCTGGGACGTGATGACCATGATGGGCATGAACCAGATGATCTTCACGCTGCGCGCGCTGGAGGCCGCGGTGAAGGACGTCGGTGTCGACAAGGTCACGGGCGAGGCGCTGCGCAACGCGATGTTCAAGCACACGATCACCAGCAAGCAGACCTTCGGCGTGCTGCCCGATCTGAAGTTCTCGCGCGAGGCGCCGTTCCCGCTGGCCGGCATGGCCGTGAACATCGGCACGGTGACCGGGGGCAAGTACACGGTGGCGGCGCAGAACGTTCCGGTCCCGTCGGTCAGCAAGTGGTGATGCTTCGCTCGATGTCCGCAGCGGCGGCGGTGCGTGCGCGCGCCGCCGCGCCCGCCGCGGACCCCGATCCGGTCCAATCGCACGCCTGGAGCGCAATGTGCTGGTGCTGAACAACGTCGAAGCGATCTACAGCGACGTCATCCTGGCCGTCAAGGGCATCTCGATGACGGTGCCCGAGGGCAAGTGCGTGACGCTGCTGGGCGGCAACGGAGCCGGCAAGAGCACGACGCTCAAGGCGATCTCGAACCTGATCCGGACCGAGGACGGCAAGGTCACCTCCGGGTCGATCGAGTTCGGCGGTGCGCGCATCGACGGCGCGGGGCCCGAGGCCATCGTGCGCTCGGGGCTCGTGCACATCATGGAGGGCCGGCGGGTGCTGCGCCACCTGACGGTGGAGCAGAACCTGATCGTCGGCGGCCACATGGAGTCGTCGGGCGCGGAGCTGCGCCGCCGGCTCGACGACGTCTACACCCGCATCGGGCGCCTTGCGGCGCTCAAGGGGCGCACGGCCGGCTACCTGTCCGGGGGCGAGCAGCAGATGCTGGTGATCGGCCGCGCGCTGATGTCGAAGCCCAAGCTCATCATGATCGACGAGCCGTCGCTCGGGCTGGCGCCGCTGATCGTCGACGAGGTGTTCGCGCTGCTGGGTTCGCTCAAGAGCGCGGGCATGACGCTGCTGATCGTCGAGCAGAACACGCGGGTGGCGCTCGACGTCGCCGACTACGGCTACGTGATGGAGAACGGGCGCATCGTGCTCGAAGGTGCGGCCTCCGACCTGAAGGCCAACGAGGACGTGCGCGAGTTCTATCTCGGCCTGAACCTCGAAGGCGA
>ENA-UPTA01004423-UPTA01004423.1-activated-sludge-metagenome-genome-assembly--contig:-NODE-4423-length-13303-cov-5.898249_pt1 | contig 13303 bp, 13 predicted proteins | sample MGYA00238184_ERZ773361 | MGnify/ENA primary metagenome ERZ773361 (study PRJEB29100, sample SAMN05720205) | activated sludge metagenome | isolation source: anaerobic digester from wastewater...
CACGAAACTCAGTAATGATAGCAAAGAGAGTCTGATAATTCAACTATAATATCAGAAACATGTATTCCTTCCGCCTGATTATATCAACCCCGAAAAAATCATTTCTAAATATCTTGACACAATTGCCGGTTTTTATATTTAATACTGTGTCGGTATTTTACACCTGATATCTCAGCACACCGGAAAACTATATGCGAATGTACCCGGCATGAGTTTACATTCAGTCAAAAAAAATACCGTCCGGGCTGCGGGAAGTTATCATAATATTATTACACAGTCATGAGGAGATGTACAATGCCAAAACCATTACGAAGTGAAACAAGCACCCAGGGAAGAAGGATGGCGGGAGCCCGTGCTCTCTGGCGCGCCAATGGAATGAAAGAGGAACAGTTCGGGAAGCCGATCATTGCCGTGGTGAATTCCTTCACCCAGTTTGTTCCCGGACACGTCCACCTTCACGAAATAGGCCAGCACGTGAAATCACTTATTGAAAAACAGGGCTGCTTCGCGGCGGAATTCAATACAATAGCCATTGATGACGGTATCGCCATGGGGCACAACGGTATGCTCTATTCCCTCCCGTCCCGGGACCTGATTGCCGACAGCGTCGAATACATGTGCAACGCCCACATGGTTGACGCGATGATCTGCATAACCAACTGCGATAAAATCACACCTGGAATGCTCATGGCGTCAATGCGCCTGAATATTCCGACGATCTTCGTTACCGGCGGACCCATGGAAGCCGGTGTCATTAATGGAAAGAAATACGATCTCATTGACGCCATTGTCAAGAGCGCGGACCCCGCAGTATCCGACAGTGACGTTGCAGAAATCGAAATGATTGCGTGCCCCACATGCGGTTCCTGCTCCGGCATGTTCACCGCCAATTCAATGAACTGCCTCACGGAAGCCCTGGGGCTTTCACTTCCCGGCAGCGGCACCATCGTCGCAACCCATAAGAACAGAATGAAACTCTTTGAAGAGGCTGCGTCACGGATTGTTGAAATCACTGAAGAGTATTATTACAAGGACAACAAGTCAGTGCTGCCCCGGTCAATCGCGACCAGAGAGGCGTTTCTGAACGCGATGTCCCTCGACATCGCCATGGGGGGTTCCACCAACACCGTGCTCCACCTCCTCGCTGTTGCACATAACGCGGAAGTAAACTTCACCATGAAGGACATCGACAGGCTTTCCCGGAAAGTGCCGAACCTCTGCAAGGTCGCTCCCAGCTCACAATACCATGTTGAAGATGTAAACCGCGCCGGGGGAATTCTCGGCATCATGGGAGAGCTCGACCGCATCGGCCTTATCGACCGTTCTGTCAAGCGTGTTGACTTTGCCACTCTCGGCGAAGCAATTGACGCCTTTGACATCATGCGGGGTTCTGTAACGGACGAAGCATTGCTCCGCTACAGCAGCGCTCCCGGCGACAGGGGACGCAATCTGGTGCTCGGCTCCCAGAATGAGATGTACGATGAACTCGACCGTGACCGGGAAAACGGCTGTATCCGCAACATGGCCCACTGCTACAATCCGGAAGGCGGCCTTGCGGTGCTCTTCGGCAACATAGCGCAGAACGGATCGATAGTTAAGACTGCGGGCGTTGACCCGAGCATCTATAACTTCTCCGGTTCCGCGAAGGTGTACAACTCCCAGGAAGCCGCCTGTGAAGCCATTCTGGGGGGCGATATCAAGGCAGGGGATGTGGTGGTAATCCGCTATGAAGGCCCGAAAGGGGGCCCCGGCATGCAGGAAATGCTCTACCCTACCTCCTATATCAACTCCATGCATCTCGGCAAGGAGTGCGCCCTTATCACCGACGGAAGGTTTTCCGGCGGGACCGCGGGACTATCCATCGGGCATATATCGCCGGAAGCCGCCGCAGGGGGAAATATCGCCCTCATTGAAAATGGCGATATTGTTGAAATCAATATCCCCGAAAGATCACTGCAGATAAAGGTCAGCGATGAAGAGCTTGCCGCACGCCGCAAAAAGGAAGAGGCGAAAGGAAACAGCTCCTTCCGTCCCGCGGGAAGGGACAGAAAAATTTCACTGGCGCTGGAAACCTACGCCCTCCTCGCCGCCTCCGCGGACCTGGGTGCGGTGCGGATACTGCCCCCTGAAGAATGCGGGGACTGATATATCGACAACAGCAGTTTTCCGGTATGAGCGGTGTTTCTGAACATTGCTCATACTGGAATCATTATCCCCGTATCACCCCTCAAACCCCTCATATCTTTATGCACCAAAACTGCGAAGTATCAAAGTTTCAGAAATATTAGCAATACATGTACTTTTTACGATTACATGACTGGTTAATTACTTGCTATAAAAGTGTTACGGTATTTTACTGGCTGTGGTAAGTAAAATTTATTTACTTTATTTAAATAAACGGAATTTTGCAGTTCAAACCGGGGAACCGGTCATTCTAATTCCCCACAATAAATAGAAAACAGCGGATTGGGTTATGCTTCAAAACAACGAAGCAGAAGGAGGGTTTATGAACCTTACACGGCTCAGACGCAATCAACACCTGTACACTGAAAAACCATGGCTGAAGGACTTTGACGACGATGTCATTGCGTGGCATGACAAGTGGATACAGTTTTACGACAAAAAGGAATTCGCAGACCCGGTTTACCCGGATATTCCCCTCAGAGACCTTTTCAACAAATGGGCGGACAAGTATCCGGAGAAGGATTATCTGATTTTCAATGACATAAAGCTCAATTACCGCACTGTCAATACACTCGCGAGAAAGCTTGCCAATGCGCTCATGACCCTGGGCGTAAAAAAAGGGGACCGCGTCGCAATTATGGCCCCTAATATTCCTCAGTATGTTATTGCAATACACGCGCTCCTGAAATTCGGCGCAATCGAAGTGCCCGCCAACGTGTTGTATACTGTGCCGGAACTCACACTTCAGTTCAATGACAGCGGCACTGAAACAGTAATCGTTCCGGGTCCCTTTGCGGATAAAGCAATCGCCGTTATGCGGGACCCTTCGACACCGGTAAAGCGGGTAATCGTGATTCAGCTTGCCAGTATGCCCGTAGAGATAGAAAAGGCCCCGGACATATTCGACTTCAATGAAATTATCGGCCCCGCTTCAGACGCAGAACCGAATGTTCCGGTATTCCCTTCTGATATCACCAAGCTCCAGTACACCGGAGGGACGACAGGCGTGCCGAAAGGATGTGTACACACCAACGCAATGAACATGAGCCAGATAGTGCGAACCTCAGAGTGGCTCGGAGTGGCGGTACCTCCCGAAGATTTCCGGACACTCTGCGCCATTCCGCTTAATCATATATACGGATATAACGCCAATGTAAACGTATGCCTGTACAAGGGAGGAACAATCGTCCTCGTAGCGCAGCCGACACCTGACAACTTACTGGAAGCTATCAACAAACACGAACCGAACCTCTGGGCGTCAGTCCCCGCGATGATTATCGGCCTTAACAATCATCCGGACATCGGCAAATCAAAAATAAGGTCCATCAAGGGTATTTTCTGCGGTTCGGCTCCCCTCGCAGTAGGAACACTTGAGGAATTTGAACGCCTTTCAGGAGGGCGGATCGTTGAAGGCGCGGGAATGTCGGAAACCATTAATATTTTCACAGTCAACCCTGTCCAGACAAAGCGCAAGTTCGGCAGCTGCGGCATCATCTGGCCTGACACTGACATGGTCGTTGTTGATGTTGAAACAGGGAAAAAAGTCATGCCGCGCGGAGAGTCCGGAGAGCTGATCTGCCGCGGGCCCCAGGTAATCACAGAATACTGGAACAACAAGGTGGAAACTGACAGCGCAATCAGGGACGGGTGGCTTTATACAGGCGATATCGTCACAATCGATGAAGAGGGATTCGTGTTCATCATGGACCGGAAAAAGGACATGATCATCGTGAGCGGATTCAACGTGTATCCCCGTGATATTGATGAAGCGCTGTTCAAACATCCGAAAGTCAGTGAAGCGTGTACCGTGGGTATTCCGGACCCCAAACAGGGGGAAGCAGTGAAAGTTTTTGTGACTCCCAAGCCGGGGCAGACCATGACTGCCGATGAAGTCATCGCATACTGCCGTGAGCAGTTAGCTCCGTACAAGGTGCCGAGATTCGTTGAATTTGTCGAATCCATACCCCGCACGCCTGTGGGAAAAGCTGATCGCAAAATACTGCGGGAGTTGGAACACTCGAAGAAGCAGGGCGTGAAGAACTAAATACCGGTTTATTGCCGCTATTACTCTGTAGCGTAACACAGCGATGCCATTATTGTAAGAATTATCTCATGATAATGGCATCGCATTTTACGGCCACGGATTCCAGTCGCCCCAGTTATCAAGATAGGATTTCAGCCCTTCAATTGTGCTGCTCTTTTCCTCAATAAAACTCTTAGCTGTTTTAACAAGCTCCTGTTCGCGCCCGATCGCAAGTTCGCCGAGCATCACCCTGGTCCGTAAAAAAACGAAGTAGGTATCAAGCACATCATGAAAACAGTAATCATTGATCTTTTTCATTTCGCCTTTCAGATAAAGACCGTACACCTCATCTCCCTTTGTCTCCATCTTTCCCGGCTTTCCCAGAACCTTTGCGAGGAGGTTAAGACCACCCGTCATCCGGATCGAATTAAAATTTGAAAGCCAGTCATGAAGATCAATATGTTTTGTACCGAAACGGAAGCGTGTGCCGAATTTGTCTTTCAAATGCCGCGAAGCAGAAATACCATAACGGAACGCCATCAACTCCATGAGAGGCACGTCGAATCCACGGCCGTTAAATGTCACAAGAGAAGCGTTCCCGTACTGCTTCTCCACTCCGCGCCAGAAAAGTCCCGTCATTTCGGAAGGCCTGAACTTCGGCTCATCAAGTGAGGTAATATCGGCGATGGTATAATCATCACGCACTTTTGCGATACAAATGCAAAGAGGATACTGAAATGTAACAGGAATAAAATTCGTCGTCCCTCCGGTATTTGCAAGTATCTCATCCTGAAACATTGTCACCGCGCCCGGTTCGTCAATATCAAGTTCCGGGTACTTCACTTTTTTAATCAGCTTCGCGTCGGGAACCGACTCTATATCGAATACCAGATACTTAACATCGCCGGTATCTGGTGCGGTTTTATTTGCTTTTTCCTGCGGAACAACCTTTTCCAGGACACTATCCGGTATCAGCACATCTTACCTCTTGCTATAAATATTAAGGGCATACCCCCTCACAGAAGTATGCCCATCTTTTCAATGATACAAAATATATTTCAACCGATCATTGCTACTCGGCGCTTTTCTTAAATCTTTCCCACATCTGGTCAAGATAATCCTTAACAAACGGATCGGATTCATTGTCACGGGCTTTTTTCAAGACTTCAATATGTTCCTTTTTGGTAATACCAACTCTTGTAATAGCAAGGAGTATGGTATACCTGACATCGGAATCCTGCTCATTCAAAAGCCTTCCGTTCAACGCGTCAATTGAGGACTCCTCACCGATATATCCGAGCGCCATGGCGGAATGCAGACGTACCTTGTTCCTGTTATCCTGTGTCAGCAGTTCTTTAAGCTTCGCGACAGCATCAGATTCTTTTTCCTTGCCAAGCCACTGCGCTGCCTGCACAACAATTGACTCATTCGTACTCGAAAGGTCCGCTATATACTCTTTGGCTGTTTTATTACTGGCAGGTTCACTTTTCGCTTCCTGGGCATGAACAACAGAGGCACATGCAAACATTAATATTAAAACGATCAGAATCCTTTTCATAATTCACCTCAAAATTGGTTATCAATTATACGAAAGGCTGTGAGTTTCAAACAGCCCGGAAACCACTAATCCACAACACCGATAGTCTCCCATCTTACGTATAATGTGTCAATTCTTTTTTGTTACCAAAAACATTCCGCAACCTAACTGAAATTCCCGTATAACGGCAGGTATATGATTCGAAGAAATGTATCTCCTGATTTTACCGTTCACACCTTAATTTATACTAAAATCAAAAAATATTATTTGACACTAATGGTGTACCCGGCATATTACACAAAAAAGGGTGGCGGAATAACGAAATACAGGACAGCCCTGCCCCGGGTTTCCTGCACCGTGCATGAATATCCGTGAGCAGTTTCCGGCAATGGCCTTGACGCAGGCCGCTGTTCATCCCCCGGTATCTGACATGTACAATCAAGTTGATACTGCGATGTGATGCTTGTTACCGCCATACCGTTTCTTAAAATTGCGGGTACGGAAAACCGGCAAATACTTCATCAGCACAACTCCACAGAAAAAAGGTAACTGCAAAGGTATAGTTATGGAAAAATCCCATGAAAATGATTTCAGCAATGAAGATTTTGAAAAAATGCTCGAGGAATCCCTTGTAAAAGGGGACAGCTTTGAAACCGGCGACAGGGTACAGGGAACTGTTGTCCTTGTCACCCGTGACAGTATACTCGTGGATATCTCCGGAAAAAGTGAAGCGGTTATTGACAGGGCGGAATTCGTTGATGAAAACGACGAGCTAACTGTAAAAAAGGGAGATGTCATTGAAGCCATAGTCGCATCACTGGCGGGGGGCGAGATACGGCTCACCACAAAAATCGGCATGGGATTTCTTAATCCTGAACTTGTGGAAAAAGCATACCAGGAGCAGCTGCCAGTAACAGGTACCATAGTAAGCCAGGTCAAAGGAGGATACAGGGTTTCCATCTCGGGAATCACCGCATTCTGCCCTGTATCACAGACAGGACTTCAACCACAGGACAATCCTGAAGAACTTATCAGCAAAAGCCTTGAATTCATGATCCTGGAGTATGGCGAGGGGGGGAGAAACATCATTGTTTCACACCGAACCTATCTTGAGCAGAAGCGGGAGATGCGCCTCAGCGAAATACTGTCGAAGGTGCAGGTCGGGGACACTATCACCGGTACCGTCCAGTCAATTCAGGGCTTCGGTATTATCGTCGACCTTGATGGTGTCGAAGGAATGGTGCCCCGCAGTGAAATATCCCGCAGCCGGTCAAACGACCTTTCCGCGTTCAGGAAAGGCGATCCGGTTTCAGCGAAAATCATTGCACTCGATGAAAACCGCAGAATACTGCTCAGCATAAAACAGATATCCCCGGAACCATGGGATAACGCAGGAAAATATGAAACGGGGCAAACACTGAATGGACGCATAACCAACACCATTAAAAACGGCGCCTTCGTGGAGCTGGAACCCGGTCTGGAGGGATTTATACCCGTATCAAAAATGTGCCTCCTGAAACGTATTGCCAGTGTCGAGGATGCGGTGCGTATCGGAGATGTGGTCAATGTCCGGATTCTTGACATCAACATCAATGACAAGAAAATGCTCCTTGAACTTGTGACCGGCGAAGCCGATCCATGGGAACTACCTCTTGAAGAAATTACAGGCGCCGTACATACCGCCGTTATCGAAGGTAACAGAAACAATGGTCTGACACTGCGGCTTTCCAACGGCATGCTGGGATTTCTCCCGAAGGGAGAGCTTCTTTCGTCACGGAGTGACACGCAGCCACAGTACCAGACCGGAAGTGAAATAAAGGTCATGGTCAAGGATATCGATAAAAACGGCAGAAAGCTGATCCTCAGCGAACGCCGCGCTGAACAAAACAAGGAAATGAAGGAATATGAGGAGTACAGCCAGCAGCAGGATTCTCCCGGCGCCTCGACACTTGGAAATCTGTTCAGGGATAAATTCTCTGAAATCAATAAAAACATGAAAAAATAGCAGGACACCAATAACGTATCAGCAGAAAAACCACACCAGCGAGCTGCCATGATCACACTAAAAAACGGAGACACCGTTCCCTATAACGAAAACTTCGATGATTTTTTCCGGGAACTTGTCAATTCCGTCATCAAAGCATCCCTGAGGCAGGCCTCAGCGGACATGAAGGCCGGTGAAGATGGAAACGCGTTTAACGAACACCTTCTGCGCCAGATAATGGACAACAGCATTTTCATTGTTCATCAAATTGAGGAATTGGCAAAAAAGGATGAAAACCTGTCGCGCCTCCTGGTAACCGGATGCCTCTTCAACTGTGTGGTGCTGAATCTGAAGGAAATCGGGGGATCTTTTAAAGAAGACACATCGGAAGATGATGACGAGATAATGCATTAAGGCGCTACAGGTAATACTCAAGTTTCATCTGACCTTCCTCAACGCTATCAACAAAAATAAAAAATTCATACAGGTCAAGGGTGTCAATCATTTTAACAAAGGGGCCCTTCACGCCGAGCAGGATCACCCGCTTGTTTTTTTTCCGCGCATCCATTGAAGCCTGCACGAGTGCGTTGATGCCGGACGTCGTGATTACCTGCACTTCTTTCATGTTCAGAATAACATTGCTTTTCTGGGTAAGACTTGCGACAATACGGACTAGTTCATCATAGGTGGAATTGGACAGATTTCCCCCAATATTGACCACCTTCACGCCCTCATGGTCCTCAATGGTGTAATTCAGATATGTCGCCATCCAGCTCCCCTCCCCCTACAGGCCGCTGAGAACATGTTTCAGCACATCCTCCGGGACCTCACAGTCGAACTGCGGAACTCCCATACTTTTCAGAAGAACAAAATTAATTCTTCCCCCGTAGTTTTTCTTGTCATACTTCATGTGGTCGATAACATCCGCCGGATCAAAGCGATGTTCGCTGTTGAGCAGTTCATACCTGCGGGCACACTCATCAAAGACGGAAACATCCTCACGGGTTATAAAACCCATTTCCCGTGAAATCTCCATTGCGCCCTTGAGGCCGATAGCAACCGCTTCACCGTGGGAAATCCCGCGGTACTCCATCACCGACTCTATGGCGTGACCGATGGTGTGGCCGAAATTCAGTATCGCCCTGCGGCCTGATTCCTTTTCATCTTCACAGACAACCCCCGCCTTGAATCCCGCAGAAAGATAAATAATCTCTTCCAGGGTATCCCGCTCTTTAATTGACTTCAGATCATGGTTCAGCATCATTGCAAGAAGCGACGATTCCCCGATAAGGGCGTGTTTGACCGTTTCAGTAATTCCGTTTTTCAGCTCCCCGTCGGGAAGGGTTGCAAGAAACCTGACGTCGGACAGCACCATTGCCGGCTGATAAAACACGCCGACAATATTTTTACCGGCAGAAATATTGACAGCCACTTTTCCGCCGATACTGGAGTCAACCATGGCAAGAAGCGTTGTGGGTACATGGACCACCGGGATTCCCCGCATAAAAAGGGCCGCGCAATAGCCCGCGAAATCCCCCACCACGCCGCCGCCGATTGCAACCAGCATTGACTTTCTCGTAAACCCTTTACCAAGGAGCCATTCAAAAAACTGCTCCGCATATCGATAATTTTTGTTCTCCTCTCCGTCATTCATGACAATGAAATCACCAGCATCCTTTACGGAGAATACCTGAGAAATATAATCACGGTAAAGGCCCCACACACGCTCGCTTACCACATAGCCGGTTTTATCAGGAGACAGCATTACCGATGAAAAATCTATTGTAGAAAGTATTTCTGAACCGATCACGATGTTATAGGAATGCGAGCCGATGGTGAGAGGTATTTTTTTCACAGAGGCATCCATTTTTTCTGGAAGTAGTTTTCCCGGATTGACCCTGCTTCGAGATATTCACGGATTTCATCAGTTACCGAGGGGAACAGAATAATATCACTCAGTCCTGATGAGGAGAAAAAATTATAGGAGAAAAGCCTTTTTTCGGCGCCAATTGAGTAATCACGGGAACAGGTGCTGCAATGAAAAAACACATGAAGGATATGACGTTTATGCGAAGGCTCAATGGTATCACAAATAAAAGCGATATCGCCAACCTCAATATCTACTCCCAGCTCCTCCTTCAACTCCCGCTGCAGCGCGGCAGGAAGCGTTTCTCCATAATCAACCCCTCCTCCCGGAGTAAGCCAGTAAACCTTGTTCCCCTTTTTATGTGCGATCAGCAGTATTTCACCATTTTCGACAATCAATGCCGATACCCTGATACGAATGCTCCTGTTCTCTTTAAAAATCAAATGACCGTTTCCCCCCCGTGAATCTTTTCGAGCACTTTTTTAGCCGCATCCATTTCAGCCTTTCTTTTGCTGTTTCCTGAGCCAAGTCCGACCTCCCTGCTGTTAACCATAAGACGAACGGTAAACTCCTTCTGGTGGTCCGGGCCGGACTCATTCACGATTTCATAGACCGGACGGTCTTTATATTTTTTCTGAACATACTCCTGGAGTGTCGTTTTCGGGTCACGGAGATATGTCTGCTGGTCAATTCGTTCAATTTCTTTTTTTATAAGGGATAACACAAACTTCTTGCTTTCCTTAAGACCTGAATCAAGATAAATTGCGCCAATCACAGCTTCGAGGGTGTTTGCAAGAATAGAAGGACGCTGACGGCCGCCATTCTGTTCCTCCCCTTTCCCCATCATGATATAACTTCCAAGATTAATTTCGTCGGCAACTTTTGCAAGGGTCCCCTCAGACACCACAGCAGACTTAATCTTCGCAAGATCACCTTCGACATATTCTTCGAAATGCTTGAAGAGATATTCATTTACAACAAGGGCAAGAACAGAATCGCCTAAGTACTCCAGACGCTCATTATCACGCTGGCTGTTCCCGGCTTCATTTATATACGACCGATGTACAAGCGCTCTGTTAAGGAGGCTCTGATTGCTGAATTTAACTTTGATTCTTGTCTGCAGGCTGCTGAGTTGTCTGTATCTGTTTTTTCTTTTTTTTGCGTGCCCTTCCGGAGTCTGGTTGGCAGTCATAGAGCAATCACTCACATAAACTAATTTACACAGGATTAGTTTATGGTGATTATCCCGAATCCCGTGCACAAAAACAAGAGCACCCCGGCCGATGAAGAATAATCACCAGAAACTGATCATGATTTTTTTAATTTGTTCTCAATATACTCAATAGCATCTTTCACAATCAGAAGTTTTTCAGCATCTTCATCAGGGATCTCAATACCGAATTCCTCCTCAAGCGCCATGACAAGCTCAAGGGTATCGAGGGAATCCGCCCCCAGATCATCAACGAAAGAAGCCTCAAGAGTCACCTCTGACCCGTCAACGCCAAGTCTGTCTATAATGATCTTCTTTATTTTTTCAAAATCGACAGCCATTATACATCCTCCTTCCCTGCAGGTTAACCCGCCTGTCCATGATATCTTTTCATGACAGCACACATTCCTGCTACTTCAGGGAATATTTTATTGGTATTCACACATCCCCCGCATCCTACCGGACAATCAATTATCCGATAAAACCTGAACCTGTGCAGGCAATTGAGCACTTTGACACTAAAAAATAAAATAAAAATGCTCTTGTGTCAAGCCCTAATACAAAAAAAGGATGCCCTAAGAGACATCCCGCTACGGCAAGAAAAAATATTTCTCTATTAAAATCCTGCAGCAACTCCCGAAAGCAACTGTCAGGATTCCTTTATTTTGACAGTTTTCTCCATGATCAACTGCCCTTTGTAATGATTGCATTCAGGGCATACCCGGTGAGGCAGAACATATGCTCCGCAACGGGGGCAGGGCCTTAAATTGGGTACACCTATCGCATCATGAGACCTTCTCATCCGGGATTTCGACTTTGATTTTCTCCTCTTTGGTACAGCCACAAGCTTACTCCACTATGTATTCAAATTTTATGTTATGAAAGTGCAGATGTATAGTCACTCCCATTTTACGTCAAGAATTATTTCGAATTTTTTTCAGAATAGGACAACAGGAAAAGCCGCCGTTTCGCCCTTCCTGAAAAAATTGAACGGGGATAGGCCGTGATAACCTTATAATAATATTCCCGCGCCTTATAGATATCATTCCGCTTCTGGTACATTCTTCCGAGATCATAATAAATCTGGTCCGCCAGAATACTATCACCGTATTCTTCAGACATTTTTTTATAAATCTGAAATGCATCATTGTGATTGTTCATATACTCGCATGCTACCGCAGCTTTCTGGAGTGAAAGTAGTTTGAATGGAACAGCAGAGGAATCCTCCGCATGTTTCAAATAATACTCCCTGGCTTTATCATATTTCTGGTTTTCGAAATACAGATTGCCAATCACATAATTTCCATACTGCGCCACATATCCCCAGCGGGAGGACTGAAGGAGCTTGTCCAGCTCAGACACCGTCACATACAACAGGCTGGTTTTCCCGGCGATATCACCGCTGTAATTGCGGTACTCTTCCATAATAGACTCGAAACGCTCTATCTCGCTGTTTTCCCTGGCATCATAATAAATCAATCCGCTTATGACAAGGACAAGGAGCACAAGAAGAAACAGCATTGAATATCCCACCAGCTTTCTGTTCTTCTTTATGAAGTCCTTCGCCGCCATCAGGAAGTTTTCAATTAAATTTCGGTGAATATGTATTTCCCTTCTTTCCATAGATCAGGTCCGTTATTGCAATTTATCCTTGAATATATCACCAAGGGTTACTTTACCGGGCGCCGCATCGTGCAGTACCCGATTTAATTCCTCTTTTTCCATAATCATATCATAATGTTTGATGCTGAGAGACATTCTTTTCTTATCAACATCGACGCCAAGAACCACCGCATGAACATTTTCCCCGACCTTAAAATAATCTTCTATATCGTCAACCTTCTTTCTGGACACTTCAGAAATATGAACAAGGCCTTCAATTCCATCCTCAATTTTAACAAACAGCCCGAAATTTGTAATTTTCGAAATAACTCCCGTAACCCTGCTCCGGGGCGGGTATTTTTCGTAAATTGCCTCCCAGGGTGATCTGGTTAACTGCTTTATACCGCAGGCAACTTTCATCTGATCTTTTTTTATTTCAAGTATCTTGAATTCAACCTGATCCCCTGCGCTGTACTGCTTCATTATATCCCGCTGATCATCTTCCCAGCTCACATCTGACACATGAATCAGTCCGTCCACATCCTCTTCAAGTTCAACAAACAAACCAAAGTTTACCACGTTCTTGACCGGTTTCGTGAGCACCATTCCGGGAGGAAACCTCTTCTCAATTGTGTCCCAGGGATTTTCCTGAAGCTGTTTGATTCCCAGAGACATCTTGCGCTCACCTGCATCAATGGAAAGCACCTTCGTTTCCACCGCTTCTCCCTTGTGAAAGATGTCCGCGGGATTCACATTTTTCTTCGTCCATGAAATGTCGGATGAATTAACAAGACCTTCAATGCCGTCCCCTACTTCCACAAATAGGCCGAAATTCGTGATTGTCACAATCTTCCCGGATACAGTATCACCTGGATGGTATTTATCACCTGCCGTAG
>ENA-UPTA01004425-UPTA01004425.1-activated-sludge-metagenome-genome-assembly--contig:-NODE-4425-length-13301-cov-6.113468_pt1 | contig 13301 bp, 15 predicted proteins | sample MGYA00238184_ERZ773361 | MGnify/ENA primary metagenome ERZ773361 (study PRJEB29100, sample SAMN05720205) | activated sludge metagenome | isolation source: anaerobic digester from wastewater...
TCCAGCCAGCAAACTCTTCTTCCAGCGAATGAAAAACGCGCGAAACAGTGGATGGACTGGGATGGGTGTCGGTCAGTGCTTCAATGATCTCGCCCACACCGGCTGTGCTCACACCTTTCACGAACATATCGCAGATCGCCTCATCTAGCTCTGCCTGACGCCGTTGATAGCGTTCGAACAATTCCGTGTGAAAGCCACCGCGTGTTCGTGGAACCGGCAAATCCTCGATTGCCCCTACCGTGGTGACCAGGTCGCGCTCGTAATATCCGTTGCGATAATCTTTTCGGCTCGGTGTCCGTTGGTAAAGTGCCGCTTGTACGAAGTTGTCCACCTCCTCTTCCAGCACCGTAATCAGGGTTTTCTGTATGGCCAGCCGCATCTTTTCTTGCAATAATTCGTGGATCGTCGCTTGACGCTCCGCTGGGGTAAGCGTATGATTTCTTCTGGGAGTCATGGTTTTTCCTCACATGGTTTGGTCACCTGTAAGGATACTTTGACTCCCGCTTTTTACACAACTTTCGTTATATCACCATCCACCCAGAGCTATTACAGAAATAGTTGTTGGGTTCGGATCCGCCTGAGATACATCCTGTACAAGGGGCGCCACCGTACGGACAAGCCATCCATGTGCCTTGCAGGGGAGCTGCAAAAACAGTCATTGTCGTTGCCCCAAGAAGCAATGCCAATGTGGTCAATAAGACCAAATATTTGAGCCTGTTTTTCATGGTAACCTCCTTTCTCCTTGTTTTCCAAACACTCTTCCAGGGTAAAATCATGACGATACATTCGCTCCCATTCACGTGCTAAGAAAATAACTTACTCAAATAGAGTCTTATAAAAAATTAATTCCTTTTTAGACATATCCCATTCCTTCCCCACTTCATCGGAGATGGTTGCAATCAATTCGGTTTTTTCTGTAAACGTATTGGGTTCATCTACTTGTCCATTTTCATTGATAAAACCTCGGGAGTATTGGACGCGTACCCCCGAGGCAATTTCATATATAAATTGCTCCCTTTTTCCGATTTTTCCCTCACTTGGCGGCAATCCCAGTTGTCTTATTTCAGGGTCACCTTGATATTCAACGGTCATCATGACACAATCTGTCCCAGCGTGCTTCAACTCGACCAGTTCAATTGATGTAATGAACTTTTCAAGGGCGTTGAGAATTCCTAAATCCATCCATATATCAGAGACATTCGTCACTGTCCATTGCGTTTCAATGGGAACGGCGAATTGCCTGGCGTTCATGCCGCTGGCACGTAATTCGACCAATTCTACCCGTATACCTGTTTCATCCATTACATATCGCTGTATTTCGGCTTCTGTGATTGGGTCTACCACAATTAACAAATCTTTTTTCACTTGTCCATCTTCCAGAAACAGCCAGCGTTCTTGTGAATAATAGCGGAATTTGTCTATCCCACCGGGTAGTGGAGTACGTACATAATGAACCCACCCATCTTTGCCGAACCAATCGAGGTTCTTATTGGCTAACTCTTCTAATCGCTTTTTTGCAGCTTCAACCGAAGATAGCTTTTCCTTCATTAAAACGTTATTCTGGTTGCCTGTGCTAGGAACACAGGAAACGATTAGCGTTAACATCCATGTAATGATGAAAATTGTCAACTTCCTCTTCATTGGCTAAACCTCCAAATCTGGCTCGATGGATACTTTACTTTGTTAATTCAATTACATCCATGAGATTATTCATCGTGACCATGTATCCGTCCATTACGATGGCATTTTCATTCCACGTAATTTTCCCAACTATATACGTTGGAGTACCATCGATTTTCATTTTGAGTCCTTGATCGAGATCTTCATTCACTTTTTCTTGTGAAGATGAACTGGAAAGGCAAGTATTGAAAGTTTTTTCATCAAGACCTAAAACCTGGGCGCGATCTTTTAAGCTGTCCTCATTCAGGTTGCCCTGGTCTTGGAACAGCAAATCGTGCATTTCCCAATATTTGCCCTGTTCTCCTGCACATCTCGCAGCTACAGCGGCTGTTGAGGCAAAAGCATGATTGGGTAACGGATAGTCTTTATGGATGAGGGCAAAGTTCGGATTGGCTGATAGGACATCATTTATGAGTTTTGTTGCTTCTGCACAGTAGGGACATTCGAAGTCGGTAAATTCGACAATCACAATTTCTGCCGAGTCGAGGTTACCCCTTACTGGATTGTCTTCAATGCTGATTTCTCCAACAAAGGGTTTATATCGATCTTGACTAGTTGCGGTCGTCTCTAACGCTCCAGCTAAATGTTCATCTAAGTGATTTGAGAATTCAACCATATAGTTCTGTAAGCGAAGAATACGATAGCTTAATAACCCCAACAACCCTACTGCGACAACAAGGATAGTTAATATGAGCCAGGAAAGAAACGTTTCCCCTATCGCGGTTACTGAGATTTTCTTATCCATTTTCTCTCCTATCCCGAATCAAGAAAATTGGAGATTTTTGCAGTGATTCCAGATACTAATCAGACAGTTGATTTCTATAACCTAAATCCTACTATAGCGATTCAGGTGTTAAATCCTTGTAAAGTTTTATGCAGATTCACGAAGTGATAAAAGGGTTACCAAATAATCTATTTGAAACTGATGCTGTGTCAGGAATGGCTGCTACGCACCTGGACGAAAAAAGCCCAGGTGGATATGGTTGGGATTAGTACCATGGAGAAAACGCTGATCCTGGGTGAATGCAAATGGAGCCCGAATGTAATAGACCGGGATGTTTTAGAGACCCTGGTGCAAAAGACGGCTGAATTTATTCCGACCGAAGGGCGCTGGCGCGTGCATTACCTGGGGTTTGCCCGCGGTGGATGGTCGCGTGAGGCCCAGGCTTTTGGGAAGGGAAAGGCCCAAGACGAGATTTGGACTACAACCGGTTTGTCTTTATTGGACTTATCTCAGGTGGACCAGGATTTACGGGAGTGGAGTGAAAGCAAAGGCAATGAGGAGAAGATACCCTTCTAAAGCCAGAAATTGTATGAGCAGTTTTTCAGCCGATAAATGGCTTAAAACGGCGGTTTTTGTAACCATTTTTACCAAATCTCATCGCTCAATCATATTTGGGCGATGAGTACTTAAAAGTACTCTAACTAATGATATGATTAAGTTTGTGTCTTATACCAGCCCAGAATAAAATACCATCGAGGCTCATAAACACATTGCCAGGTTTAATCAAGACTGGTGGCTCTAGTGATTAGAGATATTGGTGTCAAAATAATGAAATTCCAAAACAAATGATTTGATTTTCACATAGTCAAAACTAAGTTATGTATTTCCGGTTATCCCTATGTTCAACGATTATGAATATAGGGTAAGCACTTAGTAGAGGCCATTGGAGGAACGGACCCTTGCCTGAAACGTCACCAACGCTTCCCCAAAGAACTGTTGAACCTCTCACCAGAAAGACCACAGTAGGCGGAAATTACGAGCGAGAGCACAACGTAGAAGAACAGATTACCTCCTCCACAGCTATTTCAGATGGAGATATCATTGCCAGGGCGAAAATCACTGAGAAAGAGGCTGCTGGATTTCTACAAGAAGAAGCTCTTGTATACTTGATTCGGTTCAGCTTCCAACAACAAAACCAAGTCCTTTACAATGCTCTCTCTGAAATCTTGATCGTTCGCTGTCAACAGCAGTTGGATTATCGGCTTCGATCACTCGATACCGATCTAGCGAATGAAGCTTATGCTGAGATTATGCGCATTCTGTTTGGGAAGATTTTAAGCATTGATGGGCAGGGTGATTTTCTACAAGTCCGTTTCTGGATCGCTTTAGATCGGGTTGCTATCGATGTATTTCGGCAGTACAGCGGCCGACAAGCTAAAGACAGAGCCAACTTGGCTCCCACATCCTTTACCGAGCCCAATGAAACCGATGAGGCTAAGGAAGATTGGGAAGATAAGGTTTTTAGTTCAGAACACCTTATTCCTGGTGAAAACCGCTGGTCATCCGTAGAACGCCAGGCATTAATACAGGAAGCTCTTTTATCAATTGAAGAACCTATTCGCACGGCTTTTGTTCTTCACCATTACGAGGGCTGGAAGATCGAGTCTATTGATCCCGAAGAGATCACTTTAAGTACTTATTTTTGTGTTACGCCAAAAACGATCGGTAACTGGCTCAGGAAGGCAGAACTTGAATTGAAGAATTGGCGAGGAGATCATCATGAATAATCCGATCGAGCCATATACTCTTGAAGAGGTACTGGATGCATATATTGCCGCTTCGCAGACACCTAGCCGAGAAATGTTACAAAAGTGGATTAAGCGCTACCCACAATATGCGCTGGAGTTGACGGATTTTACGGTAGCCTGGTCACAGATAGAGCATTTTCCAGAAAAAAAGAATCAGCAGACAGATTCAAATGCAAGAGTTAAACTTGGAATCAATATCGCCCACCAGGCATACGATCAAGCAGCGGCCACAAAGCATGTGATTAAAGAGCAGAACATAGCGCCACTCGAATCTTTTTTTCGTGAGGGAAAGAAGTTGGGATATTCGCCAGATGAGTTCGCAGAGCAGATCAACGTCCCAGTGACCGTGATCAAAAGAATCGAAAGCCGGCTTCTGATTGTGGATACAATCCCAACCAAGTTAATCGAAACGCTAGCGTTTACCCTGCAACGGCCGGGTGATGAGATCTGGAATTTCCTAACGAGGGCACCAGTTGTTTCACAAACGCTCCGTCTCAAGTCACATCAAGCACCCAAAGTTGCCCAACAGCAGAACTTTTTCGATGTTATTCGCACCGATCCAACAATCAGCGAAGAACAACGCGCTTACTGGCTTTCCTTTGAGACAAAAAGGGATTAAGGAAATCCTATATCAATGAATCAGTGGGATGCAGTCCGTCAACTCGCTCAGAAAAAACGCGCTGAAGTGGATCTTCTTGCGAAAGGTGAAACCGCAGAAGACTTACTTACAGCTACGGCACTGCTGACCAAAATTCCCTGTATAGGTCTTCCCTCGGATGATCCCCTACTGTATGGCGCAGAAGCTGTTATGGATCCAGAGGCCGAGCGCATCTGGTATAACCAAGAAATTGACCCTCTTTGGTTGGTAGTCTATAAAGCACACGAATACGCCCATTATTGGATCGAAGGGCAAATGGTTTCATGCAACCACCCAGATCTGGATGCTCGCCTAGCGGAGGAGAAATCACCGTTAGGGGTCGATCGCGTTGAGAGTTACAGCCCCAAAGAGCGTCGCGAAGCGCAAGCGAACGTTTACGCGCGCGAATTCCTTCTACCGGCAGACCGGGTCCGTAACTGGTTTAGTCAAGAACGATGGACCGCCTCAAGGATTGCGCAGCACGTCGGTGTCCCAGAAAGCCTGGTATTTCACCAGCTTACCGACGCTCTGCTGTTGCCGGCCATTCCAGAAAAACAAAGTTCTACCGAAGACAAGTCTCAGCCAGCCAGCCTGCAACTTGATCCCAGCCAGGAAAAGGCGGCTTATGTTACCAAAGGTCCCCTCCTGGTGGAAGCCGGGCCAGGTACAGGAAAGACGCGCACGCTGGTTGGACGGGTCCAATTTTTGATTGTTCAGCAAAAGATAGATCCGCACCAAATTCTTGTGCTGACCTTCTCCAATAAAGCAGCTGAGGAGATGCGTACCAGACTGGCCCAGGTATTACCCGTTGAGGCGCCGACTGTCTGGATGGGCACCTTCCATGCTTTTGGTCTCGAAACGCTCCGGAAATATGGGTATGCGCTTGGTCTTCCCCCATCCCCTAAACTGCTTGACCCGGTGAGCACGCTCCTCTTGATGGAGCAACTGCTGCCAAAGCTGCAATTAAGCCACTATCAGAACTTGTACGATCCCACGCTACCCCTGCGCGATTTTCTGCAAGCCATATCTCGAGCCAAGGATGAACTGGTCGATCCCATCCAATATCAGCAGATGGCCGAGCAGATGGTGCAAACAGCCTCCAACGATGAGGAGCGCGAGCGAGCAGAAAAAACATTGGAAGTAGCAGGCGTTTACCAGGTATATCAGGACCACCTGGATCAGGAACAACTAATCGATTTTGGTGACCTGATCGCAAAAACAGTTCAATTACTCACCGAGCATCCTGATATTCGCCAGGATCTCCGCAATACCTTCAGGCACATCCTCGTCGATGAATATCAAGATGTCAACCGGGCCTGTGCGCTCCTGCTAAAACGGGTCGCCGGCGAGGGCGAAGGCTTGTGGGTGGTAGGCGACGCCCGCCAGTCAATCTACCGGTTCCGAGGTGCTGCACCACAGAATATCACCTGGTTCTCAAACGATTTTCCCGGGGCAAGCACGGTTCCGTTGCGCAGGAATTACCGCACTCAACCACCGCTGGTCAAGACCTTCTCCGCCCTTGCACCGCAGATGGGAATTCAAACCACGATTCCTTTCGAAGAATGGGAGACCCACCGGGCCGTGGAGGGCGGCGAGGTGATCATGCAAACCGCGGAGGATCTGACCGCGGAAGGGAAAAGTATCGCCAGAGAAATCCAGCAGCGCTTCAGAGAGGGCATCGCATATCGCGATCAGGCCGTTCTCTGTCGCTCTCACACCAACCTGGCGCGGATTGCCGCACTTCTTGAACAACACGGTATCCCTATTCTTTATATCGGTGATCTTTTCGAGCGGTCGGAAATTAGCGATTTGCTATCGATCCTTGAGCTCGTGGCCGGCGATGCGCGTGGCTTTATCCGGGTCGCGACCTTTCTCGAATACAATTTGTCAGCTGATGATGTACAGCTTCTCCTGGTTCTGGCTGAAAAGGAGCAAGTTCCATTTCCTCGGGCAATTAATCGATTTAAAGGCGAACCCAGCCTCTCCGAGCATGGCCGGAATGCGCTCGAACAGATCGACCAGCACTTACAGGGTCTTTCTTATGGGCACGGTAACTGGGCGATGCTCGCCCATTATCTCTTTAACCGCAGTGGGTACCTGGCCGCCCTCCTCAGCAATACCAACCAGGACGCGATTCAGCAACGCATCGCCATTTACCAGTTCCTGCGCTTCGCATATGAACAGGATCGCGCGCTGGCCGGCAGTCAAGATGCAAAGGAGCGGTTTCTGGATTACGTGCGTCGTCTCGAAATCTTTGGCGAAGAGAAGCAGCTTCGCCAGATTCCGGATGCCGGCCAGGCTATGGACGCCGTCCGCCTCTTAACCATCCATGCCAGTAAAGGGTTGGAATTTCGTGCTGTTTACCTTCCCATGCTGGGAAAAGGTATCGTCCCATCCCGAATGCAGCCTCAAACTTGCTTTCCACCCCAAGGGATGGTGGGCCAGGATCCAAAGGATGCCCACAGCGAAGAGGAGCTCTGCCTTTTCTTTGTGGCGCTCTCCCGTGCAAGAGACGTACTGTGCTTATCACGCGCCCGGCGCTACAACAACAGGGGCAGCAACCCCTCTGATTTTCTTGATTTAATTGCCGCTGCGCTCCCGCCTCAACCATCCAGTGCTGCATACCGACAAAAAAGTCGTGTAGAAGTTGCGGAACAGAAGACAGACGAGACAGGATTACTGGAGATTGGGTCTCTTCAGGTATATGATGTAGCGGCCCTGGATCTTTATCTCCGCTGTCCTCGCCGATACTATTATGAGTTGGTTCTTGGCTTTGCCAAACAAAGTGAAGAAAGTGCATTTTTACACTTCCATAGTTATCTGCGTGAACTTTTAGACTGGGTCCAGGACCAACACACTCTTACGGGACAGGTGGAACTTCCCGCAGTTTTGCAGCAACTGGAGAACACCTGGCCCACAACAAGCCTGGTTGATCACCCCTTTGAGCCCATATACCGTAAAACCGCCGAAGGAATGATTGCTCGTGCGCTGCAAGTCTATTCGAAAGGTCGGAAAATTACCAAAGGGGATGCTGTTCAAATTCAACTAAAGAATGGTATCGTGCTTTTCTCACCAGACCACCTGGAGATCAGCGAAGGGGGCCAGCCAATTCTTCGCCGGATGCGAACCGGGCGGATCAGCTCCACTGAATCGAATCATCGGGTGTACGGGCTGTATCATGCTGCCGCCCACCAGTTGACGAGTGAACCTTATCTGGTGGAAGTATTTTCATTGACCGATGGTAAGGCCGAGCCTATCGATCTGACCGAGAAGAAAATTGCAGGCCATCGTGATGCATACGATCAGGCCATTTACGGCATTCTGACCAACCAGTTTCCGCCAGAGCCCGAGGATTTGCGCAATTGTCCGCGCTGCCCCAATTACTTCATCTGTCCAGCCATATCCGTAAAGTAACAGCCCTCAATTTCGGGTAATTATCTAGTCTTTTTTCTTTTCCATTTCCGGTTTTTCCATCCTCTACCGATTATGTAGGTAGGACCGTAGGAGATCAAAACGCCGCTCCGAAGATCCTATCAACCTTGTTGTTGCCTATATGGCCGAGGAGTAAATCAATGGAAGAGAAGCATGATATGGAAGTATTCTTGCAAGGGCCTGGCATTGCCCGGCTCGCACTTATTAAAGTGCCGGCAAATGGAAAAGTGCAGGATCTCATCGAGATTGCCAAAGAAAAGGGATTGAAGCCGGAAGTTGGGCAAATACCCCAGGTGTGGGTGGAGGACAAGGATGATCCCCTCACGCCTGATCAACCTTTAAAAATAGCTGGCATTCAATCCCACGGCCGTGTCCAGGTTCACACCTGTCCGCGCATCCATGTCACAGTGAATTTTCAAAGTCGCTCAGAAGATCACCCGTTCTCCCCGGCGGCGACCATTCGAACCATCAAACAATGGGCCGATAAGAAATATGGCTTGAGCGAGGCGGACGCCAGTGAATATGCGCTACAGGTATGCGGCACGAGTGATCGACCTGCTGACGATATCCAGGTAGGCTCACTGGTTCAGTCTGGCCAATGCCAGGTTTGCTTTGACCTGATTGCTAAACAGCGGGTTGAGGGGTAAGCATGCCGCTAGATGAGCAGATCCTCCGCGCGCATTTGGCGGATGGGCCATTTCAAAGCGGCGTTGATTTGAAAAAGTGGCAACTCGTTTCAATCGATTGGCCATATGTACTGATCAGCGTCAGCGCCGCAGTTCGTGATGGATGGCCACTCGCATACGGCTTCCGCTATGAGTGTTCCGATTATCCAGATACCGCCGTCACTGCGCAACCATGGGATCTGGAACGCTATGCGCCATTAGAACCCGGGAAATGGCCAGGCGGGAAAAACCGGATTCCAAAAGTATTCCGGCCGGATTGGAAAGCAGGGCAGTGTCTATATCTGCCCTGCGACCGGATTTCCATCGAAGGCCATGCCGACTGGCATCGCCTGCATCCACACCTGATCTGGAAGCCGACCAGCGATATAACCCTGTACCTCAATGAAATCTATGACCTTCTCAATTCGAGCGACTATACGGGACCTCGTAGCGCCTGATCACCACATCAGCTGCCCCGCTGCACTGTGGCGAGCAGGGTTGTCTGAATTGAAACGACGTGGGATGGAGTGCCGCGAAAGTGGCGCTTTCCTGCTCGGCTGGCGCGAGGGTGAGAAACGCAGGATTGCCCAGATAAACTATTACGATGACCTGGACCCGCACTGCCTTGACTCTGGCATTATCGTCTTTAATGGGGCCTACTTTGGAGATCTGTGGAGGATCTGCCGCGAAACCGGGTTGGATGTTCTGGCCGATGTGCATACCCACCCAGGCCGGCCCTATCAAAGCACTTCAGATCAGGAAAACCCGATGGTTGGAACAAGAGGTCATATTGCCATCATCGTTCCCAATTTAGCCAGGCAAGGGGGCGCGATAAACCAGCTGGGCGTATACGAATATCAGGGTAATCACAAATGGCGATCCCATCTGGGTCGAGATGCGGCGAGGTTCTTTTATATCGGTAGATGGAGTTAGCATGGCAGAGAACATGATTCATAGCAATCGTCTGCACCGGTTGGTGAAGTTGGTGATGGATTCGGGCGAAGCAAAATCGGTCGAAGAAGCACAACAAACATTGGCACAGTACCGTCTAGGTATACAGGTGAGCCATGGGGCTGCTGCTTCACCTGCGTATCAAGCAGCTCTGCTCACCGCGGTCAATACTGGCCGACGCTGCTTTCTGGGCGGCGTGCAGGTCGCTGGGGACCTGGATATCCCTTTAATTATTCCCTGGCGGAATTGTTCTACGCTAGCCGATGCCATTGTCGATCTTCTAGGGCAGATTGTCAGTGAGTTACCAACCGGTCTGCCATGGATTTATTTCGGTGATGGCATCCCGAAAAACACCTCGACCGAGTATGCCATCAGGCCAGTTGTTCACGGTTGGAATGGCGGCGTACTCCCAGCCTGTGTTCCAGTCTCCTTCTCAATGGAGGAAACCTTCACGCCTGCAGGCGTTCTGGCTGGCGCACTAGCAGTTTCAGAGGCTTTCCAATGGATCCGCGGCGACAACCCATTGGCGGGTTATCGGTCGGTTGGATTATCTTTATGGCAGCCCAGCGCAACGGTTAACTGGCAAACCGCAGAGCCAGGCCCAAGGTTGGAGTATCTACCTGCTAAATTGTGGCTGATTGGTCTCGGTCATCTTGGGCAGGCGTATTTGTGGACTCTGGGCTTCCTGCCTTATCCGGTGGGGAGTAAAGTGAATCTCGTTTTGCAGGACATTGATTCACTAGAAGAGGCCAATAATAGTACTTCCCTTTTAACCAACTCGGCGCTCGTAGGAGTAAAGAAAACGCGGGCAATGGCAGCCTGGTGCGAAGAACGAGGCTTCCAAACGACGCTCATCGAACGGATATTTGCCAGTGATTTCAACATCAATGACAGTGAGCCGGCTTTAGCGCTTTGTGGCGTTGACAATGTTGAAGCACGCCAGGCTCTCAACAAAGTAGGGTATAAACGGATCGTCGAGGCAGGTTTGGGAAAGGGAACTCAAGAATATTTAGCCCTGAAGATCCATACCTTTCCTGGAAGCCGACTGGCTGATCAGTGCTGGAAATCCACAAATGAAGGGAACAATTCACTCAACCCTCTTATCATGCAGCCAGCCTACCAGGATCTTCTTGAAAAAGGGGCGGATCGTTGCGGTTTGATCGAACTGGCGGGTCACAGCGTAGGCGCTTCTTATGTAGGTGCTGTCGCTTCGACGCTTGTGATTTCCCAGGTTCTCCGCCTCATTATCGGCGAGAGCATCGATGAACTAATAGATGGTGATTTGCGCTCTTCCTCTATTTTGAGCTACGTGATTCCAAATCAATCTTGCTCGGAAATGTTCAACCCTGGACTGATCCACTTATAAGGCCTCGAGAGCATCCATAACGAAGCAGGTCCAATCGAAGGAGAAATGATGAGGATCATTGTTGACAGTAATCTCGAAGGGTCGTTTCATGGTTTCGATGGCGGTCGCGTGTTCAAATTCACCACTGGGCAAATATGGGAACAAGCCGAGTACAAATACCATTACCACTATGCTTATCGCCCAGCTGCTCAGATCATCGAGGATCAGGGTAGTTTCTACCTTCAGGTGAACGGTATGAACGATCGCGTAAAAGTGATGAAGGTCCGCTAATCAATAGATCAGGAGGAAAAATATGTTTGCCCCAAATCCGAACTGGCTGCTACTGTTGATCGAATCGGGTTGGGAAATTTCTCCTTTATTTGCCATTCTTCTTATTTGTCTAACATTTTCTTCAGTTTTGCGTCTCGTAGCTTATGCTATAGATCGGAGAAAACACTTTTACCCTTTTCTTGCCATTTCGCTTGTTGCCGCATTGATTTTCTCTTCATGGGAAGTTATCTTATATGCTTTCGGGCGCATGCCAGCCCGCTTACACGTTGGTCTTTCTACTACACCTGTGAACACATCAATTTTCCTTTCTTTCTTCATTTTGATTATCGTAACCATCATACAAAGATCATTGCCTCTCACAAGCTTTCAAAAGAGGAAAGTTAGGACTTCAGCTATGACTCGTTCGGTCAAATTCCAAGATAAACGGATTTAAAAAACTTGGCTATAACCCTTTCTTGTTTTCGGAATACCAGTTAAGACAATAGGAAGATGAGATGTACACAGGTTATTATATTAACAGTAATTACATTTACGGCTCAAAAATGTCTGGAGAATTCTATATTCAGAACGGCTACGTTTATGGTCCGTTAAACAGTGGACGTTACTATATTCAAAATGGATATTTATGGCCCTAAAGATTCTGGAAAGTTTTACATTCACAATGATCACATATAAGGTCCAAATGTAAATGTGCCGTGGATGAGCGCATAATATCGAATTTCATGGGCTTAATTTTGTTGTGGGGAAGAATGAGCAAAAAATTTTGTTATGCGACTGCTAGGATGAGGTTATTTTGATCACTATAATATAGAAGCATCCTAACCAATCGTTGGCCAGACATTTACCACGCAAGTGGTGTCTGGCCTTTTTATTTAAGGCCTTTCCTATGCTGATCTGTGCCATCCTTCTCATTGCCACCTACTACGATCTGCGTTCCCGCGAAGTACCAACCTGGTTGACACTTGCCGTACTGCTTGGATCGGGTGCTTATGCTATTTACCGTGGCCTTTGGATGCCGGCACTCCTGACCATAGCGCTTTACCTGATTTCAGAAATATCCATTCCCCTTCAACGGCGATCATTCGCGGTTGTCGCTTCCGCTTTTGCTGCCATTTTTCAGCCCTCATCAACAATCCTGTGCCTGGCGCTCTTTACCATCTGGCTGCTTTGGGATTTGGGCTACATGGGCGGGGCAGACATGAAGTTGATGATCGCCGCTACCCTGGCATTCGGCGGCCCGGCAGTCCTGATCCCCATCACCATCATGGGTGGATTTCAGGGTGTTGCGGCACTTCTTTGCAAGCAAACATCGGTCCCCTATGTTCTCTCCATCTTCCTGGGAACCCTGGTCTACACGCTGGTTCCCCTCATCCTATGACGAAAGGAGGTGATCTCAATTGCGTTTCCTCAAAGACAATCGGGGCATCGAGTCGACCGAAGTTGCCCTGATCATCGCTGTGGTCGTGCTTGTGGCTTATGGCGCTTACCGCCTGTTGGGCGGCAATATTGCTGCCATCGTTACCGACATTGCCGGGAAAATCTAATCATCTAAAGCCTGCCGGTGAACGAATTTCAACCGGCAGGCCGCTTTTGGGAGGCCCATGCGTTTTCTGAAAGATCACCGTGGAATCGAGATGTTGGAAGCAGCCATCACCACACCAATCGCCATTCTGGTTATGCTGGCAATCGTCAACCTGGGCATGGTGGTCTACGCCCAACAGGCCGTTCAGGCGGCTGCCCGTCAGGGAGCGCGCATGGGCAGTGTGGC
>ENA-UPTA01004432-UPTA01004432.1-activated-sludge-metagenome-genome-assembly--contig:-NODE-4432-length-13290-cov-8.908878_pt1 | contig 13290 bp, 10 predicted proteins | sample MGYA00238184_ERZ773361 | MGnify/ENA primary metagenome ERZ773361 (study PRJEB29100, sample SAMN05720205) | activated sludge metagenome | isolation source: anaerobic digester from wastewater...
CGGGCGCCAGCTGCGCCCGTTGTGCAGGGCGCCCGACCGGGCGCCCTTTTTTTTGGTCCGTTTAAGCGCCCGCGCCACACCGGGCGGCGGCCGGGCATGGGGTTGGCGACGACTTCGACGAAGGTTTCGGTAAAATCGAAAATTCCCCGAAAAATCAACACCATCGACAAAAAGCGCGACGAACGATGAAGTCGGCCGAGATCCGCGAGAAATTCCTTCGATTCTTCGAGTCGAAGGGTCACACGATCGTTGCCTCCAGTCCGCTGGTGCCAGGCAACGACCCGACCCTGCTGTTCACCAACAGCGGCATGGTCCAGTTCAAGGACGTGTTCCTCGGCAAGGAACAGCGCCCCTACCGTCGTGCCACGACCTCCCAGCGCAGCGTGCGCGCGGGCGGCAAGCACAACGACCTCGAGAACGTCGGCTACACGGCGCGGCATCACACGTTCTTCGAGATGCTGGGCAACTTCTCGTTCGGCGACTATTTCAAGCGCGACGCGATCCGCTACGCCTGGGAACTGCTGACCGAGGTCTACCACCTGCCGCCCGAGCGCCTGTGGGTCACGGTGTACCAGGAAGACGACGAGGCGTACGGCATCTGGGCCAACGAGATCGGCGTGCCCGCCGAACGCATCGTGCGCATCGGCGACAACAAGGGCGCGCGCTACGCCTCGGACAACTTCTGGCAGATGGCCGACACCGGCCCCTGCGGCCCGTGCTCCGAGATCTTCTACGACCACGGCCCCGAGGTCTGGGGCGGGCCGCCGGGAAGTCCCGAGCAGGACGGCGATCGCTACATCGAAGTCTGGAACCTCGTGTTCATGCAGTTCGAGCGCGACGAGTCCGGGGCGATGACGCCCCTGCCCAAGCCCTGCGTGGACACGGGCATGGGGCTCGAGCGGCTGGCCGCCGTGCTGCAGCACGTGCACAGCAACTACGAGATCGACCTGTTCCAGACGCTGATCCGCGGTGCCGCGCGCGAGACCGGTGCGAGCGACCTCGCCAACCCTTCGCTGCGCGTGATCGCCGACCACATCCGGGCCTGCGCGTTCCTGATCGTCGACGGCGTGATCCCCGGCAACGAGGGGCGCGGCTACGTGCTGCGCCGGATCATCCGGCGCGCGCTGCGGCATGGCTACAAGCTCGGCCAGAAGCAGCCGTTCTTCCATCGCCTGGTCGAGGATCTCGATCAGGCGATGGGCGCCGCCTATCCGGAACTCGGTGCGGTGAAGGCGCGCGTGGCCGACGTGCTGAAGCTCGAGGAGGAACGCTTCGGCGAGACGCTCGAGCACGGCATGGCCATCCTCGAGGCCGACCTCGCCGGCGGCACCAAGGTGCTCGACGGCGAGACCGCGTTCCGCCTGTACGACACCTTCGGATTCCCGCTCGACCTCACGGCCGACGTCTGTCGCGAGCGCGGCGTCTCGGTCGACGAGGCGGGCTTCGAGTCGGCCATGCAGCGCCAGCGCGAACAGGCGCGTGCGGCCGGCAAGTTCCGCATGGGCGAGTCGCTCGAGTACGACGGCGTGCGCACCGAATTCGTCGGCTACGACACGCTGGCCGGCGACGCACGCGTCACCGCGCTCTACGTCGGCGGCAGCCGCGTCGATCACGTCAACGCCGGCCAGCAGGCGGTGGTCGTGCTCGACACCACGCCGTTCTATGCCGAGTCGGGCGGTCAGGCGGGCGACGCCGGCGAGCTCGCCGGCGTCGACGGCGCGGCGGCATCGTTCGCCGTGACCGACACCCAGAAGATCCAGTCCGACGTGTTCGGTCATCATGGGGCGCTGCGCTCGGGCACGCTGCGCGTGGGCGACAAGGTCCATGCCCGCGTCGACGCGGAGCGCCGTGCGCGCACGGTGCGCAACCACTCGGCCACGCACCTGATGCACAAGGCGCTGCGCGAGGTGCTGGGTGCGCACGTGCAGCAGAAGGGCTCGCTGGTCGACGCCGACAAGACGCGGTTCGACTTCAGCCACGATGCCCCGATGACGGCCGACGAGATCCGCCGCGTCGAGGAGATCGTCAACCGCGAGATCCTCGCGAACGCGCAGGCGAGCGCCCGGGTGATGGCCTTCGACGACGCGGTGAAGGGCGGCGCGATGGCGCTGTTCGGCGAGAAGTACGGCGACACCGTGCGCGTGCTCGACATCGGCTTCTCGCGCGAGCTGTGCGGCGGCACGCACGTGGCGCGCACCGGCGACATCGGGCTGTTCAAGGTGGTGGCCGAGAGCGGTGTCGCGGCCGGCATCCGGCGGGTCGAGGCGATCACCGGCGACAACGCGCTGGCCTGGGTGCAGCGGCTGTCGGCGAGCCTCAACGAGGCCGCGGCGGCGGTCAAGGCGCCTGCGAGCGAGCTCACGGCGCGCATCGGGCAGGTGCTCGACAACGTGAAGTCGCTCGAGAAGGAACTCGCGCGCCTGAAGTCCAAGCTCGCCGCATCGCAGGGTGACGACCTGGCGGCGCAGGCGGTCGATGTCAACGGCATCAAGGTGCTGGCGGCCACGCTCGAAGGCGCCGACGTCAAGACGCTGCGCGAGACGATGGACAAGCTCAAGGACAAGCTGAAGACCGCCGCCATCGTGCTGGCTGCCGTGGACGGCGCCAAGGTCAGCCTGATCGCCGGGGTCACGGCCGACGCGACCGCGCGGGTCAAGGCGGGCGAGCTGGTGAACTTCGTCGCGCAGCAGGTGGGCGGCAAGGGCGGTGGCAGGCCGGACATGGCCCAGGCGGGCGGCACCGATCCGTCGGGGCTGCCGAAGGCACTGTCGGCGGTCCAGGCATGGGTGGCCGGCCGCCCGTGACGGCGGCCCGAACACACCGCTCGCTCCAGCTCGACCGGCGGGCGTGCGTTTGATCCCGGTCCGGCACGCACCCACGCTGCTCGCGGTGCTGAGCCTGGCCGTGATCAGCCACACGGCCTTCAACGCCAGCCGCATGACGGTGTCGCTGGCGGCGATCCAGCTCAAGGCGCCCACCTACATGGTGGGCCTGCTGCTGTCGCTGTACGCGCTGCTGCCGATGCTGCTGTCGTTGCCGTTCGGCCGCTGGATCGACCGGGTCGGCACGCGCCTGCCCATGCTGCTGGGGGCGATCGGGCTGGCGGTGGGCTTCTCGGTCCCGGCCTTCTGGCACGAGCTGCCCGCGCTGTTCGTCAACAGCGCCTGCGTGGGCGTGAGCTTCCTGCTGTTCCACATGAGCGTGCAGAAGCTCACCGGCGACCTTGCCGACGGCCCGGAGCGCCTGCGCAACTTCGGCTACCTCACGGTGGCGTATTCGATCTCCGGGCTGTGCGGCCCGATCATCGCCGGGTTCCTGATCGACCATGCCGGGGCGGGGGTGTCGTTCGGCGCATCGTTCGCCGGATCGACCGTGCTGATCATCGTCGCCTTCATCCTGCTGAAGTGGCGCTGGCGCTTCGGCGCCGTCACGCCGGCGCAGATCGCCGCGCAGCCGACCGGCGCGACCAGCGTGCGCGACCTGCTCCGCAGCAGCGAGATGCGGCGCCTGTACCTGTCGGTGGTGATGGTTTCGGCCGCCTGGGACGTGCACCAGTTCCTGGTCCCCATCCAGGGATCCAAGATCGGCCTGTCGGCGAGCCAGATCGGGCTGGTGCTGGGGTCGTTCGCGTCGGCCACCTTCCTGATCCGGGTGCTGATGCCCTGGGTGGCCCGGCACTTCACCGAATGGCAGATGATCACCGCCGTGCACTGCGTCGCCGCGGTCGTCTACGTGATCTATCCGCTGGTGCACGTGCACGCCGGACTGATGTTCCTGTCCTTCGTGCTGGGCCTGGGTCTGGGCCTGGCGCAGCCGAACATCATGGCGCTGATCCATCACGTCACTCCGCCGGGTCGCATCGGCGAAGCGGTGGGGCTGCGGCTCACGATGGTCAACGCCACCCAGACGGTGCTGCCCACCGTGTTCGGCAGTGCGGGCAGCGTGCTGGCGCTGTTCATGTCGGGGACGCTCACGTTCGCGCCGCTGTTCTGGGGCGTCGCGCTGATGGTGGGCTCGGGCGGCGTCGCACTGGTGCGGCGCCCGCCGCAGCGCGGCGCGGGCGACAGCCCTCGTGCCTCGGGCGACACCGATTGAGCTAGACTCGGGCCCCTGGTGCGCTGCCCGGGACGTCCGGTTCGACCGATGCGCCCGCTGCACCCGAACCTCCCGCTGCACCCGAGGAGATCACCCGATGACAGCCCCCGCGCCCGTTGCGGCCGATCGTGAAGTCGACGCCCGCGGCCTGAACTGCCCGCTCCCGATCCTGCGCGCCAAGAAGGCCCTGTCCGATCTGACGACAGGCCAGGTCCTCAAGGTCGTGGCCACCGACCCCGGTGCCCAGCGCGACTTCCAGGCCTTCGCCAAGCAGACCGGCAACGAACTGATCCAGGTCGATGCCAGCGACAAGGAGTGGAGCTTCTACCTGAAGCGACGCTGAGCCCGCACATGAACTTCAGCTTCGATTTCTCCGGCCGCACGGTCCTGGTGACCGGCGGCGTGTCCGGCATCGGTGCCGCCACCAGTCTGGCCTTCCGGCGCGCCGGCGCCGACGTGATCGCCTGCGGCCTGACCGACGACGAGCTCGCCGCGGCCCGCGCCGACCGCGCGTTCGAGGGCATCCGCATCGAGCGGCTCGACGTGCGCGACAAGGCGGCGGTCGATGCGCTCGTCGGGTCCCTGTCGCGACTCGACTTCGTCGTCAACTGCGCCGGACTGATCCGACGCGACGCCGAATTCGATCCCGAGGTGTTCGACGAGGTGCTCGACGTCAACGTGTCGGGCGGCATGCGGGTGAGCAGCGCGGCGCGCCCGCTGCTGAAGGCCAGCGGCGGCGCCATCGTCTTCATCGGCTCGGTGATGTCCTACTTCGGCGGCCCGAAGCAGCCGGCGTATTCGACCTCGAAAGGCGCGGTGCGCAACCTGACGATGTCGCTGGCGGCCGCGTTTGCCGCCGACGGCATCCGCGTCAACGCGGTGGCCCCGGGCTGGGTCGTCACCAACCTGTCGCGCGGCGCGCGCGAGAACCCCGAGCGCAACGCGCAGATCATGTCGCGCACCCCGATCGGGCGCTGGGCCGAGCCGGCGGAGATCGCGGATCCGATCCTGTTCCTGTGCTCGGACGCCGCGCGCTACATGACGGGCACGCTGATGGCCGTCGATGGCGGCTACGTGAGCGTGGGCTGACGCAACGTCCGCGAGGCTGCGTGCTGTCGGCGCGGCCCTGCAGTGTCAGCCGGGCCGCGTGGGATCAGCCTGGCAGCGCTGGATCAGCCCGGCAGCGCAGGATGGTCGCGGCCGTGCGTGTGGCTTGGCCGGGCCCGATCACCCCTGCACGACGTGATCAGCCCAGCCGCGCCAGCTGCTCGCGCACGCGCTGCAGCGTGCCGCCGAACGCTGCGAGGCGCTCGCGTTCCTGCGCCACCACCGCGGCAGGCGCGCGGTCGACGAAGCTGGCGTTGCCCAGCTTGCCCTCGGCCTTGCGGATCTCGCCTTCGATGCGTGCGATCTCCTTGCCCAGGCGCTCGCGTTCCGCCGCGACGTCGATCTCGACCTTGAGCATCAGGCGGGTGTCGCCGACCACCTGCACCGGTGCGATCGAACCGGCCGGCAGTTCGGCGGCGATCTCCACTTCGGACAGCTTCGACAGCACCTTCAGGTAGGGCGCAAACGCCTGCAGGCGCGCGGCGTCTCCGACGGCCACCAGCGGCAGCTTCTGCGCGGGGGAGATCGACATCTCGCCGCGCAGTGCACGGCATGCGTCGACCAGGCGCTCGAGCTCCGCAAACCACGTCTCGGCCTGCGGGTCGATGCGATCGGGCTCGCTGCGGGGGTACCGCTGCGTCATGATCGAGAAGCGACGCTCGGCCAGCGCCGCCTGCAGCGCTTCGCCCGACAGGGTCTGCTCGCCGCGCTCGCCATAGCGCTGGGCGAGCGGCGCGACCTTCTGCCACAGCTCTTCGGTGATGAACGGGATGATCGGGTGCGCCAGGCGCAGCACGGTCTCGAGCGTGCGGATCAGCGTGCGCCGTGTGGCGCGCTGCGCGGCGACGTCACCCGACTGCATCTGCACCTTGGCCAGCTCGAGATACCAGTCGCAGTACTGGTTCCAGACGAACTCGTAGATCGCCCGCGCCGCCAGGTCGAACCGGTATTCGCCGAACTGCTTCTCGACCTCGGCCTCGACGCGCTGCAGCGACGAGGTGATCCAGCGGTCGGCCTGCGAGAAGTCCATGTACCCGCCGGGGCAGCACTGGTCGGCGGAGTGGGGCGCGAAGCCCATCGCGTCGACGTCGGCGCCGTCGCACTGCATCAGCACGAAGCGGGTCGCGTTCCAGAGCTTGTTGCAGAAGTTGCGGTAGCCCTCGCAGCGGTTCAGGTCGAAGTTGATGTTGCGCCCGGGGCTGGCCAGCGACGCGAACGTGAAGCGCAACGCGTCGGCGCCGAAGGCGGGGATGCCGTCGGGGTACTCCTTGCGGGTGCGCTTTTCGATCGACTCGGCCTGCTTCGGGTTCATCAGGCCCGAGGTGCGCTTGCCGACCAGCGTGGCCAGGTCGATGCCGTCGATCAGGTCGATCGGGTCGAGCGTGTTGCCCTTGCTCTTGGACATCTTCTGGCCTTCGGCATCGCGCACCAGCGCGTGCACGTACACGTCACGGAACGGCACCTGGCCGGTGAAGTGCACGGTCATCATGACCATGCGCGCCACCCAGAAGAAGATGATGTCGAAGCCGGTGACCAGCACCGACGACGGCAGGTACTGCGCCAGCTCGGGCCGGATGTTGGGCTTGCCGTCGGCGAACACCTGCTGCGGGTCGACCAGCGTGGAGAAGGGCACCAGCGCCGAAGAGAACCAGGTGTCGAGCACGTCCTCGTCGCGCACCAGCGGCCCGTCCCAGCCCGCCGCGCGTGCCTGCGCGGCGGCCTCGTCGGCGCTGCGCGCGACGAACACCGTGCCGTCGTGGACCGCGCGGCCGTCGGCGTCCGCCTTGTACCAGGCCGGGATCTGGTGGCCCCACCACAGCTGGCGCGAGATGCACCAGTCCTGGATGTTGTTGAGCCAGTGGTTGTAGGTGGACGTCCAGTTCTCGGGCACGAAGCGGATGGAGCCGTCGGCGACCACCTCGAGCGACTTCTGCGCGATGCTCTTGCCCGGGAACAGCGTGCCCTCGGGGGCCGGCTTGCTCATCGCGACGAACCACTGATCGGTGAGCATCGGCTCGATCACGGCGTTGGTGCGGTCGCCGCGCGGCACCATCAGCGTGTGCGGCTTGGTCGACTCCAGCAGACCCAGCGACTCGAGGTCGGCGACGATGCGCTTGCGCGCGTCGAAGCGGTCCAGGCCGCGGTAGCGCTCGGGCGCGGTGTCGTCGACGCGCGCGTCCAGCGTGAGGATGCTGATCATCGGCAGGCCATGGCGCTGGCCGACCGCGTAGTCGTTGAAGTCGTGCGCGGGCGTCACCTTGACGACGCCGGTGCCGAACGCGCGATCGACGTAGTCGTCGGCGATGATCGGCAGCTCGCGCCACGACGACGCGTCGAGCGCGTCGGCCATGCCGCTGAGCGGCAGGCGCACGGTCCTGCCGATCAGGTGCGCATAGCGCTCGTCCTCCGGATGCACCATCACGGCGGTGTCGCCCAGCATCGTCTCGGGTCGCGTGGTGGCCACCACCAGATGACCGCTGCCGTCGGACAGCGGGTAGCGGATCTGCCACAGGCTGCCGGCCTCCTCCTCGCTGACCACCTCGAGGTCCGACACCGCGGTCAGCAGCTTCGGATCCCAGTTGACCAGGCGCTTGCCGCGGTAGATCAGGCCCTGCTCATGCAGCCGGACGAACACTTCCTTCACGACCTCCGACAGCGTCGGGTCCATCGTGAAGTATTCGAGCGACCAGTCGGTGGACGCGCCCATGCGGCGCATCTGACGCGTGATCGTCGAGCCGGATTCCTGCTTCCATTCCCACACGCGCTCGACGAAGCCGGCGCGGCCCAGGTCGTGCCGCGACATGCCCTTGGCGTCGAGCTGGCGCTCGACCACGATCTGCGTCGCGATGCCGGCGTGATCGGTGCCCGGCAGCCACAGCGTGTTGTGGCCGCGCATGCGGTAGTACCGCGTGAGCGCGTCCATGATCGTCTGGTTGAACGCATGCCCCATGTGCAGCGTGCCGGTCACGTTGGGCGGCGGCAGCTGGATGCTGAACGCGTCCTGGCCGGGTGCGACGCCCGCGCCGAAGTAGCCGCGCGCCTCCCAGACCGGGTACCAGCCCGCCTCGATGTCGGCGGGTTCGAAACTCTTGGCGAGCGCGTTCGGCTCGCCGTTCGCAGCGGCAGCGTTCATTGTGGGGTAAGTGCTTGAAAGGACTGCGGATTATAGCGACCGGCCGGCAGCGCCGAGTTCGTCCCTCAGGCGCGCGACCTCGTCGGCGATCGCTTCGCCGACGATCTCCAGGGCCAGCTGCGCGATGTGCGCCTGCAGCTCGGCGGCCAGCACCGCTGCGGCGCGCTCGACGGCGCTGCCCAGCACCTGCTGCAGCCGCGGTTCGAGCAGCTCCTGGGTGTGGTGCACGAGGCGGCTCGTCACGCGCTCGTGGATGCGCTGCTCGAGCGTCGTCCAGTCGACGTCGGCCCAGGCGTCCGCCGGTTCGGGTTCCGGCGTCGCGGGCGCGGTGCTCGGCAGTGCAACGATCTCGGTCAGCATCGGGATCGCATCGTCGAGCTCCGGCGGGAGCGTGTCGGCGCGCGGTGCCTGGCTGCCCGGCGGGGGAGGCGTGCTCATGCGTGCATCGTACCGGTCGTACGCCGAACCGGCGCGGCTCGGAGGCGTGTCGTCATCGCGCGGCGGCCAGGTCGTGGCTTTCGAGCGGATAGCCGCGATCCTTGTAGAAGCGCCAGCGTTCGCGCGCGCGTGCGCGGTCCTCGGCGTCGGTGCCCACCAGTTCGATCAGGCGTTCGAAGCGGCTGAAGAACGGCGGCGTGGCCGGCGCGAGGTTCACCAGCACGTCCCAGTGCGGCGTCTCGACCGCGTCGCTGCACAGCACGACGGGGGTCTGCGCCGCCAGCGGGTCGCCGGCGCGCACGTGCGGAATGAAGTCGAGCTCGGAAAACGTCCACAGCGCCTGGTCGAGCCGCCCGACCGTCTCGCGGTCGGCGAACACCACCGAACGCCCGCCGCTGCGCAGGATCTTGCGGATCAGGCGGCATGCGTAGGCGAGCTTGTCGGGGGTGTTGAAGTGGAAGTCGACCCGGGTCATCGCTGCACGCGCCGCCGCGGCGTGTCGACGGTCTCAGCCACCCGCCCGGTCGATCAGGTAGCCGGTCAGCAGCGGCACCGGACGCCCGCTCGAGCCCTTGTTGGCACCCGAGCGCCACGCGGTGCCGGCGATGTCGAGGTGCGCCCAGTCGTACGCCTTCGTGAAGCGCGACAGGAAGCATGCGGCCGTGACCGAGCCCGCCATGCGCCCGCCGATGTTCGCCATGTCGGCGAACGGCGACTTCAGCTGCTCCTGGTACTCCTCGTCGAGCGGCATGCGCCAGCAGCGGTCGCCGGTGCGCCGGCCTGCCGAGAGCAGCGCATCGGCGAGGGCGTCGTTGTTGCTGAACAGGCCGCTGTTGTGGGCGCCCAGCGCGATCACGCAGGCGCCCGTCAGGGTGGCGATGTCGATCACGGCCGCGGGCTTGAAGCGCTCGACGTAGGTGAGGGCGTCGCACAGGATCAGGCGGCCTTCCGCGTCGGTGTTCAGGATCTCGATCGTCTGGCCCGACATGCTGGTGACGATGTCGCCCGGACGCGTCGCGCGGCCGCTCGGCATGTTCTCGCAGGCCGGGATCACGCCGACCACGTTGACCGGCAGCTTCATCTCCGCCACCGCGCGCAGCGTGCCGAGCACCGAGGCCGCGCCGCACATGTCGAACTTCATCTCGTCCATCTCGGCACCCGGCTTGAGCGAGATGCCGCCGGTGTCGAAGGTGATGCCCTTGCCGACCAGCGCCACGGGTGCCTGGCGCGCCGGCCCGCCCTGGTACTGCAGCACGATCAGCTTGGGCGGCTGCTCGGAGCCCTGGGCCACCGACAGCAGCGAGCCCATCTTCAGCGCTTCCATCTGCTTGCGCTCGAGCACCTGCACCTTGAGCTTGAACTCGCGCGCGATCTTGCGTGCCGTGTCGGCCAGGTAGGTCGGCGTGCAGACGTTGCCCGGCAGGTTGCCGAGATCCTTGGCCAGGTCGGTGCCGTTGGCGAGCGCGGTGGCGCGCGCCACCGCGCGTTCGGCGGCGGCCGAGCCCGCGCGCGGCACCAGCAGGTGCAGCGACTCGGGCTTGAAGGGCGTGCTCTCGGGCTTCGACTTCATCTGGTCGAAGCGATACGCGAGCTCGCGCCCCACGACGACCTGGGTGTGCAGTTTCCAGTCGAGGTCGCGGCCGGCGACCTCGGCCTCGTGCAGCAGCGACACGACGTCGGTGCTCGCGAGCGTGCCGGCCGCGCGCAACGCGGCACGGGCCGCGTCGGTGAACGCCTTCTCCGTCACGTTGGCCTGGTCGCCGAGCGCCACCAGCACGACGCGGGCCACGCCGCGCGGCTGGCCGTACAGCATCAGCGTGGAGCCGGCCTTGGCCGCCAGGTCGCCGCCGGTCAGCGCGTTCGACAGCGCTCCGCCGAGGACCTTGTCGATCGCCGTGCCGCCGGCCGTCAGCTTGCCGCCCGCCAGCACGGGCACCAGTGCGCAGCCGCAGCGCAGGGCTTCGACAGCGGAAGTCTTTATACTCGATTGCATTCCAGCATCCCCTCGGAAGACCGGGCGGATTATACGGCCGGGGCCCTGCGTTCCGGGTCACCCGAGGCCACGCGTCTCCTGCGCATGATCTTCGTCAAATCCCTGCGACGCGACCTCGGCAACCTCGCCGGCATCGTGTTCGCCACCCTGTTCACGATCATGGTCACCACGACCCTGATCCGTCTGCTCGGCCGCGCCGCCGGCGGACGCGTCGACACGGCCAGCGTGCTGCCGCTGATCGCGTTCTCGGCGATCCACCTGCTGCCGGTGCTGCTGGTGCTGACGCTGTACGTGACGGTGCTGATGGCCATCACCCGCGCCTACCGAGACTCCGAGATGGTGATCTGGTTCGCCAGCGGGCGCAGCCTGGCGTCGTGGATCCGGCCGGTGCTGGGGTTTGCCGCGCCGTTCATCGCGCTGATCACCGTGATCGCGCTGTTCGTCGCGCCGTGGGCGAACCGGCAGTCGGCCGAGTACATGCAGCGCTTCGAGCAGCGCGAGGACGTCTCGATGATCGCGCCGGGCCAGTTCCGCGAGTCGTCCTCGGCGTCACGCGTGTTCTTCGTCGAGTCGATCAGCGACGACCAGACGTCGGTGCGCAACGTCTTCGTCACACAGACGCGGGGCACGCAGATGAACATCGTCGTGTCGGCGGGCGGGCGCATCGAAACGATGCCCGACGGCAACCGGTTCCTCGTGCTCGAGAAGGGGCGGCGCTACGACGGCGAGCCGTCGGCGGCGGCCTTCCGTGTGATGGAGTTCGAGCGCTACGGCCTGCGTCTCGACCCCAAGACCGCGACCGTGGCCAGCGACTCGACGAAGATCAAGCCCACGCTCGAGCTGCTGTCCGATCCGGCGCCGCGCAACCTCGGCGAGCTCGCGTGGCGGATCAGCCTGCCGGTGTCGGCGCTGCTGCTGGCGCTGCTCGCCATTCCGCTGGCCACGTTCAATCCCCGCGTCGGGCGCTCGATCAACCTCATCGTGGCCCTGCTGATCTACGCGATCTACAGCAACCTCAACTCGCTGATGCAGGCCTGGGTCGGGCAGAAGCGCGTCGACTTCGCGATCGGCGTGTGGGTGGTGCACAGCGTGGTCGTCGTGCTGGTCGCGTTCATGTTCTGGCGCCGCCTCACGCTGCCCCGCGTGATGCTGCCGCGCCTGTTCGGCGCGCGCCGCGCAAAGGTCGCGTCATGAGCGTGATCGGCCGCTATGTCGCGCGCGAGGTCGGTGCGGCCGTGTCGTTCGTGCTGGTGGGGTTCCTCGCGCTGTTCGCGTTCTTCGACTTCATCAACGAGCTCGACGACATCGGCCGTGGCGGCTACCGGCTGCAGCATGCGGTGATCTCGGTGCTGCTGGGACTGCCCAGCCGCATCTACGAGCTGATGCCGATCGCCGCGCTGATCGGCACCATCTACGCGATGGCGCAGTTCGCCCAGCACTCCGAGTTCACGGCGATGCGCGCCGCCGGCCTCAGCCGGCGCAGGGCCCTGCAGTCGATCGTCGTGATCGGCGCATGGCTGTCGGTGGCCACGGCCATCGTCGGCGAGCTGCTGACGCCGTCCGCCGAGCGCCTGGCACAGACGGTCCGGCTCGGGGCGATGGGCGGCACGGTCGGCGCGCAGTTCCGCTCGGGGCTCTGGATCAAGGATTCGGTCAAGGACGCCGAGGGCAACGTGCAGCGCCTGCGCTTCGTGAACGTCGGCGAGCTGCTGCCCGACACCACGCTGAAGGCGGTGCGGGTGTTCGAGTTCGACGCGGAGTTCCGGCTCGCCGAGATCGTCAGCGCTGCGAGCGGCCGCTTCCAGGCGCCCGATGCGTGGAAGCTCGAGCAGGTCGAGCGCCTCGTGTTCACGCCCGTGCAGGTTGCCGGCGATGCCGTGGCGCTGAGGTCGGATCGCGCCGTGCAGCCGAGCCACCTCTGGCCCTCGGAGCTCACGCCCGACATCGTGGGGGTGCTGATGCTGGTGCCCGAGCGCATGTCGGCGTGGCGGCTGGCGCAGTACGTGCAGCACCTGAAGGACAACCAGCAGCGCGCCGACCGCTACGAGATCGCGCTGTGGAAGAAGCTGATCTATCCGCTGGCCGTGATCGTGATGATGGCGCTCGCGCTGCCGTTCGCGTACCTGCAGGTGCGCGCCGGCGGCATCGGCTACAAGGTGTTTGCCGGCATCATGATGGGCATGGCGTTCCATTTCCTGAACGGCCTGTTTTCGCACCTGGGCCTGCTGAACACCTGGCCCGCCTGGGTGGCGGCGAGCGCCCCCAGTCTGGTCGCCGTGACACTGGCGCTCGGCATGCTCGCCTGGGTCGATCGGACGCGTTGATTACTGTCGGACATTCATCGTGTCAATAGGAGAAATAACCCTGGACGCGCCCAGGTCCTTTGGATACGATCGCTTCGACTTCTGGCCCATGCACCGTTTCGGGTCATGATTTCGAGGAGGAGGAGAGGCAGCCCTGCTGCCGTTTGGGGCGCACAGCGATGTGCGCCCTTTTCTTTCGTTGCGTTCCGCGCTCCTCCCGC
>ENA-UPTA01004433-UPTA01004433.1-activated-sludge-metagenome-genome-assembly--contig:-NODE-4433-length-13290-cov-5.906460_pt1 | contig 13290 bp, 5 predicted proteins | sample MGYA00238184_ERZ773361 | MGnify/ENA primary metagenome ERZ773361 (study PRJEB29100, sample SAMN05720205) | activated sludge metagenome | isolation source: anaerobic digester from wastewater...
TCTGTTCGATTTTCATGAATACTCCACCTATAAAGTAGCGTTTTATGATTATATCCCTAAAAAATTAATTTTGGAAACGACATGAATTTTGGAAAAAATTGTCTTGTCCCGGCGTGACTCGCCTGTCCTCCGTAGGGGGAAACGTGTAACCGACCGATCTAGCCTCTCCAAGGGAATTCGGAGGAATTTAGGTAAAAAGTATGCCCCCGGCGCGACTCGAACGCGCAACCGACTGATTCGAAGTCACTCGATCGTCGTCTATAGCATGCATATGGGGATGTTTTTGTCTATGGCTCCCATTTGTGGCAAAAAAAGTCTCTTTGTCCAATATTTCTATCATTTCTACACAAGTTGCACCACCGTTGCATCTAAGATCATATAGAAAGGCAGCTCACACCATAAAAGTTCTTTATTATTTTCTTCCTGGTATACAATATTCTTATGGATAACACCTTCTTACTTACCAAATCTGATTTCCTCTTATTCCTGAAGACTCCACGCCATTTGTGGGCGGACAAACACGGTCTTATAGACAACACCCCCTCCACATTTGAAATCCATGTCATGAAGCAAGGTTATGAGGTCGAAGTACTTGCCAAAGAGCATCTTGAAAATTATGTGATCAAACTAGATGAGGATCTGGTTTATCAAAGAACTTTCACTGATAGACAATTCATCGTCAAGATGGATATTCTCATTCACAAGCCAGCTACAGAATCTTACGATCTTTACGAAGTTAAAAGCGGCACAAGTATCAAAAAAGAAAACATCTACGATGTTACATATCAATATCTGGTCGTTAGCAAACAAATCAAAATTGACCGAGTCTTCGTCCTGCACTTAAACACCGAATACATCTGGTACTCAGATCTCAATCTAGAGGAATTGTTTAATGCGGAGGATGTGACACAAAAGGTTCTCGAACTTAAAGATGAAGTTGAAAAACTTAGGGATATAGCCCTGGAAACAGCACTTAAACCTTCCCAGGATAGTACTCAACCTTGCTTAAACCCTAATTGCTGCCCCTGTCCTGATATATGCTATCCTGGATTACCTGAATTTTCAATATTTGATATTCCCAGGTTGTCAAAAAAAAGAAAAATGATCTATTAACCCAGGGTGTTATCGATATCAAAGATGTTCCTAAATCCGTTACTTTAAACTATAAGCAACGCCAAATTGTTGACGTTGCTCAATCCAATCAAGAATTCATCAATAGAGAAGCGATTCAAAGGGAATTCCAGCACTTCAAATTCCCACATTACTTTCTAGACTTTGAAACCTACTTGTCTGCGATACCATTGTATAACGGATATAAACCTCAGCGGCAGGTGGTATTTCAATACTCGTTTCACAAAATGGATTCAATAGGCGGAGACATTCATCACACGGAGCATCTGTCAATCACAAAGGACGATCCGTCGAAATCATTGATCAAGCAATTGCGGGAAGATATAGGCGATATAGGAACCGTATTTGTCTGGAACAAACCTTTTGAATTGACCAGGAACAAAGAATTGGCAATCATTCATCCGCAATATGAGGAGTTTCTTGCAAAGTTAAATGAACGTATCTATGACTTGGGTGATTTTATCAACTTTGGCTATTACCTCCATCCGAAATTTAAGGGCAGCTGGTCAATCAAAAATGTATTGCCAGTCATGGTTCCAGAACTTAGCTATGATGAAATGGAAATCGGCAGAGGTGACATGGCAATGATGGCGTGGCGGGAGCTAATAAATGAAAAGATATCTATCGAAGAAGCAGAAAAGACAAAAACAGCGCTCTTAGAGTATTGTAAACTGGACACCTGGGCGATGATTAGAATTTGGAAAAGATTATTTAGATTTGTGAGTTAATTTTAGTTTTTTGTTTTAGGGGAATTCATTTCTTTAAATAATACAAGCAATATCAAAATACAAATCTGTTTTTCTGAAAGATTACGCAATCTCTTTTCTGAAAATTTGTCACGGATTCTTCCCGATAATAATAGCCTAGGTGTTCTCCATATTCTACTAAATTCTGCCATATTCCCAATCCTCACTGACCTCCATCAGCACCGCTGAGACAAGCCGCAGGCAAGCGTCTTCTTTCGGGAAGACTCGCACAAACCAGGTACGCCACTTGATTCCCTGACTGAGATGTTCAAGGGCGTTGGATGTACGCAATCTTTTCTGATGCAAAAGTGGAAATGCAAACACCGAAAATCCTTCGGGAAGGTTGACCTTTATCCAATCTGTCAGTCATAGGGCAATCCGAGCATATTTTGTGACGATATCTTTGAGATTGCTCTCAGCCTTGTCTCTGTCCTAGGAGTCAAATATCCTGCGGATGTCTTCGGCTACTTTTGTTCGTAGACTAACCTTAGGCAAATAAGATTGGGCATTCTGCTGCAGGAGAAACTGGCACCTTTGCCAGGGAATACCACTAAAGATGGCCTTGCGCGCTGCCTCCATGCCTGCGTGGTCATCATTGATGATCAATTCCACGTCTGACTAATCCTTCCAGAAATGAACGCCAATGTGCTTCTGCCACACTGAGCGATACTGAGATACCCAAAACAATTCTTTTTCCATCTCTCTTCACGCCACTGGCCATCAAAATAGCTGCATCCCTGACATTAACCGCTTGTCTCACCTTTTCGTAGTGAGTGTCCAAGTAGAAATAGGCGATCTCTCCTAAAAGTCGGTTGCGCCAGGTTTCCAGTTCTTCACCAAAGTTCGTGTGGTTCTGCTCATTTGATTGGCACTGACCTAGGTGCCGCATAACTGTTCAGGGATGGCAGCTACCTAACGCGTGGATACTCCCTGTACATACATCTCTGCCAGTGTCATCAGCAAAATACGTTCACTGCGAACACCTTTCTCCAGCGCGTTAAGGTTAAAACCGACTTCTTGCACCTGTGGGATTTCAAAGGTCACTTCGCCTACTCTGGTCCTGACTATCTTTGACTTGTATCCATTAGCATACCCCAGCCTATACTCATTACGCTCATATGGCCGGGCATGCAAATAGTTCACCCGCTCAATCTGCATGGCTTCGTTCACCATTACTCTTATCAATTCTGGTAATCCTTCTAACCCTTGTTCGGTCAGTTGTTCCAAATATTCTTTTGGTATGCCTAATGTCTCTCCAGTTGTTGTAAAATCAGTTGTGTAGATCATGGTCCTTTTCCTTTCTTTGTTCGCTATATTGGTGAAAGGATACCGTGATCTACTCTTTTTGTTTATTTACAGAAAACTCATTACAATATCTTCGTTCCTCTTTTCGATGAAAAGATATTATAATTAATTAAATAAAGTGTGTATTTAACTTTGAGGCGTAAGTATTTTTGGGTTAATAAATGAAATCAGCGATTCAGATCAGTTTTATGTGTTTTTGATGGGGTAGATACTACCCCGGCTATTTAATAAAGTGTCTTTCAATACTTTGGAGGGATCCATGAAAAAACTTCTGAATTGGGTAATTAATACCTGCATCGTTCTATCTATAATTATCCCCTCAGGCTTTTCCGGAAATATGCTGATTTCTGCAAATGCCTCAAATGTGCCTGAAATTACCAGTACTGGGATGTTTCGGACGACTATCCAACTAGAACAGGCGTATGACTTGACCCGTTTGACCAAGCTGGATGCAGTTGTCTTAGCCCAGGATGGCACGCGGGTGGACCTTCTGGTGACGGAACTTCAGTTGGAGTCTTTATCCCGCTTGGGTTTTGAGCCGGCTTTGACCGAAGATATTGGACTGCTTGTCGAAGAAAACCAAGACGCTTCGCCGTGGCTGCAAATAGCACTCAAGGACAAGATCAACCAGGCATCGGTTTTAGTTAATGAGAATCGAAAGACGAATGAAGCCACAACTGAAGTGAACGATTTGGCTGTGTTGGACCTGATAAAGTCGTTTTCGATCGAGCAGCTGGCAGGGATTCAAGCGCTGCCCGGGGTGGATAATGACGCGGATGGCTTGACCGATACCCAGGAATCCTGGTGGTGTACCGATCCTAACAATCCCGATACGGATTCAGATGGTCGAAACGATGGCGTGGAAATACAGGCAATAAAAGACTGGATGACAAATCGCAGAGCGGCAGCGCCCGGAGAAACCCCCTGGGCTTCCTGGCCATTCAACACGACCACCTGTCCGGATAAGGATTATGACTCCATTCCCAACCTGGCAGAACGATGGGAACTGGGGCTCAACATGGACCTGGAGAGTACCGACAGGGATAAATTTGACGACGGACAGGAAGTGTTTGGCGTGACCTATTGCCCTGGTGGAGACTACAGCTGTGGTTATGGTGACCTACCGAGGTCGAGCGATGCGGGGTATGTGGGTCAGGTCATGCCTGAATGGGTTAATGCCCCGGGTAATCACCCTTTTGTCGCTGCATTTCCTCAACCAGAAATCGAAGTGATTCCCTCTTCAGTTGTGGTAGAAACTGTGACTGAAATCACCACAGATCACACAATATCCGATGGTGAAGAAGTTATGTATTCTACTGCGATGACAGAAGGAACTGGTACGAGCACATCGCAAACCGAAACTTGGAATAATTGGACAGAAGTTAGTACATACTCTTATGATTCTAGTGGTATGAATTCTGCAAGAATCAATACTCCCACCACAGAGTGGATTGGTGCGATAGGTGAGATTGCTCAAATAATCTTTGGCTTGGATGGATTGTTTGAGAAGCCGCCTTCAATTATTGAGCAACAGGGATTCTTATTGAAACCAGGAAATGGTGAGAATTGTGTTACTCTGGAATTTCCCAGCCAGCCAGATCTTGATCAAGTAGATCCTGATCTGGTCCAATCTGCCATTAATCCGGCAAATTTTTGCATGAGCGGAACGTTTCCGTGTCAGAACGGTCAAGGTTTCGTGAATCCTGATACACTAACCGATCCCCGCGACAACGCTAGTGTTTTTGGGGGAGTAATTACACAAGAACCCGTGGACATATCTGCAGATGGAACAATTGCCATTCACACTGATGATCCATTTACGACTGAACAAGAATTATGCTTTGGCTCCACACAAGTTGTAGGCTATCCTTCAACATCAATTCCATTGGTTACCGAAGTAAACACTCACGGATCATCAAGAGGTGGTGAGTATACTACCACAACCGAACAATATGAGGAACACACAATAACGAACGGTGAGTCTTTCAGTTCATCAGAATCATGGGGGGACGCCGTTGCAGTGGATAGTGCACATGCAGCAGATTTATGGTTCACATATTCAATATCGAACACAGGGACAGACTATGCGCGAGAAATTGCTGATCTAGCCTTTAACATCTACTTAAACAACGATGATATTCCTATTGCTACATACTTTGTAGGTCCGGATCTTGGCGGTGATGGTGCCTTTCATAACTTTCAACCCGAAGAAAGCCACACCTTTACATCTTCTAGAATTCCCTTGACCTTAAATCAAATGAAGCAAATTGACTTGGGAGGTCAACTTCGTATCACCCTTGAGGATTTTAGCTTTGGTACTGATGAATTGTTTTACACTAACGCAGTAAATGGAAATGTAAAAATCGCGATAGAAGACGGTGTTGATGACGGCGATGAAAACCTAGACCTTTTCTTTGTGCCATCGTACAGCAACGATATGACTACAGATGTACTTAAGCGCTACTTTCCATTTTCACAGGACGAAGAAGGCAATCTGCTAGCCATTTGGACTCCTGAGCACATACAAGAGGTACCCCAATGGTGTAATGAACCTCAGGTTACAGGATTAGGATTCAACCAAGTTGTTTGGTGTAAGCATTCGTTAACAAACGTAGACTGGTGGAATATTATGACGAATAACCTAGGAGATGGCACAGTACCTCTTCAAGAGACATCGGCAGTACCAGGTGCGACTCTGCTATTACGTTTTAACAAGGACACAGATTTTGACGGCTATAGCGATCGCTCGGAAGAAAAATTCCGAACTGATCCGAGCGACCCCGCTGATTTTCCCAAGTCAGAACTTTTAGCTGGATTACACTCAATTAGAAATGAGAACCATGTTGTCTCAACCCTGTCACTCATAAATACTGGCTTATACGATGTGTATGGTGTAGAGGCTGTTATGATTGCTCCAGATGATAGCATCACAATAACCAACAACATTGTGGGAGGTTCTGGTAAGGTTAGGTCCGGAAAAGAAGTAGTAGTAGGGAGCCAGACTTTACCTCCTCAATATACTGGAATAAGTTGGGCTGGAACAGCAAAACCTGTCAGTGGGGGGTACTTTACAGGTGGTTCAGATTTAACCTACTCCTTTACCGTCGGTTGTGATATTCCTTCTGGTTGTTTAGTGGGTCAGGACGTGTGGTCTTTAGGATGGAATGATGGCACAAATTCAGGTACGGTAGCTTTCGACAGCACATATAACTCTCCTAGTCCAGTTAGTGTAGGCACCTATGGCCTGCAGCTCTCATTTATTTCCGGAACAGTCGTGAATGGAAACGCCTTCACAATCTCAGCCCGCACACCTAGGGACACTTTCCAATATACGATCAATTATGAGCCATATACTGAACCCATTGTGATTGTTTCCTATAATGATCCCCAGGGTAATCACAGGTTTGTTCTGCCGGAAGCCACGATGAACCTCACAACGCCTTCGGATGATCTGGTGCCATTCAGTAGGACCATGCTGGATATCAATGGGGTTGAAATCGCTACAACCACACAGTTCCTTCCTGGAAGCAATACCACAAAGGTGGTTGTGGATAATCCGACAGAAAGAGCTATCCAGGGTGGTCACCTGTTCCTTGAGTTTATTGATCCAGAAGGAACGGTTGTTTCAGAAGTATCCATAACGCAAGATTTCAATTCAGGTCCGAACATTGTTGAAATCGCCTGGGATACGGCTGATTTTGATCCCGCTTACGATCCAGAGCAGGATTATATCGTAATGGCATTCTGGACTGATTACGAGGGTAATATCATTGATACATCGGGACGTCCCCTCTCAAGTTTCCAAGTTGATCCGCAACCGGAATTTACTATAACACCAGCTGATGAAACCTGGGATTTTGGGAGTGTGGCGCAGGGAACGATCCTCAAGCGGGAATTTGCTTTCGCTAACACCGGGAACCGTACCCTGTTAACTTATATTGAAGCGCCTGCTGAGCTGCTGGTTTCACAGACGGGGAGCAAGTTGGTTAGCCCAGCGGATATAGCATCATATGAAATCACTCTGAACACCTCAGATTTGATTGTGGGAGAATATTCAGATGAAATCATCATTCATACCAGCGACCCCGCCAACCCAACCAGAACGATCGTTATAACGGGTTCAATCACAGCTGGGGAGGCGAGCCTGCCTGCTTTGATAGATGAATTGCCTCTGGATTATGCTGTTACTGTCCCGGGTCCGCAATCCGTTGGTAACTGGCACAGCTTCACCCACCCGATTGGTCCTGAACCTCAAACCATTCACCCGGTTAAGGTCTTCTCACAAGATTATTCTACTTTGTGGGGCATGGGAAAATATGCATATGAATTTGGCACCGGCACCGGAGGATTTAACCTCTTTGGTGATGGGAGAAACGGAAACCTTACGGTTGTGAACGGAGAAACACGTGCTAACATCAATGAGACCAGGACCAATATTAATGGATCAGCCGGTAGCAAAACGGCAACCGTGTCTTCATCATCTAATTTTTCGGCAGGTGATTTGGTTTTGATCCACCAAACACAAGGGACGAGCAACGTAGGTAAATGGGAATATAACTTTATCGCGGCAATAGCTGGCACCACCTGGACATTAACAAACAACTTGGCATACACATACAATAGCTCCTCCGGTAAAGCCCAGGTTATTAAAGTTCCTCAATACCAAAATGTTACCGTTCAGAGTGGCGGCACGATTGCGACCCCTGCCTGGAATGGTTCGACTGGAGGAATAACTGTCTTTTTAGCTAATGGAACTGTGAATATTGCAGGTGCCATAACCTCCACCGGAAGCGGTTACAGGCGAGGAGATCGAGGAGAATACCTGGACCCTGTAAGGTCGCAAGGATGGCAAGGTGAAAGCACGAATGTCGGCACAGCTCAAAGCAGATCCAGAAACAACGGTGGAGGTGGAGGGGGAATGGGTGATGATGATGAATCATGTGGCGCAGATAAGTGCATGGGGGCTGGCGGTGGTGGCGGTGGTTACGGTTCCGCTGGAATTGCGGGCACGAATACTCAATCAGGAATTTATGGTGGTGAGGGAGGGTACGCATACGGAAGTATTAACTTGATTGAATCTGCCCTCCTTGGATCCGGTGGAGGTGGTGGAGGCGCAGATGGCGATCAAAGCACGAGATACGGAGGTTATGGAGGTGCCGGTGGAGGTTTGATCATAGTTTCAGGTTCGATATTGACCATTACAGGTTCTGTCATAGCTAATGGTACAAATGGACTTTCTGGTGCAAGTGGAGATGGTGTTCGAACCGGTGGAGGAGGCGGTGGAAGTGGTGGCGCTGTTTTACTTACTGGATCAAACGTAACTTTAGGTCCATCAAAAGTGACTGCACTAGCAGGTGCTGGTGGAGCTGGGATTAATGGAGGAGGTAATGGAGGATCAGGAGGCGTAGGCAGAAATTTTGTTCAATTTTGTGATACTAGATCAGGCTCTACTAATCCAGGTTTCAACGAAACTCAAATAAATTGTTACATCGCAGAACAGATTGAATCTTTACCATACACTACAACCCGGCTCCAGATACCCGAATCATTCACCTCTCCAACGACCTATGCAATCAAATATGGCAGGCGCTTGGTCTTCTCAGCTTCTGGCAGCCAGACCACAACCTTAAGGCTTCCTGCCGGATACCTTAAATCTGCAGAGCTGGACATCTTGATCAGTAATGCTGGGATAGGGGCTTTGACGATCTCGATGGATATCGGTAACGACGGCTCGACAGATTACTCCTGGTCAGGGTCTGTGAACAACCTGATTGCCCGTGAAGACATAAACTTCACCTCCGCATACAATCAATGGTGGTCCACCGCAAGTAAACAACTTATAGGCAGCGTAGATGTTCCTGTGAAAATCACACTAACCAAAGCGGCTCAAATCTTACTTACAGATCTAAAAGTCAGCACTTATGCCAGCAGCCTGAATTACATCCAACTTCAAAGTGGATCTTATAGCGATGTAGCACTAAATATAAAGGCTTCTGGTACGACTGATCCCCTATCCTTAGGGATTGACATAGGAGACGACGGTACAATTGACCAATCCATATCAGTCAATACCCCCTCAGATCCGCACTATTTCACTTCAATAAACCTTGCCTCACAGATCAACGCCTACTTATCTGGGTTTTCGGGATTGGTACATGTTCCCATACGATTATTCTTCTACAACGCATTACAGGCTGGTATAACCAATTTTTCCGCTTCAATTATCGGAAACAAAGATGTAAGTTTATCGGTCTCAGACATCACTTTGCCAGTATCTGATCCTACGGAAACAGATGTGGTGCCTGTTTCTGCCACGTTCCATAACAACGGGAATATGCCGTCAGGGAACTTCACAGCTGGATTTTTTGCCTCAACGCCGGATGTAGGTGAATGGTACATTGGCAGCGCCCTGATTCCGTCTATCCTACCCGGTCAGTCTGCAACTACGGAAATTCTGTGGAATACTTCTGGATTCACTGGATCGACAATTGTGAAAGTTTTGGCAGATCCATTCGATCACATCAAGGAAACAGATGAAGAAAACAATCAGGCTGTAGACGAGATCTATGTACGAACACGTCCGGACTTATTGGTGACAGCAATCCATCCTTCAGATCCTGAACCCAAAACTGGGGAAATGATCCAAATCTCGGTTGTTGAGAAAAACCTTGGTGAAACGGACACCACGTTATCCACAGTTGGCATTTATGACGGTAATCCAGATGAGGGAGGCACATTGATTGGTGAACAGAGTGCTGGTCTTATTGGAGGAAGTGAAACGAGCTTCACCTTTGACTGGCAACCATCGACCACAGGCTGGCATCGACTTTACGTAAAACCTGATGTAGCCGATGTTATTGATGAATTTGATGAGGAGAATAACCTGTCCTGGCAGGACGTTTATGTTGGTCTGTCCGGTCCAATTTTGCTTGATAGCGGAACAACCAATGATCCTGTTTATACACAGGAAAGTGGCTTTGGATATATCGACATCAATTTACCTGACCAGATAACAACCTGCAGCCTGGGAAACCTGGCTGAGGACACGATCAGACGTGACCCGGACGGGTCTGTGGTGTATCAATTTGACCATCTCTTACCTGGCCATTTCTATCATCTGGACATTACGCTATATGAATGCGATGGGGCTGGGCGGCAGGAATATATTCTTGTGGATGACAACCAAATTGCAGGACCTGAAGATCTCGGGGATAGTCAGGTGCATAGGCTCTCACTAAGGTTGGACCCCGCTCTTTACGCAGATCTATCGGTGAGAGTGGCGATTAATGCAGATGGGATTGATGGCGCGGTTGTTAGTGAGGTTAATCTACACGATATTGATTATCGCTATGCCGATGCTGGCGGCGGAGATGATCCACAATATCCAGGAGATGAAGGATATGGGTGGATTGACGGGGATGCGATTACAACCTGGGGAGTTTTGCCCTATCGAAGTGTTCGTGTCGATCAAATTGATTCGGAATTACGTTACCAATTTGATAACCTGAACTCAGATAAGCATTATAACGTTCATTTCACCTTCTGGCAGCCTGACGGCACAGGACGTGTTTTGAAGGTACAGGTAGATGGAGTTGATACGGGTCTGACAGTCAACACGGGAGATTATCTACGACACCAGGAGAAAATCTCGATACCAATTAATGCATATAGCACGGATGGTTCAGTTGTAATCAGCATCGTTCGCACGAATGCAACGACCGGGGCGATGGTCAATGAAATTGCTCTTGAAGAAGAAACAGTATCAGCTAATGTTGGATGCATAGTAAATGAAACGCCATACTTCAGCGAGACTTATGGCTCCGTGTTGATCGAAGACCTAGGCGCTCCAGTAGGAAGCATCGTCCAGGCTTTAAATCCACGTGGGGATACCGTTGGTTGCTTTACAGTCACGACTGAAGGAAGTTATGGTTTCATGAGAATCTATGGTGAGGACACCAGTGAAACCCCGTTAATTCCAGGTATGAGAGCTGGTGAGATGGTGGAGTATCGAGTAAATGGAGCGCCAGCGATAGCTTCCCCATTATTCTACTGGAGTGATGATCATGCCGCTCACAACATCAACCTCAATGCAGGCAACATTACAGGACAATCAATTTTGTTGAACACCGGGTGGAATTTGGTTTCATTCAATGTTGAACCACCCACGCCATTGGTGTCGACGGTACTAAATTCAATACATGATAGGTATAGTAGAGTTTTGGGAGAAAACGGTATTTATGTTCCAACTCTTCCTGCTGAATTTAATACCCTTTACGAATTACATACCACTAATGGGTATTACATTCGAATAACTGGCAACACAAGTGTCTCGCTTCTGGTTGAGGGATTAGCACAAGACTGTTCAGCTCCAAAGCAATTGCACGCTGGCTGGAACTGGATTGGTGCGCCGTGTGCGTTGTGTGCAACTGCGGACGCGCTACAGAGCATAGCAGGTTATTACCAAAGAGTGCTTAGTTTAAACAAGACCTATGACCCAGCACTTCCACAATATAGTACTCTGCTTCATCTCACACCAGGGGAAGGTTACTTGATTTACCTGACAGAACCTGCGACACTAATTTATCCTGCTCAAGGTACTCACGTTGGTGAATATCAACCTGTCAATGATCTTCAATGTTCAAGCCTGCATCCCACACCCAACTCCACATTGATTTATGGTCGAATTCAATTTGGTGGTAATCCAGCACCCAAAGGTACAATCGTGGAATTTTTGACACCGGGAGGAGATGTGGCAGGATGTGGAACAGTCACCCAGGATGGGTTATTACTGCTAACACAAGCATTTGGAAAAGTAGATGAGGTTGAAGACATAGGGTTTGTTGAGGGCGAACCAATCTCCATCAGGCTAAGGGATTTAATCATCAGTAAATCCCTGGACATTTCTTGGACTGATGATAAATTGCCGCATGAGATTCTAGTAGATTTTAACGTGTTCTCGACTTTCATACCTATCATTCAGAGATAAGTGAACAGATTTCTTTGAAGCTTTTTTGCGTCACTAATGAACTTGGAAGGAGTGAAGGAAAACAAGAGTGCAGACAGACTATTTCAGATTATGGAGTAGTCTGTCTGTGGTTAATTAATAGAATCAAACCTAGATAATGGAGAGATTCACTTTTTCAAAATATGTAACTGTGATCTTGACAACTAAAGCGGAATGCCATGTACTACATCAAAATGTAGGGAAAGAAATGAAAAGCATCATTTTTAATAAAAACACATCCGAAATCTTTCGAGAAATTAAGTGATTTTTATCATTTTTGATCAGTGTTTGGTAGAATTATTGCTAGATTTGACGGGACAAAACCTCCAAGACATGAACTCACAACAACAATTGAATAATGAGGCACACATGAAAAATAAAAGTTTCCTCGTAATACTGTTTTTTAGCATCCTGTTTCTTACGTTTTCACGACCTACCACTGTTAGTGCACGTATTCCTATTGAGGATTTCCCTCCTGAGAATCTCATCACAGAAACATGCCCGCCAATTCAAAACACCCCCTTTTTTACTATAGTTTATGGTTCTGTTACACTCAACGGTTCCAGTGCCCCAATAGGCAGCCTGGTTAAAGCTTATTCACCAAGGAACGATCTTGTTGGATGCTTTGCTGTCACGACAGCCGGCAATTATGGAACGATGTACATTTACGGCGAAGATACATCGGTTATCCCCTCAATACCTGGTATGCGAAATAACGAACCTGTAAGTTTTACAATCAATGAGCTTCAGGCAACGCCCACGCCAGTTTTGTTATGGACAAATGATAAAGACTTACATGCCATCAGTCTTGCAAGTATGGGTGTTTCAGCGAATTTTTATGCCACACCTGTGAGTGGCGTCAGTCCTCTGGTTGTTCAATTCACAGATTCATCAGCTGGCTCAATTACATCAAGACTATGGGACTTTGGTGATGGACAAACAAGTACTGACTTGAACCCCCAACATACATACACAGCACCTGGGTCTTACACAGTATCACTGGCAGTTACTGGTCCTGCAGGTTCCGATATTGAGTCCAAGACAAATTACATCTCAGTGTATTCTGAAGTTGTATCGAATTTTAGTGCTGATAAGACCAGTGGA
>ENA-UPTA01004435-UPTA01004435.1-activated-sludge-metagenome-genome-assembly--contig:-NODE-4435-length-13289-cov-8.019873_pt1 | contig 13289 bp, 11 predicted proteins | sample MGYA00238184_ERZ773361 | MGnify/ENA primary metagenome ERZ773361 (study PRJEB29100, sample SAMN05720205) | activated sludge metagenome | isolation source: anaerobic digester from wastewater...
GCGTTCTTCGATGGTAAGAATGGGATCGTCCATGGCCTGTCTTTTGCGTGACTGAAAACAGGCAGATTGTCGCGTCAGGGACGCCCCCGTCGCCTCAGGGTTGTCACCTGCGTGTCGGCCCACGAATGGCGGCCATACCGTGTGGCTACATGAAACGTGGCTTGGACTTGTCGAGAAAGGCCGAAATGCCGATGCCGGCGTTCGCGTGATGCAGGTTGCGCACGAAGTGGTCGCGTTCCAGCGCCAGATGCTGTGAAAGGGTGGTTGTGGAGGCCTCGTTGACCAGTTCCTTGATGCTGGCCATCGCGTTGGGCGCACGCTGGTTGATGCGGTCGGCCCATTCGAGCGCACCTTGCAGTGCACGGCCCCGATCCACCAAGCGGTTGATCAGCCCCAGATGGTGCAGTCGCTCGGCACCGATGCGTTCACCGCACATGAGCAGTTCGTTGACCAGGGGCCTCGGCAACGCCCTGGCAAGGCTCCAACTGCCGCCGCCATCGGGCGACAGGGCGATGTTGCTGTAGGCCATCACGAATACGGCGTTGTTTGCGGCAACCACAAAATCGCAGGCCAGCGCCAAGGAAAACCCGGCGCCGGCCGCCGGCCCTTCAACCGCCGCAATCACCGGTTTGGGAAAGGTGCGGATCACTTCGATCCAGTTGTGCAAGCCCTCGATGCTGCGGGCTTGAAACTCAGGGGGGTGCTGCCGATTGGCCAGCAGGCGCTGCAGGTTGCCCCCCGCGCTGAAGACCGCGCCTTCGCCGGTGATCACCACGCTGCGTACGTCGAGGTTCGATTCGGCGGCGTTCAGGGCCTCGACGCCGGCGGCGTAGATCTCCGGACCCAGCGCATTGCGGTGTTCCGGATTGCTGATGGTCAGCACCATCGTCATTCCTTCGCTGGTGCTGAGGAGCTCTGCAGCCATGGTACCCGCCTAGTCTTCGGTGTGCAGCAGGCTGAGCCCGATGGCGCCACGGCGACGCAGCCAGGGGCTTGGGCGGTAGCGCGCATCGCCGTAAACCGTCTGCATGTTGAACAGCACCTCCAGCACGTTGGTTGGTCCGTGCCGGTCGCCCATGGCCAGCGGACCCAACGGGTAACCCAGCCCGAGGGTGACCGCGGTTTCGAGGTCCTGCGGCGTGCAGATGCGTTGCTGGCACATGTCCGTGGCGATATTGACGATGGTGGCAATCACGCGCTGCGTCACAAAGCCGCCACTGTCGCGAATGACGCTCACGGCCTTGCCGTCGCGCGCGAACAGGGCGTGCGCGGCGTCCCGCATGTCGGCGCGCGTTGCCGGATTGGTGGCCAGCACACGCCGCTTGGTTGCCGCATCATCGATCAACAGGTCGATGCCAACGGTGCGGGTCGGGTCGAGCCGCTCGACCACGGCGACGGTGGTCACGTCGAATCCCAGCGGCGCAACCAGGCTCAACGCGGCCGGCGAGGGCGAAGAACTGGTTTCGATGCGGGCGCCCAGGTCTTTCAGCAGTTGCAGCAGTTCGGCGCGGCGGGCCGCCCGAGGTGACACCCATACCGGCGGCATGTCGGAGACCGCCGGCACGGCAGGCTCCGGCGCCACCACGGCAGCCCCATTCTCGTAGCGGTAGAACCCTTCGCCGACTTTCTTGCCGACCACACCGCCGGCCAGGCGCTGCGCGGTGATCACGCTTGGCCGGTACCGTGGCTCCTCGTAGTACTGGTGATAGATGGATTCCATCACGGGATGCGAAACATCCAGCGCAGTGAGGTCCATCAGCTCGAACGGGCCCAGCTTGAAGCCCGCCTGGTCCCGCAGGATCCGGTCGACGGTCGTGAAGTCGGTCACGCCCTCGCCGACGATGCGCAGGGCCTCGGTCCCGAAGCCGCGGCCCGCGTGGTTGACGATGAAGCCCGGTGTGTCCTGCGCCTGCACCGGCGTGTGGCCCATCTCGCGAGCGGATCGTGACAGCGCATCACACACGGCGGGCGAGGTCTTAAGCCCCGCGATGACTTCGACCACCTTCATCAGTGGCACCGGGTTGAAGAAATGGAATCCCGCAAAACGTTGCGGAACGCGCAATCCGGCGGCGATAGCCGTCACCGACAGAGACGATGTGTTGGTGGCCAATACAGCGTCCGGGCCGACGATCGACTCCAGTTCGGCGAAGAGGCTCTTTTTTACGTCGAGCCGCTCGACGATCGCCTCGACCACCAGGGTGCAATCCGCGAGATCCGAAAGCTGCGTTGCGTTCTTCAGTCGGGCCTTGTTGGCGGTCAGGGCGCCCTCGGTCAGTCGCCCCTTTTCCTGCATTCTGTCCCACTGGCCAGTGATCGAGTTGACGGCTTCCGATACGGCTTCCGCACGGGTGTCGAACAGCCTGACGACGCTGCCGGCCTGTGCGGCAATCTGTGCAATGCCGCGGCCCATGGCGCCGGCGCCAATGATGCCAACGACGGGAAATGTGACGTGATTCATGGCGCGATTATGGTGCAGCGTCGGCGGGTAGGATGGTCTGTTCAAGAGTATTGGATCAGTTTTTTCTCCCACTGAATGAGGTTTGAATTTTTCCCGCGATTGAAAATTAAGGTACCTCTGCAAAACCCCGAGTCATCCCGAGTGGTATCGAGGCTGACGGCAGGGCAAGATGGTGGCGATGAACCAGACCCTCTTCAGCTTTGACCCCTTGTCCAAGAAGACCCGCAAATAAATCTTCCTTAAAGAAATGAACCGGGTCGTACCGTGGTCGGAACTTGTCGGGTTGATTGCGCCGCACGCACGCGGTGCGCACCAGGCGCTGGGTGGGCGCCCGCCGTTCGCCGTTGAAGTGATGCTGCGCATTCACTGCATTCAACTGTGGTGGAACCTGAGCGACCCGGCCATGGAAGAAGCCTCACGAGCAGCCGCTGTACCGGCAATTCGCGGGCCTGGCCGGTGCGGTGCGTATTCCGGACGAAACCACCATTCTTCGTTTCCGTCACCTGCTGGAAAAACATCAATTGGCGTCGCAGATCCTCAAGACAATCAACACGGGCCTGACCGAGCAAGGGCTGATGCTCAAGACCGGAACGCTGGTGGATGCCACGCTGATCGCCGCGCCCAGTTCCACCAAGAACAGCGCGGGCACGCGTGACCCCGAGATGCACCAGACGAACAAGGGCAACCAGTGGCACTTCGGGATGGAGTCCCTACAGGGACTTCCCGCGAAGTCAATGGTGGTGGCATGCTGATTGTGTTAGCGACCTCTTCCCATCGACAGGCTCAACTTCAGTTGCTTGAAACGCGGAACAGACTGGACATCTACAGCCGGGCTTATTGCACTTCGTGCGGCCCCAGATACCAACCGCCCAGCAGGGCTCCATACACATTACGTGGCATCCGATTGATCCACCCGCCTTCATTCGAACTTGCCTGCTGCCGGTCTGACCTGTTCAAAGCGTCTTCAACTTCGCGTCTGACAAGAAAGGAGCAAGAGAGCCTACGCAACCGATACCAGCGCTGGCGCGGTCACTGCCGCCAGCCATGGAATGCAGCTTACGTGGTGCGCGTCATACCGTTTCTCTCGGGTCATGACCGCCCACAGAATTCTGGCGTTCTTGTTGGCCAAGGCGACCACCGCTCTCTGCCAACCAATGCGCTCCCGCAGTTTATGCGCCCACAAGAATATGGGTTTGTCGTATTGGCGGGTGAGGACAATGGCCTTGGCCCCCTGAATCAGAAGGGTGCGCAGGTAGACGCTCCCACTCTTGGTGATACTTCCCAAACTGGTCTTGCCGCCACTGGAGTATTGCTTGGGTGTCAAATCCAGCCAGGCAGCGAACTGCGCCCCGTTTCTGAACTGTCTGAACTCACCCACTGTAGCCACGAGCGCCGATGCAGTGATCGAACCGACGCCCATCAGCTCTGCAGCCCGTTGGACCTGTTCATCAAGCTTTTGGTGATCGGTAATGCGTTGATCGCACCACTTGATGAATCGCCCATGCCATGCAGGGGATAGGTGCGTCCGAAATGGGCGCAAGGGCCCGAATGGGTCACAAAACAAGCCCGAATCCGTCTTGATCTGACCGCCCGAACGCACCCGATGCCGCATCGTGATATCTACAGAGTCATTCACACAGTTGCCACTTCGGAAACGGGGTTGTGCAGACCTTCCCTGGTTCCGGCAAATCGCTTTTTCAACTTTCTTGAGGGTCGAATGCATGGCGTTTGACGGGAAGTTGGAGTAATCTTGCGCGTCTAATTCGAAGCGTCTTGATTTTTATGGAGAAAACGCTCCTTCCAATTCCGGCAAAACGCTACTTCACAATTGGCGAAGTGGCCGATCTGTGCGGCGTCAAGCCTCATGTGCTTCGATATTGGGAGCAAGAGTTCACCCAATTGCGACCGATGAAGCGTCGGGGGAACCGGCGCTATTACCAACACCATGAAGTGTTGATGATCCGCCGCATCAGGGACTTGTTGTACGCGCAGGGTTTCACCATCAGTGGAGCCAGAAATCGCCTTCAGGAACTTGCCCAGGCGGATCGCGATCGGACTTTGGAAAACGAGGCCACCAATGCTGACCCTTACCGTCAACAATTCGAAACGCCTGGGAAAGCCGAATTTAAGGATTCGGATCCATTTGAGGATCCAGATCCACACCAACTCCGAAAGATACGAAAGGAACTCTTCGAGATCAGGGAGATGCTGTCGATGTCACTCTCCTAACCAGCTATAATTCGAAGCTTGTCGGCGTGTAGCGCAGCCTGGTAGCGCACTTGCATGGGGTGCAAGGGGTCGCGAGTTCGAATCCCGCCACGCCGACCATTTTTCGGGAACGGGTTATAGCCTTTTGCGCTGTAGCCCGTTTTTTCTTGAGATGACAGATCGTTCACAGGATTCGCCCGAAAGGCGGGGGGGAGAGGGCCACGTTCAGCCGCCTTCGCATCCCGAAAAACTGTTGCGGGATGTGGCCAATTTGCCGGCTCTACCCGGCGTGTACCGCTATTTCGACGCCGAAGGCGTGCTGCTCTATGTCGGCAAGGCCGGAAACCTGAAACGGCGGGTCTCTTCCTACTTTCATCGCGATCATGGTGGGACCCGGATCGGTCACATGGTCAGCCGGATCGTCCGCATCGAGACAACCGTCGTTCGATCTGAGGCAGAGGCACTCCTGCTCGAAAACAATCTCATCAAGACCCAGAGTCCGAAGTTCAACATCCTGTTTCGGGACGACAAGAGTTACCCCTATTTGAGAATGTCGTTGCCGCGAGGGGGCTGGAGCCAGAAGCGCGATGTTCCAGGCGCCGAAGGGTTTCCTCGTGTCGCGTATTACCGGGGTGCGGTGGATCGACGTGACCAATATTTCGGTCCATATCCAAGCGCTTGGGCTGTCAAAGACACGATCTTGCTGCTGCAAAAGGTATTTAGGCTTCGGACCTGTGAGGACACGGTGTTTGCCAACCGTACACGCCCCTGCCTGTTGTTTCAGATCAAACGGTGCTCTGCACCGTGTGTTGGGCGCATTGACAGAGAAGCCTACCTGGCGGACGTCGCCAACGCAAGCGCCTTTCTGAAAGGTGAAGCCGGGGAGGTGTTGGCGACTCTCGAGGCGCGAATGCTTGCCAGTGCGGAAAGGCTGGAATTCGAGAAGGCCGCGGAAACCCGGAATCAGATCACCGCCCTGTCCCGGGTATTGCATCAACAGGCCGTTGACACAGCGACGGATCGCGATGTCGATATCCTGGCTGTTCGGACGAAAGGCGGTCGGGCCTGCGTCATTCTGGCCATGGTTCGAGGCGGACGTCATCTGGGCGACCGACCCTATTACCCATTGCAAGTCGACCATGCCGTGTCCCTTGATGACATGACACAGGACGAATCTGGCCGTGCGTGCGCTGAATCGGGAATCGACGAAGCCACTTCGTTTGAAGCCAAGGTGCTTGAGTCGTTTGTGTCGCAGCACTACCTTGGCATTCCCCTGCCGCAGACACTGATCACCAGCCATCGAATTCGTCATTCGGTGATTGATTTGCTATCAGAGGCCAAAGGCGGCAAAGTCAACCTCGTGCACCAGCCCCGTGAATTGGGGCGGGTTTGGCTGGAGATGGCGGAGAAGAACGCAGAGCTTCAATTGGCCCGCCTTCTGGCTGAAGAGGGCTCGAAACAGGCAAGGACCAGAGCCTTGGTTGACGCATTGGATCTGGCTCCGGATGATCTGGATGCTTTTCGCATTGAATGCTTCGACATTTCGCACACATCCGGCGAGGCAACCCAGGCGTCGTGCGTGGTCTTCCACCACCACAGAATGCAAAACAAGGAATACCGGCGCTACCGAATCGAAGGGGTCGCCGCAGGCGACGACTACGCGGCGATGGGGCAGGTACTGAGCAGACGTTATGGTCGGCCCGAATCGCCCCGAGGCGCCGATCTGCTGGCGGTGGAGGATCGTGATGCCCAACGAATGCCGGATTTGGTGCTTGTAGATGGCGGCGAGGGGCAGGTTGCGATCGCGCGCGAGGTCTTCAAGAAACTGGGGCTGGACACTTCCTTGATCGTCGGCGTGGAAAAGGGCGAGGGGCGAAAAGTGGGCCTGGAGGAACTGGTTTTCGCCGACGGACGGGAGAAGGTGCATCTGGGCCACACATCTGCCGCACTGATGCTGGTGGCCGAAATAAGGGACGAAGCCCATCGCTTCGCGATTTCGGGCATGCGAGCGCAACGTGCAAAGGTTCGTGTCGGTGGCAGCAAGTTGGAGGACGTTCCCGGCGTTGGGCCCAAAAAGCGGGCCAATCTGTTGCGGCGCTTCGGCGGATTGCGCGGCGTCGCCGATGCGAGTGTGGACGACCTGATGTCGGTCGACGGCGTTTCCCGCGGCTTGGCAGAGGCCATTTACCGGGCGTTGCGCTGATGGCGCGACGCGCGCGATCGCGCCGTGCCACAATCGAGACATGTTTCTGACGATACCGACGATCATGACCTGGACTCGCATTCTGGCGATTCCTTTGATCGTGGGGGTTTTCTATCTGCCGGAGAGCTTTGCTTCAATCACCAGCAAGAATCGAATCGCCACCGTGATGTTCGTGCTCTTTGCCGCAACAGATTGGTTGGACGGCTACCTGGCACGCAGACTCAACCAGACTTCGTCGTTCGGCGCTTTTCTTGATCCGGTGGCCGACAAGTTTCTGGTTTGCGCTTCACTGCTGGTTCTGGTTCATCTCAACCGGGCTGACGTTTTCGTTGGGCTCATCATCATCGGTCGGGAGATCGCCATCTCTGCGCTACGCGAATGGATGGCGCAGATTGGCGCATCGAAGAGCGTGGCGGTTCATATGGTGGGGAAGCTGAAAACCTTTGCTCAGATGGTCGCCATTCCTTTTCTTCTGTATGACGGTCGGTTGTTCGGCATGGTGGACACCCGCACTTGGGGCGTCTGGCTGATCTGGATCGCGGCTGTGTTGACGGTGTGGTCCATGGTGTACTACCTTCAGAAGGCGTTGCCGGAGATCAGGGCTCGCGTCCATTGAACACCCAAGGCAGAAACACCGGCCTGATCGGACTTATGCCGATGGTGTTCGTGTTGATCTGGAGCACGGGCTTCATCGTCGCCCGTTATGGGATGCCGAATTCCCCACCGTTCAAATTTCTGGTCGTCCGTTACGCGTTGTCGATCATTTGTTTTCTTCCCTGGATTCTGCTGGCGCGGGTCAAATGGCCACGGACAAGCGCTCAGTGGGGGCATCTTGGCATCACGGGTTTACTGATGCACGCCGGTTATCTCGGCGGCGTCTGGGCGGCTGTCAAAGCTGGAATGGGATCCGGGCTGGCCGCTTTGATTGTCGGATTGCAACCGATACTGACGGCGATCTGGCTTTCGCTGTTCAGCTTGACCGCTGAGACGGGAAGGGTGACACGGCGCCAATGGGTCGGACTGCTGCTCGGCTTCCTGGGCTTGCTTCTGGTTGTTTCCCGGAAATTCGGACAAGGCGCGCCAGGGGACTCGGCCAACTTGGTCAATCTTGCGTTCGCGTTGTCCGCGTTGTTGAGCATCACCGCGGGTACGCTTTACCAAAAACGGTTTGTCGAACCGTGTGATGTGCGAACGGCCAATACGGTGCAACTTGGGGCGGCCTTGCTCGCGTCACTGCCATTGGCACTGCTCGAATCCGATTCGATGCGTTGGAATGCTGAACTCATCGGCGCCATGGCCTGGTCGGTTCTAGGCCTGACGATTGGTGGCAGCTCCTTGTTGTTTCTTCTGATCCAGCGTGGCGCAGCCGCCGCCGTTGCGAGTTTGATGTACCTGGTTCCACCGACGACAGCATTGATCGCCTGGCTGTTGTTTGGTGAACCGATCACGATTGTCACGGTCTTCGGTGTGTTGCTCACTGCGACCGGCGTCAGCCTGGTCATGCGAAACCCCGGAAAATGATCGGCACGCAGTCCATGTGCAACGGGATCGCACCGCAGCCGAACCCGCGTGGGCGCGGTGCTGCGGCGGCAGGTGGAGGCGACCGTTTGGAAAGCGTCTAGAATCCGCTCCCGGAGCAATCTGGCAGGCAGTTCGCTGAGGTTCTTGACACCAGTTGGGCAGGTGGCTCTAATCAAATGGCGGGATGGTGGGCGCGGCATGGTTGAATGGCCGATCCTGGACCGGTTTCCTGCTGTGCCGGCAACGGCCTACGATCAACAATTACCAGACAACGAGGGGATCCTTGTGAACAAGACAGAACTGATTGAGCACATTGCAAAACATGCCGACATATCCAAAGCGGCCGCGACGCGGGCGCTTGACTCAATGGTTGGGGCGGTAAAGACCACGCTCAGAAAAGGCGGATCGGTGTCGCTGGTCGGGTTTGGAACCTTTGCCGTCGGAAAAAGGGCGGCTCGCAGCGGGCGCAACCCGCGCACCGGCGCAACGATTAAAATCAAGGCTGCCAAAGTGCCGAAGTTTCGTCCGGGTAAGGCATTGAAGGATGCCCTGAACTGAGATCTGTTTCGGGTGGGGTGCTTAGCTCAGCCGGTAGAGCGGCGCCCTTACAAGGCGTAGGTCGGCGGTTCGAACCCGTCAGCACCCACCACCACTGCAAAGGCGAACATCGTGTTCGCCTTTTCTGTTTTTGATACTGAGAGTCTGCGCATGTTTGATTTTGTTCGGAAGCACACCAGGATCATGCAATTTTTGCTCTTCCTGCTGATCTTTCCATCGTTCGTGCTTTTCGGCTTGGAGGGCTACAACCGTGCACAGAACAAAGGCAGCCCGGTCGCCAGGGTCGACGGCGTCGATATCACCCAGGCCGAATGGGATTTTGCCCACAAGAATGAGGTCGACCGGGTGCGCGAGTCGATGCCGACGTTGGATGTCAAACTGCTTGAATCGCCCGAGGCGCGGTATGCGACGCTGGAGCGGCTGGTTCGTGATCGGGTACTCGCGGCGGCAGCGACCAAGCTGAAATTGGTGACGCCCGACGCCAGACTCGCCCGCGACCTTCAGCAGAACCCGACCATCGCCAGCCTCAAGCGACCCGATGGCTCACTCGACATGGAGCGCTATCGGCAACTGCTGGCAGCCCAGGGCATGAGCCCGGAAATGTTCGAAGCCCAGGTGCGCGCCGACTTGTCGTCGCGGCAGGTGTTGGCGGGGGTTTCCGGCAGCGGCTTCGCGCCCGCGGCCGATGCCAATCTGGCGCTGAGTGCGCTGTTGCAGCGCCGGGAGGTACAGGTGGCGCGTTTCAACCCCGGTGATTTCAGCGCAAAAGTCACGGTTTCCGATGCCGACATCGAGGCGTTCTACAAGCAGAATCCCGCGCTGTTCCAGGCGCCTGAACAGGCGACGATCGAGTTTGTTGTGCTGGATCTGGACACCATCAAAAAGACCTTGGTGATCAACGAGGCAGACCTCCGAACCTATTTCGAGCAGAACGCGGCGCGGCTCAGCGGCCAGGAGGAGCGCCGTGCCAGCCACATCCTGATCAACGCACCCAAGACGGCCAGTGCCGACGACCGTAAGAAGGCCCGCGCCAAAGCCGACGAGTTGCTTGCCGCGGCGCGGAAGTCGCCGGACAGCTTCGCCGATCTGGCACGGAAACATTCGCAGGACGCGGGTTCGGCGCCGAATGGCGGCGACCTGGACTTTTTCGCCCGTGGAGCGATGGTGAAGCCGTTCGAAGATGCAGCCTTTTCCATGAAGAAGGGCGACATCAGCGACCTTGTCGAATCCGAGTTCGGCTACCACATCATCCGCCTCACCGACATCAAGGCGCCGAAGGCCAGAAGCTTTGAAGACATGAAAGCGCAGCTTGAGGCCGACCTGAAGAAGCAGCAGGCCCAGCGCAAGTTCGCCGAAGTGGCCGACGCGTTCACCAATGGTGTCTATGAGCAGCCCGACAGCCTCAAGCCGGTTGCCGAGCGCCTGAAACTCGACATCCAGACCGCAAACAACATCACGCGCACCCCCGCAGCGGGCGCTAGCGGGGTGCTGGCCAATCCCAAGCTCCTGAACGCCATCTTTGCGCCGGATTCTGTCGAGAAGAAACGCAACACCGAAGCGGTGGAGACGGCGCCCAATCAGCTGGTTTCCGCGCGAATCGTTCAGTACACCCCCGCCCGGACCAAGCCGCTGGCAGAGGTACGTGACGTCGTGCGGGCGCGCCTGGTAGCGGATCGCGCAGCCGAACTGGCTCGCAAGGAGGGTGCGGCCAAGCTGGCAGCCTGGCAGGCCAGTCCTTCGGCGGCGGAGTTTCCAGCCTCGTTGACGATCTCTCGCGAACAGACGCAACAGTTTCCCGGCAAGCTGATCGATGCGGCGCTTCGGGCCGATGCGGCGACGTTGCCCGCATTGGTCGGCGTGGATCTGGGGCCACAGGGTTTTGCGGTGGTCCGCGTGAACAAGGTGATCGCGTACGAGCCGCCCAATGAGGCCGTCAAGCGCCAACACCTCAACCAATACAGCCAGCTGTGGTCGGGCGCCGAGACCTTGGCGTATTACAACGACCTGAAAGCCCGATTCAAGGCCGAAATATTGGTCGCCAAACCTGCGGCGACCGTTGCAGAGGGCGGGTCGGTGCAGTGAGAGATCACGATATAATTTACAGCTTGCGGTGGCTGTAGCTCAGTTGGTAGAGTCCCAGATTGTGATTCTGGTCGTCGTGGGTTCGAGTCCCATCAGCCACCCCACCTAAAGTAAACGCCAGCCCCGAGCTGGCGTTGTCGTTTTCGCCGTCCGTCAGACGAGGGCGGCGCCGCGTGTCAGGGAATTGTCCGCCTTGACGGGAAGAATCGGGTTCCATGAACATGCGGGTACTGATTGTCGGCGGGGGCATTGGCGGGCTGGCGGCTGCGCTGGCCTGCGCGCGTTCTGGCTGTGATGTGCGCCTGTTTGAACGGGCTGCGGCCTTCGGTGAGGTCGGCGCGGGGATACAGATCGGTCCCAACGTTGTCCACGCGCTCCACGGGCTGGGTCTGGAGCGTCCTCTGAACCTGGTGGCCGCCTTCCCGGAGCGGCTCCAGGTTCGAAACGCCGTCACGGGGCGAGAACTGGGCGTGTTGCCATTGAAGGAGCGATCCATCCGCCTGTACGGGGCGCCCTACGCAACCATCCATCGGGCGGACTTGCATGCGTTGTTGTTGCAAGCCGTGCAGCGTGATGGTGCCGCACGGCTGGCCTTGGGAAGCTGGCTGGCGTCATATTCGGAGGGTGAACGCCTCGTGAGCCTCGAAACCACCGAAGGGCTGACGGTGGAAGGTGATGTGCTGGTTGGCGCTGACGGCCTGTGGAGTCGAGTCCGCGAGATATTGCTGAACGACGGCGCACCCCGGGTTTCCGGGCACCTCGCGTACCGGGCAATGTTGCCACAGCAGGATCTCCCCAACCATCTGCGCAGTCAGCAGGTGACGGCGTGGCTCGGGCCGCGATTGCATGTGGTCCAGTACCCGGTGCGGGGCGGCGATTGGCTCAACGTGGTGGCGATCGTGCATGGCGAAGTCGGCAGTGATCTTCACGGGTGGGATCATTCAGCCAACGCGGTCGACCTGCAACGCGAGATGGGTTCCACGTGCGCGGCCTTGCAGGACCTCATCGCCGCCGTGCCAAGTTGGCGGCTCTGGGCACTGTGCGATCGACCGCCGATGAAAGGGCCGTGGCAGCAGGCAGCAGGCCGCGTGGCGCTGCTGGGTGACGCGGCGCATCCGATGCGGCCCTATCTGGCCCAAGGAGCGGGCATGGCGATCGAGGATGCGGAGCAACTTGCGCGCTCGCTGGCGATGAAGGAACTGCTGCCCAGCCAGCGGCTGCAACACTATGCGGATGCGCGTTGGCGGCGATGCGCCAGGGTGCAGGCGCGTTCGATCCGCAATGGAACCATCTTTCACGCGCAGGGCGTGCTTCGTTGGGGGCGGGACCTTGCCCTGCGAGCCTTTGGCGAACGACTGCTGGATGTTCCCTGGCTGTATCGTGGTCCGGTTACTTCGAAGATGCTATAGAAAAGATAGCTGTTGGTGGCCGTTTGACGCTGGAGAGGGGCTGAAACGGCTTTATAAACTGGTCCTCAGGCTCCAGATTTCCGGGAACAGCACCACGTCGAGCATCTTCCGAAGGTAGCTCACGCCACCAGTGCCGCCGGTGCCCCGTTTGAACCCGATCACCCGTTCGACGGTGGTGAGATGGCGGAATCGCCAAAGCCGAAACGCGTCTTCCAGGTCGGTCAATTCTTCGCCGAGCTGGTACAGGTCCCAGTTCTCGTCGGGATGTCGATACACCTGCAACCAAGCTTTTTCCACCTCAGCGCTGGCGGCATAGGGTTGTGTCCAGTCTCGCTCCAGACAGCCTGACGGTACCGGTAGCCCGCGGCGCGCCATCAGGCGCAAGGTTTCGTCGTACAGCGAAGGCGCCTGGTAGGCAGCCTGTACCAGAGCAGCGCGTTCCGGATGGTGGGCATGGGGCTGGAGCATCGCGGCGTTCTTGTTGCCCATCGCGAACTCGATGCAACGGTACTGGAAGCTTTGAAAGCCACTGCTGGGGCCCAGGTAGGGGCGAATGGCGCTGTACTCGGGCGGGGTCATGGTGGCGAGCACGTCCCAGGCGTGAACCAGCTGTTCCATGATCTTGCTGACCCGTGCCAGCATCTTGAAGGCCGGAGGCAGATCGTCGTCGGCAATGTGCCGGATGGCCGCGCCCACCTCATGCAGCATCAGCTTCATCCACAGTTCGGAGGTCTGGTGCTGCACGATGAAAAGCATCTCGTCGTGTGCAGGTGACAGGCACTTCTGCGCCGACAAGATGGTGTCGATGTGCAGGTAGTCGCCGTAGCTCATGCTCCGGCTGAAGTCGAGC
>ENA-UPTA01004437-UPTA01004437.1-activated-sludge-metagenome-genome-assembly--contig:-NODE-4437-length-13287-cov-10.035520_pt1 | contig 13287 bp, 11 predicted proteins | sample MGYA00238184_ERZ773361 | MGnify/ENA primary metagenome ERZ773361 (study PRJEB29100, sample SAMN05720205) | activated sludge metagenome | isolation source: anaerobic digester from wastewater...
GAGCACCGAGGGCACCCCTGCGTAGCAGGGGCCAGCACCCGCCTCCGGGCCTGAGCCGTTGCCCGCGCCTTCGCCCGCACATACGACACGCACTCACGCGTAGCTGCGCGCGTCCTCGATCACCTTCCCGTCGTTCGGCAATGCGCCGGGCGCCACGAACGCGACCTCGCCGCGCAGCTTGGTCACCTGCCGGATCGACTCGGCGAGACCGCTGCGCAGCGTGTCGTCGCCGCCGTCGACCTCGCAGCGCAGCGTCATTGCATCGTTGGCCATCTCCCCCGTGATCACCAGGCGCGCACGCTTCACTGCGGGGTGACGCGCGAGGATCTCCGCGACCTGCCCCGGGTGCACGAACAGCCCGCGCACCTTGCAGGTCTGGTCGGCCCGCCCCATCCAGCCGCGGATGCGCACGTTGGTGCGTCCGCAAGGCGAGGTGCCCGACATCACTGCCGACAGGTCGCCGGTGCCGAACCGGATCAGCGGATAGGTCGGATTGAAGCTGGTGACCACGACTTCGCCGACCTCGCCGTCGTCGACCGGCTCGCCGGTGCCCGGGCGCACGATCTCGAGGATCAGCTCCTCGTCGAGGATCATGCCGTCCAGCGCCTCGGACTCGTAGGCGATCAGACCCACGTCGGCGGTGCCGTAGGTCTGCAGCACGGTGCCGATGCCCTGCGCGTGGAACCAGCTGCGCAGGCTCGGCGGCAGCGCCTCGGCGCCCACGACCGCACGCTGCAGCGAGCCGATGTCGGCGCCCAGCTCACGCGCCTTCTCGACGATGATGCGCAGGAACGACGGCGTGCCCACGTAGGCGTCGGGCCGCAGCGCGCGGATCACGTCGATCTGCTGCTCGGTCTGGCCGATGCCGGCGGGGATCACCGCGCAGCCGAGCTTGCGCGCGGCCAGGTCGGTCATCCAGGCGCCGGGCGTCAGGTGATAGCTGTAGCAGTTCTGCAGCACGTGGCCGGGGCGCAGGCCGGCGGCCCACAGTGCGCGGGCCGAGCGGAACGGGTCATCGCCGGGGCCTTCGGGATCGAAGATCGGGCCGGGCGACAGGTACACGTGGCCCATGCGGCCGGTCGGCACGGTGGTCAGGCCGCCGAACGGCGGCTCGGCCGCCTGCAGCGCCTTCAGCTCGGACTTGCGCAACACCGGCAGCCCGGCGAGCGCCTTGCGCGACGACACCTGCCGCGGGTCGATGCCGGCCAGCCGGCGCGCCCAGCCCGGCGCGTGCCCGGCGGCATGTGCGATCAGCCCCGGCAGCCGCGCCATCAGCGCGCCTTCGCGCGCCTCGGGCGAACGGGTCTCGAGATCGTCGTAGTAGGGGTCGGTGGTCATCACGGCGGCTTTCGTGGCCGGCGGCGCCGGCGATCGGGAGGATGCGGCAAGTCTGCCGCACGGGGTTCAGGCCCGCACCAGCTCCACCGCGAGCTCGGCCATGCCGGCGGGATGCGACAGGCGCGGATACGGCGGCTTGGGCCAGGCCCAGCGGGGCGCGGGAAAGAGCGCACGCATGCCGTGGATGTCGCAGTGGTACGGCGGCCCCTGGATCAGCCCTTCGGCCGCCCCCGGGCGCTGCGCCTGCACGAACAGCGCGAACAGGCTGCCGCCCGGCCTCAGCCAGCGGTGCACCTGTGCGGCGTAGTCGACCCACAGATCGGGGTGGATCGCGCACAGGCAGGTCTGCTCGTACACGGCGTCGACCGGCGCCTCGGGCGCCCAGTCGAGTGCGTCGGCGCAGACCAGCGTGCAGCGCGCCTTCAGTGCCGCGGGCAGTGCGTCGATGCGTGCCTGCGCACGGGCGATGGCGGCCGGCGCGTAGTCGAGCCCCGTCACGGTGAAGCCCAGCCGCGCGAACGCCTCGACCTCGTAGCCCGAGCCGCAGCCCGGCACCAGCACCCGGCCCGGGCGCAGTCGCCCGCCGTCGACCCACAGCTGCAGCTGGGCGTGCACCACGCCGCGGTCCCAGGGCGTCTGCCCCGATTCGAAGCGTTCCTGCCAGAACTCCGGGGTCGGACCGGCCATGGGCTCACTCCGTGGCACGACCGGCACGCCGGTCGCGCCGGGTCACTTCGCGTAGGTGTAGAACCCGCGGCCGCTCTTGCGGCCGTACCGGCCCGCATCGACCATCTCCTGCAGCAGGGTCGCGGGACGGTACTTCGGATCGTTGAACGTCGTGTACAGCACGTTCATCACGGCCAGCAGCGTGTCCAGGCCGACCATGTCGCACAGCGCGAGCGGGCCGATCGGGTGGTTGCAGCCCAGCTTCATGCCGGCGTCGATCTCCTCGGCCGTCGCGATGCCTTCCTGCAGCGTGAAGATCGCCTCGTTCAGCATCGGGCACAGGATGCGGTTGACCGCGAAGCCGGCGCTGTTCTTGACGCCGATCGGGGTCTTGCCGAGCCGGCGCGCGAGTTCGGCCACGGCCTGCGCGGTCTCCTCGGACGTCTGCAGACCGCTGATCACCTCCACCAGCGCCATCACCGGCACCGGGTTGAAGAAGTGCATGCCGACGAAGCGGTCGGCGCGCCCGGTGGCGGCCGCCAGGCGGGTGATCGAGATCGACGAGGTGTTGGTGGCGATGATCGCGCCCGGCCGCAGGATGCGATCGACGTTCTGGAGGATCTTGACCTTCAGCGCCTCGTTCTCGGTGGCGGCCTCGATGACGAGGTCGGCGGCGGCCAGGTCCTCGGCCGAGGTGGTGGTGCGGATGCGGGCCATCACCGTGGCCTGATCGGCCTCGGTCATCGCGCCTTTGCGCACCAGCCGCTCGAGCGAGCCGCCGATGGTCTTCATGCCGCGCTCGAGCGCCGCTTCCGCGACGTCGTTCATGATGGTCTGGAACCCCGCGGCCGCGCAGACCTGCGCGATGCCGTTGCCCATGATGCCGGCACCGATGATGCCGATCGTCTGAATGCTCATGTCTCGCCTCCGGTTTCGAACGGCGCAAGGATACGACAACGCCGGGGCCGCACCGGGGTGCGGCCGGGTTGACGCGGCGAAGCCCGGGTTGCTACTTTTTGGTAGATTCCGATACCTCTGACCGGAGGCGGTGCACGGCCCGCTCGTGCCGCCTCCGCCGCAAAGCCCCTTGCACCCGAGACCTGGATGCCGCCCGTGAAGGAAGAGATCCGTCGCTTCAAGCGCGAACGCATCCTGGAAGCCGCCTCGCAGCTGTTCTACGAACGCGGGTTCTCCGGCACGACGATGGACGACGTCGCCGGCCGCCTGTCGGTGACCAAGCCGTTCATCTACACCTACTTCGAGAACAAGCACGCGCTGCTGGTCGCCATCTACGAGATGGCCACGCAGCGGCTGCTGGACACGCTGCAGCAGGCGATGGCGCTCGACGGGACGCCCGACGAGCAGCTGCGCGGCTTCGTGCAGCGCTTCGCACGGGAGAACATGGAATCGGTCATGCTCTCGACCGTGTTCCTGCAGGAAGAGAAGCACCTCGACGAGAAGTTCCTGATGAGCATCCGCAAGCACCAGCACACGTTCGACCGGCAACTCGCCGAACTGATCCGCCGCGGCAGCGCGGCCGGCGTGTTCCACGTCGAGGACGCCACCGTCGCGTCGCTCGCCATCACCGGCATGGTCCGCTGGCTGCAGCGCTGGTACAAGCCGGACGGCAGGCTGCCGGTCGACGAGATCAGCCGGCTGCTGGCCGACATGGCGCTGGGCGCCGTCGGATACCGTCCCGAGACGACAGCGGGCCGCTGACGATGGCGGTCGATGCCCGGGAGTTCAAGCGCGGCATGCGGCAGCTCGCGTCCGCCGTGTGCGTGGTCACCACCAGCGTCGACGGCGTGCGCAACGGCCTGACGGCCACCGCCGTGATGTCGCTCACCGCCGACCCGCCGCAGGTTGGGGTGGCGGTCAACAAGTCCGCCAGCGCCTTCGCGATGCTCAGCACCAGCGGTCGCTTCGCGGTCAACGTGCTGTCGCGCGCACAGCAGCCGATCGCCGAGGTCTTCTCGGGCGCCGGCGGCGTGAAGGGCGCGGCACGGTTCGAGACGGGCGACGCCCGCTGGTCGACGGGCGTGACCGGCGCGCCGCTGCTCGACGCGGCATCGGTCAGCCTGGACTGCAGCACGGCGCGGCAGGTCGACCTCGGCACGCACGTGCTGTTCGTCGGCCTCGTGGAGGACGTGCGCGCGTGCGACGAGCGCGCGCCGCTGCTGTTCCTCGACGGCGGCTGGGGCGGGCTGATCCGCGACTGACCCACAACGATCAGGGAGACACCATGGACAGATTCGGACAGGCCACGGCGATCGTGACCGGCGCGGCCTCGGGCATCGGGCGCGAGATCGCGCTCGTGCTGGCGCGACAGGGCGCGCGGGTGCTCGCCGTGGACCGCAACGGCGAAGGCCTCGGCGCGGTCTGCGCGCAGGCGCAGGGCACGATGCGGCCGTGCGTGGCCGAGCTCACCGCGCAGGACGCACCCGCCACCGTGTTCGCCGCCTGCCGCGAAGCGTTCGGCGCACCGCTGTCGATCCTCGTGAACAACGCCGGGCTGGGCAACGCCCGCGCGGCACACGACACCAGCGACGCCGACTTCGACCGCTACATGGACCTGAACCTGCGCATCACCTTCCGCATGTCGCGCGATGCGCTGCCGCTGTTCGGGCCGAAGGGCGGCGTGATCGTGAACATCGCGTCGATCTTCGGCCTGGTCGGCTTTCCGCGCAGCGCCCCCTATGCCGCAGCCAAGGCGGCCCTCGGCGGGCTCACGCGGCAGATGGCCGCCGACTACGGGCCGCGCGGCGTGCGCGTGAACGCCGTGGCGCCCGGCCTGATCGCCACGCCGGCCACGGCCGAGCGCATCGCGGCGAGCCCCCTGTTCCAGCAGGGGCTGATCCGCGCCACGCCGCTCGGCCGCCCCGGCACGCCCGCGGACGTCGCCGACGCGGTCGCCTTCCTGTGCAGCCGGGAGGCTGCCTTCATCTCCGGACAGACGCTGGCCGTGGACGGCGGCTGGAGCACCACCCACTTCGTGCCCGAATCCTGACATGCTGACCGACGAACAGGTCTCGGCCGCGATCGCCGCCGAGACGACCCGGCGCGCGGGTCTGGCGCGCGAGATCACGCGCGTGCTCGCGGCGCTGCACGACATCACCTACACCGGCTTCCTGCGTCAGCGCGCCGCGCACTGGCTGCAGCGCACGGCGCTCGTCCACGGCGAGCGCAGCTGGACCTACGCCGGCATGTTCGCCGCGATCGACGACGCCGCGGCGCAGCTGACCCGGGCCGGCGTGCGCGCAGGCACCGCCGTCGCGCTGCTGATGGACAACAGCGACCACTACGTCGTGTGGTACCTGGCCATGCTGCAGCTGCGTGCCGTGGCGGTGCCCCTGAACAACCGGATGGTCGCGCGCGAGGTCGCCTTCATCCTGGGGGACGCGCAGGTCGCGCTGGTGGTGTCGGAGGCCGGCTACGACGCACTGCTGCGCGAGGCCGCCCCCGCCCTCGCCTGCCTGCTGGTCGCCCCCGACACCGGTGCGGGCCTGCCGCCCGAGGACCCGGCCCGCAGACCGCGCGCAACGGTCGCGGGCGGGTCGAGCGGCTCGAATGGCTCGGGCGCCGGTGCCGCGCGTGACGCGGTTGGCGCGGAGGACACCGTCGTCGCCACCGTGGATCTGCCCGCCGCGCTGTACTACACCTCGGGCACCACCGGCGCGCCCAAGGGTGTGGTGCACACGCACCGCTCGCTGATCGCCTGCACGCTGCAGAGCCCCGACGCACTCGAGTGCGTGTTCGACGATCTGCGCGCGCTGGCCGTGACGCCGCTGTTCCACATCGCGTCGCACGTGATCTTCCTGCCGGTGCTGTCGCTGGGCGGCACGCTGGTCGTCGACACGTATCGCACCGACGACACGATCGCGCTCATCGAGCGGCACGCGATCAACTCGTTCTTCGCCGTGCCCTCGATCCTGCTGATGATGACCGACCGGGCGCTCGCGCTGGGCCGCACGCTGCCGGGCGTGCGCTCGCTGCAGTTCGGCGCTGCGCCGATGCCGGTGTCGAAGCTGTCGCAGGTGCGCATGCTCTTCCCGAACGCGGTGTTCGTGCATGCGATGGGCCAGACCGAATCCTGCGGACTGCTGGTCACGCTGCCGGGCTTCCTCGCCTTCGAGCGCGCGGGCTCGGTCGGCTTCGCGATGGCCGGGGTCGAGGTGGCCATCTTCGACGACGCCGACCGCGAGGTGCCGCCCGGCACGGTGGGCGAGCTGGTCGCGCGCGGACCGAACGTGATGGCCCGCTACTTCGGCAATCCGGAGGCCACGGCGGAGACGCTGCGCTCGGGCTGGCTGCACACCGGGGATCTGGGCATGCGCGACGCCGACGGACTGGTGACGCTGGTCGACCGCAAGAAGGACATGATCATCCGCGGCGGCGAGAACATCTATTCGACCGAAGTGGAGCATGCACTGATGCGCCATCCCGCGATCGCGCAGGCGGCGGTGATCGGCACGCCCGATCCGCTGTTCGGCGAGCGCGTGACCGCCTTCGTGGTGCCCAGGCCCGAGGCGAACCCGCCGACGCCCGCCGAGCTGCAGGCGCACTGCCGGACCCAGCTGGCCGGCTACAAGGTGCCGGCCGAGGTCTGGGTGGTGGACATGATGCCGGCGACCGCCACCGGCAAGGTGCAGAAGGGCGGGCTGCGCCTGCTGGCCAGGCAGCTGCGCGAGGGCGCCGGCGACTTCTGATCGAACGGCGCCCTCGCGCAGCCCGGGTCAGCGCGTGCGATGCAGGAACTCCAGCACGCGCAGGTCGACGGCCAGCGCAGGATCCGCCGGCCGCGCACGCGCACCGGCCAGCAGCGCCTCCAGCGACGGGATCACGTCGCCGTCGAGGTCGCGCCGGGCGTAGAACGAATGCCGCAGCAGCCGCTGCACCTGCGCCATCGCAGGATCCTCACGGGTGCGACCGGCGCTGGAGTGCGGCCCCGTCCGCAGGTCGATGGCCGTCACGAACGGCATCAGGCAGCCGACGCGCAGGCGCCGCGCACGCGCCGCACGCTGGATCAGGTCGTCGAAGGGACAGGTCGGCCCGCCCGCACGTGCCCACTCCGCGTCGGCCAGCCCGAGCAGGACCCCTGCCCCGCGCGGGCCGACGAGGTACGAGGTCGCGCCGAAGTAATAGCGCTCGCCCAGGTCGAACAGGCCGACCTGCTCGACGCTCTCGATCGGCCAGCGCCCGCGCGTGCACCGTGCGAGCAGCGCACGCCAGTCTCGGATCGCACGCGCCTGCATCGGCACGTAGGTCTCGAGGAACACGATGTCGAACCGGTCGAGCGCCCCGGCGGCGATGGTGCGTTCGATGGCCGGCGCGGTCAGGTCGCACAGCAGCACGTCGTCCTCGATCACGTGGGTGGGAAGCCCGCCGGCCACCACCTCCGCCAGCACGTCCCGGTGCGAGCGGAAGATGCCGACCTCGGGCGCGCTGCATGGCGACGTGCGCTCGAGCGTGCATCCGTCGACGGCGGCAAAACGCCGATACCGGTGCGCAAGACCCTGGGCGGCGATCTGCTCCTCGACCCGCGCCCGGCGCTCGGACGCGCGGTCGAGATTGATGTAGCGCCCCTGCCAGGTCATGCGCTAGTCGGCCCCCTCGATCAGGTCCCGGTAGGCGTGCCAGGTGGCGTGCCCGATCAGGGGTGCGGTGACGATCAGCAGACCGAACCACAGCACCAGGCTCGCGCCGATCAGCAGCACGATGATGGCCGCCCACAGGTAGACCGGACCGGGGCTGGCGAACAGCGCGCGCACGCTGGAGAAGATGGCCATCATCGTGTCGGTGCCGCGGTCCAGGATCAGGGGCACCGACACCACCGAGATCGAGAACACCAGCGTCGCGAAGACGAATCCGACACCGCCCCACACCATGATGAACTCGAGGTTCGAGAAGGTGACGATCTGGCCGACGACCGCCTTCAGATCGGGGAAGTCCGTCGTGGAGAACAGCGCGAACAGCACGACCGAGACCCGCGCCCACACGATCATCGCGAACGTGAGGATGGCCGCGAAGAACGCGATCCCGCCCAGGTTGCGCCGCCAGCACACCATGCTGGCCGGCAGGCTGACCGGCTCGGCACGCGCGCGCTGACGCGACAGCTCGTAGAGGCCCGTGCACACGAACGGCCCGATCAGGAAGAAGCCGGCGGTCAGCCCCATCGTGAGCTGCCACTTGGTCGCATACACGAGGGCGATCAGCGTGCCCATCAGCGCGAAGACCGCGCCGTAGAACGCGCCCCGGAAGCCGGTGGCACGGAAGTCGTCCCAGCCGCGCGCCAGCCAGCGCAGCGGGGCGTCGAAGCCGACCTTGCGCACCCCCGGCATGCGGCCGGGCGCGCCCTGCGCCGCGGGCCGCGCCACGGCGCCCCCGCGTTCGATGTCGATGTTGCCCATGTGCGTGTCTCCCACTGTCGTGCACTGCCCGGGGCGCCGTGCCCCGATCCGTACTGCGGCGGGACCCTCTTGGACGGGATCCTCGCGCCCGCTGCTGCGCGTCCGATCTTATGCGAACGCGCCGGCCGCCGTCATCCGGTCCGGCCCGCTGTCTCGACCTCACCGACGTCGCGCCGCCGGTATCGCGCCGCGGATATCGCGCTGGCGTCCCCCTGGCGTCCCCTGGCGTCCCCTGGCTCGCCTCGGCGTCAGTCGAGGCGGATGTCCGCCTGCCGGACCACGCGGCTCCAGCGCTCCTGCTCCTTCTGGATGAAGCGCGCGAAGTCCGCCGGCGTGCCGCCGGCCCCCAGGGCGTTGTCGTTGGCGAAGCGCGCGGTGATCGGCCCCGAGCGCAGTGCCTGCGTGGCGTGCTGGGCGATCTTCTGCACCACCTCGGGCGGCGTGCCGGCGGGCGCGATCAGTCCGTACCACTGCGAGGTCTCGAAGCCGGGGTACCCCTGCTCGGCCACCGTCCCGACGTCGGGCAGCGCGGCGATCCGCTCGGACATGCCGACGGCGATCGCCTTGAGCCGGCCGTCGCGCACGTGCGGCAGCAGCGGCGGCGTGCCGGCCGAGCTCGCCTCGGTGCGTCCCGCCAGCAGGTCCTGCAGCTGCGGGCCGGTGCCCCGGTACGGGATGTGCACGATGTGCGTGCCGGTGACGAGCTTCAGGTACTCCATCGCCAGGTGCCCGGCGCTGCCGTTGCCGGCCGAGCCGTAGTTGAGCGCGCCGGGCTTCGCCTTGGCGAGCGCCACGAACTCCTTCAGGTTGTTCGCGGGCACCGACGCGTGCACGACGAAGATGTTGGGCACCCGCGCCAGCAGCACCACGGGCACGAAGTCGCGGTTCACGTCGTAGGGCTGCCGCGACATCGCATACGGGTTCACCGCCAGCGTGCCGACGTGCCCCAGGATCAGCGTGTGGCCGTCGGGCGCCGCCTTGGCCACCTCCGACATGGCGATCGTGCCCGCGCCGCCCGGCTTGTTCTCGACGATCACGTTGGCGCCGATCGTCTTGCTCATCTCGGCGGCGACCGAGCGGGCGACGATCTCGGACGATCCGCCCGGCGCGAACGGCACGACGATGCGGATCGGCCGCGACGGGAACGGATCGGCGCGGACGGCGCCGGCGGACAGGCACAGGGCCAGAAGGAGGCCAAGCGACAACAGACGATGCGCAAAGGTCATGTCGATCTCTCAGAACTGATAGCGGCGCAGGCCGCCGTCGACCGGGATCACCGTGCCGGTGACGTAGCGCGCCAGCGGGGAGACCAGGTAGCAGACCAGGTGGGCGATGTCCTCGGGCTCGCCGTAGAACCCGGCCGGGATCTCGTGCTCGGCCTGCCACTGGCGGTATTCGGGCGTGTAGTTGCGCAGGATCTGGTCGCTCAGGATGCGGCCCGGCGGGATGCAGTTCACCGTGATGCCGTCCTTGCCGACCTCGCGCGACAGACCCTTGGCCCACGAATGCACGGCCGCCTTCGCGCAGAACGCGCCGTTGACGTTGTCGGGCTCGGACTTGCCGGTGATGTTCACGATCCGCCCCCAGCGGCCCGCGCGCATGCCGGGCAGCAGGCGGTCGGTGAGCTGGCGGTGGCGGGTGAAGTTGAGCGTCATCGCCTCGTGCCACTGCGCCTCGTCCGCGCCCGCCCCGAACGGGCGGCTGCCGCCCGCGTTGTTGATCAGGATCTCGACCCGCCCCAGTGCGTCCAGCGCCTGCGCGGCGATGCGCGCCGCGGCGTCCTCGTCCATGAAGTCCTGCACGATCACCGTCGGCGCCGGGCCGCCGGCGTCCGCGATCAGCGCTGCCACCTCGTCCAGCTTGTCGCGGCGTCGGCCGGCGATCGCCAGCCGCACGCCCTCGCGGCCCAGCGCCAGCGCGATGCCGCGCCCGATGCCCGCGCTGGCGCCCGTCACCAGCCCGCAGCGGCCGGCAATCTGCAGATCCATGGGTGTTCTCCTTGTCGACCGGGCGCCCGCGCGCCGCGTGTGCGCCGGATCGTACACAGATGCGCTGCGGACGACGCATGCCGCCGGCGGGATGCCGTCGATTCGAGACGCCGCGCAGGCAGGCATCGACGCCCGATGTGACCCCTTGGATTGACGTTGACGTTAACGTCATTTAACGTCTCGCGCGCGTTGCTGCGCCCCCCGCGGGCGGCGATACTCAGCGCACCGACCAACCGGCGACGCCCCCCGGGCCGCGCCCCGCAGGACTACGACCATGACCGACCTCTCCGACCAGAAGCAGCTCGCCGACTACCGGATGCAGAACAAGGTGCGCTTCGTGACCGCGGCGTCGCTCTTCGACGGGCACGACGCGTCGATCAACATCATGCGACGCATCCTGCAGAGCATGGGCTGCGAGGTGATCCACCTGGGCCACAACCGCTCGGTCAAGGAGATCGTCGACTGCGCGCTGCAGGAGGATGTGCACGGCATCGCGGTGTCGTCGTACCAGGGCGGCCACGTCGAGTACTTCAAGTACATGATCGACCTGCTGCGCGAGGCCGGCGCCGGCCACATCAAGGTGTTCGGCGGCGGCGGCGGCGTGATCGTGCCGGCCGAGATCAAGGATCTGCACGACTACGGCGTGACCCGCATCTACAGCCCCGAAGACGGCCAGCGCATGGGCCTGCAGGGCATGATCGCCGACATGGTGCGGCGCTGCGACGTCGACCTCACCCAGTACGCGCCGACCTCGCTCGCGTCGCTCGCCGTGCCGGCCGACGCGACCGCGGCCACCGACGCCGGACGCGCCGCGCTGGCCGCGTCGCGCCGCGCGCTGGCGCAGGTGATCACGGCGCTGGAGAACGGTCGCCTCGACCCGGCGCTGCGCACCGAGCTGCACTCGCGGGCCGACACCGCGAAGACGCCCACGCTGGGCATCACGGGCACCGGCGGCGCCGGCAAGAGCTCGCTCACCGACGAGCTGGTGCGCCGCTTCCGGCTCGACCAGGACGACCGGCTGCGGCTGGCGATCATCTCGGTCGATCCGACCCGGCGCAAGTCGGGCGGCGCGCTGCTGGGCGATCGCATCCGCATGAACGCGATCAACCACCCCAACATCTACATGCGATCGCTGGCCACGCGCGACGCCGGCAGCGAGATCAGCCAGGCGCTGCCCGACGTGATCGCCGCCTGCAAGGTTGCCGGCTTCGACCTGATCGTGGTCGAGACCTCCGGCATCGGCCAGGGCGACGCGGCGATCGTGCCGCTGGTCGATTCCACGCTGTACGTGATGACGCCCGAGTTCGGTGCGGCCAGCCAGCTCGAGAAGATCGACATGCTCGACTTCGCCGACTTCGTCGCGATCAACAAGTTCGACCGCAAGGGCGCGCAGGATGCGCTGCGCGACGTCTCCAAGCAGTACCAGCGCAACCGCGAGCAGTGGACGCGTCGCCCCGACGAGATGCCGGTGTTCGGCACGCAGGCCTCGCGCTTCAACGACGACGGCGTCACCGCGCTCTACCAGGGCATGCTGCCGCGGCTGACCGAGCTGGGCCTGAACGTGACGGCGGGCCGCCTGCCCAGGGTCGAGGGGCGCCATTCGTCCAGCCAGATCGTGATCGTGCCGCCGGCGCGCGTGCGCTACCTGGCCGACATCGCCGACACGGTGCGCAGCTACAAGGCCCGCGCCCGTGCGCAGAGCGCGCTGGCCCGCGAGATCCAGCAGCTGCGCGCATCGCAGCGCATGCTGCGGCAGGCGGCCCCCGACAAGCACCGCGCGGTCGACGCGCTCGAGGAGCAGGCGCAGGCCCGCGAGACGCGGCTCGATGCGGCCGCCGGCAAGCTGCTGGCGATGTGGGACGACATGCAGAAGGCCTACGGCGGCGACGAGTACGTGGTGAAGATCCGCGACAAGGAGATCCGCACCCAGCTCACCCGCACGTCGCTGTCGGGCACGCGCATCCGCAAGGTGTCGCTGCCCACCTGGGAGGACCACGGCGAGCGGCTCAAGTGGCTGCTGCTGGAGAACGTGCCGGGCTCGTTCCCGTACACGGCCGGCGTGTTCGCGTTCAAGCGCGAGGGCGAGGACCCCACGCGCATGTTCGCCGGCGAGGGCGATCCGTTCCGCACCAACCGGCGCTTCAAGCTGCTGTCCGAAGGCATGCCGGCCAAGCGCCTGTCGACCGCGTTCGACTCGGTCACGCTGTACGGCCACGACCCCGACCTGCGCCCCGACATCTACGGCAAGGTCGGCAACTCGGGCGTGTCGATCGCCACCCTCGACGACATGAAGGTGCTGTACGGCGGCTTCGACCTGTGCGATCCCGCGACCAGTGTGTCGATGACGATCAACGGCCCGGCGCCCAGCATCCTCGCGATGTTCATGAACACCGCGATCGACCAGCAGGTGGACAAGTTCGTCGCCGACAACGGCCGTCAGCCCACCGACGACGAGATCGCCAAGATCCGCGCCTGGACGCTGGCCAACGTGCGCGGCACGGTGCAGGCCGACATCCTCAAGGAGGACCAGGGCCAGAACACCTGCATCTTCTCGACCGAGTTCAGCCTGAAGGTGATGGGCGACATCCAGGAGTACTTCGTGCACCACAAGGTGCGCAACTTCTACTCGGTGTCGATCAGCGGCTATCACATCGCCGAGGCCGGCGCGAACCCGATCAGCCAGCTCGCGTTCACGCTGTCCAACGGCTTCACCTTCGTCGAGGCGTACCTCGCCCGCGGCATGCACATCGACGACTTCGCGCCCAACCTGTCGTTCTTCTTCTCGAACGGCATGGACCCGGAGTACACGGTGCTGGGCCGCGTGGCGCGCCGCATCTGGGCGGTGGCGATGCGCGACCGCTACGGGGCCGACGAGCGCAGCCAGAAGC
>ENA-UPTA01004438-UPTA01004438.1-activated-sludge-metagenome-genome-assembly--contig:-NODE-4438-length-13287-cov-4.597944_pt1 | contig 13287 bp, 21 predicted proteins | sample MGYA00238184_ERZ773361 | MGnify/ENA primary metagenome ERZ773361 (study PRJEB29100, sample SAMN05720205) | activated sludge metagenome | isolation source: anaerobic digester from wastewater...
TGGCTCGCAGTAGGAAGATTAACAACTTAATTATGAGTTTATATTGGGGTAACGTACAAGCATTAATGCCAACACCTTCACCAACGCCAAGTGTGTCGGTTACACCTTCAATCTCATTGACACCTTCAATATCAATGACACCTTCTATTTCTGTTACTCCAAGTATAAGCATAACACCAAGTATAAGTATAACGCCTTCTATTTCTATTTCTATAACACCATCAATCACGCCTTCAACTTCAGTTGCACAACGTACAATTGATTTCTTATTAATTGCTGGAGGTGGTGGTACAGTAGGTGCTTCTGTCGCTGGTGGAGGAGGCGCAGGTGGTTTTGTTTTTAAAACAGGAGAAACAATATCAAATGGTACATATTCAATTGTTATTGGCGCTGGTGGCGTTGCTGGAAATAATGGCGGAAATACTACTTTCTCAGGTTATACGGCTATAGGCGGCGGAAAGGGTGGTTCAGCAACAGTTAATGGTAGTAATGGTGGTTGCGGCGGAGGTGGAGGCCCAAGTGGTGGTACTGGTTCTCAGGGTTATAACGGCGGTACAAAAGGTAACTCATATGGTGGTGGTGGTGGCGGATTAGGTTCAGTTGGTGCGGCTGGTAAATATACTAGTACTGGTGCAGGAGGATCTGGAAAACAATTTACAATATTTAATACCACATATTATGGCGTTGGTGGTAATGGTTCTAATAGTGGTACTAAAGGTAATGGTGCCGCAAATACAGGAAATGGTTCTAATGCCAGTACACAAATAGGAGAAAATTATAACGGTGGATCAGGTATTGCCATAGTAAGATATTTAACTTCTGAATGGGGCACTTGTACAGGTGGAACAAAAACAACCGATGGTTCATATACAATTCATACATTTACATCAAATGATGATTTGGTAATGGTTAATACTTAAAAATTATTATGGGAAACATGGAAAATATATTAAAAGTTTATGTAAACGGTGGTGGTAATTTAATAGCCTCAGAAGAAAAAACATTATATGGTGAAGCGGCATCACCTGTTGCCTCACCTGTCAGGTATGAATATGATGATATGATGATGCAATGGTTTTTGTATTTCTCAAACCCAGGTTCATATCTTCCTGACTGTACAGGTGGCTCAGGAATTTATGAGTTTTCTGTATCAATAACTGATGAAGAAAATTTTATTCCTAATAGTTATCCGCCTTTCCTTCCAACACCTGGAGAATGGTATTGTAAGGTTAGAGATAAATATGAACCTTCAAATGTGGCTAATTGTACACCTTATCCTTTGGCAATAAGTTAATAAAAAAATGAAAAGAATGTTTAAATATTTTTCAGAAAGATTTACCAACATATTTCCAATTGGAGGTGGATCAGCAGGAGCAATATATCAAATGAATTCAATAACATCATATTTTCCAACCTGGGAAGTCATTGTGAGCACAATTATAGTTGGTATTATTGGAGCTTGCATTGGATACGGAGTTAAGCTTGTGCTTGATTATATTTTCAGGAATTTTAAGGAAAGAAATCATCTAAAATAAGAATAAGAGTTATACTAATAAACGTAGCAATATGCAAGATAAAGCAAAAATAACTTTCAAAACGATAACTGTTGAACCAAACAAATTCCTAAATCAAATTAATCCAGATCAACAGATCTCAAATTATGAAGGTATATTGAGTTGGAATACAGGAATATATGGAAGTAAGAATGATAATGCTTTTCCAAATTTCTTGATTGATTTATATCAGAATGGCTCGGCTGTACATCAGAATATGGTCAATTTGAAAGCACAATTAATACTTGGAAATAATCTTCAAAGTGAAGAAACTGAATTATCTTCAGTTGTGGATCCTTTTATAAAGAAACGTAATAAATCTGGTGACAATTTAAAAACTGTTTTTGGAAAATTGAGTAAGGATATGGCTTTATTTAATGGGGCCGTACTTCAAGTTGTATTCAATAGAGAAGGAAAAATACCAGCAGGCTCAGTTTATCATGTGCCATTTCAGGATTTTCGTTTGGGCACTCCAAATCGCTATGGAGCAATAGAATTTGGATATTTGAGTAAGAACTGGGGCAGGATTTCAAATAGTATTGAGAATAAGAAAAAGGAAAGTGTAAAACTTAGACTTTGGGATCCCGAGAATTTTATGAAATATCCAACACAACTGTTATTCATACGTGATTATTCATATTCTTATTATCCAATTCCAAGTTACCAGGCAGCAATAAATTGGATTTTAGTTGATAGAGAAATTTCTGAATTTCACAGACATAACGTCAAGACAAATTTCTTCTTGGCAGGAATGTTAACCCAGATGCGTCAAGGAATGTCGGATGAACAAATTGAAGAAGCTTCAATGGAATTGGAAAATTTCTATTCTGGTACAAAAGGTCGTAAAGTTTTACTGGCTTTCGTTGATCAGATGGCAGACAAACCAGTATTCGATCAATTCGCTGGCTCGGAACAGGATAAGTTATTTGATATTTTAGGAATACAATGTTATCAAAATATTATAACTGGCCATAATTCATATCCAATCCTTGGCGGACTTGATACAAAATCAGCTGACCTTGGCGGCTCAGAAAATAAGCTGAATACCGCTTTACTGGCATTTTCATCTTTAGTTACTGAAGGAATGAAAACTTTATTGCTTGATGGAATTAATAGAATAATGGAAATTAATCAGTTAGGAAATGTTATTGCGATAACAGAGCCATTAAAAATAACATTGCCGATAGCTCATCCTGATGATTTAACTCAAGCGGAAAGAAGGAATTATCTATATGGATTGCCACCACTTGATGAAAGTCAAAATAATGTGAATCCTAATAATGATCCAGCTTAATGAAAACTAATATTTGTACAGTAAATGATCTTAAAAAACTTTCAACAATAAGTGAGAATGTTGATTGTTTATTGCTTGAGCCATTTTTAAATATTTCTCAAGAAATGTATGTGATGCCTATATTAGGTACAGCTCTTTATGATGACATAATTGCTCAGATTGATGCTAATACTGTTTCTGGTAATACGGAAACTTTGATTAATGATTATATTATTCCAGCGATTGCTTTTGGCTCTTGGTATTCTTCTGCGCCGTTTCTTCTTTACAAGACTCAACGAAACGGCGTACTAAAGATGTCAACAGATACTTTAACTCCTGTTGACCCAGCTGAAATGTCAATATATATGAGCAAATTGGAAAATTTAAAAGCATTCTATTGTAATCGTTTGGAACATTATCTATGTGAAAATAAAACTACATTTCCATTATATCGTGCTTCTTGTACAAAACAATCCAATGGTGGAGCTTTTTATTTAGGATGGAAAACTAAAACTAAAGTTGGAGATTACTGGGATGGATCAACGCCAACGGATCCTATTTACACAGATGACAATAATTGCTGCGATTAAACTCAAACGGCAAAAAAATCAAACGGCAAGATTAATTCTTGCCGTTTTTTAATACTTAAATTTTAGATTTATAGCTTCCAATAAATCTGATAGGAGCACACAGTTTTCATATTCTTCCTTATTTGAATAAAAATCAACGCTCTTCTTTAGAATTTTCTTCATGGCAATAACACGTTCCTTTTGTGTTGCTGGTACTGTCATAGAGCCAAATGATTGATTTATTATTCCTTCACATATTGTCTGTCTGTCTATTGGTGACAATTGTAAATACCTGGTGTTTATAAGTACGTCTGAGAGGTCTACTATTCCTTGTTGCATTTACATCTGTATATTCATATAACTATTTTATGTTCTGAAACTATGTTCTAATATTGTTTTCATATCTTTAGGTATTACTGTGATTAAATGAAGTCCATCCAAAAGTTTTTACGAAAGGTTGCAATAACTTTTTGATTAATATATAAATGACTATTAGCACAATTTTCCATTAATGACCTAAATTCTTTTGAATCAAACGCTCTTTTTATGTGAACAAGATTTTCGGGTTCATCAATAATTGCATAAGAAAATTGTGTAATACCATATTCACCGTTTGTATCAATGTAACTTCCAACAGATATTATTCGTCCATTACTCCATATGAGTTTAGGAACGCCAAAATGTGTATCTGATTTATTATTTGAGTACCATAATGAAAGTTTATCGCCATTTTTTACTGTATATACACATGGATATTTAAACTCGTCATTATTATTAAGTGACATATTGGGCTTTTGTGTATGATATGCACAATCATGTAATATTTTCACGGTTTCTTCACCATTTTTAGGTAACAATTTTTTAAATACATCAAACATACCATTTGGAATAAATTCCATTTTTGATATATCTACTCTCTCAATTGTTCCATCTTGGCATTTTATTTTTGTTGCAATATTACAAGGAACATTATGCAAACAATAAAAATCGTAACGAGTTTCGGCCCCAAATGTCTTTAATCCATCTTTTTCATTATGGATTTCCAAATATAACATTTGTCTACTTTTTAAAAGTGTTTGAATATCTTTAAACATACCATCAACATTTCTCCAACCCGAAGGATGAACGGCCACGAGATATCCGCTTTCAGTAAGGTTATTGACAGTCTTAACAACAAATTTATCCCATAATGTCTGTGTCTTACGATTGCCTTCTTTCTGTTCTTGATACGGGGGATTCATCACAATCACATCAAACTTCTCAATCCCCAAATCAGCCATATGCTTTCCAAACCCCTCACTCAAGTAACTACCATTATAGATATTCAAAGCATAACGGTCTTCGGGGTCAAAAGCATACATATATAAGAATACATTCTTCGGCTGCAATTCACAAACATAAATCATATTCTCCATTATATGTTTTATAGAATGAAATTTTGATAAACGCTGAACAATTACTTGAATAAAGTTGCCCGTACCAACACAAGGATCCAGCCATTTGAGATTTGGATTATGCCAGACTTCATCTGGTAGAGTATTCAACATATCTTCTACCAGCCATAATGGAGTTAAAACTTCGCCAAATTCTTTAACTTTACTTTTTGGATAATACGTCATCAATTTTCTGTATCATTCCTTTGAAAGCTTCAGAGCCTTTCACGTTATATTCACAGAATTCGGCCATAATATAAGTCAGGCTGAATAATTCTGAAACTGATACTTTTTTCTCAGTTAATTTTAAATATTCAATCGCGTTTTTCAGGGCACTTTGATATATTATTTGTGCTTCCTTGTTTCTTGGTGTGATTTCTTTTTCTGCCATTTTCTTTTAATTTTAATTTATATGATTGTAATAACTTTTCTTCAATGATATCCTTTTTCATTTTAAGACTATTTTTAGACGATTTAACGATAGATCAATGTTGGAGATTATATTCCTTACCAATAATAATATCGCCCACGACGATTAAAATGACACCATCCTGGTGGATTTTTTCAACCTTTGGAATGTTTTTACCTTCACGTTGAAGTTTTTTCTTTAACAGGATGTATTTTTTATTACGTTGGTAATACTTTTTATTTGTTATCTTGTCTGCCATTTTTTCTATTTGTTTCTTTTTTTTATTTCTTCAACATATATTGAATATACGTCATCATATGTTATTTTAAATTTCAAAAACTTTATCAAATTTTCCTTACTTATTTTTATCAAATTTGGATCATCTATTTTTGAAAGATAAATTTGTCCGTCATCTGGTGTTGTATTTTCTAATGTTAATATATAAAATCCTTTGTATTTTTTATCAGCTTTACATAAATTATGTAATATTGGAAAATTTTGTGATTGACTTAATGTTAAACAAGCCATATAAGATTTTTCTTCAAGTAACATCCAGTCTTCAGTTTTATAATTTCGCCAAAAAAAATCAAGATTATTACCTGTAAACCCCAAAGCACTATCCAATTCTTTTACTTTACGAATCCATAAACCGAATGGAGTGCTCTTATCATCATTCCGTTCTTTTGTCATTGTTGTGTATATTAAATTTAGCGATATTAAAAGTTTCTTCATCAATCTCAGCCGCAATAATTCTTCTATTTAGTTGTTTTGCGGCAATAATTGTTGTACCTGCGCCAGCAAACGTGTCCACAATTAAATCTCCTTCTTCTGTAAAAACATTAATTAAATGTGATACACTTGATTTGGATTGTTGCCAGTCATGACTTTCTTTTTCTTTTTTCTCACTTATAAAATAATCTTGCAATGTTTTTGTTAACTTCCTACTTCCTTTTTGATAAATTAAAACTGGCTTCCAACGGCATATTATATTGACTGCATTTACAATCTGTGTACTACCAGCATGATACATCGCGAATGTCCAGTAATATCTCAAATGTTTATTCATTCTTGTCATTACTTCATATAAATTATATTGACCAGAATATGCAATACAAAATCCACCATCTCTTAATTTTCTTGATGCGAATAAGGATAATTGTTCCCAACAATCAATATATTTTATTGGATATGGAGGATCCGTAATTATTATATCAACACTATTATCAGGAATATCTTCAAGAACTACATTGAAATCTCCAAACCTAAAATCAACGTCAAGAAAAATATCCTTACCTTTTTCAGACAATTCTTTTCTGAATTGTCGTTTTTCATCATTGGTGGTTTTTTTATATCCTTCATCAATACTCATATCGCCAGATATTACCTTTTCTTTTGTATCATCACTAGCTTTTTCCAATATCTTTTTCATCTTGGAAACTGATCCATGTGAGGCGTCAGCCATCTTGGCAATTTCTTGTCTAGTATCAATTTTTTGTTCCGCCAAATTTGGCGGAACAGATTCTGGCTTTCTTTTTTGTAATTCTTTGGCTTGAAACTTTATAATTTCTTCAAATGTTAACGCCAAAACAATCCTTTGTGCCTTTGAAATATTCCTTCTTGATATCTGATTATTAATAATCCATTTTTTAACTTCATTGATATCATCAAATTTCTTTTGAATTGTTTTAAACTCAATATTATGTTTTGAACATATTTCATATCGATTATGTCCATCAACAATAATATCATTCCAAAGTATTATCGCCTCACGACAACCTTCAGCCAAAATGGATTCCTCCAAACTCTTATATTCTTCCGACGTTAAAGGCGGAATTATACCTTTTAATTCATTATTGATTTGTATCATTCTGTTGCTTTTTTAATTGTGCCTGACGATATACTTGTGCCGCCCTAGCCCGACCTGTTAATACAATTTCCTTTGACATTCCTGTTAACAAACGTTTGGAATCGCCCAGCATATTTTTTAATTCAGCTTCAATATCCATAGGCTTTAATTTTAACTTCAATGTTTCCAATCTTAAACAAGCTGTTTTAATTGTTGAAACATCTTCCTTAGTACAATCTTTTGTACTTTCAAGCAATACCAATATATAATGGTCTATTGCATCCGTTAAAAGTTTTAAATCTGTTTCTGTCATTACTCACTAATTTTACTATACAATACAAATATAAATATATTTTTTTGTATTTCCAAAAATTCAGCAAAAAAAATGTGGGCTGGGTCAAGAATAATTCAACAAAATGGCAAAATCTATAGTGAGTATAAAGAAACCCAGCCCACGGTATAGTACACTAATATAACTAAAAAAATTGAAAAAACATAACTAAATTGTCACGTCAACGTGACAAACAACCAAAACTTCCTTATTTAGAATTAATCTAAATTACAAATTTTAACTTTTTTTTAACATTTGAAATTTCATTGATATTACTTTTTAATTTCCATAACTTTACAAGATTTACCTCAAGTAAAACTTTAGATAGAAATTCACCCAGTATATTGGTCCAGCGTGGCAGGGCTTGACTTTGTACCAGAAAAAGCGTATTTTTTTCGAACAGAGTGAGAAAAAAAGAATTTATTCTTTGGCCCACACACATCATCTAAACTTCTTGTTATAATCTCGAAACGTATCCAAAGTAAAGTATCTTCCAACACGTTTTATCGCCTCCTCATAGTATAATCTTTCCTTACCTTTTGTTTCTTTCATTTTCCATTTGAGTAATTCCAACAATTGTTTTCCTAAGTTCTGTTCAAACTCAAATTCTTCAATGTTCCTTTGTCCAAACTGAAAGTCCATATCCAATGGAAAGAATATCCTACCAGCAATCTTAACGCCATTTCTTAAAAATGGTGGTGCTGACCAATCAACTTTTAACGGGTTCTTTTTCTGTTTGAATTGAACTTTACCATCACCAAGAAAGTCATTCAAACTTTCCTGACCAAATGTAAATTCTTCAATTTCTTTGCCCATGATTATAATTTTTAGTTCATCACAAAGATAATCATAAGTAAATTAATATCCAAATTTTTTGTAATTCCAAGAAAATTGTTTATATTTATACTAGGTTTTAATTTCATTTATAGTTAGGGGCCACCAATTTACTTTAACTCTCATTTTGTATCTGGTGGCCCTATTTTTAAGATTATGGCAGAAGAAACAAAGATATGTACAAAGTGTAAAGAAGAAAGATCAATTGAAGATTTTTATTTCGATCCACGAAAACCTGGCAGAAGGGTTGCAAGATGTAAGTATTGTTTCCACAATTATTATTTAAAAAAATCCGATCAGGAATTTAGTTATGGCGAACCATCTGAAGATGGAAAAATACATTTAAAAATTCCAGCACAGCCAAATGTATTTCGTTCAACTGAAGAAAAAATGTTAATACATAAGATATTGAAATTTTTGGGCTGGCATCAGAATAAGAAAACTTATATGTGGTATAAACCTGGTTTAAAAGATAAAAACGGTACATGGACATTTCCAATAAGAAATGAATACTTAGAACAACCACATAAGCCATATAAAAGATTGACAAAACAACAGGTTGAAGAAGTGAGAAAACTTTATGATCACGAAGGTATATGGAATTATGAAAGATTGGCAAAAAGATATGGGGTAGCCATAAGTACGATCTGGTACGCTGTAAACAAAAGTCAAAAATAATGGGCAGGAAACGTAATATTGTTAGAACTGGCAAGAGATTGAAATTACAAGAATATAAATCAATCAAAACAATTATACATATTTTATCATTAAGCAACTTTAAAACATTACAATTCACATTAACAGGTTGGATAAAAATTGATGACGTAACTCAAGATGAATTAAATAAGAGTTTGGCGAAGACAAAATTAAATATTAAAAACACAATAAGATTAATTGCAAGAAAAACTAAAAGATTTCAACAGGAGAGTATAGTTATAATAAACACTGGTCAAGTTTCAAGTTTAAGGAAAAACTATCAATTTTTTGAAATTGAAATTTGTTTATTTAATTTGAATTTGAAATATGAAAGATCAGTAGTGTTAAGTGATATAGAATTATTATCAAAGCTTATAATAGATAATGATATTGACACAAGTGTATTTCAATTTTTGCAAGGAAAAGTTAGAGGCACTGGCCAATTAGTAGGATAATCGATTTTTATATATGTGTGATGATAAAGCAAAACAATTTGATTATTTTTTCTCCAAGAATTATAAATTGTTGCTTAACTATTCCAAATCAATAGACAGAAAATCAGAAGATAGTCAAGACCTACTTCATAACGTGTTCCTGAAATGTAGAAATAGAATAATTTCTTCAGGATATTCTGGAAATGATTTTTTAAATTTTACAAGAGTTTCAATTCTAAACACGTATAAAACAGATTATAAGAATAATAAGAAAATAACAAAAGTTAATATTGATGATCCAAATTTTTATAATTATATTGATCAATATCTTGGAGATAAGGAAATTGAAGTTATAAAAGAAAAGGAGATACAAGATAGAGAAGTATTTTTAACTGCAATGATATATGAGTATTTGGAAAAATATGTAGATGAGCGAGATAGATTTATATTCAAGAGTTATTTTTTATTAAAACATCGACATATAAATTATCAACAATTATCAGAATGTACAGGATTTTCACTCTCAACAGTCTCAAATACAATAAAAAGATTAAAAAAACAACTCAAAAAAGATTTAAAATGTTATATATTAGGAGGCTTAACAATGAATGAATTATTGGAGGAAGTAAGAATATTATTAACAAAGCCAATTGGGCCAGCATATGAAGAATATTCTCAGATGTATACAAAAATAACAGGATCTTCATGGACAATCTGTAAATGTAAGAAAGACAAATTGTTAATATGGATGAAGAATTGGTATAATGAAAATAAAAATAAGTAAGATGACACAAGAAGATTTAGTAAAAATTTACAAAGTTTATCTCAAACTTGAAAAACAATTAGTACAGGATGACCTAATCGAAATGGCTTATAAACTAACGCCGTTTTATACAAGATCAGATGTTAATAGAATAATAAAAACAAGAGCCATCAATCGTTTTGTAATCTTTAATCCTGAATTATTTGATGAAGATGTGCAAGATCAAGCAAAAATGGAAATACAATTCCAAGATCTGGATATAATTAATGAAATTTTCTATTCAATTCCTGATGAAGAAATTGATAAAGGAGCATTAAAAGTTTTGGGCTTCGTTGCTTACGTTGAAAAACTATGTAATGAAAATATCAAATATAAAATAATGTATCAAGATTTGGAGAAATCAAAACTTGAAAATCCATATGAGGAAAAGAAAATAGAAAAGATAGAAGATGAGCCAAAAAAGAGAGGTAGAAAAAAGAAAGTATGAATATTCAACAGATATATGAATTAACAGTAGTTTATGAAGCAATAAAAACTGGTAGCACCAGATGTGGTGATATTAATCGTGTATACAAATATATCAGTAATGATAAACTAGCATCAAAAAAACAAAAAATCAGAGAGATTAAAAAATACTGGGAAAGTATGGCTGACCAAGCCTTAATAAGAATGGCAGCAAATAGATTAAATAATGAGAAAAAGTAAACTAACAAAATATGCGAGAGAAGATATGATTAATCAACTTGGAGTTATGATACTGAAATGTACTCCAAGACCAAAACTTGTCGAATATCTTGTGGAAAAATATAATTATAGCCCAAAAACAACAGCAGATATTATATGTGAAGCACAAAAATCAGTAGCAAAATCATTCACAACAGAAGAAGTTGATCTCGCCCGAGTACAAATTAAAACTCTATGCGAAAACATAATTTTTGATGAAGATGAAATCGGATTGTCAAAACTTAGAGCAGGAGAATTATTGATGAAATTAATGAAGTTGAATAATCCTGATGTTCAAGTGAATAATAATACACAGATTAATTTAAGCGGTTATAGCGTTGAAGAATTGAAACAACTGCTTGACGATTAATAACGAAAAATGACATTAACGGCAGATCAGAAGAAAGAAATACGAATTCAAATCGAGGCTGAATTATATTCAAGGAGTTTTTATGAGTTTGTGAAGGCGGCGGTAAAAGTATTGGAGCCATCAACAGATTTTAAATGGAATTGGAATATAGAATATTTGTGCGGAATTGCCGAGAAGGAAGTAAACAATATTGGATTAGGAATAAAGAAAGATAAAGATTATATAATCAACGTATGTCCACGTTCAATGAAATCATTGATATGGAGTATAATGTTAAACGCCTGGGCCTGGACAAAATTTCCACATTTAAAATTCATGACGATTTCATATTCTGAAATCCTTGCAGCAACATTTTCATATAAAACAAGATTATTAATAACATCAACTTGGTATCAGGATCACTGGGGAAATAAATTCCAAATCAATTCCGATGATAATAGGAAAACATCATATTCAAATGATAAATCAGGCACAAGAGAAAGTTATGGCACTCATGGTTCGATCACAGGAGCGGGGGCCGATATCATAATCATAGATGATGTCCAAAAGGTGAATGATATTTCAGATTTAAAATTACAGAATGTTATTGAAAGTTATAGAGATATAATTTTTAACAGGATTAATGATCCAGAAATAGGAGTGAGATTTATTATTGGTCAACGTACTGATGAATCGGATCTTTGTGGACATCTATTATCAACTCAACCTGGCCAATATAAACATATTTGTATTCCAATGATGTTAAATGATAATGTCTTGCCGATTGAGTTGCGAGAAAATTATATTGATGGATTATTATGGCCAGAAAGATTTAGCAACAAAGTAATTAAAGAATATATTTCAAATTTAGGCACACGTACATTTGAAACTCAATATCAACAGGCTCCAGTATCAAATCTTGGAAATATAATCAAGAGAGATTGGTTTGATATTAAAGAATACTCATTGGAAGATTTAAATAAGATTAAGTTTGAAATGTTTATTGATAGTGCTTATACATCAGAATTGAAAAATGATGCCACAGCCATAATGATTGCAGGAAAATACAATAATCTTGTCGTTATTAAGAAAGTCTATACATTCTATCTTGAATTTCCTGATTTATGTAGGAAAATAATCGATTTAAGCAATCAAATTAATCAAGGTGGAAGAATATTCATCGAGCCCAAAGCTAGCGGTAAATCAATCGTACAACAGTTAAAACGTGAAACTAATTTGAATGTAGTAGAATTACCTAGCCCAAAGGATTCCAAAATAACAAGAATAAACTCAATAACTCCAAAACTAGAAAGTAAAAGATGTGTGTTGTTAAAGGATAGTAGTAATCAATTATTCTTACAACAGGTCACAGCATTTCCGTTTGCAAAAGCGGATGATGTTGTTGATGTGTTATATTATGCTGTGGACACATATCTTACATCAGGAGATAATAAAACAATATTTAGAATGATATAAGTATGGAAAATTTTATGTATATTTGGTAAATGGAAGAAGTTTGGAAAGATGTCAATGGTTATGAAGGTCTGTACCAAGTAAGTAATTTGGGCAGGGTTAAATCATTACAATATGGAAAAGAAAGAATACTAACTCCAATCAAAAATGGAAAAGACAATATGCACATTTATCTTAATGTTAGATTATACGGTAAACGAGTTTGGTATATTGGAATTCATCATTTAGTTGCTTTAGCATTTTTAAATAAGAAAAGCAATAATTTAGAAGTAAATCATAAAAATGGAATTACATTTGATAATTGGGTTGGTAATTTAGAATGGGTAACGCATAAACAAAATATACAACATAGTTTTGATGTATTAAAAAGAAAATCAATGAAAAATATAGGACATAAATTAACATTAGACGATGTTAAAGAAATTCGTAAGAAATATATTCCAAGAAAATATAGTTTATACAGACTGGCTAAAGAATACGGAGTTACGCCATCACTAATAAGTTTAATAATTAATAAAAAAATTTATGTCTAAAGAAATAATATTCAATAATAAGAAGTATAACATACCTACTGAATGGCAGGATGTTAATGTTGGAATGG
>ENA-UPTA01004440-UPTA01004440.1-activated-sludge-metagenome-genome-assembly--contig:-NODE-4440-length-13283-cov-5.469308_pt1 | contig 13283 bp, 10 predicted proteins | sample MGYA00238184_ERZ773361 | MGnify/ENA primary metagenome ERZ773361 (study PRJEB29100, sample SAMN05720205) | activated sludge metagenome | isolation source: anaerobic digester from wastewater...
TTTGTCAACACCTGCGGGTGTAAAATTCATTACGATCCGGGGATTTTCACTTCCAGGCGGTAAAACCGGCTGGTCAGGTTCGGAATGGTGTCGGTGAACTGGTTGGTCTGGCCTGTCCCCTCGATGGGGTCTATCAGCGGGGTCGCGAGATTCCAATTGGTCGCCAGCATAACGTCTTTATACCACACGAAATAGTTGCGGTTGGATTGCGACTCGAAGCTCATGGACATGCTGGTTCCTGAACCCGCAAGCGAATTCAGCTCAAGATATTCGTTGCTCCCGCGCGGATTGGTGTTGGCAATATATTCCTGCAGATTGCTGAATCCGTCAAAGTCATCATCCGATCCTGCAACAAGCTCTCCAACGGCAAGGCCCCAGCGCGTTTCCCACGAATCCGGAATGCCGTCATCATTGCTGTCGTCGTCGGCCGCTGCATAGACCTGACGCCGGGCCTCCAGTGTTGGATAGCTGTCCCGCGTGAAGGTTACTTCCAGCAGGTGCAGATAGCCCGGATCGCCGTTGTGAAGGTTGGGCAAGGTCAGGCGGACGGCATGTTCGCCCGTTGCGACATCGCGCTGGATGACGTACGAATCATTTGTCTGCTCCACGCCATCAAGCTCGATGGAGAAACACTGGCGAAGCTGCGCGTCATCCAGCCCGGTGGCAAGGCTCTGGCTGAAATACGCAACCAGATTGCTCCCCACCCCGACCGTGGCGCCGTCGGCGGCCGGTTCATGGACCAGCAGGTGCACGCCGTTTCCGCCGGTGGTCACCGTCCGCAGCAGTGTCGTGAAATGGCCGGCCTCATCGCTCAGCTCCGGATTCGCGGAGGATGTAAGTTCACGCATCTGGACCTTGATCGTGGCGGTGCCTGAAGTCGGGATCAGCACATAGTTGAACTCCCACTGCTGATCCGGTGCACGGCCCGACAGGGGCGCGGGCACAGGGCCTTTGGTGGCTTTCACCCACGCATCGTTGCCGTTGGCCACGCCGGTCGCCGCATCGTTGTTGCCCGAATCCATGTCCTCGATTTTGTACCAGACCTCTTCGACGCTCATGTCGCAGCGGACCTTGACCCCATACATGGAGCCGGACAGCACTGTGCCGTTCGTGGGCGGATACTGGATGGTTCCCTCGGGCCGTTTCGTGTCGTAGTAGAATGTCTGCGTGCGCTCGCGGAAGATCGGGGTGTCGCCGGCGGCCCGGCCGAGAATGGCCTTCGTGCGCAAAACATGGAAACCCTCCGGGAGATTGGTGGCCATGCGGCCCCAGTCGTTGTGCGGATAGTACGGGATCGTCCCTGCGTTGAAGTTCGTGACCTGGAACACCGTCTCCATGCGTTTTTTCACATCAATGTTGTCGTCGGTCCAGGGGAACTGGCTTGCGGCATCGAGCTTGCACGCGCCGATCTTGTAGCGCAGAACTGTGCCGCCGGGCAGGGCCGGCAGCGTGGCGCCCCACCATTGCGAAGTCAGCGATCCGTCCACGCCTCCGTCGGCCTGAAAAGAAAGGGGAATCACCATCGTCGAGCCTTTGCCCAGCCCGGCGCTGCCTTCAGGGTAATCCACCCCGTTGGTTGTGTAATACAGCCACGCGGCCTCCGCGTTCGGGGCATAGCCGATCTTGGTCGAAACCGTGACGGGTTGTCCCGCGGCCAGTTCCGGCGGCGGATTGAACTGCAGGTTGGTCGAAATCTGGTTGTCCGAAACAGGATCATGGTAGTTGAATGCGACGGTGCGGCTGCTGTCGTAAAGGTTCGGCCCGCCGCCCGCATTGGTTGTGAATCCGGACGACCCGATCGTGCAGATGTAGGTTTCGGCGCCGGAGGAACCGATCGTGTTCCGCGCGCTGTCCGCCGCGGAGAACTTTTCCGCCACGCGCCGGACGTATTTCATTTGTTCGTATCCGAGGAATTTGTCTGTTGAGACGGCCGGCGGATTATCGCGGTCGCCCGGCTGCTGGGTCACAATATCCATCTGCGAGTTCAGGTCAATACCGCCGTCAAGTTTCATGAGGATATTCTCGGCCGATCCGTCCGCACGGGCGATGAAGGTCAGGTTGGAGGATTTCGTGACGCGGGGAATTGAAATGCTGTAGCTGTGGTCCGATGTGTTCGTGTCGGCGAGACTGTACGGGTTGAACGAGGGATCGCCGTTGTATCCGTCCCTGCGTGTCACCGTCATGCTTCCGGCTTTCGTGCCGTTCTCATAAATCATGATGGGCTGGATTTCTTCAGTCAAACCTTCGCCCCAGACCATCGGCATCTCCGGGTTGCACCAGGAGAACGCGTAATATTTTCCGGGCGCAACGTAGATGGGCGTGTCGTCCATGTTGCGGAGCAGCCCGCCCGCGATGACTTTCACCTTGAACGGCCCGTCGTGGTACGAATAGTTAAACAGCCGCGCGCCCTCGGGGAAAAGGGAATTGAGATCTTTGGTCGGCCATTCGGACATGTAGTTCTTTGCCATCATGAAGACCATGGTCACGCCGTTGCCGTTTTCGCCGCCGCCGGTGGCCTCCGGATCATAGCGGGCCCACGATGTGAAATCCCATGCGTTCCAGCGGCTTGACTGGTAGCCCCAGCCGAAGTGCCGGCGAATATCGAGCAGGTTGGGGAGATACGATGAACTGAACTGTCCGAGGAAAGGAATTTCCGACGGTTTCGGGAACCAGTCCGGCGATCCGCTCTGGTTGTAGCCGTCAGTGTAGACAATCGGCTGACCTTCGCGCGTCAGCAGGACGGCGTGCGCCTGCTCGCGGTCGCCGCCCCAGAGATAGTTGTTGTCGTGGCTCATGACGTAATGCATGGACTGGCCGGGGCTGATCACGCCGTAGTAGGAATTGTCCATGCCGGCAAGGCTGCTGCCGATGTTGCCCTTGACCGCATTCAGGAAATCGTCGTTCGCAATCCGGATGCCCGCATCCACATATAATGATTTCGAGGGCGGATCGCCGAGGTGCTCACCGTAAAGCAGCGCGTCGTCGCGCGCCTGAAGATTGTTGAACACCGAGTCGCGATGGCTGCCCCAGTCGCTGAAGCCGCGCGAAACATTGAACTGCTCCTGCACCTGGCCGCCGTAGCCCCAGTTCACGAAATTCTTATCCGCTCCGGTGCCGCCGAAGAAGTAGTAGGGCACGTGTTTGACGGCATCGAGGCGGAAGCCGTCGGCGCTGGCCTTGTCGGTGAACCAACGGATGGCGCGGTTGAGCATGCCGCCGACGTCCTCTGACACGATGTTGCCCATGTCGTAGCGGCCGTTCCCGTAACCCCAGCCGGCTGTGCGGCGGTCCGTGCGGCTGGGATCTATGCCGGTATCCGTGAACGGCTCGCTGGGTTCGCCGGAGTCGTGCTGACCGTTGGCATTGGTGTCCGTCCAGTCAAAGCGGGAGTTGGAGTTCGTGTCCTCGTAGGGTTCCTTGTTGGCGAATGTATAGACCGGATCCCCCGCGCCGTTGGTGGCGACCGCGAGGTCGGTGTCGAGGTAAAGTTCGTGCCGGTCCGGGTGGCGCACTCCGCTCCACTTTGCAAAGTCGTCGCCCTCCGTGTAGCCGAAGCTGGTGTTCGGACTTTCCTGCGCGATGTCCTGGCCGAACGGGTTGCGGTTGAGAACCTGCCACTCATCAGTCCAGGTGGGCCAGCCGTAATTTTCGTAGGTCGTGTCCGATGTGCGCCTGAGATGAAAATCTTCGGGGACGAATCCGTTCGCCTGAAGCGTGCCGGGCGAGCCGGAAGACATCGGGCCGCCGTTGTGCGCCATCACGTTGTCGAAATAGACTCGGAAACCAAAACGGTGAGCAACGTCCATGAGGTGCAGCAGTTCCGTTTCCGTTCCGTACTTGGTGGTGAGGGAGCCGTTCTGGTACTTGCTGCCCAGATCGAAGCGGTCGTAGCAGTCGAATCCGACGGACAGTCCGCCGCCCGCCTTGAACGGCGGCGGGAGCCACAGTGCGGTATATCCGGCCTCGGCGAGTTCGGGAATCCGGCGCGTTATTTCGCTCCAGCTGGTATTGAAATACTGGAGAATGACATCATCCGCGAGAACCCCGCTTGCGAAAAAATAGAGCAGGCTAAAAACGCCCATCCGCCGTAAAATCTTTTTCATGGCCATCGCCTTTCTGCCTGCTCGTGTCCGCTGCCCTTTGAGAGATAAAATCCCTGTTAAAGTAAAGCGTTTGAACAAACCTGTAAAGGGTTGTTTTGAAATGCCGGCGCACGGAATTTCTGTTCCAGAAAAAGTGCCAGAAAATGCCCAAAAAGTGTCAAAAATGCTCAAAAATGGCCAAAAACGACCAAAAAAGTGCCAAAAATGGCTAAAAAACGATAAAAATCCAATAAAATGACAAAAATGCGAAAATTATTCTGTGCGCATTGCGCGGAGGTGGTAGAGAGTGGCAGAGCTGGTCGGGGCGATGCTGAAGCGGAGCTGTCCACTTTGCAGCCGGTTGGTTTCGGCTATTGGATGCCAGTCAATGCTGTTGCTGACATAGGATCCCTGATAAAGCCTCCAGACGGATCCGGTGGATAGCAGATTGCAGGTGACTTGGTTGTTAGAGATGCTGGCTTCGAAAACCGATTCGGAGTTGTTCGGATCGGAGCCGGCGATGATTTCATGGGTGTCGGTGATCCCGTCGCTGTCACTGTGAGTTCCCCAGATTTCCTCGACCCATTCCGGCCGGTCAACAAAGGGGTTCCGGTTGTGCTGGTAATTCTGATAAATCATTTCGTTGCGGGCTCTTTCCCAGTCGTCCGGAGGATCCATGGCATGCCAGAGCAGCAGCGTGTTCAGGATGCCCATGGCGTTTATGTTGGTGGGATTGTCATGGAAGTACAGGGCAGAGGTGTCCGATTCGTTCCCGTCATAACGGGTGGCCATGTAGAAAACTGCCCGGGCGACATTGCCCTTGGAAGCAGCAGGCGGTTCGAAAGAGTTGCCATCCATGGTTGTGCCGGGGTACGCCCCGGGGACGTTGGTGGCCGCTGAATCGCTGTCGTCGAAATACAGGTTGCCGCGGAGGGCATTGACCACTTTGTCCTCGGCATAGAGATTATGGATATCCACCTGGTCGGGGCCCTCGTTGCCCAGCCCCCGCGACTCGGGCCAGCAGTGTTCTTTGTTCCAGATGGTGTTGTAAGAGGCCTTGGGGATGGAGGATGTGGGGTTGTAAAGCAGAAGGATGTTGTTGGTGTTGGCGGGATCGGTGTGGATATCCTTCATGGCTTCATTTTCCTGCGTGTCGTTGAGCATGACGGCGCCGGTGGAGATGATCTCGTGGAGCTTCACCTTCAGGTTGGTTCCGGTCAGCCCTTCCGCATAATGGTAATAGGGATAGATGGGCGTAACCTCGATATCAAATGAGCGTGAGTTGGTGCCGTCCTTGTCGCCGGCATAAAAAATGACGGAATGGTTTCCGGTCTGCGCGGAGGTCGGTCTCCAGGAAAAAGCGGAGATCAGCGGAGTTGTTCCGGTGGAGGCGTTGAAAGTTGCGCCCGATGGTAGTCCGGCGGCCCACAGCCGGACCGTGTCCTCATTGGGTTCTGTAGCGGTAACGGCAAACGCGATGAGATTGCTGTATGCGGTGATGATATTAGTGCTGTCGGGCGAGAACAGAATTTCCGGGGGCTCGGGATCGCTTCCGCCGTAAGTGGTCCAGGTGATGTTGTCAATGGCGACCTGACCGGCCCCGAAATTGTTCTGCTCGATCTTAAGGGTGAAATTGCCGCCTTGATTGATCGTGAGCGGGCCGGTGTTGGTGACGGCATTTTGTGCGGCCGTCCCGGTGATGGTCTGCCGCACTGTGCCGTTGATGATCACGTCCACTTGAACGGTTGTCGTATACATTTTCATGTAGTCGAACGAAAGCGTGCCGCAACCGCCAGTGAGGGTGCCGGATGCAAGATTGGCGAGAGGGGTTGTCCCTTTATGCAGGCCTGGGGTAGGTGAGTTGATTACTTTGTCTCCCCGGCACCAGGCGAATGTCCACGTGGAACCGTCGCGGCCAATGAAACTGCCGTTGGTGTACGTGGACCCCGAGATGGGGAAATTGATGAAATCCTCGGTGCCGGCTAACACGCCTGTCGCGCAGGCCAGGAAGAGTAGAATTTTCAGATGATGCAACATGGCGGACTAACATACCCGTTCCGCCGCTGAATTCCATCGAAAACAGATCAAAAAATATGCGTGCAGTTAGGGAGCTTCGGGCCGGTCTTCGTCGGGTTCCAGGTGCACCACCACATCAGTGACATGCGGCCCCTTGTCAAGGATGGCCTGCTTGACCGTTTCCGAAATATCATGCCCGGCCTTCACCGTCATGCCGCCGTCCACCAGAACATGAAGATCAACATGGAGGCTGGATCCGGCCCTCCGGGTCCGCAAGGCATGTACGGAGATCACGCCGGGAATTCCGGTGGCGACCGTGCGGATTTCTTCGCACTCCCGGTTGGACGCCGCGCGGTCGGTCAAGTCGTTCAGCGCCGGCGAAACGATATTCCACGAGACCTTGATGATGAACAGCGACACAATCAGAGCGCCGATGTGATCCACAAAGGCAAGTTTGGGATGCAGCACCGCAAGGCCAATGGCGATCAGGGCAGGTATGGAGCTCAAAGCGTCGGAGCGGTGATGCCATGCGTTGGCGATCACCGCCGAAGATTTGATCCGCTGCCCCACGGCCACGGTCCAGCGGTAAAGCCATTCCTTGAGGATAATTGAGAAAAGGGCGCCCAGCAGGGCGATTTTTCCGGGCGATTCAATATGCGGATCACGAACCGTGGCGAGCGCATGGTACCCGATCCCTGCACCGACCGCAAACAGGGCCGCGCCGATGAGCGTGGTGACGATGGTCTCGATGCGCTGATGCCCGTAGGGATGGCTGTCATCCGCGGGAGCAGACCAGAACCGCAGGCCAAGCAGCACGGCGAAATCCGTGACCAGATCGGAAAAACTGTGGGCCGCATCCGCAACCATGGCCTGGCTGTGACCGATGAAACCGACCACAAATTTCAGGGCGGAAAGCCCAATATTGATGATGAGCCCGATCCACGTAACGCGTCGCGTTTCTGCAGATGCATCAAGAACCTTTACAGTTTCAATCATGGGTGCAGTATACACAGCAAATGCCGGATGGGAAACGCGAAGTTCGCATCCCGGGTCCGGCTTGACTTTGGGGGCGGTTGGGAGTGAAATGCGGACGGTTTAAAAACAGGACGGTGAGCGATGATTAAGGTTAAAGTTGTTGGAGCCAGCGGTTACGGCGGCGTTGGAATCATTGAGCTGCTGCTCAGTCATCCGGAAACGCGGATTGTTACGCTGATCAGTGTGCAGGATGTCGGCAGAAAAATCAGCGAGGTTTATCCGCATTTGACCGGATTCTGCGACGATGTGATTGTCGGCATGGATGATCCCAAGGCCCGCGAGCCGGTGGACATGGTTTTCTTTTCCACCCCCGACGGCGTGGGCATGAACCACGCCGCGCAGGATCTGACGGCCGGGAGCAAGGTGATTGATTACAGCGGAGACTTCCGGTTCAACACCCCGGAGGCCTACGCTGATTATGCCGCCCGCATCGGGCGCGATACAAAGCACAACGCCCCGGAGCTGCTGCCGAAGGCGGTTTATGGACTGGCTGAACTGCACCGCGAGAAAATCAGCAAAAAGACAAAGCTGGTGGGCAACCCCGGATGTTTTGCGATCAGCGCCATTCTGGGGCTGGCCCCCGCGGCGAAGAATCATATGGTGGATTTCAGCAGCATTATCTGCGACTGCAAGACGGGTATTTCGGGCGCCGGAAAGAAACTGCAGGCTGCCTTTCATTATCCCGCTCGTTACGACCACATGAATGCGTACAAGCTCGGCGGCCACCAGCATGTGTGCGAGGTCGAGCGCGAATTGAGCCTGCAGGCCGGGAGCGAAGTGAAGGTCACGTTCACGGCGCAGGTCGTTCCGATGTGCCGGGGCATCATGTCGTGCCTGTATGGCACGCTCGGCCCGGGCCAGAATGCGGCATCTGTCGCCGAAGCGTATCGCGAGTTCTACAAGGACAGCCCGTTTGTGCGCATCTGTGACAGGAACAGCGGCGTGGGCACCGTCCATGTGCGCGGCACAAACTTCTGCAATCTGATCGTGGATGTGGATGCGCGGACCAACCGCCTGCGGGTGGTGTCGCACATTGACAACCTGATGAAGGGGCAGGCCGGCAACGCGATGCAGAACATGAATCTCATCTTCGGTCTGCCTGAAACCATGGGGCTGGACCGTCCCGGGCAGTATCCCTGATGAAGGACATCTTCCCATCGCTTGAGAAATGGAACCGGGCCGGCCTCAAGACGGCCGTCGCGCTTCTGGTGAACGCCCAGCACTCTTCGCCGCGACTGCCCGGCGCGCGCATGGCCGTGAACGAAAACGGCGATATGGCCGGATCGGTTTCCATGGGATGCGTTGAAGGCGACCTCCGCGAACATTTGCTGAAGACGATCAGCGAGGGAACTCCTCGCCTGATCCACTACGGCATATCGGAGGATATGGCCGCCAGTGTAGGGCTTTCCTGCGGCGGTGAAATTGATGTTCTGCTTTCGGTGTTTCATGATGATCTGATTCCGCTTCATGTGTGGAAATCCATTGCTGACGGGGGGCAGGGGGTGCTGTTTGCGGGGCTGGAAGGTCCTGCGCTGGGCCGTGAACTGCTGTTCCTCCCGGACGGAACCCGGCTCGGTTCACTGGGCTCCGAAGCGGCCGATGAAGAGGCTTCGGGCATGGCCCGCGATCTGTTCCGGACCGGTGGAACGCTGTGCAGGAAATTTTCAGCCGGCGGCAGCCGCGTCTTTGCGGAATCATTCCAATCCGCCGCGCCGCTGGCGGTCATTGGGGCCTCGCCGCTGTCGGCGGCCGTCTGCAAACTGTCGGCATTCGCCGACTATGACGTCACGCTGATTGATCCGCGCAAGGCCTTTGCCGTGCCGGAGAATTTTCCCGATGCTTCGCGTATTGTCCACCAGTGGCCCGATGACGGAATGAAGACGGCGGGGGTCTGCGAAAACTGGTATGTGGCGGTGCTTGCGCATGACGCCAAGCTGGATGTTCCGGCCCTCGCCTATGCGCTGAGGGCGGGCTGCCGTTACATTGGGCTTTTGGGCAGCCGGCGGACTCAGGAGAGCCGCAAAAATGCGCTCCGGGAACTGGGTTTTGGAGAGGATGACCTAAAAAAAATACACGGACCGATCGGACTGGAAATCGAGGCGGAAACCCTGCGCGAAATTGCCGTATCGGTCGTCGCGGAACTGATTGCCGTCCGCCGGGGTTAAATTCAGGACTGAGCGCGGCGAGGCGGCATTGACAGCGCCGTCGCGGCGAAATACAATATCCGCAGTTTGGTGGGCGTTTGCAGAACAGGAGAAAGCCGTGAGAAAAATCTTATCCGTGGATGATGACGATGCGATTCTGCGCTGTTTTCAGCGTGCACTGGACGGCAGGGGCTACAAGGTGTTCATCACCACCGACCCGGCTGAGGTTTCGCAGATCCTGGAGCAGAATGAGCTGGATCTGGTGATGCTGGACATTCACATGCCGAAGAAGAACGGTTTTGAAATCTTTCAGGAGCTGAAGCGTAAGTACCAGAAACTGCCTGTGCTGTTCGTGACCGCCTATCCGAAGTCGTTCTCCATGGAGGATCAGGAAATCCTTGAACTGTGGCAGAACGAGTTCGCGGATGGCAACACGGATGTCCTTTACAAACCATTCAAGCTGGAGCGCCTTTTTGAAAAGGTGGAGGGGCTGATCGGCCCGCCCACTGAAGAGGAGGCATGAAGTTAACAATTGCCGAGCGCAATGAGATATTCAGGCGGATTCGGTCAGTTCTCGTCCGCCATTGGATTGATTTGGGTTTTCTCTCCATCCACGTTTCTGAACAGACCGTCTACATCAAAGGATCGCTGAAGAGGCTTCCGGGCGTTTCCGAGCAGCTTTCGCCGACCGTGGTGGATGCGATCTTCTCTGAAATCAGGCATATCCGCGGAGTCAGCCGGGTGCAGGCCCATTTTGACAACTGGGAGGGCAGCGTGATCAGCGGCGGATGGACGCCAAGGGATGGCGAGGCCATATCCAACTGGGATCGCGGACGCATGACTTCGCCAAATCTCTCCTCTACTTTCGAGGCAAAGGATATTCCGGAAGGGGATACCTGATCAGCGGCCGGTTCCATCCGGCTGTTTTGAATTCGTTCCCTGATGTTTTTGATCCAGTTCCTTTTCCCACAGAAGAGCATACTTGATCAGCACAGCAAAGGCGCTGAGCGCTGCAATGAAAAATCCCCTGCGGCCGTCCAGAAAGCCCAGCTTGAAGATATAGGCCTTGAAGAAGCGCCACGGAGGACGCACCAGCCAGTCGGCATAGCGGAACCGGATGCCTTCCTTGAATTTTTCTTCGGCGGTGATGACGGAGAACCGCCCGATGGTTGCCAGATGTTCGCGAATATCGCTGTAGGTGTAGTGATAAAGAGGGTTCCTGAGCATTTTGACCGCACCGTCCACAACAACCAGATCATGCGGTTCGCGCCCCTCGCTGTGGCCCTTGTCCTTCCGGAAAAACCTCAGCTTGATGTCCGGATACCATTCGCCGTGGCAGATCCACTTGTAGAGATAGAAAACTTTTCTCGGGAAGCGGTACCCGGCATAGGGGTTGGGCTGCCGCCCCAGTTCCGCGAGGATTTCATCCCGCAGGCCCGGTGAAACTTCCTCGTCCGCGTCCAGGAACAGAACCCAGGGATGGGTGGCCATGCCCCGGATCAGGTTCTTTTGCCCGATGTAACCCAGCCATTCGTGCTCATAGACGCGGGTGGTGTATTCTTTGCAGATTTCCACGGTGCGGTCCGTGCTGAAACTGTCCACGACGACGATTTCATCGCACCACTTCACGCTCTCCAGGCATCGCCGGATGTTCTGCTCCTCGTTCATGCAGGTGATGCAGGCTGAAATTTTGTCGCGCATGATCAGTCTTCTTTCACTGTTTGAGCCGCCTCCTGCAGAAGGCTCTGGACTTCGTTTAAGACCTGTTCGGGGGAAATGGCCTTCAGGGCCTCCATGGCTGGTTCCGAATGAGGGCTGATGTCGCGGCTGCGCTCCTGGCTGTGCTGCACAATGCGAACGTGCCGCCCCAGCGGGCCTGTGATGCGGGGATCGGTGATCCCGTACACCGCCACCACCGGGGTGCCGGACGCCGCGGCCAGATGCATGCCCCCGCTGTCGTTGCAGACCACCAGACTGCAGAGGTTCATCAGGGCCGCCCATTCCGCGATTCCGGTCTTCCCGGCGAAGTTCACAGTTCCTGCACCGACCTCTCTTGCGATTCGCGAGCAGATGTGCTGCTCGGAGGCAGACCCGAAGACCAGCACGCGGCCGCCCAGCCGCTCGCGCAGCATTCTCCCAAGCCGCACATATCGCGTTTCGGGCCAGCGTTTTGAAGGACCCCGCGCGGCGCCCGGCACAAGGCCGAAAACCGGGCCTGTCCAGCCGGCAAGTTTTTCGCGGGCCTTCGTTATCTCCTCGTCAGGGATGGTGATGGCCGGCTGCGGCAGGTTCTTCACGCCGAAAAGATGTCCGTATTCGAGCGACTGGTGTCCCTGGCCGGCGGAGTCCGGCGAGAGTATGTCCGTGAGCATCCAGTCGCGCCCGTGGCCGGGCATGCCCCGTCGCACGGGGATTCCGGCCAGAAAAGGGATCAGCGCAGAGCGGAACGAGTGCGGGAGAATGTACGCTTCCGGGAAAGACCTCCCTTTGATCTCCTGCACGCATCCCAGCGTGCCCCCAATCCCGGTTTTGAGGGTCAGCACTTCCGCGGGCGCGGCATGCATTTTCCAAAGCTCCGCCGGGCCCGGCTTGGCGAGCATCGTGATGCGGGTGTCCGGGTTCGCGGCATGCCATGCCTGAAGCGCGGGCATGCTCATCACCGCATCGCCCAGCCAGCTCACACTCACGACAAGCACATTTTTCACAATCAGTCCTCGTTCAATTACAGAAAACAGATACGCTTGATGCAGGCGTTGAAATCCTCTTCACCGCTCAGCATTTCGATTTCCACTCGCAGGAAATAGACCGGCAGATCCCGCCGCTTGATCTTGGGAAAGCGGACGGCGTCCTTTTCGGTGGTGATGATCATGTCGGCCTCCCGCAGGAGGCTCTTGTTGATGACGTCAATGATTTCCTGTTCCGTATAGCGATGGTGATCGGCATAACGCTTGTGATAGATCAGCTTCGCCCCGAGCCTGACCAGCTCGTCCTCAAAACCCTTGGGCGCCGCAATGCCGGAGACGGCGGAAACGGCCTTGCCCTGCAGCGAAGCCAGCGGAAGGCGCTCCCCGGTGTAGATGTTTTCCAGGTATTTCGCGGCATGCCGGCATTCCGCGATTTCCGCATCCGGATTCAGCTCGCGCAGGCGCGTTTTCAAATCGCCGGCCCCTTCCGGGTTGCACTTGGTGATGAAGATGAAACTGGCGCGGCGGATATTCCGCACGGGCTCGCGCAGCAGCCCGCGCGGAAGCATGCTCCGGTTGCCGAAAGGATTGGTGGCGTCCACCAGCACGATGTCCAGCCGGTGCTTGAGCGAAAGATACTGGAACCCGTCGTCCAGAATCAGGGTGTCGCACCCGAAATCCTTGATGGCGTGTTTTCCTGCCTTGACGCGGTTCTTGTCCACCAGCACCACCACTTCCGGAAGATTGGAGGCCAGCATGTACGGCTCGTCGCCGCTCATGTCGGATTCCAGCAGCAGGCGCTTTCCGTCCGACACCACCAGCGGCGGGGTGCGAGCCTCCAGCCGTTTGATTTTGTGCATGATCCGCTTCCCGAGGGGCGGTTTCGACTTCTTGTAGCCGCGGCTCAGAATAGCCACCTTCCGGCCCTGCTGCTGAAGCGACCGCGCGAAAATCTCCACGATCGGCGTCTTGCCGGTGCCGCCGACCGTCAGGTTCCCGACGCTGACCACCTGGCAGCCCAGCGTGTGATGGCGAAGAATGCGGTGCTTGAAGAGGCGCAGGCGGATCTGAACCAGTGCCGCAAATATATAGGAAAGCGCCTTCAACAGTCCGCGCAGAAGCGCCGCGCCGCGCCCTTTGCGCCGTCCTTCGATGACGCCCAGCACATACGTTTCAAGTTTTTCAAGACGGTTTCTGGACAAAATCTGTTCTCCAAAGCGATCCAGCCCGCCGGTTGCGGCTTTTGGCCGGACATAAAAACCATCCTTATACGGTAAAAAGAACGCTTGCGTCCATCGTAAACCGCCGATTTACTTGACCCC
>ENA-UPTA01004442-UPTA01004442.1-activated-sludge-metagenome-genome-assembly--contig:-NODE-4442-length-13281-cov-57.765840_pt1 | contig 13281 bp, 10 predicted proteins | sample MGYA00238184_ERZ773361 | MGnify/ENA primary metagenome ERZ773361 (study PRJEB29100, sample SAMN05720205) | activated sludge metagenome | isolation source: anaerobic digester from wastewater...
TCACCGATGATGACGATGATGACGATGTGGTTGATGAGGAGGTTGTGGATGACGATATCTTCTTCAGTGGTGACGATGAAGATGATCTGTCTGATTTCGACAATATTGGACACGGTGACGAGGATGATGAAGAGGATTAGTTGCCCCTTCACCCCTACTCCATGAAAAATACACTGATTGTTCTTCCCGGTCCCACCGGCGTTGGCAAAACGGCATTTGCCACCGGGCTGGCCGAAAGGCTGGGCTGTGATATTATTTCATGTGACTCAAGGCAGTTCTACCGCGAGATGAAGATCGGAACGGCTGCCCCCGGCGAGGAGGAACTTGCGCGGGCAAAACACCACTTCGTGGGATTCCTGTCTGTCACCGATTATTACAGCATCAGCCTGTTCGAGAGGGATGTGCTGGCCCTTCTGCCATCATTGTTCCCGTCGAACCCGGTGGTAATCATGACGGGAGGGTCAATGCTCTATATGGATGCGGTATGCAGGGGCATGGATGACATCCCTGACACTGATCCTGCCGTCAGGCAGAAGTATCTTGAAATGTACCATAATGAAGGCATTGAGGGCCTGCGCATTGCACTTAAATTACTTGATCCGGTATCCTATTCAAGGATCGACCTTCACAATCCACGCCGGATACTCCGTGCCCTGGAGATAACCGAAAGCTCCGGCAGACCATACTCTTCGTTCCTCACGGCACCGGTGAGGCAGCGCGATTTCAGGATCATCAAAGCCGGACTGACACGGGAGAGAAGCGAACTGTACCGCAGGATTGACATGAGGGTTGACCGCATGATGGAAGAGGGGCTTGAGCAGGAAGCTGCCTCACTGATACGGTACAGGGGGCTGAATGCCCTTAACACCGTCGGCTACCGCGAAATGTTCAGATGGTTTGACGGAGAGGTCTCACGTGAAGAGGCAGTGATGCTCATCAGGAGAAACACAAGGCGCTATGCGCGAAAACAGCTTACCTGGTGGAACAGGGACAGCCAGATAAACTGGTTCGATGCGTCGGAGAGTGAGAAGATCATCTCATGGATTGAAAAGAGCCTGGATGAGTAACCAGGCCCGGTGGCCCTCCTTAATAATAACGTGGCGGTTGAGCTTGCGGGATCAGACCGGCTCCCTGAGCCTTCTGATTGTCTCAGCAGGGTCTGATGAAGAGAATACTGTACTGCCTGCAACAAGCACATCCACACCGGCATGCACAAGCATGGGGGCATTATGCAGATCCACACCGCCGTCTACCTCTATCAAAACCTCGTAGCCTCCCTCATCAATCATGCTTCTGAGTTCCCCTATCTTGTTGAAGCTGCCCGGAATGAAGGTCTGCCCGCCGTAGCCGGGGTTGACCGTCATCAGCAGAACCATATCAATATATGGAAGAATATCCTTTATGAGAATCACCGGAGAATGAGGATTCAGTGCCACCCCTGCCTTCATCCCGAGCCTGCGTATCTCGGTAACGGTCCGGTGAAGGTGGTTGCATGCCTCGAATTGTACAGTCAGGTATGAGGCGCCGGCATCCCTGAACCTTTCAAGATACCGGTCAGGATCAACTATCATCAGGTGTACGTCAAGCGGCTTTGATGCCAGGTCGCTAACCGCTTCCACTACCGGAAAACCAAATGAAATGTTGGGAACAAACAGACCGTCCATTATGTCAAGATGAATCCAGTCGGCTTCGCTGTCATTGATCATTTCAACCTCCGATGCAAGGTTGGCAAAGTCAGCGGCAAGTAGTGACGGTGCAACAAGGTGGCTCATAATTAAAAGAATATCGGTTTGGTGATCAGCCCAGGTATGACTTGAGTATCCGGCTGCGGGTGGTGAACTGAATGCGTTTGATTGCCTTTTCCTTTATCTGCCTTACCCGCTCACGGGTGAGCTTCAGTTCTTCACCTATCTCTTCAAGGGTGAATGGGTGTTTCATCCCGATGCCGAAATAAAGCTTCAGCACCCTCGCCTCACGGGGCGACAGAGTGCTGAGGGCTTTTTCTATTTCATAGGATAACGATTCATTGATAAGGTTGCGGTCAGGGCTGGGCGTCTCCTCATTCTGCATCATGTCATACATGTTGTTGTCATCCTCAGCACTTAACGGGGCATCCATGCTCAGTGTGCGTCCGTTGGTCCGTATGGTCTCCTTGACATCCTCCGGAGCTATCTCAAGCAGCTCGGCAATCTCCTGTGCTGAAGGCTCCCGTTCAAATTCCTGTTCAAGCTTGGAGTAGGCCTTGTTGATGCGGTTGATGGAGCCTATCTTGTTGACCGGCAGCCTTACAATCCTGGACTGTTCGGCAAGTGACTGAAGGATGGCCTGCCTGATCCACCAGACAGCGTATGAAATGAATTTGAAGCCCCTGGTCTCGTCAAAACGCTGGGCAGCCTTGATGAGGCCGAGGTTTCCTTCGTTAATGAGGTCAGGAAGAGTCATACCATGGTTCTGGTACTGTTTTGCAACGGAGACAACAAACCGCAGGTTGGCTTTCACAAGCCTTGCCAGGGCGTCATGGTCACCTGCACGTATGGCACGCGCCAGCATCACCTCCTCATCGGGTGAGATCAACTCAACCTTCCCTATCTCATGCAGGTACTTATCAAGAGAAGGGGTATCACGATTGGTAACCTGTTTGGTTATCTTTAACTGACGCATTTACAAGTAATTTGCGAACTTACTACCGTTTCTTTCTCCCTGAAGCTTACAATTTTACTAAAGTATTCTCAGATAAACAAGAGTTGTGTAGATTTTAATAATAATGTCCCCTGTAAAGGTATTTTTTCAACCATTCACCATTGGTCGTTGGAAAAGATAAAAGATCAGGAAGAACCGTGTTTCACTTTTTGTGCTGCAATTTGTATATTAAGTAATTATTACTTATAATTGCACCGAAATAATGACTCAGATCATTTACTCATTCAAAGGGAATCTTTCAAATTCCCCGCTTCATCAAAAACAATCAATATAATTCTTCTACATATTATCACATTATGCATGATATTCTTGAACTGAGCGAGATGCTGGTTCCCGAATTGAGGGAGATTGCCAGGCAGCTCAAAATTAAGAGGGTGGAACTACTTAAGAAGCAGGACCTTATCTACAAAATTCTTGATCAGCAGGCCATTGATGCTGCTGAGACACGCAAGACCGGCAGAGCTGAAAAACAGCCTTCTGACAAAAAACAGGATCAATCCGGTCAGCAAAAGAAGCAAAGAAAACCTGACAAAACCACGAAGAGTGCTGATCAGCGCCGCCAGCAGGGTCAGAAGGAGCAGCAGCAGGGGCAGCAACAACAACAGCAGCAACAGCAACAGCAACAACAGCAACAGCAGCAGCAACAGCAGCAGCCAGGGCAGCAAGACCAGGAACAGCCTCCCAAATCGCAGCATGAACAGCAGCAAATGAAGTCCCATGACCAGAAAGAGCAGGCTCAGAAGGAGCAGGATAAGCAACAGCAGCAGGGACAACAGCAGAGCAGGCAGCAGCAGTGGCAGCAGAATCGCGACAAGCGTCCACGCACTTTCAGGAATGATCAGCAGGGCCAGCACAGGCATGACCAGAACCGCCAGCAGCAGAAGGCCAGGCATGACGAAGTGGCACAGACACCATCCCGGCAGTCACAGCAACAGAACCGTGAACAAAGCTACCAGAATGAACATGGAGTACCACCTGCCGACAAGCTTCTACTTACCCGGGAAACAGGCACTGACAACGATCATTATCTCCTGAGGCTCCCTGAATCTGAAGGTGAAAGCCGGATCATCGGGGAGGCAGCAGCGCCTGATGGCGTTGTGGTCATTCCACCGGCTACAGCCGAAGCCACTCTGTCACAGCCCGAGGTGCATGAGCCGGTCAAAGAGGAAAAGAAAGAAAAAATCTATGATTTCGAAGGAATAGTATCAAATACGGGTGTGCTTGAGATAATGCCCGACGGTTACGGGTTCCTCCGCTCTCCTGACTACAACTATCTCAGTTCACCTGATGACATATACGTATCACAGTCGCAGATAAAGCTCTTCGGCCTGAAGACCGGTGACACCATCAGGGGAACCATCCGTCCGCCACGCGAGGGCGAAAAATACTTCCCTCTCATCAAGGTTGAAGAGATCAATGGCCGTTCACCGGATTTCATCCGTGACAGGGTACCCTTTGATTTCCTTACTCCGCTCTTCCCCAATGAAAAATTTACGCTCTGCAGGCCGGGCGAAGGAAACCTGTCAGTACGCATCGTGGACATGTTCTGCCCCATAGGGAAGGGACAGCGCGGTCTTATCGTGGCGCAGCCAAAGACCGGCAAGACCATACTCCTGCAGGATATTGCCAATGCCATTGCCAAATTCCACCCGGAGGTCTATCTCATGATCCTTCTGATAGACGAGCGTCCCGAGGAGGTCACCGAGATGGCCCGCAATGTGAATGCAGAGGTTATTGCATCCACCTTCGATGAGCCGGCAGAGAGGCATGTGCGCATAGCAACCATCGTTCAGGAGAAGGCCAAGAGGCTGGTGGAGTGTGGTCATGACGTGGTCATTCTGCTTGACTCCATCACCCGTCTGGCAAGGGCATTCAACACCATCGCCCCGGCATCGGGCAAGGTGCTCTCAGGCGGTGTCGACTCCAACGCCCTCCACAAACCGAAACGCTTCTTCGGCGCAGCCCGCAACATTGAAAACGGCGGCTCACTGACCATCATCGCCACGGCACTCACTGACACAGGGTCGAAGATGGACGATGTCATCTTTGAAGAGTTCAAGGGAACAGGCAACATGGAGCTGCAGCTTGACCGCAAGCTCTCCAACAGGAGGATATTCCCGTCAATTGACATACCGGCTTCAAGTACCAGACGTGAGGACCTTCTTCTGGACAAGAACATGCTTAACAAAATATGGATACTCCGCAACTACCTCACTGACATGAACTCAGTGGAAGCCATGGAGTTCCTGCGTGACCGCATCTCGCAGACACGCTCAAACGAAGAGTTCCTCATTTCAATGAACAGCGAGTAAGATTCTCGTAAAAAATGAGTACATTTGCACTTTATTTTTCGAAAGGTTAATTGATCAATTATTACTTATAATCAGAAATGGCAAAGAAAAAATTTATCACTTGTGACGGCAACCAGGCCGCATCGCACATAGCCTATATGTTCAGCGAGGTAGCCTGCATCTATCCTATTACTCCCTCCTCCACCATGGCAGAATACATTGATGAGTGGGCAGCACACGGACTGAAGAACATGTTCGGTGAAGAGGTAAAGGTTGTTGAGATGCAGAGCGAAGCCGGTGCCGCAGGAGCAGTACACGGTTCGCTTCAGTCAGGAGCACTGACATCTACCTTCACCGCATCACAGGGGCTTCTCCTCATGATTCCCAACATGTATAAAATGTCAGGCGAACTCCTTCCGGCAGTGTTTCATGTCAGCGCACGTACGGTTGCTGCACATGCACTCTCAATCTTCGGTGACCATAGTGACATCTATGCCACCCGCCAGACAGGTTTCGCAATGCTGGCTACCGGCAGCATTCAGGAGATAATGGACCTGGCAGGCGTCGCACACCTTGCAGCCATCAGGGCAAGAGTTCCCTTCCTCCATTTCTTCGACGGATTCCGTTCATCACACGAGATCCAGAAGATTGAGGAGATAAGCATTGAGGATATGAAAAAGCTTGTTGACAAGGATGCTCTCGCAGCATTCCGTCAGAGAGCCCTCAATCCCTGCAAACCGGTTATCAGGGGAACAGCTCAGAACCCTGACATCTTCTTCCAGGCTAAGGAGGCATCAAACCGCTTCTACACCAACCTTGACGATACAGTCAATGAGTACATGCAGAAGATCACCCAGATCACCGGGCGTACCTACAAGCCGTTTACCTATTACGGTGCACCTGATGCAGAAAACATTATCATTGCCATGGGGTCTGTCACGGAGACTATCAAGGAAGTCATTGATTATCTTGCAGAAACAAAGGGCGAGAAACTCGGGCTTATCAGTGTCCACCTCTACAGGCCCTTCTCAGCAAAATACCTCTTCAATGTCCTGCCGGAGAGTGTCAGGCGCATTACTGTTCTTGACCGTACGAAGGAGCCCGGAGCCAACGGTGATCCGCTCTATCTCGACGTCAAGGATGTATTCTACGGCAAGAAGAATCAGCCGGAAATCATCGGCGGACGCTACGGTCTCAGCTCGAAGGATACCACTCCTGCACAGATGATCTCGGTTTTTGAGAACATGAAGAAGGAGAAGCCCATGAACCAGTTCACTGTGGGAATCGTTGACGACGTGACCTTCAGGTCGCTGCCGCAGCTTCCCGAGATCAACGTGAGCCACAAGGGTACCTATTCGGCCAAGTTCTACGGTATTGGCTCTGACGGTACAGTGGGCGCCAACAAGAACTCTATCAAGATCATAGGTGATACAACCGATAAGTATTGCCAGGCTTACTTCGCATATGACTCAAAGAAATCGGGCGGTGTGACAACATCACATCTCCGTTTCGGTGATCATCCCATCCGTTCGCCCTATCTTGTCAACACTCCCGATTTCGTGGCGTGCCACGTACCGGTTTACCTTGACAAGTATGACATGCTCAAGGGTCTCAAGAAGGGAGGCACCTTCCTCCTGAACTCCATCTGGGATGTTGAAGAGACAAAGAGCAAGCTGCCTGATCACATGAAGAAGTATCTCGCAGAAAACAATATCAATTTCTACATCATCAATGCAACCAGAATTGCTGAAGAACTGGGCCTGGGCACAAGGACAAACACCATCATGCAGAGCGCCTTCTTCAAGGTATCGGAAGTAATTCCCTACAAACTTGCTGTTGACGAGATGAAGAATGCCGTCATTACTGCTTATGGCAGAAAGGGCGAGAACGTTGTGAAGATGAACAATGACGCCATCGATCGCGGTGGTGACGTTACCAGGGTTGAAATACCTGCAGAGTGGGCCGGCATAAAGGTGGCTGAAGTGAAGGAAGAGACCGGCAAGCCTGCATTCATACGTGATGTTGTTGATGTCATCAACGGCCAGAGGGGTGATGATCTCCCGGTCAGCGCGTTTGTCGGACGAGAAGATGGCACATTCCCCTCAGGAACAGCAGCATATGAAAAGCGCGGAATTGCTGTCAACGTGCCTGAGTGGCAGGTAGACAACTGTATACAGTGCAACCAGTGCTCCTATGTCTGTCCGCACGCTGCAATACGTCCCTTCCTCCTGACTGACGAGGAGCTTGCAGCAGCGCCTGAAGGTACGGTCGCAAAACAGGGTATTGGCAACACCAAGGGCTATAAGTTCAAAATACAGGTAAGTGTCTATGACTGTACCGGCTGCGGCAACTGTGCCGATGTATGCCCCTCAAAGGAAAAGGCACTTATCATGAAGCCTCTGGAAACACAGCTTGCAGAAGCTGACAGGTGGACCTACATGCATGAAAAGGTCGGTTATAAAGATACCGTGGTTGACAAGTACGCCAATGTCAAGAACTCTCAGTTTGCACAGCCGCTCTTCGAGTTCTCCGGAGCATGTGCCGGATGCGGTGAGACACCTTATATCAAGGCTATCACCCAGCTTTTCGGTGACCGCATGGTCATCGCCAACGCCACAGGTTGTTCATCAATTTATGGCGGTTCAGTTCCTTCAATGCCTTATACCGTGAATAAGAACGGTCACGGTCCGGCATGGGCCAATTCACTGTTCGAAGACAACGCTGAGTATGGCCTTGGCATCAGGCTGGGAGCAACGAAGATCAGAGACCGGATTGAGCGCCTGATGAAGGAGAGCCTCGGTAACGGACTTGCACCGGAGACCGTGGCAGCATTCAATGAGTGGATTGCCGAAAAGGATAACACAAAGGCCACCAGGGCTGTTTCGGAAAAGGTTATCGCAGCTTGCGAAAAGGATAAGGCTCCTGTTTGCAGGGAGATCCTGGGACTGAAGAGCTACCTGGTCAAGAAGTCGTTCTGGGTGTTCGGCGGTGACGGATGGGCTTATGACATAGGCTATGGCGGCCTTGACCACGTACTCGCCTCAGGCGAAAACATCAACGTTCTCGTGCTTGACACTGAAGTCTACTCCAATACCGGAGGCCAGGCTTCGAAGTCGACACCTGCAGGCGCTGTTGCCAAGTTTGCCGCTTCCGGCAAGAAGATTCGCAAGAAGGACCTCGGGCATATGGCCATGACCTATGGATATGTATATGTGGCACAGGTTGCAATGGGCTCGAGCCAGAGCCAGTACCTCAAGGCTATACGTGAAGCTGAGGAGTACCCCGGTCCGTCACTCATAATCGCCTACTCACCCTGTATCAACCACGGCCTCCGCAAAGGCATGGGCAAGACACAGCAGCAGGCCAGGGATGCAGTTGAAGCAGGATACTGGCACCTTTACAGGTTCGATCCGCGCCTTGAAGCTGAGGGCAAGAACCCGTTCCAGCTCGACTCAAAGGAGCCCGACTGGAGCAAATTCCAGGAGTTCCTCAAGTCAGAGGTGCGCTACACATCGCTTATCAAGGACTTCCCCGGCGAGGCAAAGGTGCTGTTCAGGCAGGCAGAGGAGAACGCAAAATGGAGATACAACAACTACAAGCGCCTCTCTCTGCTGGAGTATGGCAACACATCCGCAGAAACTGAAACCAAAACAGAATAAAGCTGTTATATAACGAAGAGAGAGCCGGCCAGTGCCGGCTCTCTCCTGTTTATAAAGGAAAACCGGTATCTTTGCACCCGGCATAATACCGGCTGAACAGAGCGGCATAAAGCCGGAACAGAATGGGCAAAATGGGCAGAGCGCTGGCAATAGACTACGGAAGGAAGAGATGCGGAGTGGCAGTCACTGATCCGGCAAGGATCATAGCCTCTCCCCTGCTGACCGTTCCGTCAGGAGAGCTGGAGGCTTTTCTGCGCGAATATATCCCGCAGGAAAACGTAACGGACGTCATTATCGGTTACCCGGTGACCATGAACAATCTGCCAAGCGAAAGCGTTAAATACATTGATCCGTTCATTGCCCGGTTCAGGAAAATCTTTCCGGAAATACCCCTGCACCTGGCTGATGAACGATTCACCTCACAGATGGCATTGCAGACAATGATTGAAGGAGGAGTAAGCAAAAGCGGAAGGCGTGACAAGGGCATGGCTGACCGTATCAGCGCTTCCATTATCCTCCAGTCATGGCTGACAGGCCGGGAAAACAAAAACAGGAACTGAAACAGAGATGACTTACCCTATCTATGTATACGGACATCCCGTCCTGAGAAAGGTGGCACAGGAAATAGAGAGAGGTTACCCTGACCTTGACAGGTTCATTGAAGATATGTTTGAAACCATGTACGAGTCTGACGGTCTTGGCCTTGCTGCCCCACAGATTGGTAAGTCAGTCAGGCTTTTCGTCATTGACGGTGAACCTCTTGCCAAAGATCACCCTGAGATGAAGGAATTCAAAAAGGCCTTCATCAACCCGCAGGTGGTTGAACGCAAAGGCGCCATAGTGCCTGTGAACGAGGGGTGCCTGAGCCTGCCGGGTCTTCATGAGGAGGTAGACCGTGAGTCAGAGATACGTATACAGTACTATGACCAGCAGTGGAACTATCATGACGAGGTCTACACCGGCTACAAGGCCAGGATCGTGCTTCATGAGTATGATCATCTTGACGGAATTCTCTTTCCTGACAGGCTGAGTCCTCTTCGGCGACGCCTGATGAAAGGCAAACTGAATGACATCAGCAGGGGAAAATTTGAAGCCACGTACCGCACTGTGCTCCCAAACAGCAGGTAAATATCCTGCCATTGATCCGTATTGACATATTTCTTAACTTACATGGGTCTTAATGCTGCTGACCCGTGTATTTCAGGGATATACCGTTCCTGAGGCTAACCATGCCGCTGTGTGCCGGAGTAATCATGGCAGAATACCTGCATGGTATTGCCCTGATTGTGGCAATCGTAGCTATTATTGCGCTCACCCTGATGACTGTAAGGCTGTTGTATGCCGGGTACCGTTCTGACATCCTCTTCGGCGTATGCCTGATCCTTTTTATGATGACCGCCGGCTACCTGCTACGCACCTGGGAATACAGCAGGCTGAGCGACCTTGGCAGTTACCGGCAGGAGGTGACAGTACGTCTGTCGGGCTATCCTGACCCGGGCAACAGCGGCTGGTCCCTGAAAGCACGCATTGTCAGCATCAGGTCAGGTGATACGGTAACCGCGCCACGGGGCTCAATTCTTCTATGGTTCATGGGTGACACCGTTCCTTCCGCCTGGAAGCCCGGTGACCTGGCAACAGTGTATGTCAGGCCGTTGCCGGTGAAGAACAACGGCAATCCATGCGAATTCAACTATCGGCGTTACCTCGAAGGACAGGGGGTCAGGTATATGGCGTTCTTCAGGGCAGATGACATCAGGGCTTTCGTTCCCGGCGCCAGCCGGACAGTCCGGGAAAGATCGCTCATCGCTGCACATGGCATGATTGATCTTTTTCGCCGGGCCGGCCTGGAGGGTGAGACACTTGGTCTTATCACTGCCCTTACAATAGGCGACAAGGAGCTCCTTGACAAGGAACGGCTGACAAGCTTCTCAAGGACAGGTGCAATGCATATAATGGCAGTGTCAGGTCTCCATGTGGGCATGATAAGCATGGCCCTCTCCTGGCTCCTCTTCTTCCTGCGCCGACGGCTGAAGAAGGTGAGAGCGCTGATCATCATCCCCGCGCTGTGGGGCTTTGCGTTCATAACGGGCCTCACCCCCTCAGTTCTCAGGGCAACCATTATGTTTACCTTCCTTCAGGCAGGCAATATTCTCAACCGGCCGGCCGCGGGGATGAACAACCTGCTGGCTTCGGCCTTTATAATCATCGCCGCCCACCCTTCAGTCATTTTCGAGGCGGGATTCCAGCTCTCCTACCTCGCCGTGATCTTCATCATTGCATTCTACGCTCCGCTTTACAGGCTGGTGAAACTCAGGAATCGTGTTGCCGATTACCTGTGGCAGATGACAGCGGTGTCACTGGTAGCCCAGGCAGGGACAATGGCACTGTCAGTCAGGCTCTTCAACATCTTCCCCCTGATGTTTCTTCTTACCAACATAGTGGTAATCCCGGTCTCGTTCGTGGTGCTGATACTGGCAATGCTCCTGCTTGTATCCTCTCCCGTTCCGGCGCTGGCATCATTCTTTGCCATGCTGCTTGACCATCTGGCTCGTTTCACCCTCAGCTTCACCGGAATGGTAAGCTCGGCTGAACATGGTGTGATAACAGGTATTGGCATGTCAGCTGCCGAGACCATCATGATGACCCTGACGTTAGCCCTTCTCCTTGCCGCACTCCTGCGCACAGCCCGGGTAACCCTCAGGCCGTTCCTGGTTGCCATGATGCTTCTGCTGACATGCAACACCATCAAGACAGCACAGGAGATGCATCGCGAAAGGCTGATCACCTACAATATAAGGGGAGAGAGGCTAAAGGTACGGCAACACGGCAGAGTGCTGCTGGTGCCGTCATCTGCCGGCGGCACTCCGGCTGAGGTGCAGAAGCATGCCTGTACCCGGGGACTAAAGATCAGGGTCATTGAACCGGGGTAACATTTCTTTTGTATAACTTTGCCCTGTTTTATTGTTCCAGATATGAGAATAGTTATCGCCGGTGCAGGAGAGGTGGGAACACACCTTGCCAAGATGCTCTCGCAGAGTGAACATGAGATCATACTCATTGATCCGGCCGTGGAGCGTCTCAAACCCGTTGACGCAGCAATTGACGTGCTGACCTATGAGGGATCAGCCACATCCATAAACATACTCAAGGAGGCAATCAAGAAGAACACCGATCTCTTTATTGCGGTTGCCCATTACGAAGACACCAACATTACTTCCGCCATCCTTGCCAAGAAGCTTGGCGCGCGTAAGGTGATAGCCCGCATAGACAATATGGAATACCTTGAGCGGAACAACAAGGAGTTCTTCCGTGAGATGGGAATTGACCACCTGATATACCCTGAGCTCATCGCCGCCAAGGAGGTTATCAGCCTTTTGAAAGAGACAGGTACCACTGAATTCATTGACTTTGCCGGTGGTCTGCTCTCACTCTATGTTCAGAAGCTGGAGAAGAACGCACCGGTGCTTAACCGCACCCTTGAGGAGGTGACCAACTCCCTGGGATCGATAAAGTACCGTGCCGTGGCAATCAAGAGAGATGAGAAGACTATCATCCCCCACGGGAGGGAGGAGTTTAAGGAGGGTGACCTGGCATTCGTGATCTCGACCCGTGACGGTATCTCTGACCTGATGAAGTTTTCCGGGAAGAAGAACATTCAGGCAAAGAGCATCATGATCCTCGGCGGCAGCCGGATAGGCAGGCATATTGCACTGAAGCTGCAGTATGACTGCCAGGTGAAGCTGATTGACATAGACATGGATAAATGCCGTGACCTCGCCGAGGCGCTCGAGGAGACCCTCGTCATCAATGGTGACGGCAGGAACGGTGACCTGTTAGCCGAAGAGGGCCTCCGGAATATGGATGCCTTCGTGGCGGTGACCGGTAATTCCGAGACAAATATCCTTGCCTGCCTGCTGGCTAAAAAAATTGGTGTAATGAAGACCATCGCCGAGGTGGAGAATATGGAATATATCAACCTGGCCGAGAACTCAGGCATTGACACCATCATCAACAAGAAGATTGCCACTGCCAGCCGTATCTTCAGGCACACCATGAACCCCAACGTCACACAGGTAAGGATGATGACAGGGACAGATGCCGAAGTGATAGAATACAATGTGCCTGAGAATGCACGAATCACCGGGGGCCCGCTCAAGCTGATCGATTTCCCCAAGGATGCCATCGTTGGCGGAGGGATACGCAACTATAAACCATATATTGCAACGGGTGATACCGTGATAGAGGCCAATGACAAGGTGGTGGTCTTTACACTGGTGTCAGCCTTCGAAAAGCTGAACAGGTTCTTCACAGGAGACCGGCACTAGAACCAGTGGCGGGTTGTTGGCAACCGGTTTGTGCCAGAAACAGCCCGGCAGTTACAATTATCCAGAAATATGCGAAGTCATTGTGGTAACCGGCTTGCGACACATTCAGCCCGACAGTTACAATTACCCCGAAACATGCGAAGTTCTTGAGGTTACCGATCCGTGACAGAAACAGCCCGGCAGTTACAATACCTCCACTGCCGGTGATTCAGTATTCGAGTATACCCTTCCCCTGTCTCAGTATGACAGGCTCAGGACCTGTGCAATCGACTACTGTTGAGGGTTCATTGCTTCCAATGCCGCCAT
>ENA-UPTA01004445-UPTA01004445.1-activated-sludge-metagenome-genome-assembly--contig:-NODE-4445-length-13275-cov-4.957564_pt1 | contig 13275 bp, 12 predicted proteins | sample MGYA00238184_ERZ773361 | MGnify/ENA primary metagenome ERZ773361 (study PRJEB29100, sample SAMN05720205) | activated sludge metagenome | isolation source: anaerobic digester from wastewater...
GAGCCTGGCCGCGATTCGCCAGCGGTATCGGCCGGTGCGGCTGTGGTGCGTCTTTCAGGCCCATCAGTACAGTCGGACCCAGGCGTTGCTGGAGGAGTTCGCAGGCAGCTTTGCCGACGCCGACAAGGTGATCCTCCCGGAGATCTACTTCTCGCGGGACTCTCAGGCCAGTCGCAGCGCGATCAACGCCGGAGTGTTGGCCGATCGGATCCGACGCGGCGGCGCGGACGCGGAATATGTTGCGTCGTTCGACGCGGTGTGCGACTATTTGGAACAGCATGTCAACGCCGGCGACGTCGTCGTGACCATGGGCGCCGGCGATGTCTGGAAGGTGGCAGATGAGTATATTCAGCGGCTACGAAGAGATCGTTGAGCAGAACCATCCGCTGGCGCCGCACACGTGGTATCGGCTGGGCGGTCCGGCGGACTATTTCATCCGTCCGAGGAACGCCAGGGACCTCACGGAGATCCTCCGACGGTGCAACGAAAACCGCATCGCGGTCTACGTCCTCGGGTTTGGGTCCAACCTGCTCGTGTGCGATGAAGGCGTCCGCGGCGCGGTCATCCAGCTCCGCGAGGGCGACTTCGGGCAGACCCAGTTCAACGGAGAGCAAGTCACCGCCTGGGCCGGCGCCGAGCTGAGCAAGCTCGTGCTGGACTGCGTGGGCAAGGGGCTCTCGGGCGTCGAGGCCCTGACCGGCATCCCCGGCTCCGTCGGCGGCGCCGTGCGAATGAACGCCGGCGGCAAGTTCGGCGACATCGGCTCGGCCGTCGAGGCCGTCACCCTGATGGACATCCAGGGCAGCGTCTTCGAGAAGAGCAAGCCCGAGCTGATCTTCGACTATCGCAGCACGAATATCCGGGCCCGGTTTATTTTGAACGCCCAGCTCCGACTGACTCGCGGCGACCCCGAGAAGATCATGCGGACGGTGAAGGAAGGCTGGATCTACAAGAAGAACAATCAACCGTTGAAGACCCGCAACTGCGGCTGCGTGTTCAAGAACCCGCCCGGCGCCGCGGCCGGCGCTCTGATCGACCGGGCCGGCCTCAAGGGCCACCAGATCGGCGGGGCCGTCGTCAGCGACAAGCACGCGAACTTCATCCTCGCGCAGGAAGGATGCACCAGCGGCGACGTGCTCCGACTGATCGACGTGATCCGCCAGCGGGTCCGCGAGCAGTTCGACGTCGAACTCGAACTCGAACTGGAAGTCTGGAAATAGCCTGTCCGCCGTGAAGACATCCAAATACGGAAGAGGCCGGTGATGAGAGTGACATCCGAAATCGACAATCAAAAATCAAACATCACAAATCTCAGAGGCTGCGACGGTTCGCAGGGGCAGGATTCAATGAAGGTGGCCGTGTTGCGGGGAGGCGTGGGACGTGAGCGGGACGTGAGCTTGGAGAGCGGGCGATGCGTCGCCGAGGCGCTTCAGGCCGGCGGTCTCGACGTGGTCGTTTCGGATATCCGGCCGGACGAGATGACCGTTCTGGACAGGGCGGATGTCGATGTCTTCTTCCTGGCCCTGCACGGCCAGTTCGGCGAAGACGGCCAGCTCCAGCAAATCCTGGAGGATCGCGGCCTGGTCTATACGGGTTGCGGCCCGAAGGCCAGCCGACTGGCCTTCGACAAGATGGCCAGCAAGCGGCTGTTTCAGGCCGCGGGCGTGCCTGTGCCGGCGGTGGTCGAGTTCCAGCTCGGAGACGCTCCCGCGGACCTGGACCGGCGGTTGGAACCGCTCGGGAGCCGATTTGTGGTCAAGCCGCTTCGGCAGGGCAGCAGCGTCGGCGTGTACGTGGTCGCCAGTCGCGACGAGGCGGTCGGAACCGCACAGAAGGTCCGTGATGAGTTTGGCGACTGCATGGTCGAGTCGTTCGTCGAAGGATGCGAGGTCACTGTTGGCGTCCTGGACCGTCAGCCCCTGCCCATCATCGAGATTCGCAGCAAGACCGGCTGGTACGACTACCAGGCGAAGTATTTGGACGACCGGACGGAGTACTTGTTCGACACGATCGAGGACGAAGCCGTGCGGGCCCGGCTCGCCGATGCGGCGTTGGCCTGTTTCGACGCGCTGGGTTGCCGGGATTTTTCCCGCGTGGACTTCATCGTGGGCGACGATGGGACGCCGTATGCCCTGGAGGCCAATACGATCCCGGGCTTCACCACGCACTCGCTGCTGCCCAAAGCCGCGGCGAAAGTCGGGATTCCCATGACCGAGCTGTGCGTTCGGATCGTCCGAGCCGCGGCCTCCAGATCGACAATCGCAAATCGGAAATCGTAAATGCCAAGGGGTGAACGTGGCCAGAAAGTCACGAAGATTTAGTTTGAAGGAGCGGATCAGCTCCTGGAAGAGTAACCGGCGGGCGAGAGAGAAACGACTCGCCGCCATTCGGGATTGGAATTGGGGCGCCATCGCGAAGGTGACGGCGGTCCTCTGTTTTCTCGTGGGGGCCGGCGCGTTCCTGCAATACGCGGAAGCGTACGTCAAGACCGCGGTCCCTGCCCAGGAGGGCGGCCTGATCCTCGTCGACGTTCCCGACTGGGTCCAGTTGGATCTTCAGAATCGGGTTGGCCAGATTGCTGGCGGCACCCGGTTTCCGCTGACGGAAGAGACCGCCTCGGTTCTGGCCCGCAACCTGGAACTCATGCCCTGGCTCCACGACGTCAACGTCCGTGTGACTCACGATTCCGTGCTCGTCCGCGCCCAGTGGCGCAAGCCCGTCGTCACGATCAATATTCGGGAGACGTCCTCGAAGATCTACGTCGACAAGGACCTCGTCGTGATGGACTATATGCCCATGCCGCACCTGCCGATCGTGGAGGCCAAAGGCGTGTCGCAGAGCATCGTTCCGCTGCCCGGGCAGAAGTTCGATCGGGGAGAGCTGGCCGCGGCAGTCACGCTGGCCCTGCTGCTGAACCGGGTGGACGCCGCGATGCTGGAGCAGATCACGAGCATCGACGTCTCTAATTTCAAGGGCTTCAAAGACGCCCACGGGCCGCACATCACCCTGCGGAGCAAGGACGACGTGGAGATCATCTGGGGCGCGGAGTTCGGCGAATACGCCAAGTATCTCGAGGCCAGCGACGAGGAGAAGCTCGCCAAGCTCTACACGCACTACAAGGAGTTCGGCTCGTTCGGCGCCGGGGGCAGCGTGAAATATCTCAACCTCCGCAATCCCCAGGACAAGGTGCCCCAGCCGATCGACAAGTACCGTCGTTGAGGGCCGTGGGCAGGTCCTGGTAGCGGTAGGGGATCTGCGATTCCTCGCACAGGGTTTTGAACCGCTTCAAGGCTGCTTCGCTCAACTCGCTCTGAAAGTCGGGATCGCCGCGGCAGGTGAAGATTCGACAGCCCGCGAAGCGATGCTCGTGAATCGCGCACCGGTTGTCCTGCTGGTAGGGGCATCGGCCGGCGGGCATCGGCAACAGCCGGTGGCTTGGAAAAAGGCAGATCGGGCCTGTATTCTTCAATGAAATCTCTGGGTTCGTGGCCCAGCCGCCCCCGGCTGGGGAAAGAACGTTCAGCTTCGCGGTCAGATAGATCAACTCCGGCGTCGTGACGTAGAGCCGGTGTCCGTAGGCGGGAAAATCGCAGCACGCGCCGCAGGCGTTGCACTGGCCCGCCCGGTGCGGCTCGCGAATCTGTTGCGCCGCGATCCACTCGTAGACAGCCGCTACCGCCTCGACGAGTCGGCGATGTCCTGCGGGTTCTCCCACCATCTTCTGTTCTTCCGGATTCTCTCGATTTCCTCGAAGCGGTAGAGCCGGCCTCGGTTGATCCCGGGACATCGCATCGCGGCCCGGTTCCACGCGTTCGGGTCCTGCAAATTCTCCGGCCAGAACGGCCAGGTCCGGCACTGCCCCGGCCGGACCGGGTAGATCGCGCATTGCTTGACGCCGTCGATCATCTGGAGAAAGATACAGTCCTTGCTGACGGGTTCCTCGATGATGGACATCCGCACGCCGACATGTCGCATGTACTTACGGCACAGCTCCTGCGGCGTCAGGCCCAGATGCTTGGCGATCATCTCGACCTCCGTCTTGGCCACCCAGATATACCCTTCTCCCGGCCCGGAGCAGCACCCGCCGCATCCGCGACACTCGAAGTGCAGCCCCGTCGCATACCACTTTCTTGTCGAAACCGGCTCGTCTATTGGAGTACCTCAATGGCAGTTGAATCGCAGGCTATTGCGGCGTCTTGTTGATCCATCGTTCAACCGTGGCACAGAATTTCGTAGCGTCGCCCAGCACATCGCCCGCATCCTCATCAGAAACGACAGGCACAGCCTCGTAGTCTCCCAATTGTCGTTTTTCGAAGGCCTTGTTCAGTTCTCTCCCCGACTCCCGTGGAAATACACCGGTCTTGACGAACTGTTCTCCAAAGGCCGAAATCACGCCCTTGTGCGAGGAGAAGGTCATGCCCCTGGTCAGAAGTGCAGCTTGAGCACAATAAAACATGGCATAGTAGCTCCGCGACACAGACGACTCGTAGTCGCCGTCTTGGAGCAGCAGCTTCGCGCTCTTGAGATACCGCCGTGCTTTCGTCAGAAGCGCGCTGGGCTCACTCATGCGGGGATGCCCTCCCGCCGTATATTGATCAAGAGGGGACTGTTCCTGCTGTGATAGTCGGTTTCAGATACTGGATATACGGACAGCAGCACGCCGTAGTCAAGGTTGATATCCGTGATGATGTCTATCATTCGATCGATTTCCTCGCCCGGAACGACATCGCCCGAGAGCACCACCGCCAAGTCGATGTCCGAATCGGCGGTGGCTTCATTCCGTGCGAAAGAACCATAGATAAGCAGGCACTTGAGCTTGTCGCCGTAGAGCGACTGCGCCCTGTGCGAGAACTCGCTGACGGCCTTCTTCACCTGCGTGTCCATTTTGATCCATCTTTCTCATCGACGGGAATGCTCAATCTGCTTACAGCGATTATACCAAAATCCGACGATAAATTCCACACGGTTCGTCGAATGGACCCAACAAACCCTGGCTGCACAGCAGGATGGCTATTCGCTTCGGGCCGACCGACGCTACCACTTCAAAACCGCGCCGGTGTCGGCGCTGGTCGCCATGGTGGCGTACTTGGCCAGGTAGCCCTTCTTGATCCTCGGCTCCGGCGGCTTCCAGTTCTTCTTCCGGGCGGCCAGTTCCTTCGCAGTGAGCTGCACCTTGATCTTATTCTTCGGGATATCGATCTCGATGATGTCGCCGTTCTGGAGCATGGCGATGGGACCGCCGTTGGCCGCCTCGGGACTGACGTGCCCGATGCAGGCGCCGCGGGTGCCGCCGCTGAAGCGGCCGTCCGTGATGAGGGCGACCGATTCGCCGAGTCCGGCGCCCATGATGTAGCTGGTCGGACTGAGCATCTCCTGCATGCCGGGACCGCCTTTGGGGCCTTCGTAGCGGATGACGACCACGTCGCCGGCCTTGACCTTGCCGGCCAGGATGCCTTCGCCCGCCTCTTCCTGGCTGTCGAAGATGACGGCGGGACCTTTGTGCGTCAGCATGGAGGGGGCCACGCCCGCGCTCTTGACCACGCAGCCCTTCGGGGCCAGGTTGCCGCGCAGGACCGCCAGGCCGCCCGTCTTCGAGTAGGGATTATCCAGCGTATGGATGACCTCGGCGTTCTTGATCTCGGCGCCGGCGATGTTCTCGCCGAGCGTCTTGCCGGTCACGGTCGGGCAGTCGAGGTTCAGCAGGTTCGGGATCTTGCTGATCTCATTGAGGATGGCGCTGATTCCGCCCGCAGCGTCCACGTCCTCGACGTGCACCTTGTTCGTCGAAGGCGACACTTTGCAGATGTTCGGACACTGGGCGGAGATTGCGTTGATCCGGTCGAGGTCGTACTCGATGCCCGCTTCGCTGGCGATGGCCAGCGTGTGCAGGACGGTGTTCGTCGAGCCGCCCATGGCCATGTCGAGCATCAGGGCGTTGTCCATCGACTTGAGGCTGATGATGTCCAGCGGCTTGACGTCGTTCTTGACCAGCTCCAGGATCTGCCTGCCGACGGCCTTGTACAGGTCCTGACGTCTGAGATCGACGGCCAGGATCGTGCCGTTGCCGGGCAGGGCCATGCCGATCGCCTCCGCCAGGCAGTTCATCGAGTTGGCGGTGAACATGCCGGAGCAACTGCCGCAGGTCGGGCAGCCGATGGCTTCGAGCTCATCGAGCTGGGCCTGGGTGATCTTGCCCATCTTGAACTGGGCGACGCCCTCGAAGATGCTGATCAGATCGAGCGCCCGCCCGTCGGGGGCTCTGCCGGCCTTCATGGGCCCGCCGGAGACGTAGATCGTCGGAATGTTCAGTCGCACGGACGCCATGAGCATGCCCGGCACGATCTTGTCGCAGTTGGCGATGCAGACCAGGCCGTCGAAGCAGTGTGCGCGGGCCATGGACTCGACCGAGTCGGCGACGATCTCACGCGAGGCCAGCGAGTACTTCATGCCGGTGTGGCCCATGGCGACGCCGTCGCAGATGGCAATCGTGTTGAACTCGAAGGGCACGCCGCCGGCGTCGCGGATGGCCTGCTTGACGACCTCGCCCACCTTGTTCAGATGGACGTGTCCCGGCACGACCTCGCAGAAGCTGTTGGCGACCCCGATGAAGGGCTTGTTCATATCCGCCTTGCTCAGACCACACGCATGGAGCAGCGCCCGGTGCGGCGCCCGCTGGAAACCTTGTTTTACTGCATCACTTCTCATTGTCGATCAACTCCGAACCATGAACATAAGGAAGGATAGATTCCAAGGCGTCCAGTGTAGCCACGGAGGCGGGATGAATAAAGGAAAAACTCCGTGCGAACGGCTTGTCACCGCTCCTCGTTCAGCATGTTGATCAGGATCGTTTCCGCCACCGGGTCGTAGGCGGGTTCTGAGAACGCCACGCGGCGCTGGACGTCCAGTTGCGAGAACAGGATCGTTCCCTCGCCGCCGGCGACAGGCACTTCGGCCGCCACGCAGGTCGAGGGCTCGCGGACCCACAGGATCTTCTCGGCTGCTGCCAGTGCGGGGCCCTCCAGACTTGCGATTGCGACTGTTCCAGGAAGGCCGTTCCATCGCATCAGCCACTCGGGCCGGATGCCGGCCAGCATCGGATGTTGTGCCTCCGGATAGAGGAAGGCCCGCGAACCTTGCGTCTCGCCTGTCTTGATGTCGCACAGTTCGGTCCAGTTCCATTCGCGGGTGGCCAGGACAACGACACGCCCGCCGTCGGCCACGAACTCACGGAGGACATCAACTTGGCGTTTCTCCGTTTGGCTCAAGTGCGCAGCGTTCCAGATGACGACCACATGTCGCCCGGGCGTCAGTCTATTGATGTCCAGATCCACCTGGAGTCCCCGCGACTGAAACCATGCGTTGGCTTGTGCGTCGCCTGCGAGGACCACGAACCGTCGGGTGCGAAGGGCATCGGGCGTTTCCGGCGGCCGCACCGCGCGAACGAACCGCTGACTGAGCACCGCCCTCCCCGGGATGCCGGTCGTACGGGCCGTCAGCCAGTAACTGCCTTCCCGGTCGGGTAACCTCCATGTGACGGGAGTCCTCGTCAGCGTGTCGGCTTTCAGCGTGAAGTCGTAGCTCCACTTTGCCACCGGTCGGTCGAAGCAGGGGGCCTCGGGGATGAACTCGGGACATTCCTCGGTCAGGAGCAGATCGACGTGGATCGTCGCATCGTGCCAGGAGTCGTTGATGAGGCACAAGTCGGTGCGGACCTCCTGGCCGACCCGATAGCCGGCATCGAAGAGGTCGAGACTGGCGAGGACCGCCGACAGGGAGCTGTGCCAGCAGGCGGACAAGGGCGAAGCGTAGCCGGCCTTCCAGACGGCGCTGCCTTTGCCGGTCTCTCGAACGCGCGCCGCCAGCCGAGTCCGCGTCCAACCGGCGTACATATACGGCAACATCCCATCCAGGCGGGCGCGGCGCATTGCCTCGGTATGCTCCATGCCGAGCTGTGCGCAGACGAGGGCATCGGCGTCCTTGTCGTCCTTGCCGGTCCACTGGGTCGCCGGCCGGCCGAAGTAGTTCATGTACTCGCTGTTGGTGACGGGCCGGCCCTTGGCCTCGCTGAACCACGAGGGGATGCCCGGTATGAGATTGCCTTCCAGCGTGTCTTCGACGTTGCCGCAGGTGTGGACGTCGTAGTTTTCCGCCGTGCCGGTGTCGCCGGTGCGCATAGTCGGTCGCGTCGGGTCCAGGTCCCGCACGAAGTCGTGGTAGGGGCCCATCTCCCACTGGCTATCGCGGTTCGACTCGTTGGAAAGCACCCACATGATAACCGCCGGATGGTTCCAGAGTCGTCCCATCCAGCCGGCCGCGTCGGTCAGCACGTTCTTGTGCCAGATGTCATACTCTTCGGGCGTGAACTGGTAGTCCTGGTAGTTGTACAGGCAGGGGAACTCCGCCAGGATCAGGGTGCCGTTCTCGTCGCAGAGGTTGGCCCACAGAGGCGGTAGCGGCATGGTGTGCGTGCGAAAGGCGTTCATGCTCATCTCGCGAGCCTCGGTGACGAGATAATCGAACTCCTTGCCTGTGACGGTGTCGCCCCAATTCCACTCGAAGACGAGATTGGAGCCGCGGAATCGCAGGGGCTTGCCGTTGAGCAGGTAGTGTCCTCCTGCAACCGTGATCTCGCGCATGCCGAAACGGATCGTAGCGGCGTCCAGCGTTTTCTCGCCGTGTTTTAGAGAGACCTCGGCGGTGTAGAGGTACGGTTCCTCGTAGGTCCACGGTTTGAAGCCGGGCATCGGGACCTCGACGAAGAATCGCTCGCCTCCGAAGGGGTCGGAGCTTGGCGTGAGTTTCGCCGGAACTTGGCCTTCCCCCAGGACTTCTCCGTCCGGCCAGGATTTGACCAGAGCGACGATCTCCAGGTCGTCCAAACGATCCGTCCCGGCCGGCGTGACGCGGATCTTCACCCGACTGCCGGCCAGATCCGGAATCGCCAGCATCCATTTCATGTAAGCCATGTCGGCGAAGTCGATCCAGACGTCGTCCGTCACCTCCGGCATCCCCACGCCGAAGCCGACCGGGATCAAGGCATTGCCGCTGCGGCTCCTGGGCACGCCGGCGGCGCCGCGGATTCTGAGCACGATTTGGTTGTCGCCGGTTCTGAGGACGCCGGCCGGGACGATCCCCTGAAAGGGGCCGGTTGGTTCGTTCTCGCCGACTTTGCGACCGTTGAGGAAGGCCACAGCCCCGCAGGCGATGCGGTTCCATCGCAGCACTGCCATCCCCTGGGCCTGCGTCGCAGTGACTCGGAAGCTCCGTCGCGCCCAGATGACCTTCGTCTCATTCGCCGCTTCCTGGCTCCAGGGCATGAACGGGCCCGGCAGTGTCACCGTCTTCCAGTGGAGACGGCTTGTGCCTTCTGACGTCTCGGCGCGTTCGTTGCCGTCGCCTGGCGAGAACTCCCACTCGCCGTTGAGAGAAACTGAGTTTGCTCGCCATCCCTCCCACATACGATGCGTCCCGATAGCGTTCGGCGTCTCTGCTGTCGCAGTGGCGACCACGATCAGGATGGACCATACGACTGCAAAGGCATGTTTGCGGGCTCTGCTTTCGTGAACCATTCTGGTTTCTCCTTTGACGACGGTCATCACGGGGCTTGGCTGTTCGAAGAGTCTACTACGTGACCGAAGGAAAGGGAATTCCTGCTTTCGCAGGGTTGTGGGGTGCGGTATACTGCCTGAGTCTGAAAGAGTCATTCGGGTGTGGGACGCGCCCGGCTTTGTAGGAGGTTACAGCGACATGGCGGATCGGACGGAAAGCTACATCGACGCGAACCAGCAGCGATTCATCGAGGAACTCAAGCAGTTCATGCGGTTTCCCTCGGTCAGCGCCCAGAAGGCGCACGACGAGGACACGCGGGCCTGCGCCGAGTGGGTCGTGACGCACCTCAAGGGTCTGGGCTTCGACGCCGGACTGGTGGATGTCGGCGGCAAACCCATCGTGCGGGCCCTCAGGAAGGGCAAGAGCTCCAAACGCGTGATGATCTACGGGCATTACGATGTCCAGCCGGAAGATCCGGTCCATGAATGGAAGACGCCGCCTTTCGAGCCGACCGTCCGCGACGGCATCCTCTACGGCCGGGGCTCCACCGACGACAAAGGGCAGCTCTGGACCCACGTCAAGGCCGTCGAGAGCCTGCTCAAGACCGAGGGCGAGCTGCCCTGCGAGGTCCTGTTTCTGCTGGAGGGCGAAGAAGAGTCCGGCGGCGACGCATTGCCACGGTATGTGGCGCAGGCCAAGGCCGAGCTCAAGCCCGACGCCATCGTCATCTCGGACAGCTCGATGTACGATGCGAACACGCCGGCGTTGACCTACGGCCTCCGCGGCCTCGTCGCGCTGGAGTTCACCATCCGCGGCCCGGCGTCGGACGTCCATTCCGGCACCTACGGCGGCGGCATCGCCAACCCCACAATGGTGGCCTCCCAGATCCTGGCCGCCTGCGTCGCGCCCGACGGCAAGATCCTCGTCCCGCATTTCTACGACGATGTCGTCCCGCTGCAGGACTGGGAGCGGGAGAGCTTCCGCAAGTTGAACTTCGACGACAAGGCCATGTCGAAGGAGCTGAACGTCCCGCGTCCGCACGGCGAGGCCGGTTACAGCACGCTGGAACGCCTCTGGGCCAGGCCGACCTTTGAAGTCAACGGCATCTTCGGCGGCTACCAGGGCCAGCGGTCCAAGACGATCATTCCATCCTTCGCGACGGTCAAGATCACCTGCCGACTCGTCGCCAACCAGAATCCCGCCCGCATTCGCGAGCTGGTGATCGATCACATCAAGTCAGTGTGTCCGGACACGGTTCGCATCGAGCTCAACGACTTCGGGATGAGCCCGCCGGTCCTGTTCGACGCGAACGACCCGATCCTCCAGGCCGCCCAGGAGGCGATGCGAAAGGGCTTTGGCCGGGAGACCGTCTTCATCCGCTGCGGCGGCTCGATCCCGGTGGTCAGCACGTTCGCAGAGCATCTGGGCTGCCCGGTCATCCTGATGGGCTTCGGCCTCGACAGCGACGGTGCGCACGGTCCGAACGAGCACTTCAGCCTGGACAGCTTCGTCAAAGGCGTGAAGTCCGCCGCACATATGCTCCGGACGATCTGATTGGTTTGATTATCCATCGATCACTTGACTTCACTTGATATTTATGTTAAGATCACAGTGGTGCTTAACAAGTGTTACTGCATTATGTGCTCTTAACACCATTTCAAGGAGGCAACGCAATGGTGGAGCGAATCGGTCTGACCATACCCGAACTGGCCGAGAAACTCGGCATAAGTCGCGTAGCGGCTTGGACTAAGGTAAAGAAGGGGAGAATCCCAGCGACAAAGGTCGGTCGTCAATACATCGTTTCTGCCCACGACGCACGAGTGGCTGTTGGTGAGGAATTGAGTGGCGAGCGCAAGAAATGGTTGGAGGATGCGGTGGATCGCGTGGTTCGAGAGTACGGTCCTGTCCTCAAACGCTTGAGCCGCGAGTAATGAAGGAGCTGACCGTCAACGAAGTGGAGCTTGTTGCCTTTCGCCTGGCGCAGAGGCACCTTGTGTTTGACGAGCCCATCCCGGACTTCGCTTGCCGATATCCCAATGTGTTGGAGAGCTGTCTGGCAGTCCCTTTCCAGCGGTTCTATGGCCGATCTGCATACCCGACGCTCATTGCCAAGGCGAGTATCCTGTTCTACCTGATGATCAAGAATCCCCCGTTTCAGAATGGCAACAAGCAGTTGGCTGTCACGACGCTGTTGGTCTTTCTGTTGAACAACAGGAAATGGTTGACGATGGACATGGACCTGCTGTATCGGTTCACCGTGTGGATTGCCGAGAGCAGGTCTGAAGACAAGGACTTCGTCCTTGCGGCCATCCATAGGGTATTGACTGCCCATCTGGAGAAGGCATGATCCGTTGCAACGGTACGTCTGTACTAACCTCATACTAATTTGTTCAGAATTAGTATGAGATCGCTACGCGAGATAGACCTTGTCGCCGGGGTGGATCGGGGGGATCTGGTCCCGCTTGGCTTGAATGTCCTCGGCGCCCAGGGCGAAACTCGATGCGATCTCGATCGCGCAATCGGGCGAATGGTCCGCCTTGCGGGGGACCTTCACGCCGGCCGATTCCAGCCAGGCGGCCGCCCGCTCGATCAGCATCCGATGGGTCGCCTCGGCACTGTCTTCGCCTGTGGCGTTCTTGACCGGCGCGAATTCCTCGCCTCGGACGATGTCGAGGATGATCGATTGGGATGCCAGCGGGATGGCGTCGAAGATGAAGGATTCGAGTTTGACGCCGTTGGGCTGTTTGGGTTCGATCCGCCGGCCGGTCGCGTCGATGTGCGGGACCTTCTTGACCGCCCGGTGGAGGGGCAGGGTATGGCCTTTCGTGTTCAGATGCTCGACGAAGGCGGTGTCGATAATATGGATCGCGATGCTGCCGAGCTGGAAGGCCAAAGACCCGTCCGGCCGGCGCATCTCGGCCAGCTCATCCGGCAGGTCGCTGTACTCGATGACGGTCACCTTGCCGTCGACGAGGCAGAAGTTGCCGACCTTCTCCTTCGGGCCGTTCTTGATGACTGCCTTGGAGGACATCTGGGCGCCGTCGAGGGCGTGCAGCCCGATAAAGAGGGGGTCGAAGAGCCTGACCAAGGGGTTGTCCACCTGCCAGTAGGTGAGGTGCTCGATGCCTCGCTTCTTCATGTCGTCCAGGGCTCCGCTGCGGGCCAGGGCCCGGATGCACCCGCCGTGACCGTCGGGAGACCGTGCGATCTGGCCCTTGTCCGCCAGGAGGATTTTGCCGTCCAGACTGAAGTTTGGCAGCGTTCCCTGCTGGAAGATGAACACGTTCCGAGGGTCCAAACCGTAAAAGTTATCGGCCTTGAAGATGGCCAGCGTCTGCTCGTGGTTGAGCGGGCTGGTCATGATATACCAGGGGCACACCGCGCCGTATCGCTGCGAAACCGCGGCGATCGTCTCTGCGAAGATACGAAAGAGCGTCTTGCTCTTGATCGGGCTGACCGGGAAATTGCCCTTGGGACCGTCGAAGCCCAGGCGGGTTCCCTGGCCGCCTGCGACGGTCAGGGCCGCCACCTTGCCCTGGGAGATTCGTTCTGTTCCTAACTCGATAGCTTGAGCATACTTGCGCTTCTGGTCCGCGTTGCGAGGCTGTGCGCCATAAGATGTTGCCGGTTCGAAGTCGTGTCGGATCGAGGGCTGCGGCTGGCCTTTGACCAGACTCTCCACCCACTCGTCGACTGCCGACAGATCGAGCTCCTGGATCTGAGCCA
>ENA-UPTA01004447-UPTA01004447.1-activated-sludge-metagenome-genome-assembly--contig:-NODE-4447-length-13267-cov-8.631244_pt1 | contig 13267 bp, 11 predicted proteins | sample MGYA00238184_ERZ773361 | MGnify/ENA primary metagenome ERZ773361 (study PRJEB29100, sample SAMN05720205) | activated sludge metagenome | isolation source: anaerobic digester from wastewater...
CGGTCCTCCTGACGCACACCGTCCTCGCCGCCGTCGTCCCGTTCCTCGCGGTGACGACGCTCGTCCTCGCGCGGAAGGGACGCTTCGAGGCTCACCGCCGACTCGCCCGCGTCACGCTCCCCGTCTGGCTCTACGTCTCCGTCACCGGCGTCGTCATCTACCTGATGCTCTACCGCATGGGCTTCTGAGGCGCCGGCGTCGTCGCGGATTCCGTCGCGGCCCCGACGACGATCCGCTTCACTGTCTCGACCCCCTCCTCGAACCAGTCGATTCTCATTCTCTCGTTCGTTGAATGGATCCCGGCCGCGTCGTAGTAGTTCAGCCGGAATGGGAAGAGACCGTAGGCCCGGATGCCATGCGCGCGAAAGACCCGGTTCTCCGAAAGGCCGGGGCCCAGAACCGGCGCGACGACGACGCCCGGAAAGCGCTCCTCGAGGACTCGCCTCGCGGCGGTGTAGAGCCCGGACTCCGGCGAGGCCGACTCTCCCTTCGCGTGAAGGAGTGTCGCGATCCTCACCGCGGGATCGTCGATCGCCTTCGCCACCTCGCGCAGGAACTCCTCCGGGCTCGTCGACGGAAGGAGCCGCACGTCCACCTCGGCCCATGCCCGCGTCGGGTGCACATTCACGAGCTCGCTGTCGGCACCGAGGCGGGTCACGGACACCGTGTCCCTGACGAGGAGCTGCTGCCACGGGGTGAGGCTGGCGGCGAGCCCGGCCGGGTCGCGCTTCGCGTCGGTCGCCACGCGGCGAAGCGCCGCCGCCAGGGCAGGAGGTCTCACTCGCGCGAGCGCCGTGAGCTGCCGTTCGAGAACGGGCTCCACGCGAACGGGCCGCGCCATTACCGCGAGCCGCGATGCGGCCCGTGCCACACGCGCGGCCGGGCCGGCCATATCCGCCGAGGCGGCGTGCCCACCGGCGCCTCCCGCCTCGAGCCGCAGCCAGAGCGCCCCCTTCTGCTGGACCTCGATCCCGAACCAGCGCACCTTGTCGACGATCGTCTCGACGTCGCCCCCCTCGCCGAACGCCTCCCCGACACCCGCGAGCCAGCCTGGGCGCTTCTCGAGGACGGCTGCCAACCCAAGCCGCCCGCCCGTCTCCTCGTCCGCGGTCGCGAGGTAGACGACGTCCCGGACGAGCGGCCTTCCGGAGCGCTTCAGCGCCAGGAACGCCTCGAGCTGAGCGATCCCGAGTCCTTTCGTGTCGAGTACGCCACGGCCATAGAGCTGGAGATCGTTGTAGACAGCGCCCGCGAAGGGCGGTCGCTTCCATCCCTGTGGACTCGCCGGGACGACATCGATGTGGTGGTGGAGGACGAGCCCGGGCTCCCCGCCGCGTCCACGAAGACGGGCATAGAGGTTCGCCCGCCCCGGCTCGGGCTCGAAGAGCTCGACGGCGATCCCCTCGCGCTCGATGAGTCCCTTCAGGAGGAGAGCGCCTCGGAGCTCGTTCCCCGGAGGATTCGAGGTGTCGAGACGGAGGTACGACCGGAGCGTCTCTACGGGCCTGGACCACGTCCGGCCGCTCACACTCGAGGCCTCCCCGGCGAGGAGGAGCACGGTCGCAGCTGCGGCGACGGCAGGGAGGCAGCGTCGTCGGGTCACGGGGCGAGCTTACGTGATGGCAAGATCCGCGCGTGCCGACCTGGGGCCAGCTCCTCGCCGAGGGACGATCCCTCCTCGACTCTCCCTCCTTCGCCCCGTACGAGGCCGAAGAGCTCCTCGCATCCGCGGCCGGCCGACCGCGCGGGTGGTTCCACGCGCGGCGCCGCGACGAGGCCGACGACGGCGCCGTCGAGCGCTTCCGCAGCCTCGTCGCGCGGCGCGGCGCGGGCGAGCCGCTCCAGTACCTCCTCGGCGAGTGGGAGTTCCTGGGACGGACGTTCCGCGTCGACCCGCGCGCCCTGATCCCGCGCGGCGAGACCGAGGCGATCGTCGAGCTCGCGCGCGAGGCGGCCCCCGCGGCCCGCGCGATCCTCGACGGAGGGACGGGGAGCGGCATCCTCGCCGTCTCGCTCGCTCTCGAGCGGCCGGAAGCGTGCGTCGTCGCCGTCGACCGTTCCGAGGCGGCCCTCGCCCTCGCGCGCGCCAACGCGTCGCTCCACGGCGTCGCGGCGCGCGTCTCCTTCGTCGCCTCCGACTGGCTCTCGGCCCTCGCCCCGCGCCCGTGCTTCGACCTCGCGGTCGCGAACCCGCCCTACGTCCCGCGCGTCGACGCGCCCCATGTCGAGAAGACCGTCTCGGACCACGAGCCGCACCTCGCCCTCTTCGGCGGCGACGACGGCCTCGACGCCGTGCGGGTCCTCCTCGCCGAGCTCCCGCCGCGCCTCCACCCGGGCGCGCCGTTCCTCTTCGAGATCGGCTACGGCCAGGCGCGCGAGGTGAGCGGCCTCGTGGAGGCGAGCCCCGCGTTCTCGCTCGAGGACGTCCGGCTCGACGCGGCCGGCATTCCGCGCACCGTCGTCGCCCGCCGCCGCTGAAGGGCCCGCGGCGCCCCCGGACCGCGTACTAAACTCCCGCCGCTTTGGACGCCTTCCTCGTCTCCGGCCCCTGCCGCCTCTCGGGCACGCTCGCCGTCGCGGGCGCGAAGAACGCCGCCCTCCCCGACGTCGCGGCCGCCCTCCTCGCCGAGCGCCCCGTCGCCCTCGACCGCCTTCCGCCCGTCGCCGACATTCGGACGATGAAGAAGCTCCTCGCCGGCATGGGCGTCGCGATCTCCGGCGAGGCCCCGGGGACGGTCACACTGGACGCCTCGCGCATCGTCTCGACCGAAGCGCCCTACGACCTCGTCCGGACGATGCGTGCCTCGATCCTCGTCCTCGGCCCGCTTCTGGCCCGGTTCGGCGAGGCGCGCGTCTCGCTCCCGGGTGGCTGCGCCATCGGGGTGAGGCCCGTCGACCTCCACATCGCCGCCTTCGAGGCGATGGGGGCCCGCGTCGCCGTCGAGAAGGGGTACATCCACGCGCACGTCTCGCGCCTCGGCCCGGGGCGCGGACGCCTCGTCGGCACGACCGTCCGCTTCCCGCAGGTCACCGTCACCGGCACCGAGAACGTGATGCTCGCCGCAACGCTCGCGCGCGGTACGACGACGATCGAGAACGCCGCCCGCGAGCCGGAGGTCGCCGACCTCGCCGAGCTCCTCGTCTCGATGGGGGCGCGCATCTCTGGCGCGGGGACGGAGACGGTCGTCGTCGAAGGGGTCGAGACCCTCTCGGGAACGCCCGCGCCCCACGCCGTCCTCGCCGACCGGATCGAGGCCGGGACCTACGCCGCAGCCGCCGCGATCACGGGAGGCGACGTCACGCTCGCGGGGGCACGCGAGCAGGACCTCCCCGCCTTCGTCGCGGCCCTTCGCGCGGCCGGCGCCGAGGTCGAGTCGGTCGCCGACGGCCTGCGCGTCGCGAGGAGCAGGCCCCTGCGCGCCGTCGACGTCGAGACGGCCCCGCATCCCGGCTACCCGACCGACCTGCAGGCTCAGTGGATGGCGCTCATGACGCAGGCCGAGGGGACCTCGCGGATCGTCGAGACGATCTTCGAGAACCGGTTCCTCCACGCCGCCGAGCTCGTCCGGCTCGGCGCGAACGTCCGCGTCGACGGGCGCGCGGCCCTCGTCACCGGTCCTTCGCGGCTCGAGGGCGCCACCGTCACCGCCTCCGACCTGCGCGCCTCCGCCGCGCTCGTCCTCGCGGCGCTCGTCGCCGACGGGGAGACGCTCGTCCGCCGCATCTACCACCTCGACCGGGGCTACGCCGCGATGGAGGAGAAGCTCTCCTCGCTCGGCGCCCGGGTCGCCCGCGTCTCGGGGTGACCGGAGTGCGAGGCGGCGTCCGGCTCGCGGCGTTCGCCGCCTCGCTCCTCATCTCCGCGGCCGCGCCCGCCTCCGGGCCGCGCCCCGAGCCGACGGTGTCCGCCGCGCCGGCGAGGCTCTCGCCCGACGCGCTCCGCCTCCTCGAGCGGGAGGCTGCCGAGGCGGCCCGCGCCGAGGACTGGGTCGACGTCCTGGGCCACCTCAACGAGATCCACCGTCGTGCACCGGAACGCTACGCGGACGGCCGCTTCGAGTTCCTGACCGCGCGGGCCCTCGCCGGTCTCGGACGGGTCGACGAGGCGCTCGTCCGCTTCGAGCGCTTCACCGCGCCGGGAGACCTCTTCGACGTCCCGTCCCGCCTCGCCGCCGCGCGCTTGCGCTTCGGGAAGGGGGAGGGGACCGAAGCGCTCGACCTGCTCCTCCCGCTCCTCCAGCGGAAGGAGGGCGCCATCTCCCGCCGGGCCCTCCGGACCGCCCTCGACGCTCTCGAAACGCGCTTCGACGCCGCCGCCCTGGCCCGGCTCGTCGCGGCCCGACCGCAGACCCCTCCCCGCGAGCGGCGCCGGCTCCAGGCCCTCCGAGCCGAGGCGCTCGAACGTGAAGGGGCGACCGGCGAGGCTGCGGCGCTGAGGCTCTCCCTCCTCGCCGAAGGGCGCCGCGACGACGCGGCCGCGGCCCTCCTCGCGCGCGAGCTCGCGGGACGGAGTCCGGGCGATCACCCGGACGCGACGCTCCGCCTGCTCGTCGACACCGCCCGGTCGCAGAGGGACCTCGAGCTGGCCGAAAGGCTCGCCGCCGAGCGGGAGAGGCGGGCCGTCTCCGGCCCCGACGCGGCGGAAGCGGCCAACGCCCGGTTCGAGCTGGCGCGCCTCCGCGGCTCGCGCGGCCGGTTCACCGAGGCGGCGAGCGGCTTCGCGGCGCTCCTCGACGCGATGCCGAAGCGGTTCCGGCCGCCGGTCCGAAAGGGAGACGACGGCTTCGGCACCGCCGCCTTCGCTGGGCGCGTTCGCTTCAACCTCGGAGCGATGAAGGAGAAGCTCGGCGACCTCGACGGCGCGGTCGAGGAGTTCCGGCGGGTCGAGGCCGGAGCAGCCGGCCCCGTCGGCCTCTCCGTCCTTCAACGGGCCCGCCTCGAGATCCGTCGCGGGAACCTCGACCAGGCCGAGGCGTTGTTGCTGCGTCCCACGCTCGCCGGCGAACCGGGCCGGATCGAGGCGCTCCTCCTCCTCGTCGAGCGGCGCGCCCAGTCGGGCGACGGCGCCGGGGCCGCCCGCGCCCTCGCCCCCGCCACCGTCCTCGCGAAGTCGCGCCGCCTGCCGGAGCCGTGGCTCTCCGAGCTGCCGTTCTGGACCGGTCTCGTGGCCCGGGCTCGCAACGACGTGGCGACCGCCCTTTCCGAGTGGGCCGGCCTCCTCGCCGCCGATCCCGGGTCCTTCGCCGCGGAGCGCGCTCTCGCCCGGATCGCCGAGCTTCCCCCCGCGAGTCGCGAGAGGTTCGTCACGGCGGCCCGGGCCGACGGTCGGCGCCTCCTCCGGGCCGGAAAGGCCGCAGCGGCGAAGTCCCGGCTTCTCCCGGCCGCCGCCCTCGGCGACGCGGAGGCGAAGGACGCGCTCCTCGAGGCCTACCGCGCGCTCCCCCGCTACGCCGACGTCCTCCTCGCGCCCGAGCTCCCCGACGAGTCCCTCCCGGATCTCTGCGGCGACGCCGCCGCCTGCCGCCTCCTCCAGCTCGGCCTCGCCGAGGACGCCGAGCCGATCGTCCGGGAGGCCCGTCGCCTCGACACGCTCCTCGGGAGCCTCGTCGCGGCCCGCCTCGCCGAGGACGCCGGCGCGGGTCCCGCCGCGCTCGAAGCGGCCGAGGCGGTCTCGAGGAAGGTCCCGCGCGACTTCCTCCTCGAGCTCGCTCCGCGGACGATCCGCCGCGGCCTCGCGCCGCGCCCCTTCGACCGGCTCGTCGCGCAGGCCGCCGCCGAGCTCGGCGTCCCGCGGGACCTCCTCTACGCCGTCATGCGCCAGGAGAGCCGGTTCGACCGCGAGGCGGCCTCGCCGGCGGCCGCGCGCGGCCTGATGCAGCTCACGCTCCCGGCCGCGGGCGAGGCCGCGCGCGACCTCAACGAGGAGCCCCCCGCCTACTCCGACCTCTACGACCCGGCCCGCTCGATCCGGCTCGGCGCCCGGACGCTCCGCACGCTCCTCGACCGCTTCGACGGAGACGCCACGCGGGCGGCCTCGGGCTACAACGCCGGGGCGGGACAGACCGTCCTCTGGAGCGGCGGGAGCGACCGGCCGGCCGAGGCGCTCCTGGCCGCCATCAGCTACGCCGAGACCCGGACCTACGTGAGGCGCGTCCTCGCGAACCGCCGCGCCTACCGGCTCGCGCTGCCCGAGGCCGAGGCGATCGGCGGACGCCGGTAGACGAGAATCCGCGTCTTCTCGCGGAGCCCCGCCGTCCACTTCTCGACCTCCTCGTTCAGGAGGCGCTCGCGGAGGAGCTCGCGCAGCTGGTCCTGCACCTCGGAGAACGGCGGCAGCGTCGTCAGGCCGCGGCTCTCCGCCTCCGCCCGGAAGGGACCGTCGTAGAACGCCCGCATCGCCGGCTCGGTCACCCTCACGGTCGGGAGGAGCCTCTCGCGCGCATAGCTCTCGAGCGCCATCCCCCGCCGGATCCAGCCCTTCACCTCGTCGCGGCTCGTTCGGGCCCGCTCGAGCGCCCGGTCGAACGGCTCCTCGGTCCCGGCCTCGTAGCGCGCGGCGACCTCGTCGAGCCGCGCGTCGACCTCGGCCGGGTCGGGCTCGAGGCCCGTCAGGAGGCGCAGCTCCTTCTCCCGCAGCAGCTCGACGACGCGCAGGTCGAGGAGCCGGTCGCGGTAGGCGAGCTCGGCCTCTCCCTCGCGCCGAGGCAGGAACCCGATCGCCGCGAGGCGCGAGACCTCGCCCTCGAGGACGATCTCGTCGCCGACGACCGCCGCGATCCGATCGAGCGTCACCGCCGGCCCCGTCGTCCGGGGCGAAGCCTCGTCGGCCGCCGTCGCGCCCTGCGCGAGGAGCGCCAGAAGCGCGAGCCACCGCATCCCCCCGATCCTACCGAAACAGCGAAAACAATGGGGTCAGGTCCGTCTTCCGTTGAGACGGCGAGAGCGCTCGGCTCCTCGACGAGACGCGCGGGGCATCGGGCGGCCCGCCCTCGCGTCCGCGCTCCTGTCCCCGACACCGCGGTCACCGCCAGACCCCGCTGGTAGCATCCCGGCGTGACCTCCCCTTCCTCCGCCGCCGGGCGGCTCCTCGTGGTTGCGACTCCGATCGGCAACCTCGAAGACCTCACGCCGCGCGCCCTCGCCGCGCTCCGCGAGGCGGACCTCGTCTACTGCGAGGACACGCGCCGGACCGGGAACCTCTTCGCGCGGCACGGTTTGACGACCGCGCGCGTCTCCTGCCACGAGCACAACGAGTTCCGACGGATCCCCGAGATGCTCGAGCGCCTCGCGCGCGGCGAGACGCTCGCCCTCGTCTCCGACGCCGGAACGCCGGCGGTCTCCGACCCCGGCCGCCTCCTCGCCGCCGCCGCCGCCGAGGCGGGCTTCCGCGTCGAGCCCGTCGCCGGCCCCTCTGCCGTCGCCGCGATCCTCTCGGTCTGCGGCTTTGCGGCCGTTCCCTACTCGTTCCTCGGCTTCCCCCCCTCCCGCCGCGGCGAGCGGGCCCGCTGGTACGCACGCTTCGCCTCGCGCGAGGAGACGCGGGTCCTCTTCGAGTCCCCCTTCCGCGTCGTCGAGTCGCTCGAAGAGATGGCGCGCGCCTGGGGCGATCCGCGGGTCTGCCTCGGCCGGGAGCTGACGAAACTCCACGAGGAGGTCCTCCGCGGCACGGCCGCCTCGGTCGCGGCGCTCCTCGGGAGGCGACCCGGCGTGAAAGGGGAGATCGTGATCGCGGCAGCCCCGGCTGGAGAGGCTTCGGCGTTTGCCTCGTCGGACCCGGAGAGCCCCGGCGCGCCGGACGGCTCGGAGGGCCTCGTCGACGACCACGTCCCGCCCGACCCGGACGCCCCGCTCCGCGAATGAGCGACCCCGCCGTCCGCGTCCGCGACCTCGTCAAGACGTTCGAGGTGACACAGAAGGCCCCCGGGCTCGCGGGCGCGCTGAAGGGGCTCTTCCGCTCGGAGACGTCGACGCTCCGCGCCGTCGACCGCGTCTCCTTCGACCTCGCGCGGGGCGAGATGGTCGGCTACATCGGCCCGAACGGGGCCGGGAAGTCGACGACGATCAAGATGCTCACCGGCATCCTGACGCCGACGTCCGGCGAGGTGACCTGCCTCGGCTTCGTCCCGTGGCGGGACCGGCGCGCCTACGCCCGCTCGATCGGCGTCGTCTTCGGCCAGCGGACGCAGCTCTGGTGGGACATCGCCGTCGTCGAGAGCTTCCAGCTCCTCCGCGAGATCTACGGCGTCTCCGCCGCCGACTACGAGCGGCGGATGAAGGTCTTCGACGAGCTCCTCGAGATCGGCCGGCTGCTCTCCCAGCCCGTGCGGAAGCTCTCGCTCGGCGAGAGGATGCGCTGCGACCTCGCCGCCTCGCTCCTCCACGAGCCGCCGCTCCTCTTCCTCGACGAGCCGACGATCGGCCTCGACGTCGTCGCGAAGGCGAACGTCCGCGCGTTCCTGAAGGAGGCGAACCGCCGCCTCTCGACGACGGTGGTCCTCACCACGCACGACCTCGACGACATCGAGGAGCTCTGCGAGCGCGTCGTCCTCATCGACCACGGCAAGGTCCTCTGGGACGGCAGCCTGCGCGGCCTGCGCGACAAGCACCTCCCCGAGGCGCGGATCCGCTTCGACCTCCCCGCTCCCCCGGACGGGGACCCGGCGGAGCTCGCCGTCGGACCGTGGCGCGCCGCCCGCCTCTCGCCGGGCCGCTATCTCCTCGCCGTCGACAAGCGGGAGGCCTCGGCCCCCGACGTGATCCGCGAGGTCGTGAGGAGCCTCCCCGTCCTCGACCTCGCCGTCAGCGAGCCCGACATCGAGGAGGTCGTCGCCCGTATCTACCGCGAGAACGCGGCGCTGCGGCGGCCCGATGCCCCGCCCGCGTCCGAGGGCGCCGCCGCGGGCATCGTGGCCCACCGCGGCGTGCGGCGGGGCTGAGGGCGCCCCCCCGCCGATGCTCGCGACCGCGCTCTCCTCCGCGCGCCCCTACCTCGCCTTCGCGCGCACCTCGTTCCTGAACATCCTCGCGTACCGCGCGCGCTACTTCGTCGGCATCCTCACCTACTTCTTCAACGCGACCGTCTGGTACTACATCTGGCGCGCGCTCTTCCACGAGAAGGGCGAGGGCGCCACGCTCGGCGGCTTCACGTTCCCGCAGATGCTCACGTACGTGGCCACGGGATGGGCACTCCGGAGCTTCTACTTCAACGAGGTCGACCGCGACATCGCGAGCCAGGTCCGCGAGGGGCGCCTCGCGATGACGCTCATCAAGCCGGTCGACGTCCAGGCGATGACGCTCTCGCAGGCGCTCGGCGAGAGCGCCTTCCGGCTCGTCCTCTTCACCGTCCCGATCGGCCTCCTGCTCGTCCTCGTCTACCCCGTCCTCCCGCCCGTCTCGCCTGCGGCGCTCGCGCTCTACCTCCTCTCGGGGCTCCTCTCCGCGCTCCTCGTCGGGGCGATCAACTTCTGCGTCGGTCTCGTGGCGATCCGGACGACGTCGATCCTCGGCGTCCTCCGGGCCAAGTACCTCGTCCTCGAGCTCCTCTCGGGGCTCCTCGTCCCCGTGGCCTTCTTCCCGGAGCCCGTCCGGAAGGTCCTCGTCTGGCTCCCGTTCCTCCACATGAACGACACGCCGGGGCGCCTCTGGCTCGGTCTCGCGACCGGCGCCGACGCCGCGCGCTCCCTCGGCCTCCAGGCCGCGTGGGTCGTCGCGCTGCTCGCCCTCGGTCGCCTCCTCTGGAGGGCGACCGCGCGCCGGATCGAGGTCCAGGGGGGCTGACGGTGCGCCGCGTCCGCTTCCACGCGCGCCTCCTCGCGCTCTACTTCGCGCAGTACGCGAAGGCGCGGCTCGCCTACCGGGCCGACTTCGCCGCGGCCGTCCTCGCCTCGTTCCTCGGGACGGCGGCGTCGTTCTCCGTCGTCCTCCTCCTCTTCTCCCGCTTCCCGCACCTCGCGGGCTGGACGTACCCCGAGATCGTCTTCCTCTACGGCTTCTCGCTCCTCCCCTACGGGCTCTTCAGCGTCGTCTCGTCGAACCTCTGGGATTTCGCCGACCGCTACCTCGTGGAGGGGCGCTTCGACCGCATCCTCCTCCGCCCCGTCTCGCCGCTCTTCCAGGTCCTCTTCGAGAGCTTCCGCCTCGAGTCGCTCCAGGAGGTGGCCACCGGCGCCGTGGCGATCGGGTGGGCCGTGTCGCGCCTCCCCGACGTCTCGCCCCTCGGCCTCGCGCTCCTGCCGCTCTGGGCCGTCTTCGGGGCGGTCATCTACGTCTCGGTCTTCGGGCTCCTGACCGCCGCGAGCTTCTGGGTCGAAGACCGGGTCGGCCTCGCGCCTCCCGTCTTCAACCTCATGTCGTTCGGCCGCTACCCGATCACGATCTACGACCTGAAGGTGAAGCTCCTCCTTTCGACGGTCATCCCCTTCGCCTTTGCCTCGTTCTACCCGACCGCCCTCGCGCTCGGGCGCGGCGAGTTCCTCCCGTACTTCTGGGCCGTCCCGATCGTCGCCGTCGCCTTCGCCCTCCTCAACGTCGCCCTCTGGCGCAGGGGCATCGCGAAGTACGGGTCCACCGGCAGCTGATCTGCCGCTGCTCCCTCCCCGCGTCCCCCACCCCGCGCCCCCCGCCGGACCCAGGGGTCTGGTCTACACTCTACAGTCTGCGCGAGACGTGGGGTCAGGTCTACCCTCTACACTCTGCGCGGGCGCCGAAGGGACGCTGGCGCTCGCGGGATCCGGAAATGCGGCGGGCGCCGTCGGCTCGAGCCGACGGCGCCCGGCGAACGGTCGCGGAAAGGGGGGCGCGGCTACGCCGAGCGCTTGCCGTACTCCTTGTCGAGGTAGAGGACCGAGCCGGGGCGGTCCGCCACCATCCGGATCTTCTCGACGATCTCGGAGACGCGCGCCTCCTCCTCGACCTGCTCGGTCACGAACCACTGCAGGAAGATCTGCGTCGCCGTGTCGCCCTCGGCCGCGGCGAGGTGGTAGAGCTTGTGGATCCGGGCGGTGACGTCCTTCTCGTGCGCGAGGGTCTTCTCGAACGTCTCGAGCGGCGACCCGAACGTGCTCGCCGGGGCCTTCGCGTCCTTCCAGCCGATCGTCGCGCCGCGGGAGAGCATGTAGTCGACGAACTTCAGCGCGTGCGCCATCTCCTCCTGGAACTGGACGCGCATCCACCGCGCGAAACCCTTGTAGGACTTCGACTCGAAGTCGGCCGACATGGCGAGGTAGAGGTAGGCGGCGCCGACCTCCGCGGAGACGTGCTCGTCGAGGGCGGCCTTCAGCTTCTCGGGGATCATGGTCAACCTCCGGCCGCGCGCCTTCGGGCGCGGGCGCATGAGGATGTTAGCCGACGCCCGGCCGGACGCCGCCGTCCCGCCGGGCGCCCGGCTCAGTCCGCGGAGCGGTCTTCCAGAGCGAGCTTCGGGTCGCCGTCGAGGAGCTCTGCGAGGACCGGCCACGCCACGTCCGGCTGCTCGACGAAGGCATGGAGGAAGACGGCGGCGTTTCGCCCGCCGTGCTTCTCCGCCAGCTCCGAGACCGCCTTCGAGAGGCGCTCCCGCGCGGGCTCCGCCACCGGCTCGTCGGCCGTCAGGTTCGGGCCGTCGTGCGGCAGGTCGAGCGAGGCGAGGAACCCTTCGATCATCTCGCTCCGGGCCCGCACGAGCCCGGCCGAGAGGACGAAGAGAGCGAGGTCCTCGGCCCGCCTGTCGCGGAGCGTCTTCCGCACGAGGCCGCGCCGGACCTCGTCCGTCATCCGCTCGAATCGCTTGAGCGGCACGCGCTGGAGCGTCAGGACGCTCCCGGCGACCTTGTCGGGAATCTCGTCGTCCTCGCAGGCGGAAAGGACGAGGGCGTCGGTTTCGGCGGTCGAGAGGCGGCGGAAGATCTCGTACGGCTTCATCGTTGCAGGGGCGGAGGATACCCGGTCGCGCCGCCCGAGTCGAAATGCGCGAGAATGGGCGGCTTGCTCGTACTCCACGGAAACCCGCTGCCCCCGACAGGGCCACTCGCCGGGGCGGGATTCTTCCTCTGGGGAGAAGGCCCGTTCGTCGGCGCGCGGCAACGTCCCGAACACCCCCGGCACGTCGACCCGTCTCTCCTCGTCACGGCGCTCCGGTCGGCCGGCCTCGCGGTCGCCACCGGGGCCTCCCGGCCGCTCCGCCTCGTCCTCACGGTCCCCACGCTTCGCTCGCGCCCCGTCCCCACGCGCTCCTCGATGCGCGAGGACGGCGACTACGCGGCGGGCGAGACGGTCCTCCGTCCCCTCGAGGTCGAGGGGCTTCACGTCCCGGCCGAACGCGCCTTCGAGGCCCTGCTCTCGCTCGCCGAGGAGCCCGAACGCTCCGGCGTCGTCCTCGGCGACGACGTCGAGTACTGGTCGGCCGTCGCCGGCTGGGTCCTCGACCTCCTTCATCGCAGGCGCTTCGTTCCGGCCGTCGAGGACGGGCTCGCCCGCTGGCGGCCGGTCCTGACCGACGCTCACGAGAAGGAGCGCGCCGAGGTCTTCGCCCAGGCGATGCCCGCCGCCAGCCGCGCGATCGCCTGGCCCGGATCCGTCACCGAGGGCCTCTACCCGGCCGCCGGGTTCCTCCTGCGGGGCGTCGTCGACGACCTGACCGACGCCGCGGCGAGGGCCCTCCTCACCGAGACGATGCCGGAGTCGCGCCGCCGCGGACTTCCCGGCCCCGAGGGGCACGCGCTCGCGCGGCTCGCCGTCCGCCGCGACGGGCGGGAGGACGAGAGCGCCGCCGAGGCCATTCCGGCCGACGTCGCGGAGCGCTTCGGCGCCTGGAGCGTCCCGCTCCTCGAGGCGCTGCCGGAGGGCGAGCTCCGCCTCGGCGTCCGCCTCCTCTCTCCCGAACCGGAAGCCGAGGGAGCCCCCTCGTGGCGCCTCGGCTATCACCTCGAGGCGGCGGACGACCCAAGCCTGAAGCTCTACGCCGAGGAGATCTGGAACGAGACGGCCTCGAGCCTCCGGCGCCTCGGCCGCAGGTTCGTGAACCCGCAGGAGACGCTCCTCGCCCGCCTCGGCGGCGTCGCGAAGCTCTGCGAGCCGATTCGGCGCAGCCTCGAGGAGCGCCATCCGGTCGGAGCCCCTCTCGCGCTCGAGGAGGCCTGGCGCTTCCTCTCGGCCGAGGCGCCGCTCCTCTCCGAGGCAGGCGTCCAGCTCCTCCTCCCGGCCGAAGGGCGGACGACGAAGCCGTCGCTCCGGCTGAACGCCGCGGAGAGCCGCTGGAAGAGCGGCGTCGCCGTCACGCGGTTCGGCCTCG
>ENA-UPTA01004448-UPTA01004448.1-activated-sludge-metagenome-genome-assembly--contig:-NODE-4448-length-13264-cov-7.693769_pt1 | contig 13264 bp, 11 predicted proteins | sample MGYA00238184_ERZ773361 | MGnify/ENA primary metagenome ERZ773361 (study PRJEB29100, sample SAMN05720205) | activated sludge metagenome | isolation source: anaerobic digester from wastewater...
CCACCATACGCAGCACCCCGAACTCCCCGCTTTCCGCTATAATCAAGGCCTTAATATCAATACCGGCCCCGCCCAGCGCGGAGGCCACGTCATAAAGCCGCCCTTTCTTATTCTCTAAAAATACCGAAAGTTGGGTAATCTTCATACACCCCTCCTTTACAACGGCCTCTTGTCAACGACCCGTTTAGATTTCCCTTCACTCCGTTCAATCGTCTTGGGTTCGACCAAATGGACCTCGGCTCTGATCCCCAGGACAGATTCAATTTCTTTGGCCACGCGCTGTTTGAAACTCTGAAGCTCCTTCACCTCATCGGAAAAAAAGGACTCTTCCAATTCGACCAAGACGTCCAGCGTGTCCAAACCATTCGCCCCCCGCTCAACCACCAGTTGATAATGCGGCTGTGTCCCTTCTATGGCCAGAAGGACCTCCTCGACTTGAGACGGGAAAACATTAATGCCCCGGACGACAATCATATCATCCGTCCGCCCCAGCACCTTGCTGATACGGGGCGATGTCCGGCCGCAAGGACAGGGGGCGTAGTCAATGGTCACAATGTCCCTCGTCCGGTAGCGGAATAACGGCATGCCGGTTTTCGTGAAGGGCGTCACAACCAGTTCTCCCGGGCACCCGGGGGGAAGAGATTCCCGCGTCTGGGGGTCTATGACCTCGGGATAAAAGACGTCCGACGGGACATGAAGCCCTTTCTTCACATGGCATTCACAGGCGACCCCCGGCCCGATAATTTCCGACAAACCGTAAATATCAATCGCGCTGAGGGCCCACCGGCGTTCAATCTCCTTGCGCATCGCCTCACTCCACGGTTCAGCCCCAAAAATGCCGATCTCCCAACTGCTCTCCCGCAAACTGAGGCCCAGTTCCTTCGCCGTTTCCGCCATATACAACGCGTAAGACGGCGTGCAGGCCAAAATCCTCGGCTTAAAATCATTCATGATCTTCAACTGGCGCTTGGTCTGGCCGGAGGAACAGGGGATAACCGTTAACCCGAGTTTGAGACTCCCGTAATGAAGCCCCAGACCTCCGGTAAACAGGCCGTACCCGTAAGCCACCTGGATCATATCCCCGGGCAAAGCGCCGGCGCAGCATAAGGAGCGCGCGATCACCTCCGCCCACAGATCAATATCCGCCTGGGAATAACCAACCACCGTCGGATTGCCCGTTGTGCCGCTGGACACATGAATTTCCCGGATCGCCGGCATTTCAGAAAAAAAACCGAACGGGTAATAATCCCGCAGATCATCTTTCACCGTAAACGGCAATTTCACAATATCTTCAATAGACCGGATATCCTGAGGAGAAACACCGAGCTCTTTCATCTTTTTCTGATAGAAGGCCGACCTGCCGTAGACCTCTTTGACAAAAGTCTTCAAACGTCCGCCTTGAAGCTCTTTCAGCGATTTTTCCTCCAGGCATTCCGCGTTTTTATTGAAAATCATGCCGGCCTCCTTCTTCCCGCCCCTGCAGAAAAAACATCCTGTTTTGCTGTTGCTCTTTCTTGAATTTTTTATCCAGTGTGTCCAGCCAGCTCTGTTCAGAGATCGGTAAAAAAGACGATAAAACACCCATCATATAGGTATTCAGGAACAATTTCCCTTCCCCTACCGCTTTATGCGCTTTTTCCAGATAAGGCGTCACATCAATCCCCGAAGGCTTCAGTTGTTCCTGAAGCCGCGGATGTTCCGTTTCATGCAGGCAGACAAGCGCGTCGCAATCGCCCGCCAACGGCAGCGGCGATTCGACCTTTTCCCCGAAACGGACATACGACTCAACCGACCCCCCGCGCTGGGCCATCCCCTTCACCTCTGATTTCTTGACATGATAACCATCGGCCATCGCGGCCAGGGCGCACACCTCAGCGGCGGTCAGCACCCCCTGCCCGCCGATCCCGCACAACACCACATTCACTGTTTTAGGGGCGTTTTCCATTACTCTCCTCTGGGGACGATGGCATTAAATTTACAGACCTTAAGACACAGGCCGCATCCCACGCACAAGGTTTCACTAATGCTGACCGCTCCGTCGGATCCTGCGATAATCGCCGGACAATCCAGCAGCAGGCATTGACGGCATCTCCTGCATTGACGGCTGTCGATCACGACGGCCGGGCCGCGCGACCGGTCGATCATCTTGCAGGGATGGCGCGCGATGATCACAGACAGGGCTTTCTGCTGCAGCCGTTCCTGAAGCAGGGACTGAAATTTTTCTACCTCATAGGGATCGACCACATCCACATAGTCGGCGCCGGCGGCGGAGCACAGTCTTTCAAGCGATAATTTTTTGGTGACCTTTCCCTGCAGGGTGACCCCGGTCGCCGGGTTCTGCTGGCCGCCGGTCATGGCCGTGATCGAATTATCCATGATCACGATCACGCCTTGGGCGCCGTTGTAAGCGGCGCTCATCAGCCCATTGATACCGGTATGGATAAACGTCGAATCCCCGATCACCGCCACAACGGGCTTGTCCGCCTGCATTTTCCCCACGCCTTCAAAAAACGGGATGCTGGCGCCCATGCAAATCTGCGTGTGCAGCGCGGCCAGCGGCTCAAGGGCTCCCAGCGTGTAGCACCCGATATCGCCGGTCACATAAACGCCGGCCTTTTTTAAAGAGAAAAATGCCGGGCGGTGAGGGCATCCCGGACAAAGCAGCGGACGGCGCGCCTTTTGCGCGGCCACGGCCCGATCCTTTCCCGCAACGATATCCTTGACGGCCTGCGGACTGAGTTCGCCGCAACGCCACGACGCTTTCTTACCGGTGACAGCGATCCCCTCCTGTTGGAGGATTTCCTCCATAAAAGGCTCCAGCTCTTCAACCACATAAAGCTTTTCGACCTGACGGGCGAAGTCCCGAGCTTTACGGACGGGGAAAGGGAACGGCATCCCCAGCGTCAGGTAAGACGCCTCCGGAAAGACCTCTTTGACATATAAAGCCGCCACACCGCTGACAATGAACCCGGCCTTGCGGTCCTTAAGTTCAATCCGGTTCAGCGGGGTTGTTTCAGAAAATTCCTGCAAAGCCGACAGGCGCTTTTCCAAGTCGAGATGCCGGGGCCGGGCGTGCGCGGGGATCATGACGTATTTTTCAGGATCCTTCACGAGGACTCGCGCGACCGGTTCGCTTCCAGGCGTGACATAAAAAGATTCCTTCGTGTGAGAAATCCGTGTTGTCAGACGAAGCAACACCGGGATATCAAACGGCTCGCTCACACGAAAGGCCTCCTGAATATACCTATACGCTTCGGACGGGCTGCTCGGTTCAATCAGGGGGACCTTCGCGTACAGGGCCGCTCGGCGCGTGTCCTGTTCATTCTGGGAAGAATGCATACCCGGGTCATCCGCGACCACAGCCACAAACCCGGCATTAACGCCGCTGTAAGCCGTTGTCATCAGGGAATCCATCGCCACGTTAAGCCCGACATGCTTGCACGCCGTCAACGCACGCTTCCCGGCGAGACTGGCGCCAAAAGCCGCCTCATACGCGACTTTCTCATTCACCGCCCACTGCGCTTCCAGGCCGGCAAATGTTCCCAGCGTTTCTAAAATTTCGGTCGATGGCGTGCCGGGATACGCGGAGGCGAATCTAACGCCGGCCGCCCTGGCTCCCCAAGCGATCGCTTCATTTCCGGATAAAAAAACCTGATTCTGTTTCTCTGGGTTGTTCATATGCAAAATAATCTCAAAATTAAAGTTTTATTATAACGGTTTACCTCAAACGGGTAAACAAAAAATACCCCCTCGCATTATACAGCCGTCTCAGGAAAATTCCCGAAAATCTGTCTATGGCAATCCGGGAAGGCTAGGTCTGAGGAACCGGCGGGCGCCCCGACAGAATGAGTTCACCCTCGTCTTCTAAAGCAGCGACAGCCTCTCTCCGCCAGCGCGCATAGCTGTCCTCCGGGGAACTCCCTGTTTTCGCGTTCTGGGTTCTCTGGACCTTAAGCACCATCTCCAGGAGAGGGATCATCCGGTTGATTTTTCCGTGCCTGATCAAGAAACTCCATAAGGGGTCGAACTTTTTCCACCCCCCGGTGTAAGCGACGTGTTTAAGCGTGTGCGGCAGGGAATGGTGGGTCAAAGCGGCTTTAAGAATGGAACTCCATTTAAAATATTTATAATACGCCTTCAGAAAATTTCTCTCCAGGTCTTCCGGGCTCATCTTGGCCGGCTGAAAAACCGCGTGTTTGGTGTCATAAAGAGACCAATTGTTATGGATAATCCGGTTCTGCCTGACGAGATTCGCGTAAAGGGCCGTTCCCGGATACGGAGTGAGAATATGCAAAGAGGCTGTTTCAATGCCATTTTCAATCGCCCAATCAATAGTCCGGTCAAAGACCGAAAGGTCATCGTGATCCATCCCGAAGACAAAGCTCGCATTGACCATCACACCCAGCGCATGAAGCCTCCGGATGGCCTCTTTATAATCCTGATGTAAATTTTGCCCCTTGTTATAGTTTTTGAGGTTGGCTTCGGAAAGGGTTTCAAATCCGATGAACAGGCTGCGTAACCCGGCCGCCACCGCCTTTTCCAGCAGCGTTTCGTTCAAGACCGCCTGAACCGTCCCTGCGGCCTGCCACACCCGGTTCATCGGCCTCATACCGTCAAACAGTTCGGCCGCGAATCTGGGATCGGCAAACAAATTATCATCCAGGAAATACACGTGCCTCCATTGGAACTGTTCAATCTCGTCCAACGCGTCCCGCACCCGCATAGTGTAGAAAGATTTCCCGCCTTTAAAAAAAGAATCCTTGTAGCAGAAATCGCAATGGTGCGGGCATCCGCGGGAGACGACAATGGAATTGGGCGCCAGATAAAGGTCATACCGGATCAGGTCCCGGCGGATTCGCGGCATTCCCGCCATGGTGCGGACCCGGGACTTATACATTTTTTGAGGATGCCCGGCCCGGAAATCATTTAAAAATTGAGGCCAGGTGTCCTCCCCCGGCCCCAAACAGACCGTGTCGGCGTGCTGCAAGGCTTCTTCCGGAAGCGCCGTAGGATGAAGGCCGCCCATAATGACATAAACGCCGCGGGCACGATAAGCGTCAGCAATTTTGTAAGCCCTGAAGGCATTGGTGATGTAAACCTGAATGACAACCAGGTCGGGCTGATCATCCAGGCTTAAGGTTTGAACGTGTTCATCGACTATGATGATATCGTCGTCTTCTCTTAAATATCCGGCCAAAGTGGCCAACCCTAAAGGAGGAAACCGGGAATAGGCAAGATTATTCTGTGCGCTTTGATTATCAATAAGAGACGGCAGGATCATTTTCACGTTCATGAAGGACCTCCTTTTAAAGTAGATTAACAAAATGGCGCCATACTGTATTAGTAGTGTAATACACTAATACACAAAAGTCAAGAGTACGGAAAAAAACACGCCATCCCAAGACGCTGCCCGAACACATAAACTCATGTTATTAATAAGGTTACAATTAGGAACTAGCAGGAAAGATTACTTCTATTGAGGCCCCGCCCAAGCAAAGGAACTGCGGATTCATCCCCCTCACGGCTGTTTAAAACTATCACGCGTGGCTATAAGGTTTACGTTTAAATCCAGAAAATTTTTGCAAATACTGTCTCCGGCCCGCACGTCTTTATCGACCCGGATCGCTTTGATTTCTTCCATTGCTTCCAAAATTTTCCCTTTCGGGATCGGGTTATCGGTTCTGACCGGGATCATTTTTAACGTGAGCCCTTCGGCTAAAACGCTCGATGTCAGGACGCGCTGCGGGTTCTCGATTTCCGCAAACGCATAGGCCTCTCCCCGGGGGCAACTGTGCCCGCTCACGGACACCACCTTACCCTCTTTGCACGCGACAGACAGCACACAGCCTTTCGGACATTCAATGCATATTAACTTTTTATTCATGGTGTCGCCCCTAAATACTTCGCGGCCTGCCGGCCCGCCTCCGCGCTGTCCCGCGAGACCGCATCAACAAGATCATAAATTTTAAACGCGTTCCCGCAGACAAAAATCCCGGGGATCGAGGTGGCGTTGAGGGCCTTTGCCTGCGGCGTGTTCGTCTTCTTGTCGATGGCCACGCCCGCCATTTCGATCAATTCATTTTCGGGGATAAGCCCCACGGAAACCAAAAGCGTGTCACAGCCGATATCAAATTGCGATGCCGGGATCGCCTCCAGGTTCTCGTCCACTTTCACAACGCTGACCTTCTCAATTCTCCGATTCCCGTGTATCTTCGCGATTTTGTGACGGTAATAAACCGGGATATTAAAATCCTCAATGCACTGAACGAGATTGCGGATCAGCCCCCGGGTTTCTTTCTGAATCTCAATCACCGCCTTGACCGCGGCCCCTTCCAGGACAAAACGCCGCGCCATGATGAGGCCGATGTCCCCGGAGCCGACGATAACGACGTCCTTACCCGGCAGAAGCCCTTCGATATTAATAAGCTTCTGCGCCAGCCCGGCCGAAAAAATTCCCGCCGGCCGCGAACCCGCAATATGAATCATTTCACGGGTCTTTTCCCGGCAGCCGGTCGCCATAATAAGCGCCCTGGCTTTGATCCGCTCTAAAACGCCCGGCTTTAAAACGGTAAGTTCTTTATCTTTTGTCAGGCGCACCACAAAAGAACGCAGGCTGACTTCAATGTCCGGGATGCCCCCCATGTCTTTCACGAACCGGCCGGCATATTCAGGCCCCGTGAGGATTTCCTTGAAATACTGAAGCCCAAACCCCGTATGAATGCATTGATTAAGAATCCCTCCGAGAAACTGGTCGCGCTCAAGCAGGAGGATATCGCGCACCCCGTGACGGTAAGCGGAAATAGCCGCCGCCATACCGGCCGGGCCTCCGCCGACAATGACCAAATCCCGCTTAATCATGCCCTCTTTCCTCTTTGACAATTTCCGAACCGGCCCCCTTCTTCGTCACCCGCGTTAACGGCACGCCCTGTGCGTCCGCCAGGATTTTCAGGATACGGGTGGTGCAGAAGCCCCCGTGGCACCGGCCGGCCTGAGCGCGGGTCCTGAACTTAATTCCGTCAAGCGTGGTGGCGCCCCGCTCGATGGCGCCCTGAATCTCTTTGAATGAAACCATCTCGCAGCGGCAGACGATATCCCCTAACGCAGGGTCTTTTTTAACGAGCTTTTCGGTTTCAGACAACGGAATCCCGAAGAGATGAATGGTTTTCGGGCGCTTGTTATGAAAAACGGATTTCTTTTTGAGGGGCAACCCGGTCTCCTTTAAAATCCGGAGAACCCAAAGCGCTATGGCCGGAGCCGCCGTCAATCCCGGCGACTGAATGCCGGCCACGTTCACAAAGCCGGGAACCCGGGCCTCATGACGGATGATGAAATCGTCTCCGGCGACAGGCCGGAGGCCCGCGAAATACGCTATAATATCGTCGGCGCTCATAGACGGGATCATCCTCTGAACACCGGCCAAAACCTGCCGCAGCCCCTCATCGGAGGTGGCGACGTCTTCCCGGTCATCCCCATCTTCGGCCGTCGGGCCGATCATGGGATTGCCGTCAGCCGTTTTGATAACCAGAATGCCCTTGGAGGTTTTTGAAGGCAGAGGAAAAAGGAGATGCCGGGTCAGGTGCTCCTTTTTCTTATCCAGGATAAACTCTTCTCCTTTGCGCGGCCGAATCTTAAAATCATGAACCCCGGCCAAAGCCGACACCTCATCGGCGAACAGGCCGCCCGCGTTAATGACATACCGCGCCTGAAACGTTTGTGTCGGCGTGGCGACTTCAAAAAACGGTTTACCGCCTAACCCGGCGTTCCCGGACGGCGTGATCCGAGTCACCTGGTGCCGCGTATAGATCTCAACCCCATTCTTAGCCGCATTCTCGGCCATGTCGTAAACCAGCCGGTAAGGGCTCAGGATCCCGGCGGTGGGCGCATAAAGCGCGGCGACCGCTTCACGGGAAAGATGGGGCTCATATTTTCGAAGCCAGGCCGGACGGACGATTTTAAGCTTCGGCACGCCCAAAAGCCCGGCTTTTTCTTTCAGATCAAGCAGCTGCGGCACCTCTTCTTCCCGAAAGGCGACAATCAACTCGCCGACCTCCTTAAAATCAACGCCCAACTCGCGCGCAATCCGCCGGATGAGCCGGTTACCCTCAACACACAGTTTTCCCTTTAGGGAGCGAGGAGACATTTGAGTGCCGGGATGAATGATTCCGCTGTTGGATTTTGAAACACCGAAGGCCAGTTCTTCTTCTTTTTCAAGAAGGGCGATATTCAATCGATAACGGGAAAGCTCCCGGGCGATCGCCGTGCCGACAACACCCCCGCCGATGATTATGATATCATATGTTTTCACGATGGATAACGGGACAGGGTCCGCCTAACCGCGGCAAGCCATTGGCTGTATAACGCCGCGGCGGATTTCTTCGTCATTTTGGGTTTAAAGGTTTTATCTAATTTCCAACATGTATTGATTTCCGCGGTGCTGTTCCAGAATCCCGTGGCCAGCCCCGCGAGATACGCGGCCCCCAAAGAGGTGCTCTCAATAATTTTCGGCCTTATCACATCTATTCCTAAAATGTCCGCTTGAAACTGGCAGAGAAAACTGTTGGCCACCGCCCCGCCATCAATTTTAAGGCCGCGAATTTTCAGGTGGGAATCCTTTTCCATGGCCTGGACAATGTCTTTTGTCTGATAACACATGGCTTCCAGGGCCGCGCGCACGATATGGCTTTTCTGGGTCCCCCGCGTGATGCCGTAAATGCTGCCGCGCGCGTCCTGGTCCCAGTAAGGCGCGCCCAACCCGACAAGCGCCGGGACAAAATAAACGCCCGCGTTGTCTTTGACGGATTCGGCCATGGCCTCTGATTGGGAGGCGGAGGCCAGAAGCCCCAGGCCGTCGCGCAGCCATTGAATTGCCGATCCGGCGACAAACACCGCGCCCTCAAGGGCATAAACGGGTTTCCGGGACATGCCGCACGCCAGAGTCGTGATCAGGCCGTGCCGCGAATGGATGCGTTTCCCCCCGGTATTAAGCAGCATAAAGCAGCCTGTCCCATAGGTGTTCTTCATCATGCCCGGCTCAAAACAGGCCTGCCCGAAAAGGGCCGCCTGCTGGTCGCCGGCCATGCCCGCGACAGGGATGCCTGCGGCCAATCTTCCGTGCCGCACCGTAACGCCGAAAAGACCCGAAGAGGGCTTCACGGCCGGAAGCATCGCCGGCGGGATCCCGAACTTTTTCAAAATAGCCGGATCCCACGTCAAGGAATCAATATTAAAAAGCATGGTGCGCGAGGCGTTGGTGTAATCCGTCGCATGAACCGCGCCGGCGGTCAGTTTCCACAATATCCAGGCGTCGGTCGTCCCGAAAAGAAGCCGGCCCTTTTTTGCCCTCGCCAAAGCACCCCTGACGTTCTTCAATATCCACTCGATTTTGGTCGCCGAGAAATAAGCATCCAAAGGCAGTCCGGTTCTTTTTCTAAAAAACTCCGCCTCGCCTTTTTTCTTCTTGAGCGCATCACAGCGGGCCGCTGTCCGCCGGCACTGCCACACGATAGCGTTAAAAACAGGCTTGGAGGTGACACGGTCCCAAACGACCGTTGTTTCCCGCTGGTTGGTAATGCCGATCGCGCGTATTTCCGCTTCCGGCGCCTGGCGCAAAGTTTCCTGAACCGCGGCATGAACACTCTGCCAAATCTCTTCCGGATCGTGCTCGACCCAGCCGGGTTTCGGGAAATACTGCGTGAATTCTTTATACGCGCTTGCCCTTTGATTCCCGTTCTTGTCGTAAAGAATCGCCCGGCTTCCCGTTGTCCCCTGATCAATAGATAAAATATATTCCACAGGTATGTCCCCTTTTTTTAAAAATAATGGCCCCCATTATACCGCTCTTTCTTCCAGCCACGCCGCAATATCTTCAAACACTTTTTCCCGGCCCCGGTCAATAGAAAGGGCATGCGCCATCTCGGGATAGCGGACAATTGTCTTATCTTTGACATTAAGGCTTTTATAAATTCCAAGGCTGGCCCCGGGATCGACCATCACGTCACGTCCGGCAAGCAAAAACAGAGTGGGCAGCGAAAGACGGCCCTTTAAAAATTGAGAGCGTATTTGCGCCGCCAGGCTATTTGCAAGAAACCGCGCGGTCGCGAAACGGTGCTCCCTCTGATCCCCGTCCATGACTTTCTGATAATCCGTATCCCGCGTGCACATCGGCGCACAAAACGGAACAGTAAACTGCTTACGCGGATGAAACAGGCAACAGAAGATCATGGACGCATATACCCGGGCAGGAAACTTCAAACGGCTCTTAAAAGCGGGGGAAAGACAGATCAGCCCGTCACAAACGCCGGGATCAGACACGGCCAGCAGGAAGGCGAGCAGCCCGCCGAAACTTTCGCCTGCGAGAAAAACCTTTCCGCGGGGATGATCGTTTTTTATAATCGCACGCAGAGCCCGGATATCATCGAAATAAATTTGGAAAGAATCCACATGGCCTTTTAGCCCTTCTGCCTCGCCAAAACCTTTCAACTCAACGGCATAACAGGCCATATTCTTTTGCGCGAGAGCCTCTCCCAGGAATCCCCATCTCCCGGAATGCCCCCCCAGCCCGTGGACACAGAGCACCGCCACCTTGGGCGAAGGCGGGCCCCATTTGCGGTACATGACGTTTGTCCGCGCATCAATAATCATCAGGTTTTATTGTAACATGTCTCCCCCACAAAATCTGCCGGCATGATATTTTTCTTACACAAACTTTATCGCCTTTGATGCGGCCCCGCCGTCCCGTGGGCGTAGCCGCTCTTCACAACTCGCTTCACGGAACGATCCGGCCTCTGAACATTAATCCATCGGCCGATCTAAGCAGAGCTCCGTCTCAATGCCCTGTTCTATACCCACATGATTGATATTTTTAAAGAAAAAAAGGCTTCTCCCAAACGGATTAAGGGTATTAAAGCCGAGAAATCACTAAAATTCAAATTTTGACCAAAAAAGGCAGGAGAGAGGAAGACATCAGACTGGGCTGATTTAAATTGACTTTTTCCCTTTCTTACTCCATATTCCCGCTAAAACACTGGCGGTAATCACACACCATGTCGCGAATAAAGCTGACGGCAGCGCAGCCTCGGGGGAAAAATGTTTGAGAGCCAGGACCGCGCCCAGCCCGGCATTCTGCATCCCGACTTCAATAGACAGTGTCCGGCGGCGTTTTTCACTAAAGCCAAAAAGACAGCCCGCCCAATAGCCGCCCACAAGACCAGCCATATTAAGAAGCACGACCGCTACAAAAATCAGGCCCGTGATCCCGGCCAGTTTTTCCTTGTTCAGGGCTACGATCAGCCCGCAGATAAACGCGATAAACAATGTCGATATCGCGGGAAAAACATTCTGCACTTTTTCGATCCTCGACCGGTACCGGTGCTTCAAAAAGAGCCCGACGCCAAGAGGCACAACCACCATCAGCATAATGCTCTTGAACATCGCGGTAAAATCAACCTGCAGGTAACTCCGGGCAAAAAGATAGGTGAGGTACGGGGTCAACAGCGGGGCCAAAAAAGTTGAGCAGGTGGTGATCGCGATCGATAAGGCGACATCCGCCTCGGCCAGGTAAGAAATCACGTTCGAGGCCATGGCCCCGGGGACAGCCCCGGCCACGATCAGCCCCAGGGCCAGAGCCGGAGGAAGAGCAAGCGCCTTGGCAATTAAAAACGCCGCCAGCGGCATAATCACAAACTGCGCCACCGTCCCCAGAAGCGGCAGATACGGCTTCTTCATGACCGGCATAAAATCTTCCGGGTTCAGCACAAACCCTATGCCAAGCATCGTAAACATAAACATGGAGTCCAGATACGGCTTGAAAATCGTCAACGCCGGCGGATACAGATACCCCAGCGCGACGGCCAGGACCGTCCACACCACCAACAGTTCCGTAAATTTTATCAGAATCTTATTGATCATAATGGACTTGCCTTACGACGTCCCGGCGCTTATTTCTCCTGAATCAACAATGTTGCAAAATGCCCGGCCACAATTTCCGAAACTTTATCAGAGCCAGCAGGAGACAGGTGCACGTGGTCCACAAAATATTGAGGATGGCCTGACATCACCTTGGAAGCGTCAATCACCTGCACATTTTTTTCTTCCGCGACTTCAAAAATTATCCGGTCGGCTTCATCCGCCGCCATCACGGTTGCCTCATAAGTCAATCCCTGATAATCATTCCGCACATCCCTGCGGTATTCTTTCGGCAAATCTTTAACAAACAACCGGGGCTGCGTCATTAAAATTGGCGTAGCCTGGATATTGCGGGCAAGATCAACGAAAAGTTCCAAATTTAACTTGTATTGCTTTAACGACTGCGGGCTGATCTTGTCAGATAACGGGCCACTCGTTTTCTTCCCTTCCATTCCAATATGTCTTTTATAAAGAAGCGTCCGAAAAAAAATATACATCTTTGAGATCTGGCACAAATATTGATCGACAGGATTATAATATTCGATTCGAGGATCCAGAGGAGTGTTCCGGAATTCCATGATACGCAATAACGTGTCACTTTCCCGGAAATATTTCATATCATTCCACATATTGCACAGCACAACAAAATCCGGAGAGAAATGGTGGCCTTCGCTCCAAAGCTGGCCGATGGAATCAAACGATGCGTTCCCGGAAACAGCGGCGTTAATCACTTCCGCATTTTTGAAGCCCCGCTGTTTCAACTTGGCCTCCACTAAATGCGGCCAATCCTTGTTCAAGGGAGCATATTGGTCTAAAACCTGAGACCCGCCGTAGCATATAATACGAGTACCGCCCACAGGTTTTACGGCCTCAAAATTCTTCCCTCGATAACCTTTTTCATTAATATGGGTTTCTATTCCGGGGGCCACTTCAAAAGTAAACGCCTCTCTTTTATAAACATTACGGCAAAAGATAGAACGCAGATACTTCGGGGAATCCTGTTTTATTTTATGCGGGGGGACAATCTGCGGCCTTAAGACGCGGACCAATATTTCTCCCGCCGCGATGGTGGACATGGCAACCAAAGCAATACGCAAAAAATAAAATAATTTTTTCTTAAAAATATTATTCTTATTCATAACCGGCCCGTTGGCTCATTTTATCGTAAGCAAAAATTCCCTGCAACCAATTTAGCCACAAATAACCACAACGTCTTAAGCGGCGGAGCGGCCTCCAGGAGGGAAAAAACACAATCTATCCCTTCCCCCCCCGGGAATGAGGCTCCCGGCCCCAGGGACCATCCAAAAACAATCCGGGCCGGCCTCCCGTCGACAACCCCGGAACCCGGCCCGGATACACC
>ENA-UPTA01004449-UPTA01004449.1-activated-sludge-metagenome-genome-assembly--contig:-NODE-4449-length-13264-cov-6.950488_pt1 | contig 13264 bp, 13 predicted proteins | sample MGYA00238184_ERZ773361 | MGnify/ENA primary metagenome ERZ773361 (study PRJEB29100, sample SAMN05720205) | activated sludge metagenome | isolation source: anaerobic digester from wastewater...
TACCGCTATGTGACTGGAGTTCAGACGTGTGCTCTTCCGATCTGGACGTATAGCGCGTGGCCTGCGCTCCGGCCTGCAGCGCCGTCGCGGCCACCTTGCGGATGCTTTCGGGCGTCTCGAACTCCGGCTCGCCGATGCTCAGGCTGATGATGTCATGCCGGGTGCTGATGATGTCAAAAAAATCACGAATGCCCGAACGGGGCATTTCCCGAACAAGCTTTGCAATACGCTTTTTATCTGACGATGAACTGCTCATAACTTCCAAACTCCTGAATCAAACCGCGACATTACACTGGGTGCCCGGCCCAGTCCAGCACGGAGAGCGCATGGATCGAAAAGAAATCAATTGCGCATGTCCATGCCGTCCGTGGAGTTTTAGGGCAAATTCCCCTCTCCACACCATCTCTCGGCCATGTTCCGTTTATCGGCTTCCTTCAGCCGGTTTTCAGGGTTTCTCCGATTTTTCGTGGAGGGATTGACCCGTCCTTTATTTATCCCTGCAGGCGATGTACACACTGTTGCTTGATGTGGACTGTATAAGGGGATTTTCAAAGGGAACCAGATGACCTTCGGCCCGGTCGAAGACCGCCTGCAGGCGGCCGAGGAAACCGGAATCCACCGGATCGTTCGACCACAGCGCGAACACCCCGCCCGGTTTCAGAAGGTTTTTCAGTCTTTGCAGTCCGGCCTCCGTATAAAAATCGGCGTGAGCGGGATTCAGCAGGAAGTCGGGCGCATGATCAATGTCCAGCAGAACGGCATCGAAGCGGTGATGCGGACTTCCGGGCGCAAAGCCTTCGCCTCTTGCCAGCGCGAAGAAATCGGCATGAAGAAAAACACAGCGCGAGTCTTCGCTGAGCTGTTTGCCGTTGGGGACCAGACCGCGCCGGTGCCAGTCAATGACGGGTTCAAGCGCTTCGACAACAATCAGCCGGCCCACCCGCGGATATTTCAGTGCGGACGCCGCAGTATAGCCCAGGCCCAGCCCGCCGACCACAACCTCCCAGCCATCGCCCGACAGTTCCGCAAGGGCCAGATCGGACATCACCTCTTCCGCCTCATGAAACAGGCTGGACATGAGATACTCATTGTTCAGCCGGACTTCATAGGCTTCAGCATTGTTGAGGGCAAGGATGGTTCTTCGCTGAAGGATCAGCTCCCCCATGGGGGTTTGCTGGTAGTCGAGTTCTTCAAATGCCGGCCCAGCCACATTCATCATGGCCGCCACCATACCACCGGCGGAGGATACAGGCCACAGCAAAATGGTTCATCCGCGGCAGGACGCCTACTGCGCATTCATGATGCCGCCCATCACCGCCGCTCCGGCGGCGGAGAGAATCAGCAGAATAATGGTCGGGGCGGCCCACTTCTGCCATTCTTCATCATAGGCGGCCTGTTGCGCATCCGGCTTCCCGAAGACGGAAAGGCTGACCAGTTCCCGAACAGCCACGACGACGGCGTTCAGCATGAAGGCGATGTTCAGGATTTTGAGCGCGGATGTCATTCCCCGCAGACCGTACAAGAGAATGGGCATGAAAACAGCGGCAGGCGTAAAAACCAGCACAATGATCAGCCCCGCGGCCAGCCGCATATCGCGGTTCATGGAAGACAGGGTTTTCACGGTCAGCAGCGCAGCGCAGATTCCCATGGCGATCAGAGTGCAGACAATCGAAGTGAAGGCCGCATAGCCGGCCGATCCGCTGCCCCAGAACATGAATGCGTACTGAAGAACAAAAACGCCCACGAGGACCAGCGCATCGCGGATATCGAGCGGGAAGCGGTACATCAGAAGGAGGGCTTCAAAAATCAGCCAGAACACCATGCAGAACGTCAATACCGCGGGCCAGAAATGAAAAAGGATCGGGGGAATCATCTCCCGCACCGGCACATGGCGAAAATACAGCACGGCCAGGAACGGCATGGCGCAGTGGCCGATCAGCCAGACCCACTTCAATCTCCTGTACGCATTCCGGTTCATCTGGCCACAACTTCTACCCTTTACCGGGCCGGACCGCAATATATCGGTATCCGATATATCAACCCCAGAAGTTCCAGTCATTGGAAGTTTCTGCGAAAAAAGTTCCAACCATTGGAAGTTTTTTGACGAAAAGTTCCAATGATTGGAACTTTCTCCGCGCCCGCAAAAGCCGCCGGTTTGCGCTTGCCGGAAACCCCGTGTTTCGGTAGCTTCCTGTCCATAAAACAGCACAGTGCGTGCTGCGAAATTCATAATTGGGAGATACCGCCATGGCAAAATCGCATGATGCAAAGAAGAATTTGAAAAAGGCCCCCCAGAAGAGCCTCGCCGAGAAGCGTCAGGCCAAGCGGGAGAAGAAGATGATGAAGTCCGCGCCGGTGATCTGAGGCGGCGGGCGTCTGCCCTTTTTGATTTTCGGCTTTCCGGCCGGGACCGCTTTCGCCCCGCCGGCAGGGATTAATATTCAAGAAAGGAATTGCTCATGTCAGATATTCGCCCCTTCTGCGGGTACCGGCCGCGTGCCGATGCCGCTTCCCAGATCGCCAGTCCGCCCTATGACGTCCTCAACTCCGACGAAGCCCGCGAACGCGTCCGGGGAAACCCGCTCTCTTTCCTGCATGTCACCAAGTCCGAAGTGGACCTTGATCCGTCCATCGACGTGCACTCCGATGTGGTCTATCAGAGGGGTGCCGACAACCTGAAGAAGATGGTCGCAGACGGCCTGCTGATCAAGGACAGGGAGCCCTGCATGTATGTCTATGCCCAGCGCATGGGCGAGCATGTTCAAACCGGCCTGCTGTGCGGCGGGAGCGTTGCAGAATACCAGAACGATCTGATCAAAAAGCATGAGCTGACCCGCAAAGACAAGGAAGATGACCGCACGCATCACGTTGAGATGCTCGGCGCGCACACCGGATGCGTGTTCCTGACCTACCGCGCGCGGCCGGAAATTGATGCCATCATCAGCCGGATCTGCGCACAGAAGCCCGTCTATGACTTCACGGCGGACGACGGCATCGGCCACACGCTCTGGGTCGTGGATGCAAGGGCCGATATCTCCGACCTGCAGGCCGAGTTCAGGAAGGTTCCGGTGCTGTACGTGGCCGACGGCCATCATCGCAGCGCGGCCGCGAGCCGCGTCGGCGAAATCCTGAAAAAGAAAAATCCCAAACACACCGGCGAGGAGATGTACAACTATTTCCTCACGGTGATCTTTCCGGGCAGCCAGCTCCGGATCATGGACTATAACCGCGTGGTGAAGGACCTGAACGGCCTCTCGCCGGAGGAGTTCCTGAAAAAGATCTCCGACAAGTTCGGGGTTTCACCGACGGGGGATCCCCGGCCGGCCCAAAAAGGCGACTATGGCATGCTGCTCGGCAACAAATGGTACCGCCTGACGGCCAAACCCGGAAGCTTCCCTTCCGATGACCCTGTGCAGAGCCTCGATGTATCCATTCTGCAGAACAATCTGCTGGACCCGGTGCTCGGGATCAAAGATCCCCGCACGGATGTCCGCATAGACTTCGTGGGCGGCATTCGCGGGCTGAAGGAACTGGAGCGGCGTTGCAAACTGGATTCGGCCGTGGCCTTCGCGCTGTTCCCGACCGGCGTGGAGGAACTGATGGCCATCGCCGATGCGGGTCAGATCATGCCGCCCAAGAGCACATGGTTTGAACCCAAGCTGCGCGACGGCCTCGTTGTCAAAATGCTGAATGAATAGCCGGACGCCGGCTATTTCAGCGACCGGCCGATGGCGAGGAATTTCTGCTCGCCGTTGAGCTCCAGCCATACGCCGCTGGCCTCCACCGCGACAAGTCTCACGCCCCGGATGGTCTCGCTGACACTCACGAGCTCTCCGCTGATCATGGCGGAGGCGGGCCCGCCGGAGCCGCCTTTTCGCAATACGCCCGTCAGGTTCAGGTTGGGCCATTCGACGGTCGCCGGTTGCGCCACGGTTTTTACCTCCAGCCTGACAGGCTCGGCCGCGGCAACTGAAACGGGTTCCGGCACAGGTTCGGGGCGGGGAGCTTCGGTCACAACCGGTTCCGGCGCGGGTTCTGGAATTTCCCGGACAGGAGCGGCGGCCGCGACCGGTTCGGATTCAAGAACCTCAGGCGGTTCCGGTTCGGGCGTCTTTTCCACAACCTGCACGGGCGCGGGCTTCACCGCTTCAGGCATCTGCACCGGAGCGGGCGGCGCAATCCGGCGCGGTGTGAAGGAATTGACCAGATAGGTGAACAAATATACGGCGACTCCGATCAGCACAAGCAGCACCGCCAGCACAGCGATCACCGCCTTCAGGGGGCTGTCCTTTTTCGGCGCCGGGGACGGCACGGGCGGCGGAGGAGGAACCCCTTTGTCATCTGCCTCTTTGCGTCGCAGTGCTTCCTGTATCAGACTCATGGCTTCAACTCCAGGTCGCGGATGGCTCTCTTCACTTCCTTTGCCCCGATGGTGAATGTGTTGACAATGTAGCCGGCCATCAGCGCGCGGTCGGCAATGGTGTTCACAATACGGGGAACTCCGCCCGCTATTTTGTGCAGCTGGCGGATGGCCCCGCCGTCAAACTGAATCCGGCCGGCGGCGCCCGCCACTTCCAGGCGGTGCGAAATATAGTCCGCGGTTTCCTCTTCAGACAGCGCCGACAGATGGGCCTTCACGGTGATGCGCTGGCGCAGCTGGCGGAGTTCATTGCGCGCAAGCTTCTCCTCCAGTTCCGGCTGGCCCACGAGCACGATCTGCATGAGCTTGTGCTGATCCGTCTCCAGATTGTTCAGCAGGCGGATCTGCTCCATGACGGCCGGTTCCAGATCCTGCGCCTCGTCAATGATGAGAGCAACGTTGTATCCCTCCTCCAGCTGGCCCAGCAGGAATTCGTTGAGCTGCTCAATATAGGCCAGCCGGTCGTTGCCGGCCGGATCCAGGCCAAAGTCGTTTATGATGGCCCGCAGGAGCTGGGTTTCGGAAAGACACGGATTCAGAACCAGGGCGGTCCGGATGGACGTCGGGAGCCGCGAGAGCACCGCGCGGCAGAGGGTGGTTTTCCCGGAACCGACTTCTCCGGTAAGCTGAATGAATCCCTTGCGGTGTTCAATGCCGTAGAGCAGATGATCGAATGCCTCGCGATGGCGGCCGGTAAAGTAGAGGAAACGCGGATCGGGCGTGATATTGAAAGGCATTTCCCTGAGCTGATAATAATCCAAATACATATCTCAGCCGGCCTCAATGCTCAAGTTCGTGTTCATTCTCATGATCGTGATTTTCACCCCGGCTGCATACGTGGCGGCCCGCTTTTGACTGCACCGGGAAAAGGCCCTCGATGGTCCGGCGGGCGGCATCCATTGTCGCGGTCCCGCGCGCAAGCTCGCCCGCCCGCGCGCGAAGCGATGTGTTTTGGGGGAAGAGCGCCGCCGCACGAGCCGCGCTTTCGGACGCCGCCTCCAGGCGGCCTGCCGCCTGGCGCAGGACCGAAAGATAGCTCAGGCTTCGTGCCAGATCATAGCGGATCATCGGGTCATCGGGATCATAACCGGAGGGCCACAGCCGCACGGCGGTTTCCAGCGCTTTTTCAGCCCGGTCGTTTTCGCCCTGCTGCAGATAAAGCCGGCCGCGCTCGGCATGAAGCTGATAGTCGCCCGGATTGGCGCGCAGACCGTCCGCAACAATCTGCATGGCCAGATCGGGACGCTCCCCATCACCTGCAAGCCAGTAGGCCGCCACCAGATAAGCCTCCACGTGATGCGGATTCATCCGCACGGTGAAATCCAGCCACGGCATCACCTCATAGACGGACTTTCCCGTGGCATGCTCATGCGATACGGGCCGCACATGATGCGCCCAGGTCTGAAATATATCGTGAAACGCCTTTTTCTTCTGATGCGGAACGCCGCGATGAAAGTAATTATCGCTCTGCTCATAAAACGCCTCGCCGATAATCATGCGTGTGGATCCAAGAAGCCGGTCGGTCACGGAGGCGCCCTCGCCGGCGTGCGCCCAGGCCTCCTGCGGAAGACTGCAGACCGCCGCAAAGGCCGCCGTCCACAGCGCGAGCAGCAGCAGCCAGGGCCATGCGGTTTTCAGGGCGGCTGAACGAGCATCTTTCACAGGACATCTCCGCGCTTGAAATGCCGGCCGCGATAGCCCAGCCACGCCAGCAGCATGAAAATCGCGGTGACAAGAAGGCCGTAGCAGAGCACGGGAAACAGGATGTTCGCGGGCAGCGCCGGCCAGTCGTGCACCACGCACTGCCGCAGATCGAAAAGCTCAAAATGCGGAAGCGCATAATACAGCACCAGCATGGCCGCGCCGGAAACGCGGTCGGAGTATACCAGCAGCGCGGGAATCTGGGGAACAAAAACAAAGCCCGCGGCAAGCGCAAGCCATGTCAGTGATGCGGCCGCGCCGAACGTGGTGCGGGTGGAAACAGCCAGCGCAAGCGAAACAGCCATGGCCAGAGCGGTGACATGCAGCACCAGCGCCTGCAGCGTCACCGTCAGATCAACCGACCAGCCCTTCAGCGCCAGCACGGCCAGCAGCAGCGCATAAAACGCGGCGGTCGCCGCGGATACCGCGGACCATGCGCCAAGCGCCTTGCCCGCGAGAAGCTGCCAGCGGGTGACCGGCTTGGCAAGCAGGGCGAAGATCGTGCCCCGCTGCTCCTCCGCCGGAAGCTGGCGGGCGGAAAGCGTCACCGCCAGTACAGCGGAAAATATCCACGCCAGCAGAAGGCCCGTATCCACCATGTAGCGCATGGTTGAACCAAGGCCGAAAACATTGATGCTCATCAGCGAAAATAGAAGCGCGCCCAGCAGGATCAGCAGCACGTAAAAATCCCTGCGGCGGAGCATTTCCCGCCAGACCACCCCCGCTATGGTCAAAATGCGGATCATGAAGCCAGACCCCTTTCCACCACGCGCAGGAAGTAGCTCTCCAGACTCTCGGACGGCTGCACCAGTTCGGACACCGGGCCGGCCGCCGCTATGCGCCCGCCCACCAGCATCACAACGCTGTCGCACACACGCTCCACTTCGGACAGCTCGTGCGACGAGAAGAAAACTGTTTTCCCCCGGGTTCTCAAGTCGCCGATGATGGCACGAATCTGCATGCGGCCGAGAGGGTCCAGCCCCCCGGTGGGTTCATCCAGAATGACCAGGTCCGGATCATTGATCAGCGCCTGCGCCACGCCGATGCGCTGCATCATGCCGCGCGAATAGGTGCTGATGCGGCGATCCGCGGCCGATTCCAGATCAACCGTCCCGAGCAGTTCTTTCACGCGGTTTTCCAGGGATGGCCCCCGCATGCCGAAAAGTCTGCCGGCTGTCCGCAGCAGCTCCCGTCCGGTGAGAAACCCGTAGGTTTGCGGATGCTCGGGCAGGTAGCCGATCCGCTGGCGCGCTATGGTCCTGCGCACATCTTCTCCGAACAGCCGGGCAGAGCCCGAGGCCGGCTCGACAAAACCCAGCAGCACGTGGATGGTTGTGGTTTTCCCCGCGCCGTTGGGGCCGAGAAAGCCGACGATCTGTCCCCGCCCCACCTTGAGACTGATTCCCCTGAGCACATCCACCTGTCCACCGTGAACAGGATAGCTGACGGCCAGCGCATCAAGTTCTATCGGATATTCCGTGCCGGCCATGGATTCATCTCTGCGGCGACAGGGGATACTTCTGTCCCAGCAGTCTGCTGATCGTTTTGTTGAAGGATTTCTGCTCGTCGGCGGCCCAGGCGGAGGCCTGCTTTGCGCGTTCAAGCAGGGCGGCGAAGTCTATATTGGCTGGAGCGCCCAGACTGATCTTTGCCGCCAGCGCCCTGTCCGGATCAGCGGCGGACAGCTCATCCAGGTGGTCCTTGACGTGCTGATAGGCTTCCCGGAAGGGCATGCCCCCCGCGACCAGTTCCAGGGCGCGGTCGGCCGCGAACACACCGGGAACAAAGCCCTTTTTCAGCGCGGCACGGTCAACCTTCAGTGCCGGAATGAAGCGGGTCATGATGCGCAGGGCGGACTCTGTTGTGTCCATGCCGTTCATCAGGGGCTCCTTGGTCTCCTGCACGTCGCGGTGATATCCGGAACCGAGGCCGCGCACAACGGCCGCGACCGCCTGCGCGTCTGAGGCCACACGCACGGCGCGCGCGCGGATCAGCTCCAGCACATCGGGATTGAACTTCTGCGGCATGATGCTGCTGCCGGTGCAAAAGGCCGGCGGCAGCCGGAAATACCCGAATTCCGGCATGGAATAGATGACGATGTCCTCCGACAGGCGCGAGAGGGTCAGCATCGCCTGGCTGAGCGCCGAGAGAATGATGGACTCCAGCTTGCCGCGGGCGGTGACCGCATAAAGGACGTTCTGGCAGGGTCGGCTGAAGCCGAGCAGATCGGAAACCAGCTGGCGGTCCAGCGGGAGCGGCACCCCGTAGCCCGCCGCCGCGCCCAGCGGGCACTGGTCGTTGAGCTCATAGGCGTTAATCATCAGCATGATGTCTTCCAGCAGGCTTTCCGCATGGGCGGAAGCCCACAGTCCGACAGACGACGGCATCGCGGGCTGCATGTGCGTGCGGCCGGCCATGGGCACCTTCTGATGGCGGCGGGCAAACAAAAGGAGTTCGCGCGCCAGCTCCGCCGCCCGGGCCACGGCGGCCTGCAGGCGGGTTTTGGCATAGAGGCGGAGATCCAGCGCCACCTGGTCGTTCCGGCTTCGGCCGGTATGAATCCGCTTGCCCAGCACGCCCAGCTTCGCCGTCAGCAAACGCTCAACGGCCAGATGGACATCCTGGTCCTCTACCGTGATCTGAAAGCGCCCCCTGCGCGCGGATTTCATGATCTGCACCAGTTCGCCAATCACCGCCCGGCGGTCCTGATCCGAGAAGAGACGCGGCTTCACCCGCATGCGGGAGAGCATGGTCACATGAGCGGCGGATCCGATGCAGTCCGCTTCGGCCAGAGCAAGGTCGAGCACGGCATCGCGGCCGGCCGTAAAGGCAAGAACCTCCGCATCAACCGCCCCCACCGTGGTTTTTCTGTTTGCTTCTCTGTTCGGCACGGCGCTTCTCCCGTTGAATCACATGGACACGATTTCGGACATTTTGAAGATCGGGAGGAAGAGGCACAGCACAATGCCGCCGACCACCACGCCCATGACCACAATCATCAGCGGTTCAATCAGGGCGGTCATGCCGTCCAGCATGGCTTCAACTTCTTCGTCGTAGAATTCGGCGATCTTCTGAAGCATGTCCTCCATGCGGCCGGTCTTTTCGCCGGCGGACAGCATATGGACAAGCATGCGCGGGAACTTGGGGTCGGCGGAAAGCGCATTGGAAAGGGGCTCGCCCCGCTCCACGCTGTCGCGCCCCTTCATGATGGTTTCGCCCAGCACCTTGTTGCCTGTGGCGAAGGCGACAATGTCCAGCGACTGGAGGATGGGCACACCGCTCCGGATGAGCTGCGCAAAGGTCGAGGCAAAACGGGCCAGAGCCACCTTTGTTGTCAGTTCGCCGAACACAGGCAGTTTGAGATTCAGGGCATCCAGCATATAGGCGCCCTTCGGGGTCCTTTTGAATTTTCCGAAGGCGATCACAAAGGCCACGATGCCCAGCACCACAAACAGGGCGTATTTTCTGACCCCTTCGCTCAGGTCCACCAGAAACTGTGTCGGGCCCGGAAGCTTGGCGCCGAAGTCCGAGAAAATGGCGGCGAACTTGGGCACCACAAAAATGATCAGGCCGGCCGTGATGCCGAACACAATGGTGAGCACGATCACCGGATAGGTCATGGCCGATTTCACCTTGCGGCGGAGGCGCTCACGCGCCTCAAGGAACGCCGCAATGCGCGCGGTGGTTTCAGCCATCAAACCGCCCATTTCACCCGCCTGCATCAGGCTGACGTACAGATCATCGAATATATCGGGATATTTGCGGAGCGCGTCGGTGAAGGAGGAGCCGCCCTCGATCTGCACGCGCACGCCGCCGATGACCGTCTTGAAGTTTGTGTTTTCGATCTGCTCCTCAAGCGCCGAGAGCGTCTGCACCACGGGCATGCCGGACGAAAGCATCGCCGCAAGCTGACGCGTGAAAGCGGGCAGTTCAATCCGGGCGATTTTTTTCGCGCCGGGAATTCTGATTTTTTTAACCTTGCCGCCGATATGGGCGCCGGTTCCTGTTGTTCTTTCCGCCATGGTTTGTCTCCGTTATTCGCCGCCCGCCACGCTCAGGGCCTCTTCAATGCTTGTCAGTCCATCACGGACCCGGTCCAGCCCGACATCCAGCAGCGTTCTCATGCCGTCGGAAACCGCCTGGGTCCGCACGGCGGCCGAGTCCGCGTTGTCGAGAATCAGCTTGCGGATGTGGTCATTGACCATCAGGATTTCCATCACGGCGCCGCGGCCCTTGTATCCGATGTTTCCGCACTTGGGGCAGCCCTTATGGTAGAAAAACTGAACCCCCTCAAACTTGGCCGGGTCCAGATGGTTCAGGCGAAGAGTTTCCGTGGGAATATCTATGGGCTGCTTGCATACCGGGCAGAGTTTGCGATATAGGCGCTGGGCCTGCGCCATGATCAGCGAGGACGCCAGCATGAAGGGTTCAATGCCCATGTAGAGAAGACGCGAGACCGCGCCCGCCGCGTCGTTCGTGTGCAGCGTGGTCAGCACAAGGTGGCCCGTCAGGGCCGCTTGAATGGCAATGGCGGCGGTCTCCCCGTCACGGGTTTCCCCCACGAGCACAATGTCCGGATCCTGGCGCAGAATCGAGCGCAGGGCCGCGGCGAAGGTGAGCCCCACCGAAGCCTGGGTCTGAACCTGATTGATGCCCGCCAGCTGATATTCGACCGGGTCTTCCACCGTGATGATGTTCACATCCGTGGTGTTCAGCTCCTGCAGGGCGGAATAGAGCGTGGTGGTTTTTCCGCTGCCCGTGGGTCCGGTGACCAGAATCAGCCCGTGCGGCTGGCTGATGCCGAACATCAGGTTCTCATAGGCGGTCTTCTCGAGGTTCAGCGCCGCCAGACTGGGTGCCAGTGAAGTTTTGTCCAGAGTACGCATCACGATCTTTTCACCGTGCACGCAGGGCAGAATGCTCAGGCGGATATCCACCTCCTTGCCCAGCGCACGAATGCGGAAACGGCCGTCCTGAGGAATGCGCCGCTCGGCGATGTCGAGGTTGGACATGATCTTCAGGCGCGAAATGATCGCCGCCTGCAGCGGTTTGGGCGGACTCGGGCTTTCGTACAGCTCGCCGTCAATGCGGTAGCGCAGCCGGATGGAGCGCTCCATCGGCTCAATGTGAATATCGCTCGCTCCTCGCCGGATGGCCTCCACCATGATCGAGTTCACGACGCGGATCACGGGCGCGTCCTCGGCCTCCTCCAGCATCTCATCAAGGCTGACCTGCTCCTCTTCAGTTTTGGACAGCTCAATGTCGCCCTCGGTCACGTCGCGAATAATGTCTTCCAGCCCCGTGGCGGCGTCCTGCGTGTGCTTCTGAATCAGCGCCTTGATCTGGGCTTCTGCGGCGACCACGGGAAAAACATCAAGCCCGGTGAGGGCATGCACCTCGTCCTGCGCGGTCACATCAAACGGATCGCCCAGTGCAATCGTAAGCATGTTGTGACAGCGGCACATCGGCACCAGCAGATGCTGCCCCATGATTTTTGACGGAATCAGATCAAGCAGCTTGGGGTCCGGCACGAAATTCTGCAGTTCGATGGGGGGCATCCGGAGATATTCCGCCACCGCGAGCGTCATGTCCGCCTGCGAAACGGCCTTTTTCTTCACCAGCCAGTCTTCAAGACGCGCGCCCGCCTCAGAGGCTTCCTGCATCAGATTGTCGAGCCCTTCCGGATCCAGCTTGTGGCGCTTGATCAGAATATCAACGACCTTGTTCGACATTTTTCCTGCAGCCATGCCGTTACTCCCGAGCTGTCATAAAACCATCGCGGCCGCCCCGCAGACCGGATCCGCATCTTCAAGCAGGCATTAAGTTAGCATATCGTTTTCGCAATGCACACAAAAACATGTTGCACTTTTACATGATTTTACGTGTAATCACTCGCGGCGGAAGCGTCTGCCGCCGGGCAAACACAGGGTGGAACACTATGGCTGATCAGAAGAAGAAGCTCGATGCCGAAACCGAAGTCTGGAATGCCATCTCCGCATTTGAACAGATCATTGAAGCCATGCCGGAAGACCGCCTGGCGCTTGAAACGCTTCAGGAGGCATATGAGAAGATCGGCGATCAGGCTCAGGCCCTGAACTATCTGGTGCGGCTTGCGAAGGTCATGCTTCAGGAGGGTGACACAGCCGGCGCCATCGGCCTGCAGCCGAAACTGACCTCGCTGGGAGGGAAAGATCCGGCGGCACGGGAAATTCTCGAAACCATACAGCAGCTTCAGGGCAGCGCAAAACCTCCGGCGGCAAGCACCCCGGCGGCCGCGGAAACCCGCGGCAAGGCCCCCGCAAAGAGGCTTGATATCAGCAATGAAATGTCGCTGGCTTGGGAACTGGCCCAGGCCGGCGAAATCACGCAGGACGAATACACGGAGGTTGTACACGACCTCACGGAAAACTCCACCAAGGCCCTGAACAGTCCGGTGACCGTGCTGCATGTGCTGGAGGACCGGCAGTACAAGCACCGCGAGCGCATCCTCGCCTACCTGGCCAAATCGGCGGGCATGCCGCTGATCACCCTGACGGCTTTCGAACTGCAGCCCGCAGCCTTCAACCTGATTCCGATGGATGTCATGGTGCGGCAGGGCGCGCTTGCCTTCGACCAGATGGCAAAGGATCTTCTTGTGGCGATCCTCAATCCCTTTAACAAGGATCTGCAGGAAAACATCAAGGCGGTCACGGGTCGCGAGTGCCACTTCTATCTGGTCTCTGCCGCCGATTTCGAAACGGCCCTTGAAAAAATCCGCAAAGCCTCCGCCGCGGCCTGATTTTCTCCATCCGGGAAACCCCTCTCCCAAAAGTTCCAATGACTGGAAAAATCCCGGCAAAAACTTCCAATCATTGGAACTTTTTTTCATGAAAGTTCCAGGCATTGGAACTTTTGGGTTCAGACAGTGCCGAAAATGCGGTCGCCGCAGTCCCCGAGGCCCGGCAGAATATAGCCGCGGTCATTCAGTTTTTCGTCGAGCATCGCGGTATAGATTTTGACATCCGGATGATCCTTGTGGAGAGCGTCCAGACCCTCGGGCGCGGCGATGATGGACACGACCGTGATGTTGCGGATGCTGCGCTTCTTCAGCAGGCTGACGGCATACGACAGCGATCCGCCGGTCGCCAGCATCGGATCCAGCAG
>ENA-UPTA01004450-UPTA01004450.1-activated-sludge-metagenome-genome-assembly--contig:-NODE-4450-length-13263-cov-8.200106_pt1 | contig 13263 bp, 11 predicted proteins | sample MGYA00238184_ERZ773361 | MGnify/ENA primary metagenome ERZ773361 (study PRJEB29100, sample SAMN05720205) | activated sludge metagenome | isolation source: anaerobic digester from wastewater...
TGCAGGGCGAAGTGCAGGAACTGGCCCTCGAGGAGCTTTTATCCAAGACGTATCCCTTTGACAGAATCCAGGAAGTGCCGAAAGGTGTACGCGGCGCGGATTCCATTCAGATTGTTGTAAACGCCGATCAGCAGGAATGCGGAGCCATTGTTTATGAAAGTAAGCGGACGAAGAATTTTGCCGGCGACTGGATCGACAAATTAAAACAGGATCAGATCACCTGTAAAGCCGATATTGCTGTCCTGGTCACGGAAACCTATCCGGCGGACATGGACAAATTCGGCGAACGAAACGGCGTCTGGATCTGCGGTTTTCATGAAGTCAAAAGTCTGTCGTTTGTTCTTCGCGAGATGCTGATGAAGACGCACTCGGTAAAATTATCCCAGGAGAATAAAGGCGACAAGATGGAGTTATTGTATAATTATCTGACCGGCCCCGAATTTGTTCAAAATGTTAAGCGTATTGTTGAGAATTATGATGCCATGCTCACGCAGCTAAATTCAGAGAAAAAAGCGATGACGAAAATATGGGCGACCCGGGAGAAGCAGATCTGGGCGGTTCAGGAAAACATCTCGGCTTTATTCGGTTCCATTAAGGGAATCGCGGGCAAGGAACTGGAAACGTCCGGCGTTTTGCAGCTTCCGGATACAGAAATTGAAGAATCGTGAAAGCATAAAATATGAATTCATTAGAATCATAAAAGAGAGAAAAACATTTTGATCGAAGAAAAATTTAAAATGAGCCAAATCAATAAAAACACCCTCCCATTTATCGAACATCTAAAAAAGAGGCATAGCGGTATCATTCTGTTCCTTGCCCTTTTTCTCGGATTTGCATTCATCACCAGGATTGTTCTGATGATTAAATCTGCCCATGACATTTCTTGGGATACCAGTCTGATCGCTGCTTTCTTCTGGGGATTCCTTTACGATATCGGCGCTGCATCCTGGTTCATCATACCATTGATCATTCTGCAAACGGTTTTGCCCAAACATTTTTTTGAGCGTCCCTGGGGACGCCTGGCGATGCATGCCGTCCTGTTCACTTTCTTATATTTAATGTTTTACGGGATGGTTTCCGAATGGTTGTTCTGGGACGAGTTCGGGGTAAGATTCAACTTCATTGCCGTGGATTATCTTGTCTATACCAACGAAGTTGTGAAGAACATCTTTGAATCCTATCCCGTGGTTTTGTTATTGAGCGGGATCGCTTTAATCTCACTGATGCTGAATATCATCATTTGGCGCACCGGCTTTCCGGCAGCATGGGCGGCAAATTCCGCAGCGCCAGCCGCAAATCGCTATAAATTTGGAGTTTCCGCATTAACCGGCGCCGTTGCCGTGGGCTTGATCATCAATCTGAACTGGCTGCCGGACTTCGCCAACAATTATAATAGAGAACTTGGGAAAAACGGCTTATGGTCGTTATTTGCCGCCTTCAGAAACAATGAACTCGATTTTAACCAGTTTTTCTCGACCCTTCCTACCCATAAGGCATTTCAATTCATACGCGGGGAACTGGTAGAGGACAAGTCGGTATTATTGAAACCTCAAGAAAAGGACACGCTGAGGTTATACTCCAAAGAAGGACCGGAACTGAAATTGAATGTTATTCAGATTACCGTAGAAAGCCTGAGCGCCGAGTTTCTGAATAACAAAAGCCGCTACGCAAACCTGACGCCGAATTTGTCTGCTCTGGAGGAAAAAAGTCTGGTGTTTGATAACTTCTACGCCACCGGAAACCGCACGGATCGAGGCATGGAAGCGCTGACCCTGTCTTTGCCGCCAACGCCTGGTCGCTCTCTGGTAAAACGGTCCCGTAATGAAGGATTATTCACGTTGGGTTCAATATTCAGATGGAAAGGATATGAAACCGCTTTTCTTTACAGTGGATACGGCTATTTCGATAACATGAACTATTTCTTCGGTAATAACGGTTATAAAATCATCGACCGCAACGCCGTGAGCAAGGACGATATAACCTTTGCCAATGTATGGGGTGCCTGCGACGAAGATTTATACCGCTGGACAATGCGGGAAGCCGATGCGGTTTATGCGAAAGGAAAACCCTTCCATTTTTTTGTCATGACGACATCCAATCACCGGCCTTTTACCTTTCCCGAAGGACGCATTGACCTGCCGTCTAAGACATCGAAACGCCGGGGCGGTATCAAATATTCGGATTATGCCGTCGGTAAATTTCTCAGCGACGCCAGTTCAAAACCTTGGTTTAAGAATACAGTCTTTGTTGTCGTCGCCGACCATTGCGCCGGCAGCGCCGGCAGGGCTGAACTTCCCGTTAAAAACTATCATATACCGCTCATTATCTATGCACCTGGGGGACAGCTGCCGGTCGGTCATATCAAGACACTCGCCAGTCAGATCGATTACGCCCCGACCTTGCTGGGACTTTTGAACTGGAGCTATCCAAGCCGCTTTTTCGGTCACGATGTGCGTATGATATCTCCCGATGAAGGGCATGCCATCATCGGTAATTATCAGAAACTGGGACACATTGAAGAAGGTGATTTCATTATTTTAAAGACGGGGCGCAGGAACCTGGCCTACCACTATGACTTTGCGAAGCGCACAATGATCAATACAACAGTTGATGATGAGGCGCTGACCGAAACCATCAGTTATTACCAGATTGCTAGCTATCTTTATAAGCATGGGCTCTATAATGCTTTGACTGCCGATGAGTTCGCCGGTTGCATGAAGCAGGGACAAACGATGGCAGCAAAAACTCGGTTGCTCAATAAAGTGAGATCGCCATACCCGGTCAACGTAAGATCATCATAGCCAGACGTTATTAAATCCCTCTTGACAGGTCGGTATCCGAGGAGTATTTAAAGTTCTAAATTATTCACCTGTTCATTCATCAACAAACCATTAACTTTCTGGGGTAAGTCATGAGAATGATTTGTCAGAAGTTTATGATTATAAGCCTTCGTATTACTATCAAGTACTTCGAAGGTTTTTTTAGTTTCATAACAAGTCTGGCAGGCAGAGTCCATTATTGAGATTCTAAAACAAATTTTATTCAAAAGTTAATATCCTTTATTTCAGAAAATAATGAATTAAACCAGCATGAAAGGAGGAAACAATGAAATCAAAGTATGTCGTATTCTTGTTTGCATTGATGATTTTGGCGATGTCCGCCTGCAGTGGTGGAGGCGGCGATGGCGGAGGTCACGATAGCGCACCCCCAGGCTCAACTCACAGTGTAACCTATAATGGAAACGGCAACACGGGGGGCAGTGCACCGGTTGATTCCGGTGATTACGAAAATGGTCAGACTGTCACCGTGTTGGGCAATACCGGCGCCCTGGCCAAGGATGGTTCTGTCTTTGGAGGCTGGAACACGCAGGCCAACGGTTCGGGAACAGCTTATGCCGGTGGGCAGACCTTTGCGATGGGCACAGCGGATGTCACTTTATATGCGGTATGGACTGCTGAGGGCTCGACAACAGGGAAATGGGATGAATCGGATTGGGATGATGCCCTGTGGGGACCGTAAACATGAGAGATGAGCGATTGTTTTTTTAATACGAAAAAAAGTTTATCTAAGATATTCAGAAAAAATATTACATTCAATTAAGGAGAAGATTATGAAAAATTTCAGCAAAAAAAGATTTTCATTAAGAATAACTATACTCGCCGTTGCTTTTGTTATGTTCATTGCCATTCCCTATGCGATAGGAAAGTTAGTCATCGATCCCATCAAGGATTCTCCATTATATCCGGGAGGGCCTACAGTCACGGAGATTATTCATTTGCCGAAGGTAAATGTGTCGGTGCCTAATGAATTTACATCAGGCACAACGATCAGTTCAAGCCAGATGAATGCCAATTTTAAGGCTGTTGGCAATCAAATGCCGGGCATCGATTGGGCAACTATTTCTAAATCAGGTATTGATGTTCAGACCGCAGACGTCACGCTTGCAACTGTTTCGATTACCGCCCCGACATCGGGGTATGTTGTTGTCAGATTTGACGGAAGGGCAAATGCTGACACGGGAGATAGGTTATTGCTGGCGGCAAGTGACACTACATCTTATAGCTTTAGTGTCGATAAATGTGTGTCCTTTGAAGGAGACGGCAATGATCATCCTTTTTCACATACAAGGGTATATTCTGTGGATGCAGGGATTCACAACTTTTATGCAGGAGCAAAAAACGCTGTGAACATAGCCGGTGATGGCAAAGCGTATATTTATGGAATGCTGATAGCAACCTTCTATCCCAATAAGTATTAAAAAGATTATCTTTTGAAAATAAACTCGTTGTCTATTGCGGATAGAAAAAGCCCGGTATGGCCGGGCTTTTTATTTCAAGATTGCTGATTCAATTATTGCATCGCGTTCAATAATTTATCTCAGGGTTGATCAACATGCGACCTGTTGTCTGCTACCGGTAACTGCGATCTTCAATATCCGGAACGGCTCAGTTTAAAGCCGGCAACCATGCTGCGCATTTCTTCAGCCTGAGAGGACATTTCCTCGGCGGCACTGGCGGATTCCTCAGCACCGGCCGCGTTCTGCTGGGTCAACTGGTTGAGCTGTTCCACCGCTTTGCTCACCTGGCTGATGCCCTGGTCCTGCTGGTCCGAAGCTTCCGCGATCTCTGCCACGACCTGACTGACCTTATTGACCTTTTCGGTTATCTCCTGAAAATTCAGTAAAACTTCGCTGTTGATGGTGACACCATTTTCCGAATTATGGACCGCTTCTTCTATCAACGTTGCGGTATTCTTGGCCGCCTCCGCGCTGCGCATCGCCAGATTTCTCACTTCTTCCGCGACCACCGCAAATCCCTTGCCGGCGTCGCCGGCTCTGGCAGCCTCGACCGCCGCATTGAGAGCCAGCAGATTGGTCTGGAAAGCGATCTCATCGATTGTCTTAACGATTCTGGATGTGGAATCGGACGACGTCTTGATCTTCTCAATCGCCGAGGACATGCGGGCCATGCATTCCACGCCCTGATCCGCGCTATTCCATGCCTCATCGGCAATCACTTTGGCTTCCTTGGCGTTGAGAACATTTTGCCTCGTCATCGAAGCCATTTCCTGCAGGCTACTGGACACTTCTTCCAGCGAAGAGGCCTGCTCGCTCGAGCCCTGTGAAAGCGTTTGCCCTCCCTGGCTGACCTGCACGCTGGCGCCTGCCACCTCGTCCGCGGCAATCAGGACCTGATGCAGGGCCTTGTCCAGATTTTCCATTGCGACATTGAGCGATTCCTTGATTTTGGCATGGTCGCCCTTGTAGTCGCCCTGAATGCGTGCTGTCATATCCTTGAAGGCAATCTTTTCCAGAACATCCGCGGCCTCGTTGATCGGGCCCACGACACCGTCTAAAGTATTATTCACTCCTTGAACGATTTGCCGGTAAGCGCCGTGAAAAGCTTCTTCATTGCCCCGGATGTTTAGCTGGCCTTCCATGGCGGACGCGGTCAGCAGATTCATTTCATGAACCAGGTTATTGATGGTCTCGACGATTTTCTTCAAAGCGGGACCGATTTCATCATTTTCGTCTATGACGACCTGATCAAAATTGATATTCCCTTCCGATATCTGCTGCATGTTGAATACAACATTTTGTTGAAGGTGATCGGCAAATTTATCCATGGCCTTCGCCAGATCGCCTATCTCATCTTTTCTGTTCATATTTAAACGATTGGCAAGGTGTCCCTTTTCCAGATCTTCCATCATCTGAACACCTTTTTTCAGAGGTTGGGTGATGGACTTGCTCAACAAGAAGACTAAAACAATTATGAGTGCTATCGCGATGCCTGATAATAATATCATTGCACCGGAGAGACCGCCGGTTTTTTCGGCGGTTGTCTTTATGTTTTGCTCATTGATGGTTATGAGCCGGTCACTCAAGCTGTTCACGGCAGCAAGAGTTTTCGTTTGCGCCGAAGTAACCTGACTCCCGCCATCCAGCAGACGGGTCACCTCGTCGGTTTGTCCCTGATCGGCTGCCCTCATGACGCCCTTATAACCGCGCTGCAAATCAGGCCAGGCGGCATCGAAGGCAAGAATGATATTTTTAGCGTCCTCGTTTAAACTCTTATCTTGATATCCCTTCATCGCTTCGGTGACAGCGCTGAGATTGTCATTGATATTCTGATTAAGTTTCTGACGGTCTGCCGGTACGGCAGCATACCGGTGAATATCGCCCCGTATGGTTGAAAGACGTGTTTTGACATCTTCTATTGATTTGATATCCGCTTCATATTGGCGATGCACCGAATCCACCTGATGCAGCATGTTGATTCTGAGCTTTGCTCCATAGAGAATTACTCCAGTCGACATTAAGCAGACCAGTACAATACTTCCCACAAGTTTGATCCCCACTCTGATATTGTTGATATGCATATCAACGTCCCCCTTCAAATTAAAATGATGATGCCTGAATAACCGCTATATCCCGTGATGTGTAGAAAAAATTCACTTCTTTTTCTTGGAATTTATGTTCAATTTTTTTACAGGCGAGAGGTTTTTTACGCGCCCGAAATTTTTGTCAGCCTGTTTATGAATTTTATGAGAGTCGCTTTCATAGGTGTCCGTGACTTCTTCATCTGTTTTCTTCAAATCGACGGACAGCCAGTTTTGCTGATTTAAGAACGGATTAATCATCTTCTCATAATGTTCCTGGGCGAATACGGTGTTGTTTTCTAAAAATGCTTCGAGCCTGGTGTAGCCTTCATCCACGGTTTTCTTTAAATCCTGCATCGTTTTATTATAGGCATCCCCCCAGTGTTCTAAAGATTTTTTGCCTTCCTCGCTGATGCCGGGAGTATGCTCCGTAATCATTTGCCAAAATTTTGCCGCCTGATTCCGAAGCATTTCCATCGTTGAAAAGCTGTGTTCAAAGGACGTCTTGTGCAAATCAAGCATTTGTTTTGCCAGTTTCTTATTTTCCATGGCTGCCTCCTTGCTGGAAAGAGAATTAAATTATTTTACATTATACAATAAAACCTTTGACAATCGTAGCGGATAATTCGTCAGTGGAAGAAATATTCAAAATGCTCCATGCCGTTGTCTCAGGGGCGATGGAATCACCAGGCGCGATATCGATTCCCGATGACGGCTCATTCTTTCAAGAATATTTATTGACAGTCTGACAATCAATGCTATATCTATTTCGCATAAAATACAACTCATAAACTTGGCACAGGATCTTATCATCTGATGTTCAAAATTGTAAGAATACCGCAGCAAAGCCCGGTGATTGAACAGGGCGAAAATGAACTGATGGAGATAGAAAAAAACTGTTTCTTTCCGGAAGTTCAGGAGGCATGGGAGTCCAAGAAGAAACTTCTTCAATCGGCGATTTCCTGTTTTTTCGCTTACGTGGACGATAAAATCGTCGGAGAAGCTTATACAATCACTAAAAACGCCATACGTGAGGGCAACGCCTATCAGAAAGATCAGGAAAACTTTAATCATCTAATCTCCATGATGACGGATCGCGACGTTTATTTATGCTCCTTCGGTGTTTTGCCTCACTATAACGGAAAGGGAATCGGAAGAGCGCTCATTTCCAATATTATCGTTGACACGTTCGATAAAGGCTATGTCATGGGCTACGCGTATGCTCATGAAGGGGTTGCCGAGCATATCTGCAAAAAATTTCATGGTAAAATCATCTCAGAACACACGAACTGGTTCGGCGCGGAAAAAACGCGCGTCCTGTACAAAATTGGATGACTTTCATCTTGAAAACCTGAGAACATGATGCCGATGTCTTCTTGTCGGTGGGAGTCGTAGAAGCCTGAAATAACAAATCACATAGATGAATCGCAAAGGAGATTTGCTATGAAAGGATTATGGTCTGTCATCAGCATTGCGCTGTCAGCGATTTCTGTTTTTATATTCGGTTCAACGGCATCCACTGCGGGGCAGGGAGGGGCTCTTTCCGGAAGTTCGGAAGGATTCGATTACAAAGCTTCAGCAGAAAGATTAGCCCGGGCCGTTCAGTTCCAGACCATCTCTTATGAAGACCGTGCCCGCTTCAATCAAAACGCCTTTACCGGTTTTCATGAATTTCTTGAGCGGGAATTTCCGAAAGTCCATTCGTCATTGAAGAAGGAAGTCATCGGGGATTACAGTCTTCTCTATACATGGCCGGGCAGCGACAATCGGGAATGGCCGGTTCTTCTGGCCGCCCATATGGATGTGGTACCGGATGGATCGGAATCCGGCATCCCCTGGACCTATCCTCCCTTTGAGGGACGTATGGCAGGGGGATTTATCTGGGGCAGGGGAACGCTGGATGACAAAATGAGCGTGCTGGGCATCCTGGAGGCGGTGGAGAAGCACTTGCGTGATGGCTATGCGCCCCGTCGGACCATTTACCTGGCCTTTGGTCATGACGAAGAAAACGGAGGCAATAGCGGCGCGGCAAAAATAAAGGAGCTTCTTCAGTCTCGGGGCGTCAAACTGGACTATGTACTGGATGAAGGGATGACGATCACTGAAGGCATGGTGCCGAATGTCACGAAACCTGTTGCTCTCATTGGCATAGCGGAAAAAGGCTGTCTGAACCTGGAACTCAGTGTCGAAGGTGAGGGCGGCCATTCCATGATGCCCCCGGCTCAAACAGCTATTGGAATCGTGAGCGCCGCCGTCAGTCGGCTGGAACAGCATCAGTTTCCCGCGAGAATGGAAGCGCCGGCGAGAAAGATGTTTGAGACCCTGTCGCCTGAAATGCCGTTGGGTACGAGAATCGTCTTATCCAATCTCTGGCTTTTTGAAGGTCCTGTGAAGAAGAAGCTCGCATCTGTCCCCAGAACCAACGCGCTTATCCGAACGACAATCGCCCCCACGATATTTAACGCCGGCGTGAAAGAAAATATTCTGGCCACCCGCGCGCGGGCCGTTGTGAACTTCCGCCTGCTACCCGGCGATACGATTGAGAAAATTGTTCTGGATTTGCAAAAAATCATTAATGATACAAGGGTTAAAATCAAGATCCTGGAGGGATTAAAAAGCGAACCTTCTCGTGTCGCAGACACCGAATCGAAGGGTTATCAAGCCGTTCAACGAACAATTGGTCAGGTATTTCCACATGTCCTGGTGGCTCCCGGAATGGTTATGGCCGTGACGGACAGCAGACATTATGCGGATCTGGCCAAAGATATTTTGCATTTCAGTCCGATTCGTCTTCGCTCCGAAGATATGCAGAGAATTCATGGCCGGGACGAAAGGATATCCATTGAAGATTACCGGGAGGTCGTGAATTTCTATTCACAGCTTATCAAAAATGAAGCCAATCGGTAGGACTTAGCGCTTATCCGAAGAAGAAGCGTTTCTCACGAGATGAGCTCTACCGTGTAAAGGTATTATGATGAAGAAGATCAAGATTGATCAAAAGACACAGAAGATTATTGTTTATACAATATTGTTGATCGTTACCCTTGCCGTTTACTGGCAGGTTACGCAATATGGTTTTGTGAATCTTGATGATGACGATTATGTCCGAAAGAATCGTTTCATCCGAATGGGTATGGAAGGAATCCGTTGGGCTTTTTTCTCAAGCTATGCCCAGTTCTGGCATCCCCTGACCTGGCTTTCCCTGATGTTCGATTACCGGCTTTATGGCCCGAACGCGGGAGGGTATCATCTTACAAATATTATTTTCCATATCTCCAGTGCTCTGTTGCTTTTCTGGCTGTTTCACCGCATGACCGGATCGATCTGGAAAAGCGCTTTTGTGGCAGGTTTTTTTGCGCTTCATCCCCTTCGTGTGGAATCCGTTGTATGGATTTCCGAGCGTAAAGATGTCTTGAGTGTTTTCTTCTGGATGCTGACGCTTTGTCTTTATGTTTATTATACAGAGAAGCCGGTCATGAAAAGATACATCCTGGTTTTGTGTTCGTATATTCTGGCGCTTATGAGCAAACCCATGGTGGTTACTTTGCCGGTCATCTTAATATTGCTTGATTACTGGCCGCTGCGCCGATTGCAGACCGGCAGCGCGTCCCGCAAAGACAATCTGCTTCTATGGCAGTTGAAGGAAAAAATTCCCCTTTTCGTCTTGTCGGCAGTTATTTCTCTGATTACGATTCGTAATCAGTATGGACCATCAGGTGAAAGCTTTCCTCTGATTTCCAGAATCTCAAACGCACTGATTTCATTTATAACTTATCCGGTCACTTTATTATGGCCCTATGAGCTCACGATCAGCTATCCTTTTCGATTTCAAATACCGCTCTGGCAAGTAGGGGGAGCCATAGTCCTGATTCTAATGATCAGTGCGATAGTCCTCGTCATGTTCAAACGTTTTCCCTATCTGTTTGTCGGATGGTTCTGGTATGTCATCACAATCCTGCCGGTGATAGGCATTATTCAAAATGGAGACTACGGGATGGCCGACCGCTATACCTATCTGCCGTCCATCGGCATTTCCATAATGCTCGCCTGGGGAATACCGTCCGTTCTGGCAAATCAGGAAATAAACAAGAGGATTCTATTTCCCGCCGGCATCATGCTGCTTGTTATTCTGGCATTTTTATCATGGAAACAATGCGGCTACTGGAAAAGCAGCATTGAACTCTTCAATCACGCTTTAAGCATGACAAAGAATAATTTTCTGGCGCACAATGATTTGGGCCTTGCCTTGTATGAGAAAGGCAAAACGGAAGATGCTATCCGTCATTATGATCAGGCGATTCTGATCGCGCCGCGTTATGCATATGCCTATAACAACCGGGGAGTGGCTTATGCAAAGCTTGGTCAGCAACAAGAGGCTTTGAATGATTTTGATGCGGCCATCCGTCTCAAACCAGATTATGCGATGGCATATAACAACAGAGCTTTTGCCTATTTCCTGCAGCGTGATGACAAACGCGGTTGTGATGACGCCCGAAAGGCATGCTCAATGGGCGTTTGTGTGACCTTCAATAAGTATCAGAGCAAAGGATTTTGCCGATGATTTGAGTTCATTGAATCGAGAAAAAATACGATCATCAAATATTAACAGGGAGGTGTTTTATGTCGGAAAAAACAGTTATTAAATTAGGGAAGGTAGTGAAAGATTTTACATTGCATGATCAGTTCGGGCAGGAGTTTAGTCTGTCCAAAATGAAGGGCCGGCGCGTCCTGTTGTCTTTTCATCCGCTGGCGTGGACGCCCGTCTGCGCAAAGCAGATGCAGTCCCTGGAGAATAACAAAAAGAAATTTGACAAACTCAACACTATTGCTGTGGGATTGAGCGTGGACAGCGTTCCCTCCAAGGCGGCCTGGGCGAAGGCCATCAAAATTAAAAACACGAAGCTGCTGGCGGATTTCTGGCCTCACGGCGGCGTTGCCAAAAGTCTTGGATTGTTCCGTGAGCAGAATGGTTTTTCACAACGCGCCAATGTTATTCTCGACGAGGCGGGAAAGGTTTGTTTTGTGAAGGTTTATCCCATCGCGGAGTTACCTGATATTGAAGAGATCATCGCTTTTCTGAAAAATGAATGAATCTAAGAGTCGTGCTTGCACAACGTAAAAGAGCGATAGGATAACGGGTGTTTTTCATTGACAGTGCCCGACTTATCCTGATATTCAACCCTCATAATCAAAGGTATTAAAAGGAGATCAAAAAATGATTACACTGATTGCGACTTTAAAAGTCAAAGACGGTAACATGGAAGAGGCGATTCAAATTCTGAAAGAGATCGTACCGAAAGTCAAAGCCAGCGAACCGGGATGTATGGAATATATACCGCACACCGTGCGCGGCGATGAAAAGACGATTATTTTTTACGAAAAGTACAGCGACAAGGACGCTTTGAAACTTCATTCCGCCAATCTGATGAAAAATATGGAAAAACTCTTTCCCCTGCTGGAGCCGGGGATGGATATTAAAACCTGTTACGAGATCATCAGTTAATCCATTTTCGCTTCACGATTGACATTAAATTATCGTAAACATACGGAAGGCACTCCGGGGTTTCAATGGATGTAAAACGAACGATCAACGCGCTCAAAGACGTAAATATTGCCAAAACGTTTAAGACCTTAGCCAGGCTTTTGTATTTCCGCGCAACGTGGACCAGACGCGATCTGGATTATCTGCCGCCCGGGCTCGGACGGATGTTTATCAGCGCCCGGCAGGCGGCCACCTTAATTCCCGATGGAGCGACGCTGACGATCGGCGGCTTTGCGGCCACTGCCCGTGCCTCCATCTTTTACTGGGCCTTGCGCGATGCGTTTGGACGTACAGGCCATCCCCGCAATCTGACTGTGATTGGCGCCTGCCCGCAAGGAGGCCGCGGCAAGACGCCCGGCATGATCGAGGAGCTTGATGCACCGGGAATCATTACCCGTTACATTGTGGGACATGGTGAAACGGCCAAGGCGCTCCTGCAGCTTGCGGATGATGGTCATCTGGAGCTGCACACCATGTCGCAGGGGACCCTGGCCTTATTGATTGAGGCTCAGGCCAGAGGTCTTCAATCCATTGAAACGCACATCGGGCTGGGCACCTTTCTCGACCCTGCCGTGGGGGGAGGCTCTGCCGTATCTCCCGGCGCGAAAGACCAGTTTATTAACGCCAAGGACGGAAAGCTGGAATATCATATTCCCCCGATTGACCGGGCGATGTTTCTGGCGCCCTATGCCGACCGGGAGGGTAATATCTATTTTAAAGACGCAGCGCTGATTCTCGATTATAAAGATGCGGCGGCAGCCGCGCGCCAAAACGGCGGCAAGGTGATTGTTGCCGTCTCCGGCATTATCCCGAAAAACAGCTCACAGATTACCCTACCGGCAAATCAGGTAGATGCCATCGTGGTCAATCCCCGCAATGAACAGGTCGGCGGAATTTTCCAAAAGGATTTCATGCCTTATTTTACCGCCGGCGCCGCTGAAGTTGATCACGAAGCGGTCAGTCTCATGAGATTAATCAATACCTTTCTTGAGATTACACCCTATCGCGGCAAGGTCGTTGATATTATCGCGCGACTGTGCGCCGATACGTTTGTGAAGACCACCCGCCCCGGGGCCATCGTGAATATCGGCATCGGAATTGGTGAGGAAGTCGCCCGCATGCTTTATGAATTCGGTCTGTACAAGGACATTACATTTACCTCGGAAGGCGGCGCCTATGGCGGTCTCCCGGCGTCCGGCGTTTATTTCGGCGCGGCCATCAGTCCACAGCGCATTTTGAGTACGGCGGAAATATTTCATGTCTATGAAAAAAGACTTGATACCTGTGTGCTCGGTTTTCTGCAGGTGGATTCGACGGGAAATGTGAACGTCTCCCATCGTGGA
>ENA-UPTA01004451-UPTA01004451.1-activated-sludge-metagenome-genome-assembly--contig:-NODE-4451-length-13256-cov-5.556246_pt1 | contig 13256 bp, 6 predicted proteins | sample MGYA00238184_ERZ773361 | MGnify/ENA primary metagenome ERZ773361 (study PRJEB29100, sample SAMN05720205) | activated sludge metagenome | isolation source: anaerobic digester from wastewater...
CCCATGAGCTCAGCCGGCGCGAGCGCCAGATCATGGACGTCCTCTACGAGCTGGGCCGCGCCACCTCCGCCGAGATCCGGGAGCGGCTGCCCGACCCGCCGTCCTACTCGGCGGTGCGGGCGATGCTGCGGATCCTGGAGGACAAGGGCCACCTGCGCCACGAGCAGGACGGCCCCCGCTATGTGTTCATCCCGACCGTGCCGCGCGAGGAGGCGAGCGAATCGGCCCTGCGGCGCGTGGTCCGCACCTTCTTCGACGGCTCGGCCGAAAGCGCCCTGACCGCCCTCATAGACCTCGGGGTCAAGGACCTCGACGAGCAGGCGCTGCGCCGCCTGGCCGACCGCATCGCCGAGGCGCGCAAGGAGGGCCGCTGATGGAGCTCCTCCTCGCTCTCGCCCTCGGGTCGGCCAAGGCGCTGCTCCTGCTGTCGATCGCAGCCGCCGGCGCGACGCTCCTGCACGACAAGCCGGCGCGCCTGCGGGTGGTGATCTGGGCCACCGCGTTGGCCGGCTCGCTTTTCATCCCAGTCGTGACGCCGGTCCTGCCACCACTCGAGCTGCCGATGCTGCCCAACTTCGCTGGCGAGCTGCAGCCCGCAAGCGGCACCAACGCGCCAACCGCCGTCGAACCTACGGACGCGGCGCACACCGGCGAGGCGCTTTCGGCCCACGGAACTTCGATGCCCCACTTCGTAGCACCTGCCGACCCGGGCATCCAGTGGTCGACCCTGCTGCTGGTGGCCTGGGCCGCCGGCGCCGGGCTCACCTTGTCCCGGCTCGCGGTCGGGTACTGGCGCACCCGGCGGCTGATCCGCCTCTCGGTTCCGATCTCGGACCCGGAGTGGCTCGAGGACCTCGCCCGAGCGCGGCGGCGCGTCGGCCTGCGGCGCGCCGTCCGGATGGTGATCACTCGGGAGGTCGAGATCCCGGCCACGGTCGGTGTCGTCCGGCCGACAGTGATCGTGCCCCAGGCCGCCATTTCCTGGCCGCGCGAGCGCCGGGAGGCGGTTCTGCTGCACGAGCTCGTCCACGTTTCCCGCCTCGACTGGCCGCTGCGGCTGGTCGCCCGGCTGGCTCGTGGCTGCTATTGGTTCAACCCGCTCGCCTGGTGGGCGGTGCGGCGCCTCGACCTCGAGCAGGAGCTCGCCTGCGACGAGGAGGTGGTCGCGCTGGGCACCCGCCCGAGCGTCTACGCCTGCCACCTGCTGGGCATCGCCCACGCGGTCGCCCGGCATCCCGCGCCCGCAGTCTCCGGCCTGGAGATGGCGCGCGCCAGTCACCTGGAGGAACGCATCATGAGTATTCTCGAGACATCCAACCCCCGCCGCATCGGACGGCGAGTGCTCGCACCGGCGGTCGTCCTGATCGCCGCAATGGTCCCGGCGCTGGCCGCCGTCGCGCCGACGGATGCGCCACGGCCCGCGACGACGTCACAGCTCAAGCGAGCGCTGGAGGACATCGAGGCAGCCGAGGCCCGGATGGAGCCGCAGCTCGCCAAGATCGAGGCCATCGAGACCGAAATGGCGCCCTCCCTCGAGGAGATTGCCTCGCTCGAGGTCGAGATCGACGACGAGGCGATCGCCGCCATCGAGGCCGAGCTGCAGCCCTACCTCGAGCGCATCGAGGCGCTCGAGCTCGACATGGCGCCGACTGAGGCCGAGATGGAGGCCATCGAAGCACGCTTGCAGGGTCTCGAGCTCCACGTCGATGACGGCACGCTGGCCGACATCGAGCGCCAGCTCCGAGAGCAGCTCGAGCCGCTGGAGGAGGAGCTCGAGCAGCTCCACCTCTCGATGGCTCCCGCGCTCGAGCAGATCGCGGCCATCGACCGCGAAATGGAGCCGATCCACGAGAGACTCGAGGCCATGCACGAGCAGCTCGAACCGAAGCACGAGGAGCTGGAAAAGATCCACGCGGCCATGGAGCCCTTCCAGGAGCGCATGGAGGCCGTCCAACGCGAGCTCGAGCCGATCCACGAGGAGATGGAGGAGCTCGGGGAGCGCCTCGAGGAGGCGGTCGCCGCCGAGGTCGAGCCAGTGCTCCGCGAGCACCTGGGCTCGGTCGCCGACCCGCAGGCGCCGTTCACCGAGCTTGCGGCACGGATCGTCGACGAGGGGCATGTCCACGTCGATGGCGACCTCGTGACGGTGGAGATCTCCACTCGGGAGGCGCGCGATATCCTCTCCGGCCTCCTCGGTCCCCACCGTTCCGGCAGCCAGGCGGCCTTCGACGCGGCGGTCGAGGCCGCCGCCGCTGCCGTGTCGCACCTGGAGATCACCGCCCGCTAATTTGTAGCGCAGCCATCCTTGGCTGCATCGCGTTCATAACTCTCCCGCCCCTCCCGGGCGGGCGTTCTTGTGGCGCAACCATCCTTGGCTGCATCGCGCTCGTAACTCTCACGTCCTCCCCGGGCGGGCGTTCTTGTAGCGCAGCCATCCTTGGCTGCATCGGGCGACGACGAAGAATGCAGGCAAGATGCCTGCGCTACAAGGAACCCTGCGCTACAACGGACGTTTCGCTGCAACGTGCTCAAGGGGCAGGCAAGGACGCCTACCCCACGATCCCAAGCGCGCTGCGATGACGAGCGCTGCTGAACGGCCACTCCGACGCCACTGAGCACAAGCCCGCGGCCACCGGGTTGGCTTCGATGTAATCCAAGAACCTCTGGAATGCCTCCGGGCTGCGGACGAGGTGGTCAAAGGACTCGCGCTGCCAGAAGACTCCCACGCGATGCAGCATCTTGTTCGCCTCGCTCGCGGTGAAGGACTTCCACGAGTGCAGGATCGTCTCCAGGGGGCGATCCTCGAAAGGCGTCAACAACACGTGAACGTGGTCCGGCATGACGCACCAGGCGTGGAGTCCGTATCGTCGGCCCTGGAAGTGCAGCAGCGCGAACTCCACGACACGAGCGATTCTCGGCAAGCCGAGCAGCGGGGCCGCCGACGCCGGTGGCGGCTCCGACAGCTGAGCAACCTCCTCGGGTTCGGCCGCAGGCTCCGGACGACGTCGATTCCGTGCGTGAGCGCAGCGCGACTGCTGGAGGCAGAAGGTCACGAAATAGGTGCAGCCCGGCTTGATCAGATGAGGAAGCCTGCCCCTAGATCTCCCGGGGCTGAACGGAAGCGATCGCGGGTTCTGCGGCTCGCAGAACACCGGGCCCAATGCGCTTCCGTCATCGCGGTCCATCACCTCCCTATAAGGACAGCTTCGATGTCGAGTTGTTCAGCCTTCAAGCAGGCAGGATGCCTGCGCTACAAGGATGGCTGCGCCACAAGCAGGCAGGATGCCTGCGCGACAAGGATGCCTGCGCTACAAGACTCGATCCAGGACCGCGATCAGCCGGTCGATCTCCTCGACCGTGTTGTAGTGGACGAGGCTGACACGGACGACGCCGTCGGCCGGGTCGAGGCCGAGCGCCTCGCACAGCCGGTAGGCGTACATGTGGCCGCTGCGGATCGCGATTCCGGAGCGATCGACCACGTCGCAGATCTCGCGCGAGGTCTTCGAGCGGTGCACGAAGCTGACGGTCCCCACCCTCGACTCGCGGGCGTGCTGGGGACCAATGATCTTCACCTCCGGCCGCGACAGCAGGTACTCAACCAGCCGTGCCTGGACGGGCAGCTCGCAGGCGGCCACGACGTCGAATGCCCGCTCGACGCCGTGCCGATCGAGTTGATCGAGTGGGGCTTCGTCAGCCAAGAATGCCAGGTAGTCCCGCACGCCGAGCAAACCGGCGCAGGCCTCGTGGTTGACCCCGCCGAGCTCGAGCTTGTAGGGCACGTCGTCAGCCGCGACGAAGAAGTGGTTGGGGCCCTCAACCTCGGCCATCGCCTCTCGCCTCCCCCACAGGGCTGCCATGTGCGGCCCGTAGACCTTGTAGGTGGAAAAGGCGTACCAGTCGGCGCCCCACGCCTCGACGTCCATCGCCCGGTGCGGCGCGTAGGCCACGCCGTCCACCACGACCCGAGCGCCGGCGGCGTGCGCGAGCTTGGTGATCGCTTGGACGTCAAAGACGCCGCCGAGCAGGTTCGACACGTGCGGGAACGCGATTAGCGCCGTGCGGTCCGAGAGCAGGCCCGCCAGCGCGTCGATCGGGCTGTCGAAGGTCTTGGGATCCACCTCCCACCACCGGACCTTCACGCCGACCCGCTCGAGCCGGACCCACGGCCCGACGTTGGCCTCGTGCCCGCAGCGGGCGACCACCACCTCGCTGCCCGGCTCGAGCACCTTCGCGTAGCAGTCGGCGAGCATCTGCAGCAGTGCCGACGTCGACGGCCCCAGGACCACCTCGCCGTCGTCGCCGCCGAAGAGGAGCTTCACGAAGGAGCGTGCCTCGTCCACGGTCGCGGACGCCCGCACCGACAGCGGATAGCTCGCGCCGAGCTGGACGTAGCTGCCCAGCATGTAGTCCCGGATCCGCTCGACCACCGACCGCGGCACCTGCGATCCCCCGGCGTTCTCCAGGAACACCGTCTCCCCGGCCAGCGCGGGGAACCAACTGCGAATGCCGCGGCGAAGCTCGTTCGAGATCTCGATCGTCATGGCGCCTCCTCCCTTGTAGCGCGGGCTTCCAGCCTGCTTGTAGCGCGGGCATCTTGCCTGCCTTGTGGGGTAGCCATCTTGGCTGCCTTACTGGCAGGCTGGCAGGCTACTCCAGAACCTCGCAGCGCAGGCTTCCAGCCTGCGATCGACCAACTCGCGACATGGTCAAGTGGCAGGCAAGATGCCTACCCTACAACGTTGGCAGCCAGGATGCCTACCCGAGAACGTTGGGGACTGGTCGTTGATCGACTGATGTGGGGCGGTCTCGTTACCCCTCTGGTACGAACAGCACCGGGTCCTGCGAGCTGCCGTCGACGACAACAAGATAGGCGAACACGTCAGCGTCCGCGTCCACCACCAGCGATCCGGCGGGATCCGGCTTCCTGATCAGATCGTCGCCAAACAAGGCAGCGAGGTTCCACTGTCGCATCGATCGGGCGGGAACCTCCCTGTAGGTCTCGCCCACCTGAACGCCGTCCTCGGCTCGAAGCCGGAAGCGGACGAGAGCCGGCACTTCACCAGTGACCACACCGACGTTGGTCCGGAAGCCACCCCGCATTCTCACGCCCGACAGGACTCTGGTGTCGGGCCGGAGCGCGTCGGGAGAGATCGCTTGCAGCCCGTGCCCCATTGTCCCGCCGTTGGCGCCGCTCGTGTACACCCGAGAGGCAACAACAACGTGCTGGGTGGAGCGAACTCGCAGCACTCCCTTGCCGTCATCGACTCCGAAAAGCTCATGCACGACATCTTCGATGGTCCACGTCGTGTTTGCGGGGACCAGCAACGTCGACGCTTGGATCCCACCGCCGGAGTTGTCAACCCCTTCGGGGAGATACTCGAAGTCCACCATGGCGTGAGATTCCCCAGGATTCGCGATCGCCAGGTCCGAGTACCAGAACGTGCCTTGTGCGCCGGGGATGCGCGCCACTGCGGGGACGATCCAGTCTCGGCTCGTCTGAACTCCGATGTGCGTCACAGCATCCGACGAGATGTTGTCAACGACCGATGCGTAGGTGACGCCTGGGTTCGAGAGCCACACCTGGACGGTCATCGGCACCCCTGGTCGAGGCGCGCCGGGGAACAGCTCCGCGATCGGCCACTGCGCCTGCTGGCCGGCAGCCACGACCTTCTGGACACTGCCGTGCACACGACCGTCGCTGCCGCGGTAGAGGACGAACGTGGCCGTAACATCGCTCTCAGGCGTGGCAGTCACCGCCACGTTGCTCCGGAAGTCGACATCGTTTCGCAGCCCCGTGAGATAGAACACGCCGGCGCGCGGATGTGCGACCGCCGGGATCTCCTGGCCGATGTTCCCGAGGGTGGTCGCCGCGAAGGTCCGTGACACGACCGCGGGGACTTGAGCTCCCCCGGCGAGCGTCTCAATCCGCAGCGGCCCCCTGCCGTCACCTGCGCCGAACAGATCAGAGACGACGTCCTCAAACAGGAGGGTCCAATGCGCCCCGATCGTGAGAATACGGACCAGTGGCTCGCCGCAGCAGGGTTGATACGACACCCGAACGTCGACGGGAATCCCGTCGCTGTTGGTGAGGTACAGGTCCGACCGCCAAAGTGTTCCACCTCCCCCCTCCACATGCGCTCCGACAGGCACTGTGATGACCTCACCCCCCGCGATCGGGGTTGGGGTCGCCGGCACGGCTGGCGTCGGGGTCGCGGTGGCGGCTGGCGTTCGCGTGGGAGTCGCAGTGGCGGTCCAGGTTGGGATCGGCGTGGGCGTCGAACCCGGTGGGCTGGTCGGGGTCTGTGTGGGCGTCGCTGTGGAGTAAGGGGTCGCGGTTGGGGTCGGAGTGCTGGTCGGGGGCATCGGCGTCGAGGTTGCGGCCGGGGTGCGGGTCGGCGTGCTCGTCGGCGGCACCTGGGTCTGAGTCGGCGTCGGCGTCAGGGTGGGTGTGTTGGTGGGTGCCGCCGGTGTCGACGTTGGTGTCTGGGTCGGGGTGCCCGTCGGCGGCACCGGAGTCGGCGTCGCGGTCCGCGTCGGCGTCTGCGTGGGCGTCGCTGTGAAGGTCGGCGTCCACGCAGGCGTCGCCGTGGAGGACGGAATCGCAGTTGGCGTCTGCGTAGGAGTCGAACCCGGCGGACTCGTCGGCGTCTGCGTCGGCGTACTGGTGGGTGGCACCGGTGTGAACGTCATGGTCGCGGTTCGGGTCGGAGTGTTGGTGGGTGGCACCGGAGTCGGTGTCCGCGTGGCCGTTCGCGTGGGGGTGCTGGTGGGCGGAACTGCCGTCGGGGTGTGGGTCGGGGACACCCCGCTGTCGTAAACGTAAGCGCCGATCTCCCATCCGGCGCCGTAAGCGTCCTGGTCTCTGTACATCACCGAGCCGGTCCATGCGGACGTGTTTCGCAGCGCCATGTTGAACGGAGACCCCAGGTTGGCGCCTGCATCGATGCACGGAGAGGCCTGTGTCAGGTAGAGCAGACCCGGCCCGGACCCGGCAAGCTGCGGGTCACCCTCGACGTTGTCCGACGCGCCGTTGGCGGCAGTCTCCCACGATTCGTAGGTGCCATACGCACTGCCGTTCCAGATGACGAACCCGGGCGACTCCGCACCGAGGGAGTTGAACTGGTAGACGTTCCCCGAACCATACATTCCGTCGTTGCCACCGCCATACTCCGCCCGCAAAGCAGCCGCGACTGTAGCTACCACAATGTTGTTCTTGAAGAGGTTGTTCGACACGGAACAACCCGCGGCCTGGACATAAGTCGTGACGTGGATGCCGTGTCGCCCACCAACGATCGTATTATTGTAGACAAAGTTGTTGTCCGAGGACTCGGAATTGCGGGCGTCCACCCTAATCCCGGCGTTGGTGGATACGCCCTGTTCGCCGATCTTAGCGTTGTCGTGCAGGACATTGCCGTAGATATGGACGTTGTCGGAACACTCGACGAAGATGCCGCTCTTTTGATTGCCATGGATGAAATTGTGGCGGACAACGTTGGCGTTCATTGCGCTCGACGCTGACGCATAGTCGAACCAAATGCCATTGCCGCTTTCGCCGCCGGAGTAACCGTTGTCGTAGACGTCGTTGTGCTCGACCACGACATTTGTCGTGCCGCTTGGGCCAACCACTTTGATCCCGCTCGTCCAGCGGTGCATCGGATCGAAGTCCGACCCCTGATATCTACCGTTTTCGTAGCAGCGGTTGCGCCGGATGATGTGGTAGGAGGATGTTCCACCAGTGAGCGTGAAGAGAATGCCGCTGCCGCCGTTGAATCGACCGATCGAATCTTGGACTGTGATATTGCTGTAGCCAATGTTCGAGTTGGAATGGCAACCGTCAAACCAGTTCCACTCGAGGATGCAGTTCTGAACGGAAATGTAGCTGGATACCCACAAGAACACGCCGTATTTGTTGGCGTGGGCAACTTTGACGCCGTCGATCACAATGTGCTGTCTTGCAGGAGAGTTGATCCCGTGGTTCCGCTGACCGGCCTCGACGCCTGGGTCGTGATGGTCGTCGGGATCGCCAAGGTGATCGCGTAGGTACAACGTCGCTGTACCATCGTCCCAGAACCAGTCGAGATGGGTGGTCAGTTCGCCCCGACTTGCCCTGCGGCGGCCAAAAACACCGTCGATAAACACCTGCTGCGGCTGATTCGCCAGACCTGCCCGGTAGACGCTACCGGAGTCGAGAATCCATCCCGCCACCAAGTCTGCGCCGGAGATGTATGCTGTCCCTTGGCCGTCATATGTGATCGGGAAACCGCTTGATCCACTCGAGGTTGGCGTCAGAGTCGCCCTGAACACTCCCCCCTCACTGCAGAGTACGATCGTATCACCGGGGATGAATCCCTGTGCGTTGTGCGTGCTGATGCTCATTGCAGTCGATGCGGACCCACATCCCGTCGCCGCCGACTTGTTCGGGGCTGTCCCGTCCGCCCGCAGAAAGTACGTACCCGCAGTCGCGGGAGCCGACACGAGAAGTAGGAGCATTTGGAGAAGCAATGACAGAGATCGGGTTGTCATCGGGCGCCTCCGCGACGCGACAACCGAGTGTGCGTTGGCAGGGGCCGCGTGATACGCGGCGCCCCCACGGAACGGCGTCCCGCCAAGAGTTTCCCCTTCAGGCAGTGATGCTGCTCACCTTTGGCGCGGGCCCAAGGGCCGTAGCTCAGCTTTTCGACACGATAATGCCGACTTCTCAGAACCTGCTAGGCTCGTAGCGGGCGAAAACGCAGAGTTCCGCTCATGGGGACGACACCGACAGGGGGCATGCATTCCGTCGGAGGGCACTAGACGTGGACGAATGGACCCGATGCTGGCGACCTACGTCCACATTGCGATATGGCGCCTTGTGCGGAGTTTCACTCCTCTTAGGTGAGTCCTTGGTGGATTTCCTTAGTGGATTCCGGCTGAAGCCCGCGTTCTACATCCTCGGCCTGCCAGCATACGGAGCGCTTGGTACCAGCATCGCGGTCATCGCCCTAGTTTTCGCCGCTCTGAGGAATCGCCGACTGTCCGGCTCCCAACGGGAGAGGGCCGACATGCGCGTCGGGATTGTCTGCATTCCGATGACGCTGGTGTTGTTTCAAGGGGGCATCCTGCTGAATGAACTGGTTCTGTACGGTTCCAGCTTCACTACACTCACCAGCCTGGCAATCGATACCCTCTGGATTGGGTTCACGGTCGCGCTTTTCGCGATCGCCTTGCAGGGTGGACGGGGGCTCCCGTCGAGTCTGCTCATGTACAGCCTGCCTATCGGCCTTGTTCTGTGCTCATTCTCGGTGTCTTCGCTGCATCACGTGCTCGACAAGCCCCTTGACATCAAACTCGGGACCGCGGCCACCCAGACCCTCTTGGTGGTCACCGTCGCGGGATTCTCACTCCTGTCACCAACGATTGCAGGGAGCCTTGCGGCCAAGCATGGCCTCCGTTTCATGACATCTCAGCGTCTCGCGACCACCGTAGCCGGTCTCGTCCTTGGTGGTTGCCTCGCCGTCGCATTCCTCGTCACGCCCAAGGATCGTTTCGAAGAAAGCGCGTCCTTCCAACCAAGCCGCACATCCGGGGCAAACGTTATCTTGATCGTCGTCGACACTCTTCGCGCCGATCACCTTTCGTGCTATGGATACGCACGTAACACGTCGCCAAACTTGGACGAATTCAGTCGGGCCGCCGTCCTGTTCGGGCGGTGTTACTCGCCCTCCAACTGGACTCCACCGGGCCACGCCTCGATATTCACCGGCAGGTTTCCAGTCTCCCACGGCGCCCACAAGGCTCGCTTGGGCCGGGGGTCGCAGTACCCGACCTGCTTCCCGCTCGCGAATGACGAGACAACCCTGGCCGAGGTACTGGCGCAGCACGGGTATCGTACGGCCGCCTTCGTGGCAAACCACGTGTTTGTGACCAGATCATACGGCCTGGACCAAGGGTTTCATCTCTGGTTCGCAACGCCGCCAAAACGCACCACACCGGCGCTCTTAGTAGTCGCCAGCAAGATTTCCGACGACGCCCAGAAAATCCTCGTCAGGGACCCCGTTCCCTGCCGGCGGGCGTCGGACATTTCGCAACTGGCACTCCGGTGGGTTCGCCTCCACGAAAGCCAGCCCTTCTTCCTCCTCCTAAATTTGATGGATACCCATCGCCCGTACAGCCCGCCCGCGCCATACAATCGAGTCTTTGATGGTAGGCTTCCCGACTTCGAACCCAACTTCGACGATCTGAGGTCTGGCCGAACGTCGTTCTCCCAGCAGGAGTTCGATCACATTCAAGCAGAATACGACGGAGCAGTCGCGTACGTGGACTCGGTGTTGGGGTCGTTCCTCGAGACGCTAGAACGAGACGGCATTCTCTCAAGGTCCATCGTGGTCGTGACCAGCGATCATGGCGAATTCCTCGGCGAAAAGGGTCTCCTGGAACATCAGATTGCGCTGTACGATCCCGTAATTCGGGTTCCACTGATCATCAAACCCGCGTCGGGGATGCCACCGCCGGACTTGTTGGACCGAACAGCTCAGACGATCGACATCATGCCAACCGTCCTAGACTTACTCGAAATCACGATCCCCTCGTCCGTCCAGGGTACGTCGCTATGGAGCGAGGACAGTCATTCAATCGTGGCTCAGCATTATGCAGACGAGCACGTAGAGAACTGGTTCGGCGGAAGATTCAACGTAGATCAACTCGCCCTCGTTTCGGCAGGCAGCAAGTACATCGTCTCCGGTAGTGCATTCGAGGAGCTGTACGATCTGGAATCAGACCCTGCTGAGCATGCCAACCTCTCGACACGAAACGCGGAATTACTCGACCGCCTCCGGCAGGAACTCCAACGTTGGAGGGCAACCGTCGAGGTGAAGGTCAATATGGAGGGCGTGGCACCCGAGTTCAACCGAGAGCAGATCCGACAGCTAGAGACACTCGGCTACGTAACTGGCGGGTCGTAGCAGGGCGACGGCGTACCGGCGCTACGCAACGGGTCGGGTGGTATCGACGTCCGGGTCGTTGTGTTCACTACCCGTCGTCACCTTGCCGCCACCAAAACCTGAGTTTGCGATTCGAAGCCGAACGCGGGCCAGCACCAGCCGTACTAGCAGCCGCAGGTGACCCAGAATGGTCCGTAGGGTCTTCATCTTGGACCGCCCGAGCAGCCTCACCTCGAGCACCGCCGGGCACTCGACGATCCTGCCGCCCTTGAGGTCGAGCCGCCCGAGCAGCTCCGCAACGCCGAGGAACCCTCCCTCGCGAACCTCGACGTCCGCGACCGCGTCGCGGCGGTAGACCCTGAAGCAGCTGGTGTAGGTCGCGAGGCTGTGGTGCAGCACCACGCGGTACAGCCTCGACAGCGACTTCGAAAGGAACAGCCGCCAGGCAGGCACGTTGCGCACCGCGCCCGCCGAGTGGTACGGCGAGGCGGTCACCATTTCCACGCCGTCCACGAGCAGCGGGATGAGCGAGGCGAGCTGCAGCGGGTCGTAGGTGCAGTCGCAGTCGATCGAACAGACGACGTCGGTGTCTGCGGCCCGAATGCCCGTCAAGATCGCGGCGGCGACGCCGCGGTTCGTCCGGTGTCGCAGCAGGGTGCAGCCGGGACGTTTGCCGAAGATCCGCTCGAGCGCCGGCAAGGTCCCGTCGGCGCTGCCGTCGTCGACGAATATGTAGCGGAAGTCGTACGCCGGCCCCAGTGCACGCTCGAGGTTCGCGAGCGTGTTCGCCAGATAGGGCAGGATGAGCTCTTCGTTGAAGCACGGAATCACAACAGACACGGGCGTCCGCACCGCTCGCGCCCGGTCGTCCCGCAGCTGGAGTGGCTGCGGTCGGGCCTCAGCTTCGCGCGGGGGCCGAGCAGGGGCCTCGCCGTCGAGCGGCAAACCGAGATGTTCGGCAATGCCAGTGAATCGATACCGGCCCAGGTAGTAGCGGATGATGTCGCCCATCTTGTCGAGGTTGCGGTACTGACGGATGCGCTCATACAGCGGCGCCGCCTGGATCCTGGGCTGGTCGGGGTCGAGCTCCCAGACGTGGAAGTAGAACAGGAACGGCTGAGCGTGCGCTCGCATCCACGCCGCCACCAGCCGCCGCATCAGCCAGTGCGGGAACTGCCGGGCGTAGTTGCCGCCGGCGATCGGCAGCGACCATCCCCCGATGGTGAACGCGGGCAGCGGGAACTCCCAGATTTCACCGGCCGGCGCGCGGTGGACGTGTGGCGCGCGCCGCCAGGGCTCGCTGGCGTAACGGCGGAAAAGCGCGCACACGCTCGAGTCGTAGCGGAACCCCTCCCCGGCGAGGACATCGAGCGCCCACAGGTCTCGCGGGCCGAACCAACGGTGGGCGATCCGGTAGCCGTGCACGGCTCGCCCGGAGGCCCGCTCGAGCGCGTCACGAGAGCGCAGGAGATCCTCGCGGAACTCCTCCGAGCTGAGTTGACCGATGCTGCGATGGGCGTAGCCCTTGCTCGCGACCTCGTGGCCACGATCGACTACCGCACGGATCAGCCCCGGCATCTCGTCGGCGATGCAGCCGAGCACGAAGAAGGTGGCCTTCGCGTCGAACTCGTCGAGCAGATCGAGCGTCTTGCGAGTGTTGTCCTCGAACCGACGCTCGAATCGGTACCAGCGCTCCTTCTCGACCACGCTCTTCAGCGGCGCGACGTGGAAGTAGTCCTCGAGGACGATTGTCAGCAGGTGTCGGCGCGGGCCAGGGCAGCCCGCCGCGTCAGCAACCGCGCCGGCGCTCGCCGGTGGCATGCCTCCGGCGGCCTCACTGCGCATCGACATGGACCGCCGAAAGAACCTGGAGTGCGTCGTTGCGTGTTTCCTTCACACCGACCACCGAAGGTCAGTCCCGGGCTGACTGTCGACTCTTCGCCTGCCCGGGGCCCGAGGCTGAACTCCCGTTTCTCAAAGTATGCCACCGCGCGTCGAAATTATCCAAGGACCCCCACAGCCGTGCTCTCAGCCGTCGGCTCTTGACGCTTCGATTCGTCAATCCTCGCCGTTCTTCAGAACGGCGAGCTTCGTTTGACTTCCGAGGCGGTCTCGAACAGAATGGCGACATCTCTGGTCATCGCCGTCGGCTGAAAGGTGTACGGTGACCGCACAGAAGCACGAACCATGGGATGCCCCCGACAAGGCACCGCGGCGCAGCGAGCGCCCCCCGGCAACCGAGTGCGGTCGCTGGCGACAGCCGCGGAACCGCGAAACGCCGCGCCAGGGTCAGTCTGCCGGTCCGACCGCGTCCAGCGAATGGAGCCCTTCGGCGTG
>ENA-UPTA01004454-UPTA01004454.1-activated-sludge-metagenome-genome-assembly--contig:-NODE-4454-length-13251-cov-5.326159_pt1 | contig 13251 bp, 12 predicted proteins | sample MGYA00238184_ERZ773361 | MGnify/ENA primary metagenome ERZ773361 (study PRJEB29100, sample SAMN05720205) | activated sludge metagenome | isolation source: anaerobic digester from wastewater...
TGAAGAATCCCTGGCCCGCCTCGCACAGATGGCCCGGGCGGCTGGAATACACCTGATTCTTGCCACGCAGCGCCCCTCGGTCGATGTCATCACGGGACTCATCAAGGCCAACTTCCGGACCCGCATTTCCTTCCAGGTCTCCTCCAAAGTCGACTCCCGGACCATTCTGGACGACCACGGGGCGGAAAAACTACTCGGTGCTGGGGATATGCTCTACATCCCCCCGGGCACTTCCCGCCTGAACCGCATTCACGGCGCCTTCGTTTCGGATAAGGAAATCAGCCGGATCGTGGAGTTTTTGAAGAAGCAGGCCAAGCCTGTTTACGACGAATCCATTACGGCGGAACTGCCGGAAGAGGAGGGCCGGGAACATGGGCAAGACGAATTCGACGAAAAATACGACGAGGCCGTGGAACTGGTGACGGATCTCGGACAGGCCTCCATCTCCCTCGTCCAGCGCTACATGAAAATCGGCTATAACCGGGCGGCCCGGATCATCGAGCAGATGGAAGCCGAAGGAATTGTGGGGCCCTCCGACGGCGTCAAACCCCGCAAGGTTCTCGCCCGGAAAATCCCCAAGTGATGAAAAAGACCATTCACATTCTCAGCCTCGGGTGCCCCAAAAATCTGGTCGACTCGGAGGTGATGGCTGCCGCACTGGAGGACGCGGGCTTTATCATTACCTCACGCGAGGCGGAGGCGGAAATTCTGCTGCTCAATACCTGCGCCTTCATCCTCCCCGCCAGGGAAGAGTCAATCGAGGAGATCCTGCGCCTTGCCCAGTGGAAAACGGCAGGGAAATGCGCTTACCTGGTTGTAGCGGGCTGCCTCCCCCAGCGCTACGGCGATGAAATCGCCCGGGAACTGCCTGAGGTGGACCTGTTTCTGGGAACGGATGAAGTCGGCCGGACCGCCGAGCATATTCGCAAAATGGTCGCCTCGAAGCAACCGGTACAACAATGTGTCGTACATGAATCGTCATTTCTGATGACCGCCGCCAACCGGCGACAAATATCCACCCCTTTTTACAGCGCCTATCTCAAGATCGCCGACGGCTGCTCAAACCGCTGCGCCTACTGCGTCATCCCGGCCATCCGGGGCCGGGCCCGCAGCCGATCCATCGAGGACATCTGCCGGGAAGTCGAAGGGCTGGTCAAAAGCGGCGTCCGTGAACTGATCCTCACCGCCCAGGACACAACCGCCTACGGACGCGACCTGCCCGGGAAACCGGCTCTACCGGATTTAATGACCGAACTTTGCGCAATAACCGATGTCCGTTGGATTCGCCTGCTCTATACCTATCCGGCGGAATTGACGGACGACGTTTTCTACACCGTCGCCCGGGAAGAAAAAATCTGTCCTTACATCGACATCCCCATCCAGCATATCGACGACGAAATCCTCCACCTGATGCACCGTCGGGGAAACAGCGAATTAATCAGGGGAGTTATCAGACGAGCCAGGGAGATCATTCCGGACCTAGCCTTGAGAACGTCTTTAATCGTAGGGTTTCCGGGTGAAACCCCCGGCCGTTTTCGGAAACTTCTTCATTTTGTCGATGAGGCCCGCTTCGATCACCTCGGGGTGTTCACCTATTCTCCGGAAGATGATACGGAAGCGCTGACCTTGCCCGGTCAGGTTTCGGAAAAGACGAAGGAAAAAAGAAAGCAGCACATCATGGAGGCCCAGGCCCTCGTTTCTGAAGAGATCAACCACGCCCTCATTGCATCGATTCAGGAGGTCCTGGTGGAGGGGAAAAGCGACATCGCCGACTACCCTTACATCGGACGGTGCCGTCGCCAGGCGCCGGATATCGACGGCGTAACCTATATCAAGGGCGAAAATCTGTCGGCAGGCGACTTTGTGACCTGCCGGATCACGGCGGCCGACGAGTACGACCTGTTCGGCGTCACAGTCAAAGATTAAAGAGCGCGGCCTTCAGGCACTGATCCGCAGTCCCGCAATGCCGGCGACAATCAGGCCGATGCTGACGAGACGGACGACACTCTTTGAATCGCCGAACAGGACGATCCCCAGGACCGCGGCCCCGACGGCCCCGATTCCCGTCCAGACTGCGTAAGCCGTCCCCACCGGGAGGGTCTTTAAGGACTGACCCAGAAAAAACAGACTGAGCACCATGGCAACGATGGTCCAGACCGTCGGCCCAAGACGGCTGAAGCCTTCTGTGTACTTCAAACCGATCGCCCAACCGACCTCCATCAATCCCGCAATAAAAAGATAAATCCACGCCATCACTTTAAGCCTCCCTGTAAATTGACCCGCATCATAGCAGGAGGCCGGCGCCGCCGCCACATGAATTGTTTGACATTTACGGGGCCTTCACCTATAGTCCCGGCCATATTGGAGCGGCAAGGGGATCCCGTTTATGCAGATGCAGGATGTGTTTCGGCTCTTCGGTGAAGACTTAAAACAGGTGGAAATGCACATGGAAGCATATCTCCGCTCCGAAGTCCGCCTGATTCCCGAAATCATCCGGCACATTATCGACAGCGGGGGCAAAAGGTTTCGGCCGCTGCTGCTGCTGGCCGCCTCCGATCTGTGCGGTTACAACGGGGACCGGCGCTATCCTCTGGCGGCCGTCATTGAGTTTATCCATACGGCCACCCTGCTCCACGATGACGTCATCGACGAAGCCGACGTGCGCCGGGGAAAAGCCTCGGCCAATCGCGTCTGGGGCAACGCCGCGAGCGTCCTGGTCGGCGATTTCCTCTACTCCAAATCCTTCCGCCTCCTGACCGAATACGGCAATCTCGACATCATCAAGCTCTTGTCCACGACGACCAACACCATGTCGGAAGGGGAAGTGCTCCAGCTCGTCAAGCGCGGAGACGTGTCCATCACGGAGGCGGACTACCTCTCCATCATCGATAAAAAAACCGCCGTCCTGATCTCGGCGGCCTGTGCCCTGGGCGGTCACCTGGGGGCAGTCGAACCAAAACGCATTGATGCGCTGGCTCAATATGGCCTGTGCGTGGGCGCAGCCTTCCAGATGACCGACGATACCCTGGATTACATTGCCCAGGAGAATGAGTTCGGCAAGGCCATCGGCAAGGACCTGGAAGAGGGGAAGTTGACCCTGCCTCTGATCCGCACCATGACACAGGCTTCAGAAGAAGAAAAAGTCCGCATGCAAACCCTTCTGGGCAAAAAGGAAAGAAGACCCGAAGATATCGGGGCAATCATAACCCTCATGAATCGTTACGATGGAATTGACTATACGCTTGTGAAAGCCGGCAGGCTGATCGCTGAGGCAAAAGAATTCCTCGCTCCCTTCCCAGATTGTCGTGCCAAAGCCTCCCTGATGACCACTGCCGATTATATTATCGACCGTAAAATTTAATTTCAGCTTCGGGCTAAACGAAAAGCTCAACAACATCGGGACCTTCAAACAACACGTGCTGGCGGAAATGAAAAAAGGAGGCCATATGTTTAAAGAGGAAACCCTGCAGTGGATCAACGAGATGCAAAGTGAAGGGAAACTGGCGGAACTCAATGCGGCGGATCTGAATCAATTGGCGGAAGAGTATGCCGCCAAACTGGAAGCATACTTCTATGAAGCGGTCAGGAAACAGCTCGCACCGTTCGGCAAGGTCGCGGATTTTGAGAAGATGCTGATTTACGACACGCAGTACACGACCAAGTTTCTCAACCAGACCATCCCCGGCTACATGGGATTTAAAATCGATGTGTTCCGGCAGGCGAAAAAGGAAATTACCGGGGAATAAGGCATTCCTGAATACACCCCCGGATCCAATTCCCGGGAATACAAAATCTAACGTGTATTTAGCCTGTTACACCTTCAAGAAGTCAATCTGTCCCCGTTTTCCCCTTGATAAAACTTATCATGGATGTCGCCCGAACTCCCCCAAAAGCACACAGGACCATGATAAACAGGCGGCACAGTCAGCGCCCCTACTTGACTATTTCTTTAACCACCTTAATCCCGATGTATGTCCCCCGGTAGCCAAGGAGATCGTTTTCCAGTTTGGCCTCTTCATTAACTTCGATCAGCATCAGGGCAAACTGCCCCGGATACGCCGTTTTGGGAACCGTGAACAGATACGAACGGTCGCCGTTGGGGCCGTTGAGGGGGATGTTGTCCACCCGGTTTCCGCCGCTGCCGAAGAGCAGAAGCGCCAGGGGGCCGATGGCCTCGCCGCTGTATGTCCATTTAACGGTATAGGATTTGCCGAGTTCCCAGGTGCTGTTCTCCGCAGGCTGGATTATTTTGAAAACCGGCTGGGGTATAATTTTAAAAGGTTGGCTGGTGCCGGATTTTCCGTTCGATTTACTCATCACCACGATCCGGTAATCGCCCGGAGGCGTGGTTTTCGGGATGTCCCACTGAATCCCACCGCTACCGGAAGGACAGTTGTCTTTAATCACCAGTTGAGCCTGATAACCGTTAGCGGTTTGCACCTGATCCTTCCGGATGAGCAGGACTTTAACCAGGGGGCCGACTTTGGCGGGATCGGCCGTCCAGAGAATCGGCTTTTTTGTCCCCACCCGACACTTGGCTCCGGCGCCCGGAGATGTAAAGTTAATCTGAACGATCAGATCGGATGCCTTGATGCCCAGATCGTGCGGTTGATAAGGTTTCGGCGCCTGGCTCGCAGGGGAGGCCGCAAAAACAGCCGGGACAAAGAAGACAAAAAGTAAAACTACCCAGAATAATAAATGAATTCACTTGAACATGATTCACCCCCAGATCGTTTGTACAATGAAATGCTGCACTCGGCTTTTTATCTATACCTGCTCGCCGCCTTTTTTGTATCTATCCGGAAATCCTGAAATCTACCGGGACTGTAGCTTGACGGGCCAAGCGTGTCAAGGAGAGAATAATGCTATTGAATTCCCCTCTTGACAAAAGATGATAAATCCAATATTCCAGCACCATTCCGGGGAGTCAACAATTCTCTGATTTTATCCATACCGTTTTCTCAAAGGCGGACCATTCACGGCTCATCCCCTGATTTCACAAACTATCTCCAAGAAAAGTTCCAGTTCTTATATTTGCTTTGCACGATTAGATAGTTTTAGCTCGACTCATTTCAGCGGTTGCAAGGAATTGGGTGCCATTGTTCAAGAAACGATTCAATTCACGCTCCTATCCAGTCATTGCGGTTCTGACCGTTCTCTGTATTCTCTGGTTCAATGCAGTCGCAGGGGCCGAGTCGATCACCTATCGCGGCGTCATTGAAGATACAATTCATGCCTCGGCCGCCTTGAAAGTCAAAGAACAGGACGTCAAGATTGCCCATGCCTCTTACCGGCAGGTTTTCGCCGGTCTCTATCCCGAACTGACCCTGGCGGGACGTCTGGAACGGTACGAGAACCTCGATAAAGACACCCAGGACATCCAGTCCGTGAATTCCGAGGTGGTCGGCGGTGAGAGTTCCTGGCGTTCCCTGGCTTACCTGTCCGGTCAGTACGAGATTTCCTCCTGGTATAAGAAACGCTACGAAGCCTCCTACTATCAAAAATTACGGGACGCCGCGTTATTCGACTGCACAACGGAATCCAAGAAGCTGGCCAAGGACATGACGGATCTCTTCGGCCGTCTGGCGGAAGGAAAAGTCCGGCTGAAATACGGCGAACAGATCGTCAAGGCGCTGCAAGACCTGGTTGATCTCCGGAATCAGGCTCTGGCCGGAGGCGAGGCCTCACAGGAAGAAGTGGTCAAGGCGGAGTCGGACCTGGAAAGCGCCAGAAAGGAACAGGCGACGCTGATGAAGGCGTTCCGGGAGAACCTGGACGCCCTCAACAGCTACACGGCAAAAACCTTTACGGCGACGGATGAATTTGAAATCCTGACCGCCGAAACGGACGGCGAAGTGGCCGAACCGGCAGCGCATCAAATTGAAGATACGCCTGAACTCAAGGCGCGGCGAAAAGAACTGGAGGCGTTGCAGCTCAAGGCCAAGTCGACTTTCAACAATTATCTGCCGGATGTGTCCATGTACGGGCGGTACGATTATTACGGCAGCGATACGGACAACATGGACAACGCCCTCAAGGATATCCGGGAAAGCGGATATAACGCCGGAATTCTGATTTCCCTGCCCATCTTCGACGGCGGAGCGAGGAAGTGGGAGCGCGTCAAAACCAGCGAGGAAATCAAAAAGCAGGAAGAAAGCATCAAAGCCACCATCGAGGAGAGGAAGCGGGAATTGCGCACCGCCTACACCGGCTATACGGAACTGTCCAGGGCGCTGAGGCATTACCGGAAGCTGGCGGAGCAGTACGAAAAGCTGCGCGTCATTTCCGGCAAAGCGGCCGTGCTGGGGCAACGGGGCCGCGCAGACCTGCTGGAGCTGGAAAAGGATTATCTTCAAATCGTACGTGACATGAGGGTCACGGAAACAACCCTGGGGGTTTATCAAAAGCGGCTGGCCATTGAATCGGATTACGGCAGCTTCATGAGAGAGTTCTATGGAAACTGGTCTTGTCAGTATTGAAGTCGTTTCGAAAATTCACGCCGTCGCCATGGACATCCAGGCGATCAAACGAAGTTATTTCGTCGAGGAAGAACTGAAGCCGGAAGAGATCCTGAGGATTCTGAAGGACCACGGCATGCGGGCGCGGCTCAAACACCTGCGCAATATCGACGAACTGGTCAAATATCCCGCGCCGTTCATCATCCTGTCGAAAGAAAACACCTACCATGTCTTCCTGGGGAAAAAGGAAGAGCGGATGATGATCTTCGACTGCGCCGAGAAAAAGATGAGCGAATTGTCTGTCGACGATTTTATGGCCATCTGGGGCGGCGGCTTGATCGCCCTTTACCCCCGGTTCACGAAGACGGAGTTTTTCCTGAACATGAAGTGGCTCTTCAAGGAGTTCTTCAAGCACCGGTCCGTGTTTTCCTCCGTGATTTCCGCATCTTTCTTCATCCAGATCTTCGGCCTGGTCAGCCCTCTGTTCATTCAGGTGATCATCGACAAGGTCCTGGCCCACCACGCCCTGACCACCCTCGAAGTCGTCGCCGGCGCCTTCATGGCGGTCCTGCTCTTTGACGCCGTCTTGAACCTCATGCGGAATTACCTTCTTTATCATACGGCGAACAAGATCGACGCCAGCCTCGGGGCCAAGGTTTACCGGCATCTGCTGTCGCTCCCGTTCCGTTATTTTGAAGTCCGGAAGGTCGGCAACATCATCGCCCGGGTGCGGGAACTGGAAAATCTGCGGCAGTTCATGACGAACATCTCGCTCACGGTGCTCCTGGATACGGTCTTTTCCGTCGTGTTCATCGTCATCATGGCGGTTTACAGCCCCAGGCTGACTTTTATCGTCCTCGGGTTCATCCTGGCCATCGGTCTGATTTCCTTTTTCGCCACCCCGATGATCAATGTCCTTCTGAACGAGAAGTTTCACAAAGGTGCCGTCGCCCAGTCCTTCCTGGTGGAGTCGATCACGGGGATTCAGACGGTGAAATCCCTCGCCATCGAAGGGAAGATGGTCAAGGACTGGGAAAAGAGCCTCGGTGAATATATCCTCTCCGCTTTCCGGCTCTCCAACCTCGGCAACGTAGCCGTTACGTCTTCCCAGACACTGCAGAAGATGATGACCCTGGCGGTCATCTATTTCGGAGTGAGCGAAGTCTTTAACGGCAGTATGAGCGTCGGGCAGCTCATCGTTTTCCAGATGTTTTCCTCTCAGTTGAGCGGACCGATCCTCAGGCTCGTTCACATGTGGCAGGATTTCCAGCAGGCCCGGCTTTCCCTGGACCGGCTGGGCGATATCATCAACACGCCGCCGGAAGTGGTCGGCGGTGCGCTCACCGTGGAGAAGCTCCAGGGGGGCATCGTCGGGAAAGAGGTTTCCTTCCGTTACACCCCCGACGGCCCCCTGGTGCTGGACCGGGTCAGCTTTGACATCAAACCGGGGATGATGGTGGGCATTGTCGGCCGGAGCGGCTCCGGCAAAAGCACCATCGCCAAGCTGATCCAGCGGCTTTATCTGCCCGTGGAAGGATCGATTTTCGTCGACGGCGTCGATATCCGGCATCTGGACCCGCTTTTCCTCCGGTATAAAACCGGCGTCGTCCTTCAGGAATGCTTCCTCTTCAGCGGCACGATCCGGGAAAACATCGCCATGGGTGCGCCGGAGGCGTCGATGGAACGGATCATCCAGGCGGCCCGCATCGCCGGCGCCCACGAATTCATTTCGGAAATGCCCATGGGCTACGACACCCCCGTCGAGGAGCGGGGTTCCTCCCTGTCCGGCGGGCAGAAACAGCGGATCGCTATTGCCCGGGCCCTGATCACCAGTCCGAACATCCTCATCTTCGACGAGGCGACAAGCGCCCTCGATTACGAATCAGAGCGGATGATTCAAAACAATCTCGGCCTGATCCGGAAAGGCCGGACGGTCATCTTCATCGCCCACCGGATGTCGGTCATGAGAACCTGCGACTGGGTTCTGGTCATCGACAAGGGTAAAATTGTCGAGGCGGGCAACCATGAATCGCTTATGCAAAAGGGCGGTCTATACGCCTATCTATATCAGCAGCAGGAGGAAAACCGTCTGTGATGAAAGACCATCATGATTTCCGGCCGATCCTGGCCGAGATCGAGGAGCGCCCGCCCAATCCGCTCGGGACGTACTTCCTCTGGACCATTATCGCCCTGATGATCGCGGTTTTACTGGGCCTTTATCTGGTCAAGGTCGATGTGGTGGTCACCGCCCGCGGCAAGATCATTCCCTTCGGCGACGTCAAGGTGCTCCAGCCCCTGGAAACCGGAATTATTACGGGTATCCACGTCAAGGAGGGTGATTTTGTCAAGGAGGGCGAAATTCTTATGGAAATCGACCCCTCGGTCGATACGGCGGACCTGGAAGGCAAGAGCCGGAATCTGCAATTTTCACGGCTGGCCATGGAAAGGATCGATGCCGTCCTGTCGGGCCGTCCGTTCCATCCCTCCGGGAAGGATTATCCCCCGGAATCGGTGCTGATGCAGCTGTCCCAGTACCGGGCGCAACGCGACAAGTACCTCTCCGGCATCCATGAAAAGGAAAACGCCCTGCGGGAGGCCAGGACGGAACTCAACACATTCACGAAGGAGATCGGCCGGTTGCGTGACCTTCTGGCCATGGCGCAGGAGGATGAAGAACGCTTCCAGGCCCTGTTCGAAGCGGGCGCCCTGGCGGAAAACCGCTACCGGGAGAAGATGAAAGAGCGGATGAACCTGGAGCGGGAATGGGAAGTTAAGGAAGGACAGGCCGCGCAGACCGAAGCCAAACTCGCGAGGATCGAAGATGAAATGAACACTTTCCGGAACGGCTTCCGGGAAAAACTCCTGTCGGAATATTCCGAAAGCCTGAAAGGGAAGAACATGCTGGAGGCGGAGGTGAGCAGCCTGCAGTTTCGGAAGGCGAAGAAGTTCATTACCGCCCCCGTGAACGGCTATGTGTATCTCCTGCCGGTCAAAACCCTGGGGGGTGTCGTGACGACGGCCCAGCCGGTAGTGGGCATCGTTCCCGAAAAAACGCCCCTGATCGTCAATGCCATTGTATTTAATAGGGATATCGGTTTCGTGAAACAGCATCAGGATTGTGTCATCAAGGTGGATACGTTCGATTTTCAGAAATACGGAACCATCAGGGGGAAGGTTAAAACCATCTCGCCGTTCAGCGTGGATGAGCAGGAGAAGAACCGGCAACCGGCGGGGTTGGACCAGGATCAGCAACAGCAGCCCGGCGGCTACCCCCTCCACGTCAGTATGCTTTCCGAAGAACTGAAGACGAAAAACGGGATGGTCTACCGGGTGAAGCCGGGGATGACCGTCACCGCTGAAATCAACGTCGGGAAACGCAGGGTCCTCGAATTCTTCCTCTTCCCGGTGATCAAGTATCTCGATGAGGGGTTGAAGGTGAGATAAGGGGCAACGGCAATGACGATCTAACGGGCGGCACGGGAAATGACACCATGATCGGCGCAACGGGAAATGATGACTACAAATTCAGAACCGGCAACGGTAACGATGTGATTTTTGACGGCGGCGGCGACAGGCTGATGCGTCCAAGTATGAAATATTTCTTATCGGCCTAAGGATGTTTTTTTCATTCAAATCTTGACCAATAGGAAAGATTTCATTATTAAATCCATATCCGGGGGGAACGGACACGCCACCATTCTATTCAAATCTCAAAGATCGACATTCATATTCAATCCCGCCGCAAGTTCCAGATTTCCACGCAATACCGTACTTTTGAGTTCGATGTGTTGTTGTCGCTTCGTCATTTGACTTGGTCAATATACATGAAACGAGTCGGTACAATGGAATAGCAAAGTGAAATCGATAAGATAGCTTAACAAAAAGGGGCACTGGCCCCATTTAGGAGGTGCGCGGTATGAAAGAAGGACCAAAGGTTAAAAGCGGACAGGGATATAAACATAAAAGACTTTTGTTTTCGGTGGTGCTTATCTTGCTGCTCTGCCTGTTTTTGAGCGGCTGCGCCCTGGGGCATTCGGCCTGGTGGAAGGAGGAGGTCCTGCTCCACGACGGTCAGACGATCATCGTGGACCGGTCGCAGAAACTGGGTGGATACCGGACGTTGGATGCACCCGCCTATGCGCGGACCGTTTTGGAGGAAAAGTGGGATTTCCCCGTACCCGGGACGCGGAAGGTCGTCACCTGGCGAGTTAATCAGCGATTTCCTCCAGAGGGGGAGAGTCTTATACTGATAATGGTCGGTTTCGTTCAAGGGACACCTTATATTGCCACGTGGCCGGGCGGTACCATACCCTACAACTACTGGGGGCGCCCGAATCCGCCATATGTTTTTTTTAAGTACGATGGCAAGTCATGGGTACGTATTCCACTGGAGGAATTTCCAAAAGAATTTACGGATGCCAATGTCGTAGTCGGCCAACCCAGATCGAACAGGCGAACAGGGACTCTTTCAGTTGTGCAAGTCAGGGAAGAGAATAACCGCAAACAACCATTATATTTGACCAAGATAATCAGAGGGGGGCTCTCTGATCGAGAGGTCGGGTATCCTGAATTAGTTACGGATGGCAAGGGGAAGTGGGTTGGTATTGGTAGATTCGAGGGCCAACAATCATACGAAGCTTGTATTATAAAGTGTGAACAAGAGAGATTCTTAGGTGAATATTGCCCATGTAACAGACTTTTTAAAAATAAAACGAAGACTGGGGGGAATTAGTAATGGGAGATATAAGTGAACTGGATTATGTACTTCTGGCTGGACGAGCCTATCAGTCAACTCGTCAAAATAAAAATAACTGGTTTCCTGTTCCAAATAATTGGTAGGAAATATATGGGTCTCCACAAATATTAGAAAATAGCGGATTTGAAGCCGTAGCTTATGTTCGCGGAACCCCCACCATAGAAAACGAAGGGAAAGGATGCGAAATCGTTATATCTTATGCCGGGACGGGGCCGGGGTCAGTGATCAGTCAACCGGACTGGTGGGCAAATTACGATCTGGCAACAGGTTCCTGTTGTGATCAACTTCGGCAGGCCGCGGCTTATTATTTGATGATTAAGCAACAATATCAACAATATCCAAAGGCGACTATTACCTTGACCGGGCAATCCCTGGGCGGCAGCTTGGCAGCGCTGATCGGGGTGTTTTTCAATGTCAAGGCCGTTACATTCGACCAGGCGCCGTTCAGTAACAGTGCCACGGTGGCAATACGGGAAGACCTGATCGATTATCTCACGACGCCACAAGGAGGGAATCCGGCCCTTTATTCCCGTGAAAATTTCCAATTGTTGGCGCCTGAATTGTTCACCTTTACCAATTTGGCTACGCGGGCGGGACTCGTGACGAACACTTACGTTGTAGGAGAGAGTCTTCACGAGCCTTACATGCTTGGATTACGAGACAATTTCATCGGGCAGCAGATACCGCTTCCCCATCAGTTTGTCGGCGTAGCGCCTGCAGACCTCCATGCCACAGCGACGATTGCCCTGTTTATCATGAAGCCGGAATTCAGGGAGTTGTCGGCACAACTGAAATCACTTTATGCCATGATGGTTGATGAAAATCTCTTCTACCATTATGCAAGTGATAATTCTGGTATAGCAAATTTCCAGGAATGACTGCTTCGTTATGAAATTGGCGTTGATAGCGCTGGCGAACCTTTTGTTCAAAAAACCAACATGCTCACCCGTTTCACCGAGGATTTACAGAAAATCGCCGTGCAGGGCGGTTTAAGCGCGACGAACGAAGCCCTGCAGAAGGCGCTGATCGCTTTTGCCATGCAGATGTACGCTAAAAACGCACAAGCAGCGACTGACGATAAGAAGAAACTTTTCAATACCAATGGCATCACGGAGGGCGGCGGCCTGCATTTCAAGTTTTCCGATGTGGCCCCGACCCTGACCCAGGCGAAGGGCTACAGCCTCTATTTTGATGCCTACCTGAACACCTGGAATCCGGAGGAAAAGGCTGCTGCGTTGAGTGAGTTGCCGGGCACGGAGGACTGGTACGTCCAGGCTGGGGGACCGGCCTTGAAGGCGACGGCCGGGACTGACCGGGCGTTCATGATCGGCGGCGATCAGGGGGACGAACTCACCGGCGGCCTGGCCAACGATGTTCTCTACGGCGGCAAGAGCTGTGACAGGCTGACAGATGAAGGTATGAAATCTTTCCTATTGGCCTAAGGTCGTTTAACTCAAATCTTGACGAATAGGAAAGATTTCATTATTACATTGACATCCGGGGGGAACGGACATGGCACAATTCTATGCAGATTTCAAAGATCACTCTCTGATCCCTCCACAAGTTTCAGATTTACTCATCGTTACTTAAAGCGGCAGCTTGCGAAGCATTGTCGTTGTTTTTCCAATTGGCCGTCACGCCAGGCGGTATCAACGATAATAAGCTAATAGAATTAAATGAATACGGGCATTAAATTGTATTTGAAGAGAAAATCAACGAGGAGGTACACGGCATGAAAGAAAGACCGGGGGATGAAAGTGAACGGGTTGTCAAACGTAAAAGGCTTTTGTTTTCAGCGGTGATCATCTTGCTGCTGAGCCTGTTTTTGAGTGGGTGCGCCCTGGGGCATTCGGCGTGGTGGAAGGAGGAGGTGTTGCTCCATGACGGGCAGACGATCATCGTGGACCGGTCGCAGACGCATGGTGGTCGCGCCGAGATCGGCCAGGATCCGATTGCCGAGCATATTGTCTCTTTTACGGTTCCGGGTACACATAACCGGATTAAATGGAGCAGCGGATTTGATGTAAACGACGACAG
>ENA-UPTA01004455-UPTA01004455.1-activated-sludge-metagenome-genome-assembly--contig:-NODE-4455-length-13250-cov-5.661690_pt1 | contig 13250 bp, 12 predicted proteins | sample MGYA00238184_ERZ773361 | MGnify/ENA primary metagenome ERZ773361 (study PRJEB29100, sample SAMN05720205) | activated sludge metagenome | isolation source: anaerobic digester from wastewater...
ACTGGACGCATCCGCTGGAGCAGGGGATCCGGCTGATATCCTGGGTCTGGTGCGAACGTCTTCTTCGCGGATCAAATGCGCATGACCGTTTGTTTGCAGTTGGATCACCGGTTCTGCAGTCCATTTATCAGCAGCAGAAATTCATCGCGGAAACCTATTGCTCCGGGTCTTCCGCCAACAATCATTTGATCGGAGAGATGGCGGGGCTGTATATTTCCTCAAGGCATTTCCCGCTGGGGCCGGAATCTGAAAGCTGGAAGGAACTGAGTCGAAGCGTTCTTGAAGAAGAACTGGTCCGGCAAACGTTCCCCTCGGGTCTCAATCGCGAACAGGCTTTCGGTTATCACCTGTTTGTACTTGGTTTCGGGCTGCTGGCTTATGCGGAAGCAAATGATTTCGCTCTGCCCGCAAAGGATGTGCTGCTGAAAATGCTGCAAGCGGTTCCGCTTCTCGCGGATGCCGGGGGCAATCTGCCGCGTTATGGCGATTCCGATGACGGCAAGGCTTTGCAGTTGGCGGCGACCGCTGAAGCGCCCGCGAAATGGGTTCTTGATCTCGGCGCGCGGCTGTTTGGTGTCCGCCTGGGCGAAAAGAAAACCATGACGGCCGAACTGATCAGCCAGTGTCTGGCGATTGAATCAAAAACCGCCCGGGAGGTGGCGTGGCCCGCCGGATCGCATGCTTTTGAAGATGCCGGTGTCTATGAACTGGTGTCCCGTCGCGGAACAGAAAAAGAAGTGTTTGTGCTGGCCGACGCCGGGCCGCTTGGATACCTGAGCATTGCGGCGCACGGACACGCAGATGCGCTGTCCTTCACTCTTTCGGCGGGCGGTCTGGAGTTTATCGTGGATCCAGGAACTTTCACCTACTACGCAGATTCATCATGGCGGAAATATTTCCGCGGTGCGCTGGCGCATAACACGGTGTCACTGGATGGGCGGGACCAATCGGAACAGGCCGGCCCCATGATGTGGCGTCGGCCCGCGAGGACAGAAGTATCAGAATGGATGCCCACTGCTTCCGGAGGGGTGCTGCGCGCTTCGCATGACGGCTACAAACATCTTGGAGCAACGCTTGAACGCAGGTTTGAACTCACAGAAACCCGCCTGCTGATTCGGGATTTGCTGACGGGTGCCGGACGGCATTGTGCAGAGCTGCGGCTCCATTTTCATCCGGGATGTGCCGTGGAAATATCTGAGTCGTCTACCGTTACAGTAATGCGTCAGGGGCGCAGATTGCGCATCAGGTTTCCGGCGGGAATGGATGCGAAGATTTTGCATGCGGAGAATGACGCGGGCTGGTACTCTGCCGGCTTCATGAGAAAAGAACCGGCATGTACCCTCGCGGCGGCGGCCGAAATCAGTCTGCCGGCGGCTTTTGAAACGGAAATTGAGGTGCTGAATGAGAATTAGCGTTTTTGGAATGGGGTATGTAGGTGTGGTCACCTCCGCCTGCATGGCGCGTGACGGCTTGGAGGTTGTTGGCGTTGACGTGAATATCGAAAAGGTGGACATGATCAATCGCGGGCGGTCGCCGATCATTGAACTTGGGCTCTCTGAATTGCTCGACGCTTCGGTCAAAAGCGGGCGGTTGACCGCCACCGCGTCTGCGGCGGATGCGGTCGCGCAAACTGAAGTCTCGCTGGTCTGTGTTGGCACCCCGAGCCGCGCGGACGGATCGCTGGACGACAGCTATGTCATGGCGGTTTGCGACCAGATAGGCAAGGCGGTTTCTGCCAAAAAGAAAACGCATGCCGTTATTATTCGCAGCACCATATTGCCGGGGACCACGGCAAGATGCGCGGAGCGTTTGCGTAAAGCCGCCGGAAAACAGAAGATTCATGTGGCCTTCAATCCGGAATTTCTGCGAGAGGGCACGGCGATCCGCGATTATGATTTTCCGCCTTACACCGTGGTGGGAACCGACGATTCGGATGCAGAAGAAATATTGCGGCAGGTGTATGCATCGGTGAATGCGCCTCTCATCGTGACGGATGTGGCCGTCGCAGAGATGATCAAGTATACGGCCAATGCGTGGCATGCCGCAAAAATCACGTTTGCGAACGAAATCGGTCGCGTGGCCAAAACTGTGAACGTTGACGCACGCAAAGTGATGGATATCATCACGCAAGACACGAAGCTCAATGTATCGCCGGTTTATATGCGCCCGGGCTTCGCCTACGGCGGCTCCTGCCTGCCGAAGGATTTGCGGGCCATTAATTACTTTGCCGGAAAAAACAGTATCAGTTTGCCTATGCTGGGCTCGTTGGACGAGTCGAACCGCCAGCAGCTGGCCATAACCATGGACAGGATCGTGAAAACCGGCTGCCGCAGGATCGGTATGCTGGGCCTGGCATTCAAGGCTGGCACCGACGATCTGCGGGAAAGCCCGGCGGTCGAGCTGGCCGAACGCTTGATCGGCAAGGGGTATGAGCTGAAAATCATGGATCGGCATGTTCAGGAAGCAAAGCTGATCGGAGCGAACCGCAGTTACATTGAAGAGAAAATTCCGCATTTGTCCGCTCTGCTTGCAGATGACGCGGCGATTCTTGAACATGCGGAACTTTTTGTGATTTGCAACGACACGGCTGAATTCAGGAATGTTGTCGCCGCGGCTTTGAAACCGGTGAAAGTGCTGGATCTTGTGGGTCTCTTTAAAACCAAGCCTGATAATTTGAATTATGACGGAATCTCCTGGTAAGCCTGCCGGCAAAGTCCTGATCATTGTCGAGAACCTTCCTGTGCCCTTTGACCGGCGCGTTTGGATGGAATCCACCACGCTGGCAAAGGCCGGCTATCAGGTGTGCGTGATCTGTCCGACCGGCAAGGGCTATGAAAGCCTGCGTGAGGATTTGGACGGCATACATATTTATCGTCACTGGCTCCCGCCTGAAAAAAGTTCAGCACTTGGTTACCTGCGCGAATACAGCAGCGCGCTGTGGGCCGAATGGCGCCTTGCGCGCAAGGTGCGGAAAGAATTCGGCTTCGATGTCATTCATGCCTGCAATCCGCCGGATCTGATATTTCTGGTGGCTCTGTGGTTCAAACTGTTTCATCGAACGAAATTTGTTTTCGACCACCATGATCTGACCCCCGAGCTGTACGAATCAAAATTCAATAAACGCGGAATCTACTATCAAATGATGCGGCTGGCGGAGCGTCTGACCTTCGCGCTGGCGGACCGGGTGATTTCCACCAACGAATCGTATAAACAGGTGGCCATTGATCGCGGGCGCAAAAAGCCCGAAAATGTCCAGGTGGTGAGGAGCGGGCCGGACCTCTCGCGCTTCAATCCCGTTGCCCCGGACGAGCGATACAAAAACGGCCGCAAATGGCTGGTGGGCTATATGGGTGTCATGGGCGAGTTTGACGGGGTGGACCACCTGGTGCGCGCCGCTCATCATCTGATCAAAGAGAAGGGTCGGGAGGATATCCAGTTCTGTTTTGTCGGGAGCGGCCCGTGCATTGAAGAACTGAAGCAGCTGGCGGTCGAGCTCGACATTGCTTCTTATGTGGAATTCACGGGGCGGGTTTCCGATGCGGACATGATCTCGCGCCTGTCAAGCTGCGATGTCTGCGTGGATTGCGATCCGTTGAACCCGCTCAACGACAAGTCCACCATGAACAAGATTCTTGAATACATGGCGCTGGCCCGTCCGATAGTCCAATATGATATGCTGGAGGGCCGGCGGTCCGCCGGCGACGCATCTCTTTACGCCCGTCCCAATGATGTTGAGGATCTGGCCGCCAAAATATTGGAGCTGCTGACCAATGAAGCACGACGTAAAGAAATGGGCGAAACCGGCCGCCGCAGGATGGTTAACGAACTGGAATGGAGGCATCAGGCTCCGCGTTTGCTCAATTTATACAGCCAGCTGATTTAGTTTTTCTGCCGACAACCGCCCCGCGGTGTGCGAACCCAAGCTTGCGCGCCGCGGGGCGGTTGTTTATTCTACCGGCCATGGAATTGAATGACAGTTCTTCAGGCGGCGGGTTCTCCTACTACCGCCGGATGTTTTTGAATATGGGCGCCATTCTGCTGGGCGACGCGTTGGCGCTGCTGGCGGCTATTCTGCTGGCGGGTCTGCTGCGGTATATTCTACGCGAAAGCCATATTCCCCCCTCCCGGGCGCTGTATCTGATTCCGATGTGGATGCTGGGTGCGGTGTTTTTCAAGATCACCCCGCCATGGGGGATCGGGCCCATCGAAGAGCTGCGTAGAATTCAGACGCTGCTTCTGGTGATATTCGGGATGGCGGCTGCCGCCATGTTTCTGACCAAAACGGCAGATGTGACCAGCCGTATTAAATTCGCGCTGATGTATCTGATCAGCGTCCCGCTGATTCCGTTTACCCGCACACTGGTTAAGAGAATCCTGCTCAAGCGCAATTGCTGGGGTGTGCCCACGGCGATTTATGGAAACGACAGGACCGTTTCGCATGTGCTGGATGTGATTACCAAGGAATCCGGCCTTGGTTATATCCCGATCGGCGTTTTTGATGATGACCTGAAGATGGGTGACAGCGTCCGGGGCATCCCGGTGCTCGGGGGGCTGGAAGATTCAACACATGATGCAAGTTTTGCCATGCTGGGGGCGCCCAGCATTGCGAGAGAGCGCCTGATGATGCTTTTGGAGGGACCGCTTTCGCACTACCGCCGTGTAATTATCATTCCGGATCTGTTTGATATTCCGTCATTATGGGTAAGCGCGCGCGATTTTCTGGGTGTGCTGGGGCTTGAGGTTGAGCGCAACCTGCTGAATCCCATTGCGCGAATTTCAAAGCAGACGATGGAACTGGTAGCGGTGCTGCTGTTGTCGCCGGTCTGGGTTCCTGTGTGCCTCCTGCTGGCTCTGCTCATCCGGCTTCAGACGGGCGCAAGCCCGCTGTTCCGGCAGGAACGCGTTGGCCGGCACGGGAAACTTTTCAAAACATGGAAATTCAGGACTATGGTGCCCAACGCGGAGGAAGTTCTTGAAAAAGAAATGGCGGAAAAGCCCGAATTGCGCGAGGAGTGGAACAGCCACTACAAGCTGAAAAATGATCCTCGCATCACGCCGATCGGGAAATTTCTGCGCCGCAGTTCGCTGGATGAACTTCCTCAGCTGGTGAATATCTTGCGCGGGGAGATGTCGCTAGTCGGGCCGCGGCCACTGCCCAAATACCATCATCAGCAGCTTCCCAGAAGCGTTTGTGCGCTGCGTGAAAGCGTTCTGCCGGGCGTTACCGGCCTGTGGCAGGTTTCCGGACGAAGCGAGGCTGGAACGGCCGGCATGGAGCGATGGGACACCTATTATGTCCGCAACTGGTCCATCTGGCTGGATACCGTGATCCTTTTCCGGACCTTCCGGGCGCTGCTGACCAAAGAGGGAGCCTATTGATCCGTTCTCCAATATGTCATCTGGCCTGTTTGCTTATCTTTGCCTGCGCAACGGTTGATGCCGCACTGGCTCCGCACGAAGTGGTTCTTCTGGTAAACGAAAATTCGCCGCGTTCTCTTGAGGTGGCAAACCATTATGCGCATTTGAGGCGCATCCCGCATTGCAATGTCATCAGACTGCCGCTGCCGGCATCCGTGCTGAAGTCCGAGGCGGAAATGAACGAGGCGGAGTTTCTGCAGCACATTTGGGCTCCCGCAAACGAGGAGATTCTGCGGCGCGGCATTGGGGATCATGTTCTGGCCTGGATCTATTCTGCTGACTTTCCGGTTCGCATCACTCGCGCGACGGGCTCACCTGTTTCGCTGACCGGGATGACCTTTATGAGGAATGAGCTGCCGGACGATCAGCTCGTTGCGCAGGGGAAATATGCTTCCCCGCTTTTTTGTGGCCCCAAAACTCCTCAAGACCGGGTGAAACTGGCCGAGTCGTTTGACAGCTTCAATTTCAAACTGGGCGACAGGATGCCCCTGCCATCCATGATGCTGGCCTATACAGGCGCCCGCGGACTGAGCGTTGCTGAGTCCCTGGATGTTCTTCGTCGCGGAACAGCCTCTGACGGTACTCATCCGCAGGAGCCCGTGATATTCGTTAAGCGTGATGATATACGTTCAAAATGCCGGGACTGGCAGTATCCGGCCGCTGTCAGTGCTCTTGCATCGCTGATGGGCCGGGCGGAAATCCGCGATAAGTATCCGGACGGTCAAAAAGGTTTGATGGGTCTTTTTGATGGCACCCATGAAATTGTCCCGACTCCGGGATCCTTGTTGCCGGGCTCGGTGGCGGAGCATCTCACCAGCCATGCGGCAAACTATTCTGATTTCAACCAGACAAAACTCTCCGTTTGGCTCCGCGCCGGAGCAACAGCGTCTTCCGGGACAGTGGCTGAACCTTTTGCCATCGGATCTAAATTCGCCAGTCCGTTCTTTTTTGCTCACTACATGAGCGGATGCAGCATCATCGAGAGCTATTATCTGGCTGTGCAGTGTCCGCTCCAGCTGCTGATGGTGGGCGAGCCGCTGGCGGCCCCCTGGGCGGAAAAATTTCCGGTTACGCTTGCCGGCATGGATCCGGAGGGCCCGTTGCAGGGGAAGGTGACTTTCTATACGGATGCGGGAATCCAGAACCCGCGCATCCCGCCGAGAATTCAGTATTTCCTTGATGGCGTTCTTAGAAGCGACTTTATATCGGCCCCTATGTTGTCCTTTGATTCATCAAGATTGTCCGACGGTTACCATGAACTGCGCGCAGTTGTTCGCAAACCGGGCCCTGTTGCGGTTCAGGCTTTCGATGAAAGAAGCTTTATTGTGAACAACAGGAACCGTTCAGTGAATCTCAAGGGGGTATCTGCGGGCCAGAAGGTGGATTTGTTTCATGCAGTTGAAATTTCGATAGCCGCGGCCGGCGAACCGAGAGAAACCGGCCTTGTGAATGGAGAATTTCGCATTCCGATTGAGGACGGGCGTTTCAACCCGATGATTCTTGGCGCGGGACCGGTTCGTTGTCAGGCGTACGCGGTTTATGACGACGGCATGGAAGTGCGCTCTGAGCCTGTTGCTTTTGAGATTGCCCGGATGAATGTTACTCCTCTGATTTCCAGTCTTGCAAAAACGGATTCCGGGAATGTTTATGCATCGGCAAAAGATCCCGATGGCGATGCCATTCAATATCGCTGGTACCGTCCGCTCAAACTGGAGGGCTGCAGCGTCACTGGCGATGAGGGACGCGAGAGCATTTTCACACCAGACGCCGAACAGCTTCATGGCATTTGCCTCTTTGGTGACCGCGTGGATGGCGCATGCGAGTTTTCTGCCGAGATCATGATTCCTCCGGGACGCGCGAACAGTCTGCTGCACGGCGCGTTCCTGCTCTTCGATGTTCAGGATTCAGCGAACTTTGGCTGGTTTGGCGCAGCGGGCGATACCGGTGCATGGACCCTGGGCGTCTGCCGCGATGGAAAGATGATGCCGCTGGAATCGTTCGGGGCCTATATCCCTCTAAACACTTGGATTGGCTTGTCTGTCCGCCGCCAGCGGGACGGAACCGTGGAAGGCCTTGTCAATGGCGAGCGGGTATGCGTCACGGCCATGCAGAAACCCGGCTGGAGTGGACAGTTCGGTTTCCTGGTCCAGCGCAAACCGCTGAAGTTCAGAAACCCGATGGTCTGCCTTCAGGATGGCGGGGCGGAGTTTTCGGCGGATCAGGTGCGCAAAATGAGGGCAACCCGCCTGATTCTTCGAGCGGATGACGGGTTTGCATGGTCAGAAAAAGAGATAATTTTAACAGGCGATGAAAACGCAAACTGAAAAGCGGAAGTGCGTTTTTTTTGACCGGGACGGTGTGGTGAATATTGCGCCTCCGCCCGAGGAATATTATGTGCGCTCTCTGGATCGCTTCTTCATTATGCCGGAGTTCATGGAGTCTCTGCGGGTAGTGAATCAAAGGGATTATGCCGCGGTGATTGTCACCAACCAGCGGTGCATTGAACGGGGCCTGATCACATGGGATGAGATCAACCGCATTCATGAACATTTGCGCAGTGCGGTCAGTGCGGAGGGCCTGGAGCTGCTGGACATCATGGTGTGTCCGCACGGCGATCACGAGTGCGATTGTCGCAAGCCGCTTCCCGGCATGCTGCTTGATGCGGCGCGCCGGTACAATTTAGACCTGCCTGGCTCCTGGATGGTGGGGGATCACGAGAGCGATGTCCTCGCCGGTTTTGCCGCGGGCTGCCGGACGGTGCGCATAGCCCCCTCCGGCACTGAATCTGTCGCGGATTTCCGCATCGACGGGATGAAATATTTGCCCGAATTTCTTGCCGGTCATTTGACTTGACCGCAAGGCCGGGCGTATAGTCTATAGGCTTTTCCCATGAAAACAATTGACGAAAAAATCTGGAGCGAACGCTGGAATCTTGCCGCCCTCTCGGCAGAGGACTTCATCCGTATTGGCTTGTCCTCCGTCATCATAGGTCTGCTTTTTGTAATATATCATTTTCAGGGAAATACGGAGAATATTTCCGCTTATGGACGCTCGGCTTTCATCTGGCTTGTTTTCCGCTGGAACAGCCCGTACAGCAACTTCTCTCATGGCTGGATTATTGTTCCCGCCAGCCTGTATCTGCTTTGGAAACAGCGGGAAGCCCTCATGGCTGCATTTCCGGAACGCAAATTATGCCGCGCCGGGCTGGTCTTGATCATCTGTGCGCTCTTGTTTCACTGGCTGGGGGCGCGTGTGACCCATCCGCGCATTTCGCTGGTTGCTCTCATTCTTCTGATATGGGGGATCCCTCTATATTTTTGGGGATGGCGGGTAGCCAAAGAAATCATCTTTCCCTGTTCGTACCTGATCTTCTGCATCCCCCTGAACTTTCTGGACAGTCTCACGTTCCCGCTGCGGATCACGGCCACAAAGATATCGGTGCTGCTGATCAACGGGCTGGGTGTCGCGGTCAAGCGTGTGGGCTCGGGCATCTATTCCGAAACGGCGCAGGGCTTCAAGCTTGACGTCGCCGATCCCTGCAGCGGTCTGCGGTCCCTGCTGGCCATGACGGCGCTGACGGCGGTGTACGCCTGGTTCACCCAGAAGACGCTGCTCAAGAAATGGATTCTTTTCATCTGTGCCGTGCCGCTCGCCATCGCGGGCAACATCGTCCGCATCACGGCCCTGGCCCTGGTGGCCGAGGCGTTTGGCGAGGATGTTGCCACGGGTCTTTATCATGACTATTCCGGATACATTGTTTTTGCCGTGGCAATTCTGCTGATGGTCGGGCTGGGCAATCTCCTTGACAAGGATCTTAACAAGGCGTGGGAAAAATGGAAACTCGGACTTTCTGGCCGTACATCATCGTTATCATCCTGATGGCGTTAACCAGCCTGGTGCTGGCTTTGACCGTGGATGTGAACATCACGGACGAGGCGGGCATTAAGGTTGAACTCCCGGATGCCGTCGGGGCGTGGGGAGGGGATGAACTGCGTTACTGCCATAAAAAGGAGTGCCGCGGAACATTTCTGACGAGCGGCCTTCAGGACCGCGACGTGTGCCCTTCCTGCGGGAGCGCCCTGCACGGCATGTCATATGATGAGGCGGCCGTATTGCCCCCCGACACGATACTGATCAAAAAAAGCTACACGCAGCCGTCGGGCCGCCAAATGTTCGTGTCTATCGTGCTGAGCGGCGGGGACCGCTCCAGCATTCACCGTCCGCAGATGTGCCTGACGGGCCAGGGCCAGGTGATCATGAACACGGATGTGCTGGAAGTTCCTCTTGCCGGCCGCAAACCCCTCGACGTAATGGTTCTGGATCTTGAACCCCAGGGCCGCGCGGAGGGGTCGTCTGCCGCGCTCACCTATTACGCGTACTGGTTTGTGGGGAAGGGGCGCGAGACCCCCTATCACGTCCAGCGCATGATCTGGATGTCCACCGACCGGATTTTCCATAATGTCGCCCACCGATGGGCCTATATCGCCGTGTCGGGGTTGCGGGAGGAAGATTCGGACGGGCATCATGAGGAAATCCGGGAGTTCATCGGCGAACTCTATCCCCAGATGGCCATCGGCGACCCTGCGGGCTGAACGTCTCGCCAGGGATTAGTATCGATCCATGCCCGGGATCATGGGCGAAGCTTCCCACGACTGGGGTGTGTTCCACGGCAGTTCGGCTTCGCTGTCCGGGCTCGCGCAGCCTGAAAGAAGGGCGCACAGCGCCAGGATTGCAAGAATGACTGCGGGCATTTTCACAAACGGTTTCCTCACTGTCCAGCAGCTGGCCAGGCGGACGGGGCGCTCTTGTAGTGGCTCAGTTCCACGGCTTGCAGGGTGATCAGGGCCAAAAACAGGACGATCACCACGGCGGCCAGCACACTGAGAATCTTAGTAGAGAACATAGTCGCCCTCCTTCACCGGCGTTACTTCCCAGTCCGTGAGGATTTCGGCAATGGCCATCTTGTCGTCGGCGGCGCTGATGCGCACTTTCCCGATCAGTTTGTCTTTGCGGTGGACCAGCATTTCCACATTGGGGTTCAGACCGTCGTCGCGCCCGATGTCCAGCACAACAAAGTTCCAGTAGGGGTTGAGGAAGAGGATTTTTCCAGTCAGGCCGCGCGGCGCGGGCTTGTCCGGAAGTTCGCCGAGTTCACGGGACATGTCCTCGATGGTCTGGTTTAGTGAGGCGATCTCGTCCTTCAAATCGGTTGCTTCGCTTTTTGCGTTTTCAAGCTGGGTCTGTGTGTCCGCCAGCTGCGTGTTGAGGTCTTCCTTTTCAACTTCCAGCTGCTCGATCTGGGTGTTGGCCTGGGCCAGCTCGACTTCCTTGCTTTCGAGTTGTCCGGTCAGATCCACAACCTGCGCCTCGGTCGCGACGAGCTTCTCTTCCGTGGCGGCCAGTTTTTCCTGGGTTGAAGTCAGTTCGGCCTTGGTGTTTTCCAGGTCCAGCTTGGTGTCCTGCAGTTCATCCCAGCGGTTGGCGCCCTGAGCGGAAAGCTGGTTGAGGGGCGTCATCATCTGCTCATAATCTTTGAGCAGGGCGACATTGAAATCGTCGTAATGAATGCTTTTGGCGAACTCGCCTGCGGCGGTTTCAAGCCGCTGGGTGCGGCCCTTGAGGATCTCGCGCTGATTGAAGAGCTGGATTCCCAGCACCAGCGCCACAATACTGAGTACAAGCACAATAATTATAAACGGCGTTGCCAGTTTGCTCATATATGTTCATCCTCTGCAAAATATCTCACACTGCAAGTATGTTCGGGTCGCATACTAACTGCGGCCGGCCTGTTTTGTCAAACCACAATTGGATGTTTGCGGCGGTTCGCGATTCAAAATCTCCTGACTTGTGTTTTCAGGGCCGGAATGATAAAGGTTTGTTCTGTGTTTTGAAGAAAGGCGTGTTATGTCTACGAGGAAGTTAACGGTTTTGAGTGTGTGCGCGGCCCTTCTGGCTTTTGCGGGCGCAGATGTTCTCGCCGCCGCAAGCCGGCAGCCCCGGCAGCTGACCATGCTGGTCATCCCGGCCAATCCGGCCCAGCTGGAACTGGCTTTCGACGTCGCGGACCGGTTTCCCGCCGTTCTGGTTTCATACCAGAAAAGCAGGGATTCCGCGGAACCGCTGCTCTACGCGTGGAGCGGATCCGAATGGGTCTATGTCTCCGCTGAACGTTATCGGCAGGGAAACTTCATGAAGGTTGTCCCGACGCGCGCCATTCTGGTCGGCGACGAGACCATCCTCCCGGCTTCTCTCGTCACGGCCACGGCCTGGTGCCCCTCCGTCATGAACATTCCCAGCCTGAATCCTGCAATGATCCTCAACTCGCTGTCGAAGGTTTTCATGTTCAGCCGGGATGACTGGCGCTGGTTCGCGCGCCGCTACAATCTTGAGCTCAAGGATCTTAATGCCGGTCGCCGGAGCCGCAGCTGGTACGATTGAAAAAACTATCCGCAATCCTTTTGCTTGCCCTCGCCGGATGCGTCAGCACGATTGTGCCCACCGAGCCCCTTGCGGAGGCCACGCTCATCGTCACCCGCAGCGGAGAGGACGTTGTTCTGCAATGGGCGTCCGATCCGGGCGTATATTACACGGTGTTCTATAACGACTCGGCCTCGGCCGGCCGGCTATGGATGCCGCTGGCCGGAGCCGAAAGGCTGCAGGGAACCGGAGGGGACATCAGGATTTCCGACCGGGTGGCGGCAGGTGTGCAGCGCCGCTACCGCCTGAACGTCGAAACGGCCGTGCCTGCGCGTTGAACCCCGCCCGGGAAAACATCATGGGGTCGCAATTCTCTTTACCCAACGCAGCGATGCGGCCATGGCGGGAATGTCCTGCGCCAGCTGGTCCCGGACTCTTTTGAAAATCGCGGCGTAGTTTTTCAATGCCGTCAGGGCGTCTGCGCCCATTTCCTGATCCTCGAAAAGTTCGCGGGCGCGCTCGGCAAAATCAAGCCCCGGCTGCACGGCATCCCCGTCAATGCGGCACTTCAGGTCATAGCCGCTCAGCAGCAGGCGGGACGGGCCCGATTTCATGACGCACATGCGCTCGAACCAGTCGCTTTCGTGCGACACCGAATCCACCTTCAGCACCTCGAGAAGCTTCCGTTCGCGGTTCAGCAGCAGTTCGATATCTTTTAGAGGAACGGGCGAGAGGGAGAGCCAGACCAGTTTCTTCATCAGCGCCGCATAGCCGTCGGAATAATGCAGCAGCGTTTGCAGACCGAACTTCTTCTGCACGTTCATTACAAACGGAACCGACCGGTCCACCGCCTCCGCCAGCGCTTTCATTTTCATTCGCGAACTCCTGATTTGCGCAGATCATACGAAAAGCGGCCTTCATAAAACAAATTCAAAACAGCACGCAAAAATCGCTTCAAAAATTCCGAAAAAGCTCAAAAAACAATAAAAATCGGCAAAATATGCTCAAAAATGCCCGAAAAGCGTCGAAAACAGGCCAAAAACGCTTAAAAACGGCCATTTTTCTCAATTATTCGCGAAAAACGGAACGCAGACATCACTTGAAAATATATGGTTCAGTGTAGGGCGGGAAGCTGCAGTCTCTCGCATAGGCATGACCTTCCGCTCCGGCGGGTTAAACCCGCCGGGGGCGCAGCCGGACCCCGCGACGTTCATCCGACCAGGGCATAAAAAAACCGCCGCGCTTTTTGGGCGCGGCGGTTTTTCGTGATGATTATGCCTTTTTCTCTTTTTCCTGAAGAGCCTTCCACACCTTTTCCGGCGTGAACGGCATGGAATGCAGCCGGATGCCGCAGGCGTTGTAGAGCGCGTTGTTGATTCCGGGGCCTGCGCCGTTGATGCAGATTTCCGAAACGC
>ENA-UPTA01004456-UPTA01004456.1-activated-sludge-metagenome-genome-assembly--contig:-NODE-4456-length-13246-cov-12.992116_pt1 | contig 13246 bp, 18 predicted proteins | sample MGYA00238184_ERZ773361 | MGnify/ENA primary metagenome ERZ773361 (study PRJEB29100, sample SAMN05720205) | activated sludge metagenome | isolation source: anaerobic digester from wastewater...
GGGACTATTCAGACTTCCTTGCAAAGTACTGTCCTGAACACTTTAATGAGTGGTTCGACCCTAAGAGGTTAACAAGTAATGTATATGAGTATCTTAATAGCTATTGCCATAAACAACTCATTGACTGGCTTTCTGATAAAAAGAATAAGAAGCAAGCTAAGTCTATCATTAACAAGTACTTGTAGTTAATCACATGGTGTGCTAGATACCAAAATAAGACCTAATGCGTAAATAAAGATTAAACCCTGTAACACTTACAGGGTTTTTCCGTATAATACTGTACAACTAATACACTAACACAATGAAAAAACCTAATGTTCAATTAAAGAATGTCAAAACCTTTCGTGGTATGGAAGGTATTGGAATAAACGCTGATTTATATATCAATGGCGTTAAATGTTTATTTGTTATCGATGATGCCAATGGTGGTGGAATGACGTACGAAGAAAATATTCGACACAAAGACCCTGAATTGGTTAAAGCAAATATTAAACTCATGGACAACTACATTGCTACATTGCCCGAACAAAAGTCCATCTACGGTGACAAAACCTTTTCCGTTAAAGTTGACAGGGATATTTTTATCAATAATATTCTTGTTGAAATGGAAAACAAGAAGAACCAAAAGAAAATGGAAAAACTTATGCAAACTTGTGTTCTGATTGGTATTCCCAATAGTGACCGTTATAGTTACTTTAACTTCAAACGTCCATTGTCCACAATACCAAGAACAACATTGCAAACACAGGTTACTCTAATCAAAATGAAGAACTGCAAGAACGGTATTGAGATTTTAAATACAAATCTTCAAGCACTCGGAATAAATGTTTAAGTAGTATTGTACGCAAATTATGTGGTGTTTAGTGTAACTATTCACCGCATTTTTTCGTATAATACAGTACAACTAATAATACAAATACAATGGGAAAAGAAAATCTTAGACAAAAGTATATCGATATCATTATGAAAAATAAATATGGTAGCGATGACCCGAAATACGATAGCCAAAATCTAGCATTCCTTGAATCACTTCAGTTAGAAGAACTTGCTAGACTTGCTGAAAGTGATTATGATTTCGGTGATGATGAATTTGAACTTGGTGGTGAGGTTGATGATATTGACGACTTGGATTACACCAACACTGAAATCTACGGGGAAATGTAACAATTAAATCTTTGTAATTAGTGTAACAAATTTTGAAATTTAACGTATAATGTAATAAAAAGTATTTATATTTGTTGTTATAAAATCATAAAAATTATGGAAACTTATATTATGACATTTGAAGATGGTACGCACTATGTAGCAACCAAAATAACTGCAGAAGATGAAAATGCAGTGTGTGAAGGCGTACTCAGCATAGTTAGATGCAGCGATGCAATGGAATTATTACCAACAGGTGAATGGCAGAAACTACCAACATGGGAAATGGAATAATTTTTGTGTTTTATAACGGAGGAGGGTGTGTTTTCGCCCGTCCTTTGGGTGAAATGCACCCGCTGTTGTAAACTGTATGAGCGTATTAATGTAGTAAGAATAATTGAAACTAAATACTTTTTAATTTTTTGAGCGAGGGCAAAATTATGAAATATATGGGAAGTAAAGCAAGGTTTGCAAAAGAGATATTACCTATTATATTGTCAGATAGGAAACCTAATCAATGGTATGTTGAGCCATTTGCTGGCGGGATGAACGCTATTTGCGAGGTAAGGGGCAACAGGCTTGCTAATGATAAAAACTACCACTTAATTGAGATGTGGAAAGGATTAGCAAATGGTGTTAAATACCCAACAGAAATACCAAAAGAATTGTATGACCTTGCAAGAGATGTTTATTATGGTAGAGAAACACGATTTGAGCATCGAATGAATATGACTGATGATATGGTTGGCTGGATAGGGTGGATGGGTTCAGCAAATGGGAGATTCTTTGATGGTGGGTATAGTGGTAAATCTAATACGAAGATTGGAACGGTAAGAGATTACATTAAGGAAGCAATAAGTAATATTGAAAAGCAATTACCAAAAATGGTTGGCGTACAATTTGAAAATAAAGATTACTTTGAATTAGAAATACCAAACGAAAGCATTATATATTGCGATATTCCTTATAAAGGAACAAAACAGTATTCAACATCACAGGGATTTAACCACTATAAGTTTTGGGAATGGTGTAGAGTAAAAGTAAAAGAAGGTCATAGTGTGTTTATTAGCGAATACAACGCTCCTAATGACTTTGTTTGTGTATGGCAAAAAGAGGCAAAATCTTCTTTGTCTGCTAATGGAGTAATTGGAGGTAATAAAATTAGTACTGAAAAACTCTTTGTTTTAAAAGGGCAGGAAGAAAAAATTAAAAAGAGTTATCAGAATACACTATCCTTTGAAACGGAACAATAAGCGAATATTGTTTACAACGGTTCGCAAGTATGAAACGTGCCAACACGAACTTTGATTGAAATATGAACTTTAAAAATAACATAAATATTAACTTAGATACACAACAGGCATGTTTTATACTTGCTGTTAGGCATCTGTAAAAATTACGGATATGATAAAGATAATTAACTTTTTAGTAAAACTGTTAGCAACATTAATACTGTTTTTCCCAGTCGGAGGATGTTTAACATTATTAGCAATAGTATTTTGGGATAGTGAATATATTAATGTTGCGGATAATATATTGGAAGATATGATATGGAAGAAAGGTAAGTAATTTTTATTGTGCCTAACTGTATATTGCTGCACAATATTTTTAATCTCTTGGGTCGCTTTCGAACATCATTGTTTGTCATTATACCTTCAATGAACTCGACAGTCATTTCTTTATCAACATGAAAAAAATTCCATAACGTTTTATATTTACAACCGTTGGTGGCAGACCAAAAACCATTTCAGAGGTATTTATCTGAAACGGTTTTTTTTATGGATGTACTAAATCAAAATGTCCTTGAAGAATTCATTTTTTATTTAAAAAAGGACAAATACAAAAACAAAATTCAGGAGTTAAAATTAGATTATTGTACGGATGAGAAAGGAGATTACATCTATTTAATTTGTATTAAGATTAAAAAATCACAGCAAAAGAAAGGTTATGGTAATGCAATCATGGATGATATTGTTCAACTTGCAGATAAATATAATGTTCGAATTAAACTCTGGGTTACCAATATCTTTGGAGTAGACCTAAAAGTATTGTATGAGTTTTATAAGAAGCATGGGTTCTTTTTAATTAAGAATGATAATGATGGACACATGATATATTTTCCTTATAAAATTTGTAACAAAAAGAAAAAATAATCGTATATGTATTTGTAAACGTTCTTTAATACATGGCACTGTATGCTGAAGATGGCAAAGCACCCTGTTCGTGAAGGGTCAAACCGAAGTACGACAGGTCATCACGTAGGTTCGATTCCTACCTGTGCCACGAAAAATGCCAACCGAAAATTCGCTTGGTTAATTGCCCAGAGTTCAGGATAGCGTACTGGACACTGACATCCCCTACCTGCTCATGGTGACGTAAAAGGGCATCTGGGTAATACCAAGAAAGTGACTACGGCAATGGTTACACAAGGGTAGTTCGTCACTACCCATCATGACGATGTGTAAAGACACCCTTGTTATTCCCTGAAGCTCATTTACGATGAGTCGAAAAGGAATACAAGGGTTTCTTCTTTTGTAACCAATTTAATTAATATTAGTATAATCACATATAAACTAAAACATATTGCCATGAAAATCTTACAAAAACCAATATCTGATAAGCATAAAAACGCAATGTTTTTTGATGGTGTTATTGCTGAACACAATAATTATACTCTACAAATGCTTGAAATCGAATATGACGATGCTATTCGTGAATTTACTAACTTTATTAACAACCAGTAATCATGGAAAAAGTTAAAACTCTACATTATCTTAACCTTAACGATTAAAGTTGTTGATGGTAGTCCTAAGTTAAGTGATTTTGCAAAAGGCTTGATTCAAAGTGTTGAAGAAAAGATTAATAATTATGTAACAAAATAATCTTTTCTTCGTATTATAATCAGAAACTAACACAACACACACCATGAACACAAATTGGTCATCTCCGAAAACAAATATAATCGCTGGCATAAATGACTTACGCAAATGTCTTGCTGATGGATACAAAGCCAGATTAATTCGGCTGGAAAATGAAAAATGTGCTTACCCTATTAAGAAAAAGAAGAAAGACCAAGATTTTAGAAACTATAAGTTTTGCTATAGAACTTCAAGAAGTATTAATAGCATTAAAGCGGATACAAATTTATCTGAATTTAATAAATACCTTACGCTAAACTATGTTTCAGTTTTTGGCAGCAAGGAAGCAGCTGAAAAGTATTACGAAACTGGCGAATTATCTGAAGACAATTTTAAAAATGCTGGGTTTAGTCATCTCGTACAAATCGATGATTTGATTAAATTCTACAGGCAGTTTACAGAATCTGGTGGTCATATTTACCGTGCAAACATGTACGAAAAACAGTATAGAACACCTGAATATGGCGATACTCCATATTTATTTGACTTCTACAAATATAATCGAGATTCAAAGTATGCAATTAAAAAGTTTAAGCGTAAACTCTGGGTAGTTGAAATATTGAATAAAAACGAAGAACAACCTAGAATACCAGTAATGCAGCGTGCACTGATGAGTATTATTACGGGTCTCGTGTATTTACTGAAATACGTCCCAAAGAAGTCAGTACTGCAAATGAAGGAGTACAGAGTAGTAACCTATAGAATAGGTGATGTAGTAAATGGTTTTAGTATTGATATTCATATACCAAAGAAGTTTAGTTTTAAATAAAAATATTTCTCGCTACGTTCAAGTAGCATCATTGTGTGTTTTGGTTGGTATGCCCTGCGGAGTTGTGACCCGCAGGGTTTTTCTTTACTACAAATTGTAGTCAGCTGAAACTATTTATTTCAATTATTCTGTAACAAATCCAGAACAAATTCGTATTATAAGTATAAACCAATTAATAAATACCACAATGGGATACACACACTATTTCAAAGCAAAGAAATGCACTAATGCTAATTTCAAGGAATTTAGCAATACTTGCAAGAAATTATACGAAAGTCTTCCTGAAAGAACAAATACTGCAGGGGGTTACTATAAAGACGATAAACTTGAAATTGCTGGTAGTATTGGTGAAGGAGAACCGATATTTAACAATGAAATTGTTTGCTTCAATGGTAAGGGTGAACTCTCACATGAAACGTTTTGTGTTGCAAAGAATGGTACTGATTTTGAATTTTGCAAAACCGCTAGAAAACCTTATGATTTATTGGTTGTTGCGTGCCTAATTGCCGCATGGCAAATACTTGATTACACATTTAGTTCAGATGGATTTAATTTCGATGGTACTTGCGATGACCTTCAACCAGCTATAGACTTCTATAATGAAGTTATGCAACCAAAGAATAAAATTACTAGATTACCAGAACCTGTTACTCAAGCAATGCTTTGGGAACAAAGAAATAAATTTAGAAGTAAAATGCTTTGGGGACAAAGAAATAAACTTAGTAATTAAAAATACCATACGGGTCTCTATCCATGAGACCCATTCAAACGGGAGTTATGACCCTGCTGGTTTTTTAATTTCAAATTTGTGGCAATAAACTCAATTTGTTGCCACAAATTTGAAATTTTTATTTAAGATTCGTATAAGATAGTATAATAGTTGTAACAGTGCGCTAAGACCGAGTAGACTCCAACTTACCTTATATTCTAATCTTAGAATGATTCTAAATAATGTGGTCTATTTTCGATTAAAAGCAAAACAATTTTTATTTAAGAATAATTGATATTTAAAAATCGTTTTGTTTTTAATTAAAAAATGTTTTACATGTATTTGTAACATATTTCATTTCGATTCGTATAATCAAGAAAACAGTATAAACCAAAAACACAATAACTATGATAACAAACTTAAATGTACTTTCAGACAAAAAAATTGATAGTACAACTGACACAATTAAAATGCGTTTAAATGAAAACGCTGCAGCAATGGTGTTTCAAATGTTTACCAAGAACATATACAGTAACCCTATTGGTACTGTTGTTCGTGAAATAACAAGTAACTGTTTTGATTCGCATGTTGAAGCAGGTATAAAAGCACCAGTTTTAATTAAAAAGAGTTTTGATGACCAAACCAATACTCACTATATTTCTTTTATAGATTATGGTGTAGGTATGTCTCCCGACAGAGTTAAAAATGTATATGCCGTATATTTCGAAAGTACCAAAAGATGTGATAATACCCAAATTGGTGGTTTTGGTATTGGAGCGAAGAGCGTTTTAGCATACAAGCGACCAACAGGATATGGTACAGGTGAATACGATAACAGTTTCTATGTAATTACTGTTTACAATGGCGTAAAGTATTATTATTGTATTGTTGAGGGTACAGACAGTCCTGAAATTAGTTTACTCCATGAGGAAGAAACAACTGAACACAATGGTACAGAGGTTCGCATTCCAGTATTGGAAAAAGACTTGAATACCTTTGCAAAGGAAATGGTTCGTCAATTATACTACTTCGAAGATATTATCTTTGAAGGATTTGAAAATACCCGTTATGGTGATACACTTTTAAATGAGTATCAGATTATACATGGTAAAACTTTCCTTTACAGAGGTACAGAATATTCAAGTACAATGCACGTATGTTTAGGTAGAGTTGCATACCCAATAGACTATGATGTACTTGGCTTAAATTCAAGAAATTACTATATACCAGTTGCAGTAAAACTTGAAGTAGGTGAGATAAATGTAACTGCCAGTCGTGAACAATTGGATTATAGCGAGCATACCATTAAGGTATTAAAAAAGAAACTTGACGAAGTTAAGGCAGAAATTACTCAATTGCTTATCAAACAGTATGAGAATATTGTAACCCTGAAAGATTACTTTCAATTTGAGAATGAATTTGGCGAGTTGAGGTTTCCTAATGGAATGACATTGCCCGTTACCAGTTTGATTAATCAGAAGGATGTTGACTTGTCAAACTTCAAGTATTCTTTTATGAAGATGCCAAATAATAGACAGTTATTCTCATTCTTCTTTGAAAGCAAGAGGTACGGCAAGAAAACTGATAATAAAAGTTTTAACGGCAGTTATGAAGCATTGAAACGTAACTCAAACCTATTATACATAGAGGGTGAATTTCAACGCAAGGTTGCAAAGCAATCTTATTTAAAAGAAAAGTTTTCTACATACCATATCATTAACAGGCGCAAGATTGATGCAGATTATATGCGTTCTGAAATTGCAGAACTATTTAATACTCACCTTGACAAGTTAGTTGACGATAATGGTAAACCAGTTGAGTTTGTACAATCCTTAATTGAAATGCAGGAAGAATATTGGCAAATTGTAATAGAAAATGCTAAAAACTACGATACTATTGAAGTACCTGCAGAATTCACGGTGAGAAAGAAACGCAATGTACTAAGTGATGAACTACGTAATACAACTGTGCCTGTAAAACTCTTTGGCTCATATGGCAAGGAAAGAATTAAATTTGATGTGTTGTTCAAATTTCCTCAACCAATATTCTATGGTATTCAGGAAGATGAAAGCAAACTTAATACTGCTTATGAATTGTTCAGGAATTTGTTTGACAAAAAGTTAATTGTGTCGAGGTACAGAAACCATGACGATAGACTTGAATGGGATGGTAAGAAAGGTATAATGTTCATCATGCTTTCAAAAAGTAATGTTAAGTACATGCAATTTTGTAAAAAAGCATATCACGTTGACGAATTCTATAATAGAATGTTATATCGCAAGGCAGATTTGGTTACAAAGTATTTTCAAATCTATGGTCTTATTGAAAGGTACAATACTCTTGACTCATTGTACAAAACTAAGAACTTCAATGTACTAAATGCAAAATGGGGTGCTGTTATCAATGAAGTAAATAAATTCATTGAAACATTGCCTAAAATAAATTCAAATATTAGCAGTCTTAAAACAGATTTGAGTAGGTTCTTTGACTTAACTAATATTAAGTTAACTCCTGAACAAAAGAAGTATGCTGAGAAAATTGAAGAACTTCATAAACTAGAATATCAAAACAGGAATATACTAAGTTACTTCAATACCTACTACATTGAGAACAGACTTAATGATGTGATATTGGTTGATATTCTTAAAAAAGTTATGGTTTTTTGACCATATATAATTAACAAATCAAAATATATATAAATATTTATGTGGTGTTAAATAATGTTGAAATGAATAAAATATCCATAGTGTTGCATATAATAAAACATTGATTTATATATTGTAACATATTTCATTTCAATTCGTATAAATTAAAACGCAATAATCTATTAATCTTATAGAATTAATTAAAAACAGGCGTGCCAGAAGCCATAAAAAGCCCGTAAGGCAACGGCAAAAAACAATGGATTCAAACAAATACATTGTGGTAAAAATTTTGAGCAGAGGCGATGAAATGGGCATTACAAAAAGAGATAACTTTGAAACTATTTCCCTAGGAGATTGCTACAACAACTATGGGATTAGGGTAGGCGACGTTGATGAAGAAATGTATAATATAGAGGTTAATGCTTGGACATACTGCGATGGCAGCAACTTTAGGTCGTTAATTCTGTCAACAGAAGCAGGTGTAGCAGATGTTGAGGAGGTTGACGAAGAACTTGAGAGCGCAATTCTTGCAGAACTTCCTAACGAACCACTTCCTAGCGAGTATGAGCAAGGTGTTGCAAGCGTTGAAACAGAAAACTATATATTTAGTTTCAGTCAATTTGCAAGCGACCCATTTTATTGCAGAGTTGAATACAAGTAAACAGTCAAACCTTGCGGTGTATAGGTTAACCGCTTTTAAATTACAGATGTTAAAAATGGTATAAATTAACTAGGTATCCTAAAAAGTCCACAAAAAATGAAAACAAAAATTTGCAGAAGTGATTTTACTTTTCTCCCTGAAGGTTTTGGTGCTTACAATGTTACATATCGCTCTCCCAAAACAGGTAAGGAGTGGAAAAAAAGAATAACGGACATGTGCTTGATAGATGAAACAAAGAATTCCGATGAGCCTACAAGAGCTAGTTTAGAAAAGTTGAGAAGAATTTGTAAATTTTAACAAAATGATTAGAGAAGCAATAATATTAAGACTGAAGGAGTTAAAAATTTCACAGGCAGAATTGTGTCTCGACTATTTATTCCATTGTACATATCATTAAACAGTGTCTGCATAATTCTTTTTATTATATTTGTAACAATTTTTAATTAACTTCGTATAACAGAGTGTAAAAACATAAACTTAATTCAAACGACAATGAAAAACATTAATGCAGTAATCAGAGGAACTACAGTCAATTTAAGTATTGATGGTAAACTCCATAAGAAAGAATGTAGAAATCCCGAAGAAGCAGACAAACTTTATCGTCTCGTTCTTGTTGCTAGGGAAAACCCCACCGATGAAAATATTAAGGCGGTTAAAATGTATATCAACGACAAGACGAGGGTTGCATATCTAACGGGTCTTGAAACTGACGTTGAAACTGGCGAAGTATTTCTTGCAGGTTTCAATACTCCAATTCCAAATGCACTTCTTGAAGTAATTGAAGAGTACCACGAGAAGAAATATCCTTTGGATGCAATTATGAACTTCTGGAAACTCCTTATGGTTAACCCTGACAAAAGAGTACGTGATAGTCTATTCCAGTTTATCACAACCCATGACTTCGTTTTGACCGATAAGGGTTACATGGTGGTGTACAAGGCTGTGTTTCGTAAGGATGAAAACGGCAAACGTGATGTTGCTTACGAGGAATTCATCACCAATCAGTACCTGCACGTAAAGAAAGACTGGAAATGCTCACCAAACAAGTACGTGGTGTACGAAAACCTTAACAATGACGACCCTGCAGAACAATACGCTATCGCTAAGATTGAAACTGTCGAAGGTTGGAACGAGAATGAAAGGGGTATTGAAATCAAAGGTAAACTTGGCGATTTGTTCTCGGTTATCGTAAACTCCGACAACAAAATCAAAGATTCAAAAACAACTCAAAAGTACACAGATATGTATAGTCGTACTATGAGTATTGAACTTGGAGTACCTGTATTCATGCCACGTAAAGATTGTGATTCAGACCCTGCAAAAGATTGTTCATATGGCTTACACGTTGGTGCAACTAAGTACGTTGAAAATTTTGCAAGTAGTGATTGCGTAATCCTTGTATGCCTTGTTAACCCAATGCACGTAGTAGCTGTACCTGAATATGACCATAGTAAAATGCGTGTGACTGAATACTTCCCCTATGCTTTTGCAACCTATAATGATGGCAAGATTGATATCATTGAGGAAGCATACTTTGAAAGCGATTACCAAAACTATGAACAATGGGAATTGGAAGAAATGATTGCCAAAGTAAAAGCAGAGGAACTTCCTATCGAAACTGCAAAGAAAGCAGAACAGGAAAGCCGTCCAATGTCCGAACTAATGAAAATGCTCGAAAGTCGTTTGGTTTATATTGAATAATGGTCTGTGTTTTATCTGTAAAAAAACCTGTGCAGTAATGTACAGGTTTTTTTGTAACATAATGTCTAGTCATTCGTATATGTATTAAAACACATACAACTATGGCTAAAAATTTAAACGATAATGTACGCAAAACTTATAAAGACTACAAGAAAGAATATGTAGAACTTGAAGTAAAAAAAGAACGCTTGATAAATGAGATTCGTCAGCGTTTATTGAATGTCGCTACAGCAAATCCAGATGCAATTGTTACGGAAATGGGAGATACTGAAATCAGAGCCAAATCAATTGCTAATGCAAATTATATTAAAGGAATTGAAATTCCTACGTGTATACTCTATATCCAAAAAATTGAAGAATGGCTTGCTAAACAGAACCCCATACAGCAAAAAGAAATTGAATTTGACTCTTAATTAAAAATCAAAAAATACACACAATAGAACAAATTAATTTAAAGATTCAGGAACTTCTAAATGTATCCAAAGAAGACCTGTCAGGAAGTAAAGATTTCATTAAGAAGTTTGACACTAAAATGAAACATTAATATAAACTAATAAATGAACTTGAACAACTAGTCAAGGCAAATAAGACCATCCTTGGTTATATACTCAGATTCCCATGCACAGATAGTTATGCACTCTACCTGATTACCAGTGTTGCTAAAACTCAGGTTCAACTTATTATTAAGTAGTTGAATTACTGTGACGGTTGAGTTGATGACCAATGTGGTTATGCCTGCAAAATGAAATGAGTAGTTCATATGCTGAACAGCAAATCAAGAGACGTTACGCATTGAATGAAATATTTTCAAAAAATAAACTATTACTCTATTGATGATAATAAAATAACCTATTGATGATAATAAAACAATCTAAAACTCTTTCAAACGGTATGCGATTGTCTATCTTAGAGGTAGACAATCCTATTGCCGTTAAATACTTCAACAATAGATATCAGGTAATTCTTGAAGTTAATGGTAAAAAAATATTTCCAAAAAATAAAAATAAATTTTTGGAATTCGAAGAAAATAATTATATTTACAATCTTAAATCAGATATAACTCAAGAAATTGTACATATTGATGAAGTACTAGCACATGAACTTTTTCTTTGTGATAAAAATGAACTAGATTGTATGCTTCTAATCAATGAATTCTGCCTTCAGGATACTGAAGAACTTATTAATAACTTATACGCAATATACAAATTTTAATTAAAAACTATACGATGAAAACCAATACTTTAAAAAAAATATACTACGTTAAGGGAGACGCTACAAATCCCCAGACCGATGGAAATAAGATAATATGCCACATATGTAATGATGTTGGCGCATGGGGTGCAGGTTTTGTTCTTGCATTATCCAAAAAGTGGAAACAACCTGAAATCGCATACCGTAACATGAAAAAACGTCCCCTCGGTCATGTAGATTTTATTAGAGTAACCCCAGAAATTATGGTCGCCAATATGATTGCACAACATAATATAAAACCAGATGCGAATGGTAATCCACCAATAAAATATGGTGCAGTGCGTATTGCCTTAAATGAAGTAAATAAAATGGCATTTCAAACGGATTCTACCATTCATATGCCTAGAATTGGCTGTGGTCTTGCAGGTGGTGAATGGGATGAAATTGAGCAGATAATCAAAGACGTAATGTCAGTTGATATATACGTATACGACCTGAAATAATATCACACTTTTAATTAAAAATCGATGATTAGTTTTAATAAAATTTTTAATAAACTAAATAAACAAATAAACCGTGTTATGAATAGTATAACCATTAACGATAAATCATTCATTGTCTCTGGAAAGAAAATCGTAGTTAAAAATGGTATTGTTTACGTCAATGGCGAAAAGGTTAAAGAAGGTCTTAGCGATGATGTTAAAATTACATTCACTGGAGACCTTGCCAGCCTTGATTGTACCTCTGCAATAATTAACGGAAACGTTAATGGCAATGTGGATTGTACCTTTGCTAACATAAATGGTAACGTAAGTGGTAATGTAGTTGGTACAAATATTAACTGTGGTGATGTCGCTGGAGATGTAGTATCAGTGAAACTAAAAAAATAATATGAACCCTATTCTAAAGTATAAACTATGCAACAACAAAAGGAATTCATTACTTACAACTTTAATCTACCTAACCATAGCAATGAACTAAGCAAAGCAGAAAACATTATCGAAAAATATCAACAAAAACTTAAAAAGTACCAACATAATAATAGAATAAATGATAATGAGCATACTGCATTGTTCGAAGATACTATAAGAGTTCTTGACTATGTTGGAAGATTGTCCATGTCAGCATTCGCCATTGAAGATGAACTTCAAGATATGTACACTAAGCAATATATACATTCACCTGAACTTGCAAAGAAACTCTGGCTTGACCATTTCGAGAATATCCACCATCCCTATAATATCCTTAAAAATAGATGCTTTAGAATCTTGGAAGAAGTCGATGAACTATATCAGAATGTCCATAAAAAAAATCCACCTAACTGGAAATACTAATATACATAAATAAAAATATCTGGATGGCAATGTCCAGATAGATTATAATCTTTAGATTTTATTATTGTCCAAATGTTTTTATTGTACGTTTTATTATTGTCCAGATTTTATTATTGTACGTTTTATTATTGTCCAGATTTTATTATTGTACGTTTTATTATTGTCCAGATTTTAT